>Ga0247660_1000007_pt1 | contig 49986 bp, 67 predicted proteins | sample CNK01_metaG_FD_182793 | JGI IMG/M metagenome (GOLD analysis project Ga0247660, IMG submission 182793) | Soil microbial communities from Purdue University Martell Research Forest, Indiana, United States - CNK01 | ecosystem: Environmental > Terrestrial > Soil > Temperate forest > Bulk soil... | reverse complement strand
GACGGAGCGCGCCTGGTCGGAGCGCGCCTGGTCGGAGCGCGCCTGGACGGAGCGAGCCTGGTCGGAGCGCGCCTGGACGGAGCGAGCCTGGACGGAGCGAGCCTGGACGGAGCGAGCCTGGACGGAGCGAGCCTGGACGGAGCGCGCCTGGACGGAGCGAGCCTGGTCGGAGCGCGCCTGGACGGAGCGAGCCTGGACGGAGCGAGCCTGGACGGAGCGAGCCTGGACGGAGCGCGCCTGACCCCGTTCCGCGACGACCTCTGGGCCGTGCTGTCGTCGGCGCCGGCGGAGGTTCCCGCGCTCCTCGAGGCGCTGAAAGCCGGCAAGGTCGACGGCTCGACCTACACGGGCGAGTGCGCCTGTCTCGTCGGGACGATCGCGAAGGCGCGCGGCTGCGACTACCGCCAGCTCGGCGTCCTCAAGCCCGACAGCGGCCGCCCGGCTGAGGCGTGGTTCGCGATGATCAAGAAGGGCGACACGCCGGAGAAGCACGACGCGGCGCGGATCGCGGCCGAGTGGATCGAGGAGTGGCTGAAGAGCATCCGCTCGGCATTCGGCGGGAAAGCCGCGAAGGTGAAGGTCTGAATCGTGGGCGACATCGACTGGACGGCGCAAGCATGGGGCGCGGCCGCGGGACTGACGGCGGCGCTCTTGGCGATAGGGTGGACTTGGTGGAGAAAACGGAGGCGGCGATGAAGGGACTTTACATCGGGAACTTGGTGTCGGGAGGCGACCGGCTCGGGCTCCCCCTCGACGAAGTCACGAAGGCGACGGCGATCCTCGGCATCCGGGAGAGTGGTAAGAGCTACCTGGGCCTGGTCATGGCGGAGGAGCTCTGCAAGATCCGGCAGCCGTGGGTGGCGCTCGATCCGGTCGGAAATTGGTGGGGCCTTCGGTCGCGTCCGGACGGGAAGCCCGGGGGCTTTCCTGTCGTGGTCTTCGGCGGCGAGCGGGCCGACGTCGAGATCGAGAAAGGGGACGGCCGAAAGATCGCGGAGGCCGTGATCGCGGAGAATGTCTTCGCGGTCATCGACCTGAAGAAGACGTCGAAGACGATCTGGCGGACGTTCGTCCGGGACTTCGTCGCGGCGCTCCTCGAGGTCGAGGCGAAGATCCCCCGGAAGATCTTCATCGAGGAGTCGCAGGAGTTCATCCCGCAAACCGCGAGCTATCAGCTCGGGCGCGAGTGCTCCGAGATCGTCGAGCGCCTGGTCACGCTCGGCGGGAACTACGGGTACGGCGCGACGCTCCTCGGACAGCGGAGCGCGGCGATCGCGAAGGCGGCGCTCTCTCAATGCGAGACGGTCTTCGCGTTCGCGACTCAGAGCTCGCACGACCGGGACTCCTACAAGAACTGGATCAAATCGACCGGCGCGCACTTCGACGAGACGATGTTGACGGATCTCGCGAATCTTGAGACGGGGACGTGTTACGCCTGGTCGCCGAGGTTCCTGAAGCTCTTCGAGAAGATCAAGGTCCGACCGCGCGAGACGTTTCATCCCCGCGACTCGCGCCGGCTTGGCGTCCCGCTCCGCGATGTCGAGCTCGCGCCAGTCGACGAGTTCGTCGCGCGCGTGCGGAAGCAATTGACGAAGAGCGTCGCGTCGGTCCCGGTTCCTCCCAGGCTTGTTCAGGCGGCCGAGGATATCCGGGAGCTCGCCAAGAACCCGAAGCTCAAGCGCATTCTCCACGGGGCGAATGCCGGCGTCTCGAACGCGCTCGCCGGCGCGTCGGATGCTCTCACGGAAGAGCGTCACAGGGTCGCCGAGCTCGCTCTCGAAAACGGCAACCTCAAGAAGCAAGTCACCAACTTCCGGGACGAGCTCGACCGGGAACGCCGGCTCCGCGCCAGATCTGAAGATCGCGTCGCCCTGTGCCGGAAGGCCCTCGAGCCGTATTGGACAATGCTCAAGCGCCTCTTCGACGAGATCACGCCCGTCGACGAGGGGGCGTCGCCCGTCGACGAGGGGGCGTACGCGCCATGGCTGGAACGTGCCGGCCGCGGGGTGAACCGCCGGCTCCTCGAGACGCTCATGAAGCGCGGGGAGCTCACCCGTACACAGCTCGCCGGCCTCTCCGTCGTCGGTCCACGGACGACGACTTTTCGCGACGGCCTCTCCTGGCTCCGCCGGCACGGCCTGGCCGAGACCGAAGGGGAGCTTGTGAGGCTGAGGAAGCTATGAGCGAGATCGACCTCGAGAAGATCCGAAAGCTCCGGGCCGCCCTCCGGAAACAGCTCCCGGATCTCGACACGGGCTGCAAGATCAGCCAGGAGACGCTCTCGGCCGCGATGGCGCTCCTCGGCGAGGTCATCACCATTCGGATCCTGATCTCCAAGCCCGAGTCCCCGATGGTCCCGCTCATGAAGGACGTCTGCGAGGCGCTCTCCCGGGAGGCGGCGAGGATCCTGAAGGCGCATATCCCCGACGCGATCGTGACGTCCTTCTTCCGCGAGCCCGGGGAGCAGCCATGATCGAGCATTTCGACATCTGGATCTTGAGGCGGCGCCGGCGGGTCGTCGTCACCGATCTCCCGGGCCCGCCGTGCGATCTCATCGTCGCGTCGAACGGGACGCTCGGGGGAACCTATTTCGACGGCGAATGTTGGATCGCCTTCGTCGGCCTTCGGGAGGACGCGATCCGCGTCGGGAAGATCGCGGCGGAGATCCGCGGCTTCCAGCTCGACGTCGAGCTTCATGAGTTCCTCGAGCTCCCCGATGAGGACGTGGAAGGCGCCGAGGAATGGATGGACGAGCAAGACGACGAGGACCTGGTGGAGGACGAGGCGGAGGAGCTCACTTGAAGATTCCTCTCGAAGAGCGCGGGATCACCGAGCGCGCTGTTAAGCGTTTTGCCGAAGCGTACGCGGAAAAGGAAGGCGTCCTTCCGTCGTTTATCGACCTCGAAATGCCGGCTCTCGGTCCCACAACGATGATTCGGTTCGTGCTCTGTGAGAAGGATGGCCGGTCCTTTTACGAGGCCGCCGAAGTCGATCTCGCGTGGGCGCCTGGCCGCAAATGGAGCGTGCCTCTATGACCGACGAGGAGACCCGTCGCGAGGACCTGGGCGAGCGCCTTCGTCGCGCCATCGAGGACAACGACCGGCTCCGGCGGGAGCGGGACAAGGCTCGGGTCGAGCTCGACAGTGTAAAGGCGGAGCGGGACAAGCAATTCGAGGAGCTCGTCCTCCTCAAAGAAAAGCAAGCGCGCGTGAGGAATGTCGTCCTGGCCCTGACGGTGGACGCGGCAACCTTGCGGGAATTGGTGGACTGACTTTTACGGGAGGCGGCGATGGCGGAACGGATGACCGGCGAGGAGTACCAGGAGAAGCTGATCGCGATCATGCACGCGGCCCGGATGCTCGTCTTTGCCGAGGTCGACATCGACGACCTGCTCGCTCGCATCGAACGTGCGGACTCGTTCGGCGCGATGCTCGACCCGACGCTCTACCGGGCCAACCACGGGAAGATGATGGAGGACAAGGCCCTCCTCGAGGCCGCGCGGCCGCTCTGGCGTTACGCGAAGAAGCTCTACCAGGACGCCCTCGCGAGAGCGGCCCAGGACGACGCCAAGAAAGCCGAGGGTTAGTTCAGCGATGACGAACGCGGAGCGAGAGGCGCGGAAGCTCAAGGATCCCTTATGCGTCGGGTTCAACGACGAGGCCGGCGTCTATTGCGCGATCTGCGAATGGTCCGCGCTCTCACGCTCGATCGAGGTCATGGAGGCGAAGCTCAACGGACACCTTCTCGCGGTTCACGGCTTCCGGGCGTTCTGGCGGACTGAAGAGGGAACGGGACGAGAGATCAGGATTCCATAGGAGGCAGGGATGATACGAAGGCTGTGGCGCTCGATGTCTTCCTGGATGATCGGCGACTGCTCCCGGCCCGGGCGCGGTCACTCGATCATGTACCACGTCGCCTTCATCGGATGCATCAAGCCGGATTGCAGATGCGAGGAATTTCAATAGGAGGCGGGGATGGGACAGATCGAGCCGAAGTTCATGACCGACGCCGACCTGAAGGAGATCGCGAAGCACATGGAGGCGCGCGACCAGGCGGCGATGATCGGCGAGGAGAAGCGGATCGAGATCCTCCGGGCGCTCGCCGACGACGTGCCGGGCCTGGTCGGCGAGCTCGCGCGCCTCCGGGCGATCCTCAAGGACACCGACCCGAAGAGCTTCGTCGTCGCCCGGATCCGCCAGGTCGTCCTCGTCGCCCGGAAGAACATCAACCGATGTCGCTCGATGGCGCACTCTGGGCGGGCGAGGTTTCGCGGAGACCTCAACCTGTGCGCCCAATGTCTGATCCAGGGGTTCTCGGGGCTCGAGGTCGCCGCGGAGATTCTCGGGATGAAGGATCTTTAGGAAGCCGGAAGAGAGGGGTGTGATGCGGGAGGAAGAGCGAGAGTTCTACGCCGCAGAGCGGAGAGGTCGAATCCGAGAAGCCCTGGCCGCTCTCGGAGCGATCGCCGTCATCGTCGGCGTGATGGCGCTCCTGGCGTGGTGGGTGGGCCGGTAACATTCAGGCGTTGAAGGAGGCGCGCACGATGGACGTCTACAAGCTCAAACCAGGTCCGGAGCTCGATTTGCTCATCGCCGAGAAAATCATGGGATGGAGCGGAGAAGGCCTCAAAGCGGCCGAGGTTGGTGTGCTCTGGTCCCCGAGTACGCGGATCGCGGATGCGTGGGAGGTCGTCGAGAAGCTCGAACTCTCCATCGCGCCTTACGAGATCGGCCCCATGAAATGGATGGCGTCCAAAACCTCCTACTTCATCGACTCGGAAACCGAGAGCGGGGAGACCGCGCCCCTCGCGATCTGCCGCGCCGCGCTCACGGCGGTGACGCCATGATCTTCCGAACCCTCCCCCTCGCCAAGCTCAAGCGCGCGAAGTACAACCCGCGAAAGATCTCCGACGCCGCCCTCGCCAAGCTCGAGAGGTCGATCGACGAGTTCGGCCTGGTCGAGCCGATCGTCGTCAACAAGAAGACCGGGTACACCGTCGTCGGCGGCCACCAGCGCCTCCGGATCCTCGAGAAGCGCGGCGAGAAGTCGGTCGAGTGCGTCGTGCTCGAGATCACGCCGGAGAAGGAGAGGCTCCTCAATGTCGCGCTCAACAATCAGAACCTCGCCGGCGAGTTCGATCTGCCGGTCCTGGCCGAGCTCCTGAAGGGCCTCGAGACGACGGAGCTCGATCTATCGCTCTCCGGCTTCGACCCGGGCGAGATCATGGACATTCACAGCTCCGTCTTGAACGGTACGGAAGAGGAGGACACCCCCGTCGAAGTCGCTGATACGGCCACGACGCAAACGGGCGACCTGTGGGAGCTCGGCCGGCACCGTCTCCTTTGCGGTGATGCGCGCCAGATCCCGGACCGCGAGCGGATTCTCGCCGGCGCCGGGAAGCTCGACGTCCTGATCGCGGATCCGCCCTACGGCATCGACATCTTGAAAGGCGATCGAGCGATCGGTGCCTCGAGGCCGTTCGGCAAGAACCGACTCGCCGGCGGGAAGATCGTGAAGGTCGGGATCTACAAGCCGATGGAGGGTGACCGCGAGCCCTTCGACCCGCGGCCCTTCGTCCCGCTCGCGCGCCAGGCCGTCTTCTTCGGGGCGAACTACTACGCCGAGCGTCTTCCGTCGAGCTCGGCCTGGCTCATTTGGGACAAGAAAGAGGAGATGGACCTTGGCGACTTCGGCGACGCGGAGCTCGCCTGGACGAACCTGAAGGGCGCAGTGCGGATCTTCCATCATCGCTGGATCGGCATGGTGAAGGCGAGCGAGCACGGAGAGCGCCGGGTCCATCCGACGCAGAAGCCGATCGCGCTCATGAAGTGGTGCCTCGAGAAGACCTCGGGCGAGACGATCTTCGATCCGTACGCCGGCAGCGGAACGGTCATGATCGCCGCCGAAAAGCTCGCGCGGATCTGTCTTGCGATCGAGAGCGAGCCCGTCTACGTCGACGCCGCCGTTCGGCGGTGGCAGAAGATGACGGGCAAAGCCGCGAAGAACCTGACGAGGCCCGCGATCACGATCGAGTGAAGGGAGAGAGGCGATGTCGAACCCGAGCAATCAGAGACCGGAAGATGAGCAAGAGGAGGAGGCGAAGTACAACCTCCGCCTCCCGAAGGATCTCTACCGGGCCGCGAGGAAGCGCGCGGCGGCCCGCGGTCAGACCCTCAAGGCGTGGCTCTGCGGGATCGTGGCGGACGCCCTTGAGCACCCGTCCACGGCAGGATTTCGGAGGATGTAGGGTCCTGCCAGGCCCCTGCGTGGGGCCAGTTTGCTGAAAATGTGTCCTCCCCCGCTTGCGCTCTACGCCTGGAGCGGTACAGTCCCGGCACATGACGGGGAACGGCGAGGGGGAAACGCCCGGCAACGGAGCGCCCCCGCCTTCCCTCGATAGCCTTTCGGCGTCGGCACCCTCCCCCGAATCCCCCCCTACCGACGCCGAGAAGGCGATCGCTCTCTGGCGATCCGTCGACGAGACGAGCTCCGCCACGGCTCTCGCGCGGACGGTGAAGGGCCAGTTCGTGAAGGGAAAGTCCGGCAACCCTCACGGCCGGACGCCCGGCGTCCCGAACCTGAACACCGAGCTCCTGAAGGCGGTCCGGAGATTCCGGGTCAAGGGCAAGGACGGGACGAAGCTCACGTTCATCGACGCGCTCCTCGCGCGCGCGCTTCAGGACCTACGATTCGGCGAGAAGATCATCGACAAGATCTTCGCCGCCGCGACGCCCCAGGCGCCGGCGACCGTGATCGGCGTCACGCAGCATTCATCCGAACAAAATGTGGCCGTCGATATTGTGTCTGATCCTGTCGCTCGGGAGCTCGCTGCTCGATTGGAGGAGCGTGTCGCCGCAGGGCGCCTGGACCCCGGCGGGAACGGCTCGAGTCGCCAGTAAGGGCGCCTGGAAGCTCTACCGGCACGCGAGCCTTTTCAACCGGCTCGGACTCTCTCTCGCCGCCGGCGAGATCAAGAACCTCCTCGTCGAGATCCAGCCTCAGATCGGGAAGAGCGAGTTCTGGTCCCGCTACTTCCCCGCCTGGTACGTCGGGACCTATCCCGATCGCAGGATCGCGCTCGCCTCTTACGCCGCGGACTACGCGCGCCGGTGGGGCCGCCAGGCCCGAGCGGTCATCGAGGAGCACGGCGCCGAGCTCTTCAAGATCGGAGTCGCCCAGGATTCGCACAAGGCCGACGACTGGTCGATCGCCGGCCGCGAAGGCGGGATGATTACGGCCGGCGTCGGCGGACAGATCACGGGCCGCCGGGCGGACCTCATCATCGTCGACGACCCGATCAAGAACGCCGAAGAGGCCGAGTCGAAGGCCCGGAAGGACCTGATCTGGGACTGGTGGGAATCGACGATCTGCTCGCGCGAGAACGAGTCGACCGCGAAGATCGTCATGCACACCCGATGGGCCGAGGACGATCTCGCCGGCCGCATCCGGACCGAGTACATCGACAAGGGCAAGGAACCCTGGACCGTCATCCGTCTCCCGGCGATCGCGGAAGCCGACGAGGACCTCTTCGGCGGCCTGTGGACGCGGAAGAAGGGCGACGTCGTCTGCCCCGAGCGATTCTCGAAGGCGTTCCTCGAGGCGAAGAAGAACCGGACTACCTCCTACTGGTGGGAGACGCTCTACCAGCAGCATCCGCGGGCCCGCGGCGGCGGTCAGATCAAGACGCACTGGTTCCAGGTCGTGGCGGCCGCGCCCCCCGCGCGCCGGGCCGTCCGCGCGTGGGACCTGGCCGCCTCCGAGGACGAGAAGAACAAACAGACGGCCGGCGTCCGGACCATCATTGCCGATGATGGCCTCTACTACCTGACGAACGTCCAGGCGTTCTGGAAGACGGCCGGCGCTCGCGACAATGAGATCGCGGCGATCGCCACCGAGGACGGCGCCGAGACCGAGGTCTCCCTCGAGCAGGAAGGCGGCTCGGGCGGGATCGCCCAGATCGACTACATCTTCAAGCGTCGCGAGTTCGACAACCGGGTCTGCCACGTCTCGAAGGCCCGCGGCTCGAAGGAGCTCCGCGCTGACGCCTTCGCCTCGGCCGCCGAACGCGGCAAGGTCCGCCTGGTCGACGGCCCCTGGGTCAAGGCCTTCAAGGAGCAGATCGAGCGTTTCCCGAAGGGCCTGATCGACATGGTCGACGCCGCGGCCCACGCCCACAACCTCCTCGCCGGCGAGGACGAGATCCCCGACGTCCCCGAGGGCTTCGATCCCGCGAGCGCCGGACGGTCCCCGATCTTCCCGATCGTCGGACCGGGGAGCCTGTTCGGATGAGCCCGAAGGTTCCGTTCCTCCCGGTCCAGATCGCAAAGGGCGGCGTCACCTGGGGCGGCGCTCCCGGCAGCTCGAAGGCCATGAAGCCCGGCGATGGGAAGCCGATGAACGCGCAGATCCCGCCGGAAGAATGGGACATGCCTCCGGGCTTCCCCGCGCTCGTCCAGTTCTACGGCACGGAGACCCGCATCGCCGGCGATGTCCAGCGCCTGATCGGGAACTTCAACCCGCGGTATGTCGGAACCGACATACGCTGGATGATGCGCCTCGACCCGGACGTCTCCTTCGGTCTCGCGCTCCATCGGGCGCCGCTCGTCAACCTCGAATGGTCGATCGAGTCCCACGACCCGATCATCAAGGCCTTCGTCACCCAGGCCCTCGAGGCGTGCTACCGCGAGCTCGCCGGCGGCCTCTCGCTCGCCATGCCGTTCGGCCGGCAGATCTGCGAGAAGGTCTGGGAGTCGCGGCCGCTCAAGCTCGAGACGACCGACGAGACGAGCGGAGCGACGACCTCGAAGGACTTCCCGGCGGCCTGGGTCTACAAGCGGTTCAAGGCGATCGACCCCAGGACCTATCACTTCATCATCGACCATGATCTCGACGACTGGGTCGGCGTCGAGCAGCTTTACATGCGCTTCGGGTTGCCTCCCCTCATGCCGGTCTCGCGCGAGCGCCTCGCATTCTGGTGCTTCCGCCGCGAGGAGGTCTTCGGCCGGCTCGAGGGGTTCCCGATGCTCGACCAGGCCTACGAGCCCTGGTGGTTCAAGACCGCGACGCAGCTCATCGCGAACCGCTACTTCGAGCACCGCGCGGACCCGCCCCTCAAGATCCGCGCCGGGGACCGGATCATGATCGGTGGGAAAGAGGCCAGCGGCTTCGAGTACATGGCGACCCAGGCCCTTCAGCTCAAGAGCGGCGGGGCCGTCGTCCTCCCGAACCTCATGGAGAAGGAGACGAAGGAGTACAAGTTCGACCTCGAATACATGAAGGACGACAAGCGCGGCGATCAGCTTCAGCAGCGGATCGACGGGCTGTCGACGCAGATCCTCCGGTCGCTCTGGGTGACGGACCGCGCCGGGACCTCCGGCCGCGGAGGACAGGCGAGCCGCGGCGGCCTGGCCGAGGCGAAGCAACACGCCGAGACGATGTCCGAGAGCCAGGAGTCGATCATCGACGAGTACGCCGAGGTCCTCCAGGAGGACATCATCGACCCCCTCGTCCTCTACAACTTCGGCGAGGAGGCGCTCAGATCGAGCCGGACGAAGATCGTAACCGCCGGCGTCTCCGACAGCCTTCAGGCCGTCTACAAGGACCTCCTCATCGAGCTCTTCGAGTGTGAGAAGGCGCAGCTCGACGGCGAGCCGATCCGCCCGTGGGAGCGGATGGACGTCCCGGCGATCCTGAAGACGCTTCAGATCCCGCAGCGCCCGGGGGACGAGCTTGAGCAGCTCGCCGGCGAGCGGAAGAAGGAGAAGGCGGCCCGCGAGGCCCAGGCCGGCTCCATGACGCCGGGCCCGGGCGGCGCCGACGAGCCGCTCCTCGGAGACGCCGAGCTCGAGAAGAAGGTCCGCGACCGCCTGGTCGCAAAGGGCGCCGTCGATCACGGCGTCGGGATCTCCGGGCAGAACCCCGTCGTCCCGGCCTCGGACGGCGGCCTCTCGCGCCGGCGGAACGGGAGGGGTGAATGACCCCGAACGTCATTTACCAGGACGCGACGGCCTCGAATGTCGTCGTCATCGGCTCCAATCCCTTCGACGTCACCGACAACAACGTCACGGCGGCCGGCACGTTCTACGCGACCCCGCAATTCATCCAGGACTTCGACCATCTGAACAAGCGCCTCGAATCCCGGATCTCGAAGCGCGAGCAAACCGCCAGGGACGGCGCCGGCTACCGGCCGCGCGTATCCGTCGCCCAGGACCTGCGCGGATCCGGACGACGGATCGAGTTCCACGCGCGGAGCAATCCCAGGAGCTTCGTGAGAAAGTCGCCGGGGCGTTCCTGGCGGCAGCGATTGACGGGCTGAGAGCCCTATTTCTCCTTCGAGGGAAGAAAGCCATGAGCAGAGTCAGGTACTTCGGCAACAAGGCCCAGGGGAGCGTCTACTTCACGAACAACACGTTCGTGGACGGCGAGACGATCACCATCGACGACAAGGTCTACGAGTTCGACGACGACGCCGCCGTCACCGCCGGACACGTCCTCGTCGACATCAAGGGAACGGCCGCCCTCACGGCCGCTGAGTTCCTCGCGAAGGTCAACGCGAACAAGCCCACGCATCCCGTGACGGCCGTCGTCGACTCGAAGGACAACCTCATGGTCCACCTGATCGCCGACAAGGCCGGAGTCGCCGGAAACGTCGCCCTGGCCGAAACCGTCACCGACGCAGGCCTGGTCATCTCGGGCGCGACGCTCGTCGGCGGAGAGAACGCCGGGACCCAGACGATCGCCCGCGGCCTCTACACCGTGACGGCGAAGGACATCACGGCGGACCATCTCATCATCGAGACGGGCCTCGTGAGCCCCAGGTTCTTCCACGTCGAGACCCGCACGGCGGCGGGGCTCATCAAGGACGCGACCTTCCTCGCGACGATCGTCGACTCGAAGATCGCGATCGACTTCGCGGGCGCGACCGATCCCATCGCCGGAGACACGATCCGGTGGGAGGCGTTCGAGTAGATCAACCGCTTCGTGCGGTCATTCGGGGCCTCGGGTCCATCCGAGGCCCCCTGTGAAGGCAGGAGGAACGATGAGCGATCACGGGGAGTTCCGGGTGGCGGAAAACCTGACGGCCCTTCGGGCGATCAAGGCTCGCCGGCAGAACGAGGTCGTCCTCGTCAAGGACGTCGTCGGGGACGGCGGCCTGAACGGCGAGGAGTACATCTGGAAGTCCGACGACACGACGGCCGACGACGGCCAGATCTCGATCCTCCCCGCGGACCTCGTCCAGGGGAAGCCCGGCCGGTGGAGGCTGATCGAGTAGCCCCATGAACGCCCTCTCGCGCCAGGTCCCGACGATCGCCGCGCTCCGCGCGATCGGCAAGCCCCGCCAGGCGGCGACCGTCTTCGTCTCCGGCGTCGACGGGATCTTCAAGTTCTCCTCGAGCTCGACGGATGACGACAACGGGTCGAGCATCGTCAAGCCGGAGACCTATCCCTCCAGGAAGCCAGGCCGGTGGATCTTGAGCCTGATCGGCCTCGAGGGGTCGGACATCTCCGCGCGCGCGTACACGTCCGACACCCAGTCGATCCCCGGCGGCGACGTCGACACCCAGGTCGAGCTCGACACGAAGACCTACGACACGGACTCCCTCTGGAATGAGGACGGCCAGAAGTTCGTGGTCCAGACGCCCGGGAAGTACCTCGTCGCCGGCGGCGCCATCCTCGCGGGCTCCGGCGGGGCGCTCCCCGATTTCGAGCTGCAGATCACCGTGAACGACGAGGTCGTGGCCGGCGCGAATTCCCACAAGCATGACACGGACGAGCAGCCGCTCTCCGCGCACTACCTCGGGCTCCTCGAGCAGGGCGACGAGATCAAGCTCGTCGTCGCTCAGGACACGGCGATCGGTCATGGCGCGATCAACCTCGAGGCCGGCGCCTGGCTTGCCGTTCAGCGCGTGGACAAGGCGAGCGGCGACCATCCGCGCCCGGCGTGCTACCTCACGCGCGACCAGGATCTCGAGGTCGCGGCGAGCGAATACGCCGACGTCACCTTCAGCGTCGAGAGGTACGACCGCGGCGACTTCCACGACCTTCTCGCGAACACCGAGCGGGCGACCATCCCGGAGGACGGGGAATACGACATCCAGGGCGGCGTCTCCTGGGACTACTTCCTGCACGATGCGGAGAGCGGCGCCTGGCTCCTCCTTGTCCTGAACGGGGACACGATCGACCTCGCCTTCGTGCCGGCGAAGACCGACGACTTCCCGCGCCAGAAGGTCGCGGCCCTCGGAATCCCGCTAGAGGCCGGCGACGTCGTCTCCCTCCTCGCCTATCAGGATTCCCCGGACACGGTCAAGATCCTCGCCGCCGGCCGGCCGGATCCCGCGCATCTCTCCGTGAGAAAGGTGAACTAAATGCCCGGCCCGAGATTTCCGGAGCCGATCGAGAAGGCCCTCGAGGAGAAGCGCGCGGTCCTCGCGAAGGAGCGCGCCGAGCGAGAGGCCCAGGCCAAGGCCGAAGAGGCGAAGAAGGCGGAGAAGGACAAGGGCGAATAGGGATGGCAGCCTCGCGCGAGTTGACGAGCCTGATCGAGAACGCGGAGACGGTCGCGTCGCTCATCGACATTTACGAGCGGACACTCGGCCGGATCCTCCGGGAGCTTTCGCTCGGGATCACGCAGCCTGGCGGGGCCCGCGCGCGCGAGCTCATCGCCCGAATCCGCGACCTCATCCTCGAGCTCGATCCTTCCCGGGACGGCAAGGTCCGGGCCTGGATCCGGGAGACCGTTCACGAAGCCTTCGTCCTCGGCGACGACGCGGCGACCCGGCAGCTCCGGGAATCCCTCTCCGATCTGTCGTCCGGCGATCGCCAGGCGTGGGGCGAGATCGCGACCGGCTGGACCGCGGTCAATCAGACCGCCATGAGGGCGATCATCTCGTCGATGGACGAGACGCTCCGCCAGGTCGCCTCTCAGATGCAATCCCAGTTCGCCCTCGCCGTCCGGAGGACGCAGCTCGTCCTCCACACCGATCAGGCGATCCGCGAGGCGACGGTCTCCGGGATCATCCGCGGGGCTACCGGCCGGCAGCTCTCCGACGACATCGCGAACATCATCCTCGAGGGCCGCGGGGGGCCTGAGGCGATCGCGCGGCTCCGGGAGCAAGGCTTCCAGCCGGATCTCCTCAAGCTCTACGAGCGCCTGGCGAAGGGCCAGGTCGTCCGGGTCGGCGCCCGAAACTACGACGTCCGCGCGTACGCGAACCTCGTCGCCCGAACGATGCTCCGTGACGCCCACAAGGTCGCGACGCTCGTCCGCCTTCAGCAGAATTCCGTGAACCACGTCCGGATCAGCGTCCACGTTCAGAAGGAGCCGGACGTCTGCACGGCCTACGCCGGCCAGGTCTTCTACATCGGCCAAGGCGAGGATCCGCTCGGCTTTCCGTCCATCAAGGGGATCCCGAACAGCGGGCCGCCATTCCATCCAAACTGCGCTCACGTCCCGGAGCCCTGGGTCCTCGACTTCAAGACCGCCGGCCAGATCGAAGACGCGAGGATCGCGGCCGAGCTCCTCCCGGAGAACGTGTTCGGGAAGACGGCGGCCGACGTGACGAAGTTCATCGAGGAGCTCACGCCGGCACAGCTCGAGGCGATCCTGCCCAACGCGCGGAAGATTCTTCCCGAGGATTATTTCACTCAGCCCCCGGCGCCGCCGATCAAGGGCGCCGCCTAGAGGAGGACCGATGGAACCGAAGGGCTTCTACGTCGTGCACCAGGGCCAGGCGTTCGCCGCGAAAGGCGGAGGGCTCTTCGCGAAGGACGTCGTCTCGGTGGGGAAGCGCCTTCATCCCGCGACCGGCCGGATGGTCGAGTTCGACCGCGACCGGATCGACCGGCTTGTGGCCGCGACGGAGAAGTACCTCAAGAATGGGAACACGATCCCCTTTCCGAAGGGCCACACCGTCGACCCGCTCGAAAACCTCGGGACCTGGCCGGGCCCCTTCATCCGGAGCGGGGACGACTTCGTCGGCGTCGTCGAGCCGAAGGACCCGAAGGCGGCCAAGGGGATCGAGACTGGGGCGCTCGACTTCGTCTCGGCCTTCATCGAGAAGGACGTGACCGATCCGGCCGGCCAGCACTATGCCGAGGTCCCGACGCATATCTGCGCGACGAACTACCCCGTATGGACGGGCCAGAAGAGCTTCGTCGCCCTCTCGCGCGAGGTCTTCACGAAGACGAAGGCCGAGCTCTATCTCCCGGAGGCCCTCGCGAGCGAATCCGACCAGGGCGACGACGACACCCACGATCCGCTCGATCTTCAGGCCGCCCACGACCGCCTCCAGGCGGACATGAAGAAACACGCGAAGGCGTACGGGAAGAGCTACGCGGAGAACGGTGCGGACCACAAGGACACGATGGGCCACGCCGACAAGCTCCGGATCGCGACGCGCCGGCTCGCGAACCATGCGAACCTGATGGCGAAGCACGTCGAGAACACGACCACGGATCACGCCTACGTGCCTCCGATGGCGAAGGTCTCGATCGCCCAGGCGCTCGAGGAGCTCGCCCACGAGGCGGATCCGGCCGCGATCGCGGCCGCGCTCGAGGACCTCGCGAAGAACAACGGCGGATAGAACGGAACCTCGGCCCCTCGGGGCCTTTTTTTGAAAGGAACGTGCGATGGATCTCTCGAAGCTCGCCGTCGCCCTGGGGCTCGACAAGGACAGCCCCTCGGACAAGATCCTCACCGCGGCCGCCAAGGCGGTCGCCGACGGGGTCACGGCCAGGGAGTCCTTGAGCAACCTCACGGCCGAGCTCCCGAAGCACGGCTTCAAGCTCGACCAGGGGAAGGTCATCCGGACCGAGCCGATCGCGCTCGACATCGTCATCAAGCCGGAGGACTCCCCCGAGACGATCCGCCTGAAGGAAGAGCTCCTCAAGGGCCGGAAGGAAGCCTTCGCCCGCCAGCAGGAGCAGCTCAACCGCCTGGTCGCCTCCGGCAAGGTGGCCCCCGCGATGGCCGAGAAGCTCGGCCGGTTCCTCTCCGGGATCAAGGAATTCGAGGCGATCGCCCTCTCCCAGGACGGCGCCCAGGATCCCCAGGCCATCGGCGAGCGGCTCGGGAAGGTCGAGGAAGCCCTGAAGCTCGCGGTCGAGCTCCTCGGCGCGACCCCCGGCGTCATCCTGGCCGACGACAAGGGCAAGCTCCGGCCTGGTCTCCGCACGGTCGCCCTCTCCGATCCCCCGGGGCCGGAAGGCGAGAAGGACGCGGAAGCCCTCGCGCGGAAGGGCGCGGAGATCCACAAGCGCGTCAGCCCCGAACGCTCGAAGTCGGCGAAGGCCGAGAAGGCGGGCGCCGGGAAATAACCCCAGGAACGAGAGTCAGGCCGGGCGTTCCGGTCGGACAGTGAACATGGAATCTCGGTAAGGAGAATACGATGGCCGGTCCTTTCCTTCCCGGCGGGCGCGATGCGCTCCCCGGCATCACGGCCCGGGTCGACCAGGTCGCGAACAACTTCCTCAAGAACGCGGATCACCGGATGACCCGCGGGATCACGATCGACAAGGACGTCGTCGACTCCGGCAACACGCCGACGACCAAGCTCCGCGCGGGCCTGGCCCTGGTGAGAGTGGAGTCCGGAGCGAACAAGAACAAGTACGTCCAGGTCGGTCACGCCGACGACCCGGGCGTCGGGAGCCGGCTCTACGCCGTCCTCCTCATGAAGCCCGTCAACATGGTCGGGCGCGACGGCTCCACGACCGAGGACAAGAGCGGCGAGGGGCTCTTCCACGGCGCCGTCGACGAGGAGAAGGTGATCTTCGGGACCGCGAACCCCCCGGACATCGACGACATCAAGGGGATCCTCGACCAGGTCGAGTTCGAGCTCAAGGCGTAACCGTCGCCGGTCGCCGGCAAGACGGGCAAGGAGGACCCCCGCGAGGATCGCGAGGGCGCCCTGGCTCTGAGGGAAGAAAGAACGAGAAACCGATTCGGAGGGCCTACAAGTGTTGGACATGGACATCCTTCGGTATGAGACCCTGACGGGGATCATCCGCGACTTCGAGCCCGAGGACCTCAACTGGCTCAACTCCGGCGTCCTCCAGGAGGAGACGGGGATGGGTCAGGAAGTGACCTGGGACATCAAGCACGTCCGCCGCGACATCGCGACCTTCGAGGGCCGCGGCGCCCGCGCCGGCCGCCGGAACCTGCAGACCATCGGCCAGCAGCACGCGACGCTGGCCCGGACCTTCAAGGAGAAGCCGCTCATCGGCTCTCAGTTCATCGACCTCCGGGCGCCCGGATCCCTCGAGCGGCAGACGCTCGCCGAGGATCAGATCGCGCGCGAGCTCGAAGACAACGCCATGTGGATGGCCCGGCAGGACAACTTCATGATTTCCCAGGCCCTCCAGGGATCGCTCGCGATGACGATCGACGACCAGGACATCGTCGTCGACTACGCGGTCCCCGCGTCGAACAAGTTCAAGGTCGGAGGCGGCGTCGGGTTCTCGACGATCGACACCGACTGGGAGGATCCGTCGGCCGACATCCTGACGGACATCAAGAACTTCAAGCTCGCGGTCTCCCGTCACAGCGGCCGGACGGCGAAGCGGGCCTGGTGTTCGAGCCGCACGATGACGGCGCTCCTCAACAACGACCGCTTCAAGGAGTTCGTCGGCCGGTCGGTCGCCGGCGCCCAGATCATCGAACAGGGGTACGCGTCGAATCTCCTCGGCCTCGAGTGGGTGATCTCGGACGAGACCTTCACGAACGAGGACGGGACCGTCATCACGCCGTACCTCGACGAGAAGACCGTCGTCATCCATCCCGCTCCGGACCGCGAGTGGGGCTGCTTCCGGATCGGCTCCGACGCCGTGCCGAAGAACGACGGCTCGGGCCTGATCGAGGTCATCGGCAAGTACGCCTTCAGCGCGCTCACGAAGAACCCGCCGGCGTTCACACTCTACGCGGGGTACGTCCGGCTCCCGATCATCAAGCTCCCCGCCGCCATCGTGACGGCGAAAGTCATCGCCTAGGAGACGTTTCCCTCTCTCTTTGGGGAGAGATCTTTCTGGGGGGTCGGCCTGAAAGGGCCGGCCCCCCGTGAGGCGGCGGAGGACGGATGGAGCTTGACGCGACGGTCTCGGGCACGTCGGCGAATTCCTATCTAACGGTCCAGGAAGCCGACGACGCGATGGACGCCTATTTCTCGGTCGATCGGTGGGAGGACCTCGACCAGGACAAGAAGGCCCAGCTCCTCATGGTCGGGACCCGCCTCATCGACAGCTATTCGACGTGGAGCGATCCGGCCGTCGCCGGCCAGGCGCTCGCCTTCCCACGATCGCTCGACGGCCCCAAGGGTGGCCCCTTCACCATCCGGAGGGAAGTGAAGCGCGCGCTCCTCGCCTTCATCGACTACTTCCTCGAGGACCAGGTCGTCGGCCTGAAGCGCCTACAGGCGGAGGGCGTGACCTCGGCCTCGATCCTCGGACAGAACGCGAGCTTCGACGCGGACGTCTCCGAGCTCCCCGGCGCCGCGCGCCGCGAGCTCGACCAGCTCAAGGCAATGGTTCCGCCGCTCTTCAAGAACCGGCCGTACGACGGCAGCGGCGACTCGGAAAGCCTTTTCGGATAGACGATGCTCGACCTACTATTTCGCGACAGCGTGACCCTGCGGCGCGCCTCCGGGCGGACCGTGAGGAACGAGGTCGTCTACAAAGAGGTCCTCGACGGCGCCGGCGGGCCGCTCCCCATTCCGTGCCGGATCAAGCGCCGGAAGGGCCGGACGATCACCGTCCGCGGCCAGGACATCACGCTCGACGCGGAACTCGTCTGCCGTCGATCGAGCGACAACTTCCCGGAGATCGAGGTCGAGGACGTCGTCGTCGCGAAAGACGGAGACGCCTACCGGATCGTCACGATCGACGAGGACGAGCAGCTCTTCGGCTCGGCGAAGTATCTCCGCATGGGGCTCGCCCACACCCACCTCCCGGTGGAGGAGGACAAGCCCGATGCCTAACTCCTTCTTCTCGATCGACCTCGGAAAGCTGAAGGCATCCGTCGCGAGCGTCGAAGGACGCCTGGACGAAGCCGAGGGCCAGTGGATCGCGGCGGTCCGCTACGCGATGGGCGGGTGGATGAACGACGTCATCGCCGAGGCGCAGCAGAAGGCCTCGGTCCGGAGCGGAGATCTCCGCGGCTCGGCCACGGTCACGGATCCGACCTTCGACGGGACCTGGATCTCCCTCTCGGGCGGCTTCAACATCGGCTATTCGAGACAGCGCGACCAGGGCGGAGAGATCGTCGCCAAGAACGGCACCATGCTCTCGATCCCCCTCGACCCCATCATGACCGGCCGCGGCGTGGCCCGGTATTCGAGCCCGCGGGAGGAGGACGGTCTCTTCGTCCTCAAGCTCTGGGGCCGTGTCTTCCTCGCCAAGCGGCGCGGGAAGACGGACCGGACGATCGAGCTCCATTGGGTCCTGAAGAACAGGGTCACGCAGCGCGGCGACGGCTTCTTCTCGAGCGTCATCGAGACCAGGCGTTCGACCGCGGCCGAGCAGATCGGAACGGTCGCGGCCGCCAACCTCGGGAGGGTCGCGTGAGCCAGCGCGTGATCCGTCTTTTCGGCTTCGAGGAGGGGCTCGTCGACCGGATCTCGGAGAGGTTCCGGTTCGCCGATCCGGGCTACCAGGACCTCGGGATGATCCCGGGGAGGCACCTATTCGTGGGCGCGCTCGCCGACGTCCACGACCTCTCGAAGGAACTCGAGGGGTACAACAAGGACCACGAGCCGGTCATCGCTCTCGGATCGAACGTCGGGCCCGGCGTCCCTCCGACCTCCTCCTCCTCCTCGAAGCAGGAGTGGAATATCCAGGCCGTGATCCGATTCGGGAAGGCTCCGGAGGTCGTGAAGGCGCTCCTCGAGGACCTCTCCGACTTCCTCCTCCTTCAGCGCGGCCGCATCTCGACCGGCTTCCAGATCAAGGGGTCGGTCATGGTGGCGCGCCCGACGATCATCGACGTGGACAAGGAAGACCAGGTCCTCGCCTCGACCGTGATTCGTTTCTTCGCCGTCCCTCTGCCCATATAGGAGATCGACAATGTCCGACCAGAACGTCCGCGCCTCCGATCCCCGGAACTACCAGCTCGCCGGCAAGGTCTCCCTGTGGTTCAGGAAGGCCGGCTCGTCCGACGATTCCGACTGGAAGGACCTCGGGAACGTCGTCAACCCAGAGCTCATGCCGACCTTGACCAGGCTCGACCACTTCTCCAACCGGCGGGGCGTCCGGGCGAAGGACAAGAGCCTCATCACCGAGCGGAGCGCGAACCTGAACCTCACGATCGACGAGATCAACCTCCCGAACCTCCAGTTCGCCTTCATGTCCAACATGACGCCGGACGACGACGAGGTCGACACGATGGACGACCGGATCTTCGTCAATCCCGGAAACGCCGGCGTCATCACGATCGGGCAGACGGGCCTCAACGTCGGGAGCATCATCGTCCGCTCGATCAACCACGAGGAGGAGGTCACCTACGTGGCGGGCGTCGACTACACGGTCGACGAGGCCGCCGGGACGATCACAATCACGGCCGGCGCTCTCGCCTCGAACGATCCGGACACGGGCGTTCCCGAGGTCCACGTTCAGTGGGCGAAGGCCGCGGGCTCTCAGTCCTTCGAGATCTTCCCCGGAACGGATCTCAACGGCCAGGCCCAGCTCCAGGTCCTGACCGACGAGGGGATCAAGGTCGTCGCGACCTTCGGAAACGTCAACATGCGGAACAACGGCTCGATCAAGATCGGCGACGGGCAGAAATACGAGGAGATCGGACTTCAGCTCGAGATCCTCGAAGACGTGAACGGCAAGCTCGGGACGCTCCACGTCATCGACGCCGGCGATCTCCCGTAAGGAGCCGTCGCCTGTGGCCATCGTGGATCCGGGCGACAGATAAAAGGACTGGCGGAAGGAGGCGGCGGTGAACACGAAGGGAACGGCGGAGGCGCCGGCCGTGGAGACCCCCATGAGGGCGATCCCGGCGGCGCTCGCGAATCGGAGGGAGGTCGTCACGCTCTGGGACGGATCGACGGTCCTCGTCGAGACCTGGTCCTGGCCGAAGTTCCTCGAGCTCTATAAGTCGGTGGGGAAGATGGAGCAGGTTCCCCTCCTCGCCGAGATGTCCGTTCAGCCGTGCGACCGTGAGAAGGTGAAGAACGCGACTCCGCTCGACCTCGTCAAGATCGCCGCGGCGTCGACGCGCCTCAACATGACGCCCGAGCTCCTAAAAAATCTCAAGGCCCTCGCGGATTTGTGGGGCGCTCCCGCCGAGGGCCTGGATCCGTCGAGTACCCCATCGAAGTAGTTTTCGGCGTTCTCTGTCGGACGGGGCTCGCCTCGATGGCGGAGCTCCTCGCCTGGGACGGCGTGTGGAGTCGATGGTTGCTTGAACTTATGTTTCCCGTAGCCCTCGAGATGGAAGCGGACGACGCGCAGCGCCAGTTCGGTGCCGTTTCCGCGGCGATCGCCGGCTCGTTCAAGCCCGAAGGCGCGAAGCCGTTCCTCGAGGGCCTGAACCGGGTCCGGCGGGAAGCGCGGGGCGAATCGTCCGGATCCGCGGCCGACGGCTCGCCGGCGAAGAAGATGCTCGAGATCTTCGGCAAGCTCAATCTCGCGAAGGCGGCAAAGGGGGCGAAACGTGGCCGGTGATTTCGCAGCCGGGGCGATCGTCGTTGACCTGAAGAGCCAGGTCGATGCGCTCAAAGCCGGCACGGCGGCCGGGAAGACCGAGATCAAGTCCTTCGGGAACGCCGTCGAGGATACGGCGAACAGGGTCGAGTCGAGCGGGAAGAAGATCTCGACCGCGATCGACGGGATCGACGCGAAGTCGGTGCGGATCGCCGACAAGTTCCTGAAGATCACCGCCCACATGATCGCGATGCAGACGGTCCTCGAGAGCGTCCAGGGGCACAAGGGCATGAGCGGCCTCCAGGTCGCGCTCGAGGCCGGCGCGACGTCGCTTCAACGGTTCATCATGGTCTTCGGCCTCATGCCCGGCGTGGGGGGCGCGGCGCTCGGGTCGATCGTGGCCCTTATCTCCGGATACAGCACCTTGACGAAGGCGATCGACGAGGTCGAGAAGAAGCAGCGCGAGCTCAACCGGGAGCTCGACAGGAACGTCGGGAAGGTCATCAGCGCCCTCGCCCGGGAGGACGTGAAGAGCCAGATCCTCCCCGAGTCCCAGGGCCCGCTCGTCGCCTCGATCGCTTCCTATACGCAACAGCTCGAGGCGGCCGACAAGGCGGCCCGAGAGCTCTCCCTTGCCGAGACGATGCTCGCGGCCCAGGCCCCGGTCCTTCAGCGCCAGATCGACGACCTCACGACGAAGATCGACGCGATGTCGGCCGCGGCCGGTGAGCTCGACGCGATCCCTCCGGACGTCCAGAAGCTCTCGGCCGAGCTCGCCAAGCTCAACCTGCAGATGGAGGTCCTCCAGCGCAACGTCACGCGCGCGAAGGCCGCGATGAGCGGCGCCGACATCGAGGGGACCGCGAGGAAGATCCGGGACCTCAAGGAGGCGCTCGACTTCGCGAAGACGGAGGAACAGGCCCGGAAGCTCATCTCCACGATCGGGGACGTCCAGATCGAGGGCCAGCGCGCCGTCGAGCTCGGCCTCGACACCCCGCTACAGGCCGCCCAGAAGAACCTTCAGGCGACCGAGGCTGCCCTCCGGAAAATCATCGCCGCGGAGGAGGACCTCAAGAAGGCGATGGCCCTCGTCGGTGACAACGAGGAGCTCCGGAATGCCATCCAGCAGCAGCTCGCCCTCCTCCAGGAGAGCGAGGCCGCGCTCGGTCCGAAGGCTCAGATCGCGAAGGCGGAGCTCGAATCGAAACAGGCCGCGGGCCAGTACGCCCAGGGCCTGGCGAGCTCGATCGGCCAGGCCGTCTCGAATGGGATCCTGAACGGCGAGAAGGCGATGACGATCCTCGCGGACGTCGGCCGGAACCTCTTCGCGAACATGCTGAACAACGTGGTCGACACCTTCCAGAAGGGCATGATCGCGGCCTTCCAGTCGATTGCCGGCCAGGGCGGCGAGATCTTGGGCGGCGCGTTGACCGCGGTCCTCGGCGTCGTCGGCGGGATCCTGTCGCGCAAGCGTAGTGGGTCTCAGAGCTTCGGCGGCGTCCAGAGCGGGATCACGTCGAACGAGGCGGTCCGCGGGATCGTCGCGGGACCGACGAACGTCGCGATCGCGGCCGTCGGCGAGGACATCTCCCGCTCGATGGCGCCCGTCGTGATCCGACTGGACACGATCGCCACGATCCTCCGGAGCATCGACGGGAAGACCAGGACTACCGGCGGCGTCGGCTTCTCGTCCCCGGCCGTCATGGTTCCCACCGCATAGGAGAGACCGATGAGCCAGTTCGTCCTTCCGCGCCAGGTCGCGACCGTGGCGGCGCTCCGTTCGGTCGCCCGGCATCGCGACAAGGCGCACGCCTTCGTGCTCGGGACGAAGGACGTGTACCTATACGACGCGGCCGAGACGACGGCGGACGACGGCCTGGACTTCGTGAAGCCCGACGACGTGGGCGGCGGCGATCCGGGGCGGTGGGTGCGGTACGTTCGTGGGCAAGCGGTCAACGCGGGGCGGAGCGCGCTCATCGCCTGGGCACAGTCCATCCCGCACAACTTTTCCACGCACTTCGACCTCTCCTCGGCCTTCGTCTACTGGGATGACGACTCGATCTTCGACCCGGCCGTGGCGGGTGGGAAAGGCGGGTTCGTCATTCCGGCCTCGTGGGTCGGGAAGAATGCCCGGGTGACCTTCTGGCTTACCTGGGATAACACGGACTCGACGGGCGTCCGCTATGCCGAGGCCATGCGCGGCGCGGCCGACGGGGTCGACTTCCCGGGTACGACCTACAAGCCGCTTCAGACCTTCTCGAGCGACGCGCACGTCGTTCCGTCCATCGAAACGAACCTCCTCCTGGGGGAGATCCTCACGGGGGAGGCCTACCAGACGGGGGCCGGGAACATCAACGTGTCGGGGCGGATTCTGATCGAGCGGATGAATTAGAGAGGCCGGCGAAATGAGACACGTCGAGATCCGCGAGGTCGAGAGCGTCGAGGCGATCCGCGCCCTGAAGAAGCACCTCGACAAGAGCCAGGCCTTCGTCTCGCCGGCGCGCGACTGGTACATCTTCGACAAGGACTCGGCGGCCGCGGACGACGGCTTCGACGTCGTCAAGCCGGACAACGTCTCGGGGAGCGGCCGCTTCCTGCGCTACTCCCGCGGCTCCGCCGGCTCCGGCGTGGTCGCCGACGTGACGTCCTTCGGTGCGAAGGGAGACGGGGCCACGGACGACACCGTCGCGATCCAGAAGGCGATCGACTCCGGCGCGGACACGATCTACTTCCCGAGGCCGGCGAGCTCGTACATAGTCGGGCAGCTCAAGCCGGCGGACAAGCCTCAGCGGTTCGTGGGAGGCCAGGCCGAGTCGTTCGGGGGCTGCCGGCTCAACTTCGGCGCGACGGCTGGAAGCGCCTGGCTTTTCCAGTACGGGCACAACTACGAGTTCGTCAACCTCCTCGAGTGGGCCGCCAATCAGGCCGGGCAGATCGCCCTCGAGACCGACGGGGCCTCGCCGACGATCTTCTTCCGCAACACGTTCTTCGGGTCGAACGCCGGCGCGACGGGAAAGGAATTCGAGACCGCGCTCAAGGCCGGCGCCGGCGACGCGCCCACGCTCGTCATGTGGGACTCGCTCGTCATGCTGAAGAACTCGGCCCAGGCGCTCGCCTTCAAGGGCGGCGGATCGAGCGGCGGGCTCTATCTCTTCGATTCGGCGATCCAGGGCAACAGCGGAGTCGGAGTCGGAGGATCGGACGAGCGGGTCGGCGTCGTCCTCGACGACGAATCGGCCATCGGGTGCTCGAACGGCCTTCTCCTCGAGAACTGGTCGCGCCTCGGCCACGGGTACGTCTTCGGGGACGGCCTGGTCTATTTCTCCGATCCGGGGGGCGACTTCCTGCATGTCGACGGGTGCGAGTTCGTGATCGCGACTCTCAAGATCGCGGCGTCCCTCGCCAACTTCAAGAACATCTCGCTCTATACCCAGGTCGCGACCGCGCGGCTTCTCGACATCGAGGCGTCCGCGGCGAGCCTGTCCTTCGACGGGCAGGTCTATGACGGCGGGCTCGTCACCAGCGAGACGGTCCGGGTTGCCGCATCGTCCGGCAGGTACGACATCAGCTTCGGGTACACCACCGCCGGGAAGCCGATCTTCAAGGAGACCGGCGCGGCCGACGACAACCATCTCCGGTACGTGGCGAGCAGCACCGTCGGCGACGACCCCGTCATCATCGGCCAGCTCTCGGCCGTCAACGGAGTGAACATCCAGAGGTTCGCCGTCGGCGGGCCGTGGGCCAACTGGATCAAGCCGCGCGGCGCCCGGAAGCACACCATCAAGATCTGGGGCGCCGGCGGTGGCGCTGGGTCTGGACGCAAGAGCACCGCAGCTCTCGCGGGCGGCGGTGGAGGAGGCGGCGGCGGGAACTACTGCGAGTGGGTCGATCTTCCGAGTTCCATTCTCGCGGCGACGCTGGCGGCGACTGTCGGCGAAGGAGGCGTGGGGGGCGCGGCTCAAACGGTCAACGACACCGACGGCAACGACGGCACCGACGGAGGCGACTCGGACTTGGGTGGTGGGCTCTTCGGCGCTTCGGGCGGCCTCAAGGGTCTGAAAGGAACGTCTGCGGCTGGCGGAGCGCCCGGTGCCGGCGGCGGCGCGGCGATGATGTTCTACGGCGGCGCGGGCGGCGCGGGCGGAGACGGCACGACCGCCGCGGCAATCGGAAGGAACGCTTACATCCTCGCGACCCCGACGTACGAGGGTCTCGGTCTCGCTGCGGGCGGAGGCGGCGGCGGCGGCGGAGTGACCGCGGCCGGAGCAGATCAAGCCGGAGCCGTAGGCGCGGGCGCCTACGACGGCGGGCTCAACTTCGCAAACAGCGGCGGCGCCGGAGGCGCTGCCGGGGTGGCCGGTGGCGATGGACAGAACGACGGGATTGTCGATGTCTCCGGAGGTGCCGGTGGTGGCGGTGGTGGGAAACAAGGCGCGGCGGCGGGCAAGGGCGGTGACGGCGCCCAGGCTGCCGGGGGCGGCGGAGGTGGTGGTGGGCGCGGCGGAAACAGCGGCAAAGGGGGCGACGGAGGGGACGGTCTGATCCTCGTGATCTCGGCCGTCGCCTAGAAGGAGAAGCCGATGAAATGCTTCAAGGCATTCAACCTCGACGTGCCGGCGGTCGTCTCCTCGCTCCTCGAGCAAGGGCTCCAGGTCCGGGAGGTCCGGTTCCGCGGCAAAGACAGACGATCGACACCGACGCGCGCGGCCTTCGCCTGTGTCTGCTTCGCCGACGCGGAGGACGACGCGAAAATCGCGGCCGCACTCGCGAGCATGTCGACGCCTCCGGGCGAATGGGCGAACGCGAACACGGACGGCGAATTCGAGGCCCTCAGAACGGGGAAAGGCCCGAACCTTCAGGTCTTTGAAGCATGAGACACTTCGCCCTCGCACTCCTCGTCCTCCTCTCCGGCTGCGTCTTCAAGTCCATCTTCGAGAAGGGCCCGGACTACTCGCCCTACCTCGCGCACCACTGCGACAACTTCCGGAAGACGCCGAAGGGCCATCTCGTCTGTAACGACCCGAAGGGCTCGGTCCTGAAAGGCTTCGCGACCGAGGCCGAGATCGACCAAGCGGTCGACGCGGCATGGGACTTCTTCCGATCGAGGTTCCCCGAGTACCCGGCCGTCGAGGCGGCCTGTTGCACGACCGACCGCTACGCCATGTGGATCGGCCAGTGGGCCGCGGGCGCCGAGCTCGGGAAGGGCGCGAAGGTCCTATACGTCTGCCTGTGGAGTCGCGGGACCTCCGCGACCGATCCGGGCAACGTCTGGGAAAAGCGCCCGCCGGGGACGAACGAGTTCGGCGACACCTACCCGACGTGGAGGTACACGGCGAAGCCACTCGTCCCGGCGCTCGCCCACGAGGCGCTCCACGCAGCGATCGGAGATCCGGCTCACGGCTCGCCTCTTTGGCAGAGGCTCAAGTAGGAGAGAACGATGGCGAACTACTCCCTCGTCCAGCGCGGCGTGACGACGGTCACGGTCGGAGACGTGAGCCCGAAGGACGTCGCGCTCGCCTCTCCCGTGAAGCCCGGATCCGCCGAGGTCAAAGCGTTGATCCGCGAATCGAGGATCCCGGCCCTCCCGGACCCGGACCTCACTCTCGAGCACCGCGGCGCGACGGTCCGGCTCCTCAACGCCAACACGATCCGGATCGAGTGGAACGGGACACTCTCGACGGACGCGGAGGCCGGTGACGAGACGATCACCGTCGCGTGGCAGGTCTTCGACATCGACGATCTCGGCGACGACATCAAGGAGATCCTCTTCCGCCAGCTCCGGCTCCTCGGGTACGCCGGCGAGGCGAAGATCCAGGACCTCTGCGTCTACGACACGCCCGGGAACCTCGTCTCTTACCGCGTCCGCGTGTTCGACACGAAGGCCCACGCCGACGCGGCCACGGTCGACCTGGACGACGCGCAGAACCTTCAGACGGGCGAGCTCGCCCGATACAACGTGACCGTCGCCCTCGAGAAGGACGAGAACGACCGGGTCTCGCTCAAGATGGTCCGGACGAAGCTCGCGGCGAATCCCGACATCAGTTAGGCGAACCGTCGCTCGCGCCGGCGGAGGTCCTGAGCGACGGATAAGGAGAAGACGGTGGACTTCGAGACCCAGGGGCTGGCGGCCGCGTACGGGAACGATCACTTCGACCCGATGGCGCCGTGGCCGCGCCCCGTCGGAGGAAACGCCCGCCAGGCGCGCCTCAACCCGATCCGCGGCGGCGGCCGGTGCCTCAAGCATCCCTTCTACCCGAGGATCGTCTACCCGCGGCTCCCGGACCTGACCGTCAACTTCCTCGACGATCCGATTCGCCGCGTCCGCTCCGTCGTGACGAAGACCCTCGCCGGCGCGGCGGTCGACCACTTCAAGGATCCGGTCGACGGGACGGTCATCACCGAGACGTGGGGAGTCTCGGCCGGGAACGAGCTCACGACGTTGACGAGGTTCTTCCGCCAGGTCCTCCGCTTCCGGGAGGACGTCCTTCCGCCGGACCAGTACCTGGGATGGCAGCCCCGGGACCTCTCGCCCAAGAACTTCTGGATCGAGCTCCTCGACGTCCGGCTCGGCCAGAGCGAGGACTATCCCGTCGAGGCGCTCGGGGAAAAGCGCCCCTACTACATGCGCCAGGCGCTCTCCATCTCCTTCAAGCTCGTTCGGGAGGCCCGCGGCGCCGCCGGCGTCGCGTGGTTCGAGGGCCTGTAAAATGGGACTGATCTCGAGAGGTTCGCAGCCGACGATCGAGTGGGAGAGGGTCACGCGCGCGACCGAGCCTCGCCTCCGCGGCCCCGTGCCTGGGATCAACTCGCCCATCGAGAACGCGAACCTCATCCTCAACAAACAGGTCCTCACGCTCAACCGGGCCGGCTCCCATCCGAAGAACCCGATCCTCGCCGGCCTCGGGATCCGCTCGGGATTCCAGGTCGGGCTCAAGGATCGCCTGACCGGAGTCTTCATCTACCAGGACCGCCGCTCGATCGGGAACAACCTGGCCGAGGACGCGCCCTCCGGCGGGCCCGGCCTCTACACGGTCGACATGCTCGCCGGGAGCGGACAGACGAAGGCCGGAACGCCGGCGTCCGGAGCGATCCGCAACTTCCTCCGGTGGAGCTCCGTCTTCGGGACCGTCGAGCGGGAGTTCTGGATCAAGTCCTACGACTACGACATCGTAACCGTCGGAGATCTCCCGGCGCTCGATCCGGACACGCTCCTCCCGGTCGAGCGGGCCTTCCCGATGGTCGACGCCTCGAGGGACTGGCTCGACATCCCGATCGACTTCTTCGTCTCCTGGAACGACGAATTCCAGGAGATGCACCGGCTCGTCACCGAGGGGACGCCCGAGGGCGGCTTCCTCAAGGCGTACGGCGGGGCGGTTTTCGTTTCCTTCTTCGACACGACGCCGGGGACCGAAGGCGTCGGCGTCCAGGTGAACCCGGTCACCCAGAACCCGGTGAAGGACCAGCAGATCATTCAAGTCGAGAATACCGCGGGCCTGAAGTCGATCACGGTCCGCTTCCGATCGAAGGAGGACTCCCTCTACTTCGTCGATGTCCCGATTCTGATCCGGGTACTTCCTCCGCCGGCGGACAATTGTCTTCCACCGATCGACGAGCCCTGCTGCCAGGAGCTCATCCTTCACACCCAGACGATCGAGGCGAATACGCCGGACGAGCCGAGCGTTCCGGGCGTCCAGGTCGTCGCGGGAACCCCGGGGACGAAGCCGGCGAAGGACCTTTTGATCGTGGGGATCCACGCGGCCGCCGTCGGCTCGGCGCCGACTCTCCTCGTCCGGAAGTTCGAGCTCGTCCAGGACCTTACGAACATCGGCGGCTCGGTCTACCAGCAGGTCGACACCGACCTCGAATTCCTTCCGCTCCGGACGCCGGCGGCCTCCCCGGTCGAGGCGCCGCCCTACCAGGCGCCTCTCCGCCTGGTCATCGCCTTCGACATTGGCGCGGACCGCGCGGCCCACGTCGCGCTCTACGTTATCTCCGTCAAGGACGACGTCCACCTGTCCGCGGGGCGCCCCTTCACCGGGCCCGCGGCGCGGGACCTCTGCTTCTTCCCGAAGGGCGAGACCGGGGGACAGGACCCCTGCATCTATGGGTAAGCCGCTCGTCTCCGTCGTCATGCCGACCTGGAACCGGCCGCGCTTCGCGGAGCGGGCCCTGGAGCTCATCCTCGCACAGACGTATGACAACCTCGAGATCCTGGTCCTCGACGACAGCGACCCCTGGCAGCTCATGAGGCTCCCCCGCGAGGCCGAGGTCCGCTACTACCGGCTCCCGAGCCGCTTCACGATCGGGGAGAAGTGGCACGTCGCCGACGAGGTCGCCCGCGGGGAGATCGTCGTCCACTGGGATGACGACGACTACTATTCCCCCCGCCGGATCGTTCGCCAGATCGAGCCGCTGGTCCTCGACCAGGCGGACCTCGTCGGGCTCGGGATGGATCTCGTCTTGACGATCCCCGACTGCCGCTTCTGGCGCTTCAAGCGCGAACCGTCGCGGATCCGCGGGCACTCGCTCCACGATGGGACGATCGCCTATCGCCGCGGCGCCCTCAAGGCCCTCTACCGCGACAGCTCGCTCGGAGAATCGACGGCCTTCGTGAATGAGGCGATCTCGGGAGGGGCTAGGATCGTCGAGCTCCACCAGAAGGACCTCTTCGTCTACGTAAGGCACGACCGCAACTCCTGGCGGTTCGACGCGCGGGAGCGCCTCGAGCCGGCGCCGCAGCCCCGGTGGTTCCCCGAGGAGATGCTCGTCTTCTACAAGATGGCGGCCGCCGATGTCCCGTGAACTCTTCGCCGGGTCCAGGCTGAACGAGATCGCCGGGTCGCTTACCCGATGGCCCGCCTGGCAGATCCTCGTCTGGAACCCGAACAAGACCACGATCAACGAGGTCGCCGCCGGCACCGTCCGCCAGGCGCCCTTCGACCTGACGCCCTACGTCGCGGAGTTCGAGCACGAGGAGAACATCGGCTTCGAGAACGGGAACGACCCCTCGGTTACGCGGGTGACCTTCCGCTTCAAGCGGTCGCCCGCCGGCGGCAAGGACATGAGGCGCGGCCTGGTCGAGGACGGCGTGATCGTGCGGGTCCTCGTGGGGGACCGCCGAGTCCGGAAGGAGGACTGGGTCCCGCTCTTCACCGGGACCTTCCGCGGCCGCCCGGGGGACGACCGGGGGACGCCGGCGCGCCTGACGGAGGGCCTCGAGGCGACGGCCTACGGGCGGGAGGAGCGGTATCTCAACCTCGACGTGACGACGGAGGTCTTCGGGAAGAACACCGACGTCGGGCAGATCGCCCTCGCGATCGCGACCGGCGTCATGGAGCTCGGCCAGGACGAGGTCCGCTTCGGGGCGCAGGGCTTCCGTTCTCAGCACGTCTCGAATCAGATCGTCTCGACGAATTGCCTCGACGCGCTCTGGCAGCTCTTCTTCACGGTCGGGAAGAAGCCCAAGTTCGACGCCCAGGGCCGCCTGGTCGCGGTCGACGTGAACCTCGACAAGCCGGCCGCCAGGATCTTCTCCCGAGGGGACGTCACCGTCGAGCAGTCCATCGCCGCCCCGAACGACCTCGAGGTCAACAACGAGGTCGAGCTCCACGGCCTGTCCGCGACTCTGACGAAGGCCGTCCAGGCGATGCAGTTCCTCTTCTCGGTCGACGTCGTGACCGGCTTCTTCGATTCGAGCTACGACCGCGTCTTCTTCTATTCCGACGACCGCTCTCAGCGGGCGCAGAACACGTTCCTCCACGAGAAGCACAAGATCTCCTGGAGCGACGCGACCTGGACCGAGATCGACGAATTCTCCGGGGCGCTCTCGATCGATACCCACTACCTCGCGACGGCGAGGGAGATCATCTTCGGCGTCTACCTCGCCCTCGAGCTCGCGGTCGCGTTCCTCGACTTCCTCGCGCAGCAGTCGAACGGGGTCCTCGGGGACTTCCTCGCGACGCTCCGCCAGGTCCTGAAAGTCGCCGCGCTCGTCGCCCTGGCGGCTCTCCTTTGGGCGATGAACTTCATCGGCCGCGGGACCTACGAGGTATGGGGCGAGCCCTTCGAGTTCGTCTATCAGGAGCTCGTCTCGAAGGCGAAGCTCCCGAGCCTCCGGCCGGAGGAGATCCGCTCGCTCGTCTACCGGAACGACCTCCTCTCCTCGATGGATGACCTCGACGCGATCTCACGGGAGCATCTCCGGCGCGAGCTCGTCAAGAACCAGCTCTTCACGATCACGCTCATGGACGACCCTCTCCTCGAGGTCGACGACGTCATCGAGCTCTCGAGCGGCGAGCGGTTCTACGTGAACGCCGTCCGCCGCGTGGTCCGGTTCGGGGAGAAGTCGACGGTCGACCTCCTTTGCTGGAAGATCTTCGACCCCGTCACGGCCGCGCTCGAGACGGAGGCGGTCGCATGAGGAACGCCGCGGTCCTGTCCAGGCGCGAGCTCGAAGCCCACGCGAGATACGTCTCCGGCGTCACGGCGACGACCCCCGTTTACAAGGAGATCGACCAGGCAGGGAACAAGGAGTGGCTGGTCGACGTCTACATCGGCCTCCCGACCTCGAGCTCGATGGCGATCATCCGGAACGTCCCGGTCGCCCCCTTCGCGAGACAGCTCGTCTCCGGCGCTCGGATCCCGGTCTCTCTCGAGCGGTCCCGCCAGGGGAAGTACACGGTCGTCGGCCGCGCGAAGGAGATGACGGCCGGCGCCCAGACGCCGGACGGATCCATCCTGGAGCCGACCTATCACGAGATCGAGTACAACCTGGCGGACCTCGGGCTCCTCTTCATCCCGGACTTCGATTTCACTCCCGAGGCGTGGGGCGACAAGACCTGGGGAGACGCGGACAAGCCGTGGCAATCCGTCGAGGCCGTCGACGCCTTCGGGGCAGAGATCATGGGGCCTGACGTCGATCCGGCGGACGTCCCGGTCCTCTTCCAGCCGGCCAAGAACCGGAAGATCACGACCCGCCATGTCCTTCTCACCCGGAAGGGATGGGGCGGCCCTCATCCTCTCCTCTGGGGCGCGGATCCCTGGGGGGCGGAATATCAGGAGATCCTCGAAAACGTCGAGTAAGGAGCGCACACGATGAGCCTCGTCCTGGCAAACATCCCCCTCGGGAGCACGAATTACCCGGCGATCGTCAAGGGCAACTTCGACGCGATCGAGGCGGCGGTCAATTCGCTCGCCGCGCAGATCTCCGCGGCCGTCGGGGACGGGGCTCTTCTCACGCTCGACGAGTTCGATCGCGACGGGATCGTCGGGGCGGCGAGCTACCAGCTCGACATCGAGAACTACGCCGGTGGCTCGCAAATCACGATCGGCCGGCGGCCGGCCTTCAACATCGCCTTCGGGGAGCAGGACATCTCGGTCGCGTGGGCGACGTTCGCCGGCGTCAAGCATCGCGTCACGCAGACCGGCGACGTCACGCTCGACGCCTCGGCGATCGTCGCCGGCCTCCCGAAGACGATCTACATCGGCGTCCCGTCGGGAGGAACCGCGCAGCTCTTCGAGGACAATTCCGCGCCGAACATCCTCTATCTCTACTCGATGACGTGGGATGGGTTCGGCCTGTCCGACTTCGCCCGTCTCGCGCAGATCCTTCCCGGCTATTCGACTCACCAAGCCCTCGCGTCCAACGTCCGGACAATCTCGATCCAGGACACGGAGAGCGAGTTCCTGGACGACCCCGACGGCCGGGTCGATCTCGTCCTTCCCGGAGCTCCGGACGACAACGTCGTCGGGATCGACGGCGCCGTCGAGGTCGTCGGCTTCGCGATCACCGCGCACCGCGGGGACGACGAGGGGCTCTACGCGCCGACTGGGGTCGCCCCGGACAACCAGCTCACGCTCGAGATCCAGAGCGAGACCGTGCGCTGGAATAAGGAGGACATCGTCTTCGACGCCTCCAACATCCCCGACACGATCTTCGCGGCCGTCGACAAGGACGTCGTCGGCCTCGATCGCTTCGTGACCGAGTTCCGGCGCTTCACGATCGTCCGGACCCAGATCGGAAGCGAGGTCATCTCGGCCAGGAATTTCACGCTGACGCTTTTCGTTCGCCCGCTCATCGGAGCGGCGGTTCCGAAGGACAAGGACTCGGTCGACATGCTCTAACCGTCGCCCGCGGCCGCGCGGGATCCCGGCGACAGATACGAATGGGTGAGAGGAGGGCTTGATAAATGGCAGAACGCCCGACAGATGTAGTGGGCGGCCGAGGCGAGCCGCAGTTCAAGAGGTTCACCGATCGCATTCTGCTATCGGCGTGCGGCCTCGTAATGGCCCTCGTCGGTCTCGTCTGGGCCCTGACCTGGAGGGGCTCGGAATCGAAGATCGACAAGTCGATTCAGCGAATCGACACGAGCGAGGAGACCCTCAAGCGTCATTCGGAGCGAATCATCAAGCTCGAGGTCATGCAGGACCAGGCGGAGCGACACCTTCAATCGATCGACACGAAGCAGTCCGTGATCGAAGGGAAGATCGACTCCCAGCAGGGCTCCCTGAACCAGGTCTTGCTTGAGCTTCGGAAGAAATAGAAATCCCGAACGATAGAACGAGGAGACTATTATGAGCGTCGCGACTGTCCGCTTCGACGAATCCAACGGCGCCGGCGAGACGATCACCAATGGCGTCACCAACTTCAATTACGGGAACGTCGACACGCCGTCGATGACGATCGACTCGAGCTCGGTCATCACCGCGGGGAACAACTCCTACACGAAGTTCTGGAAGTTCGAGGTCACGGCCATGAACGGCCTGAACCAGATCGACTCCCTCGAGCTCTACAAGAGCGCCGGGAACTACGTGACGGGCGAGGGGATCCAGTGCAACCTCCGGACCTCGAGCTATGGCGGCGCGATCGCCTACGCGACGCCGACGACGACGACCTACACGGATCAGGCGCTCGCGACCTCGGATCCGGCCGCGGCGAATTGGGGCATCGGCGGCGCTCTGAGCGGGACGCTCACCGCGGCCGGAAAGAGCGACTACATGAAGAGCCAGCTCCAGACGACAGGCTCGACGCCGGCGGGCTCGCTCAATCAGAAGACCTTCACGATCAAGTGGAACGAGCAATAGGAAAGGAGATCGCCGTGGCAAAAGAATGTATCTGCCGTCATCCCCAGGCCGTCCATTCCGGCGGCGCCGGGAAATGCTCGGGGAAGAGCGGGGTCGACGCGAAGAAGAAGGTCGCGATCCCCTGCTCCTGCACTTCCTTCGAGCTCCTCGGCCTCTGCGACTGTGGACACCAGCTCAACCATCATCCGAAGGCCGGCGCCTGGCACGACGAGGACAACAAGCCGACGCGCGCCTGTTCGATGACGGTTCCCGGAACCGATCCGATCACCGGCGAGCCGGCGGAAGTTCCCTGTCCCTGCACGACCTTGACCCCGGTGACCTCGTAGCGAAGAGGCGTCGGCGATCGCCGGCAGACAAATAGAAGGGCGGAGACGATGGGCGAGATCCTTTTCGGAAAGAACGCCGAGCCGAAGACGCTCTACCAGACCTGGCTCCCCGAGTGGCGCGCCGTCGTGGGCCCGCTCGTCGAGAAGGGCAAGATGCAGCTTTCGCCCGCGATCTTCAAGATGAAGAGGGCTCTCCTCGTCGAGGAGTTCTCCATCTTCATCAAGCCGACGCGCCTCCATATCGGCCTCAAGATCCACAAGGGCGAGGCGTACCTCGAGCAGCGCCTGGTCAACCGGGAACAGGTTAGGCCGGGGACGCCTCGCGAGCTGATCTGGTGCTGGCGGAGAAAGGCCGAGATGTACACGCTCGACCACAACACGGCGCCGGCGGAGATCGAATGCTTCTTCCTCGGGTGGGAGACGCGGCCGCCGGGCGGCCAGGTGACGCGGTACGGCTTCAAGATCTTCGGCGACGGCCGGCACGTCGAGGACGATCTCCGGAAGGCGAGCGTGTAGATGGCGAATCCGTCCGTCCGCGCTGTCGGCGCCGTCTCGGCCGCCGCGAGCGGGAACGTCTCTCCGGCCCTCCCGACTGGCTGGCAGAACAACGACATCGGCCTTCTGGTCGTCGCGACGCTCGATAACGTCGCGCTTTCCGTGTCCGGCTGGACGCTCATCGACGTCGTCAAGACGAACGGCTCCGGATTCCAGACCGCTCTCTATCGGCGCCGCCTCCAGACCGGCGATACCGCGCCCACCGTGACCCACACGTCGGGGAGCGGGATCTCCGCCTTCATCATCGCCATTCAGAACGCCTCGACCGCCGGAACGGGAATGGATGTCGTCGGCGCCTGGCGAGCGAACGCGAGCTCGACAACGTGCACCGCCGACCAGGTCACGACGGTCAATCCAAATTCCCTCCTCCTCATGTTCGCCGGCGTGGGAGCCAAGCTGACCCTCTCGTCATGGTCGAACAGCCTGGTCGAGGACCAGGACGGGCCGAACACCAACTCGCGGCCGGAAGTCGGCGACGCGAGCGCGACACAGGCCGCGGCCGGCGCCACCGGCTCGCGCACCTGCACCGTGTCCGGAGCTGGCGCGATCAACAACGGGATCCTCGTCGCCGTCCGCGGCGTCCAGACGGCCTCGACCACGAAAACATCGGACGGCCGCGTCAAGGCGCAAGCGTCCACGACCAAGACGAGCGACGGGCGAGCCAAAGCTCAGGCGTCCACCACGAAGACCTCGGATGGCCGAGCGAAGGCCCAGGCCTCGACGACGAAGACCTCGGACGGAAGAGCGAAAGCCCAAGCCTCCACCACAAAGACATCCGACGGCAGGACGAAGGCTCAGGCGTCGACGACGGGGGCTTCCGACGGAAGGGTCAAGGCTCAGGCTTCCACGACCAAGACGTCCGACGGGCGCGCGCGCGTTCAGACGTCCACGACGTCCACGAGCGATGGAAGGATCAAAGCTGCGGCTTCGACGACGAAGGCGAGCGACGGTCGGGTCTTTTCTCCCGCCTCGAGTACAAAGACCTCCGACGGGAGAATTCTCGGACAGGCCTCGACGACAGTCGCATCGGACGGCCGCGCGAAGGCCATCGCCTCAGCCACGAAAACCTCCGACGGCCGGGCGAAGGCCGGCGCCTCTACGACCGGAACGTCTGACGGCAGGGCGAAGGCGAGAGCCTCAACCTCTCTGGCATCCGATGGGCGGAATCTTGCGGTGGCGTCGACCTCTCTATTCTCCAACGCCAAGGTGGGGACGAACGGCGGCGAGGAAGACGTAACCTCCGACGGGCGGGTCAAGGCCCAGGCATCGGTCACGAAGGACTCCGACGGCCGAATCCTGAAACAGGCGTCCTGGACGTTCGCCTCGGATTGCAGGGTCTTCGCGAAGGCCGCGGCCGACATGCTGTCGGATACGTCGGTCGCCCACCGTGGGGAGATGTCGATGACCTCTTCTGCCGGCGTAAAGGCCAGGAGCGCGATCGACGAGCCCTACGTCCTCGAGATCTCTCGAACGATCGGCGGGACCGTCGTCTCGACGCCGGTCTCTTCTCTCCAGCTCGGCCTCTCGCTCAGTCTCGTCGTCCTCGGCAAGCGCGGCCGCGCGGCCGGCAGGAAGACGATCGCGCTCGAGGCGAAGGCGGACGTCCTCAAGCTCAGGGTTACCGACGCGGGGCTCCCATTCGATCTCTCGGACGTGACGGCCGTCTCTCTCGAGCTCCGGCGCCCCTACGCCGTGACCGGACTTGATCTCGACGGCAAGGTCCTCGACGCCGAGCGCGGCCTGATCGCAATCCCGGTCATCCCGTCGGAGCTCCCGGAGGGGGAGCTTCTCGCAACCGTTCGGCTGGTCCTCTCAGGAGGCGCCGAGCTCATCGCTCCGCAGATCGCTCCAATCCCTCTCATCAGCGAATAAGCAAAGGAGATAGGCATGGGGAAGAAAGAGTGGGTTGCATTCGTGGCGCTGGCGGTCCTGTCGATCGCCGGCTGCACCACGAAGAACACGGTCACCGAGGAGGACCGCCAGGGGGTCGACGTCGAGCGGCAGATCGCCGAGAGCCAAGATGCGGAGCTCGATCGCCTCGAGGCTGCGGTCAAGGAAGATCCACAGGTCGCGGCCGTCGCGGCGCCGATAGTGGCGCGGATGCGCGAGAAGAATAACGACTCGAAGCAGATCGCCAACGCGCTTCAAAAGAACTGGGGCCCTCCGGAGAAGCCAGTCACCTACAATCACGCGGAGACGCCCGGTCTGATCGACCGGATCCTGAAGTCCCACCAGGTAGGCTTCTGGGCGGCGGTTGGCGGCGCGTTCGTCTCCGGGGCGCTGGTTCTTATCGGCCTGGCGCGGAGCCCGGTCGCCAAGATGATTCCTGGGATCGGAACGATCCTGACCTCCCTCGATTCGACGTTCGGCGCGATCGAAGCGTGGATGAAGAAGATGAAGGAGGGAGGGCGACCGGAGGTCGCTGCCGGCCTGGCGAGCGTCCTCGAGGCAGCCCACGAGGACGCGAAAGTCAGTCCGTACGTGGCGAAGGTGCTCTCGAAAGTCAAGCTCACAGGCGCGACGCCGGACCAGGTCGCGGAGGCCGCCCACGCGGCGGCCCATGCCGAGATCTCGCCGCCGGCGGTCTCGACTCCTGATCCTGCTCCTGCGACTTCTTCAGCTCCGACGGCCTAGTCCTCCGTCGGAAGGCCGCCTCTGGGGCCCGGGGATTCATCTCCTCGGGCCCCTTCCATTTCTAATGAAGCCCGCGGGCGGGCCCGCTCCTGAATGGCTCAAGTTCCTTGTGGATGAAATCCACGACCGAGGCGTTGCGCTTGCTTTCCGCCTCGTCGATGAGGTCGTTGAGCCTGTCGACGATCGTCCCGGCGCCTCTCCCTTTAAAGCTCTTCTGATCCGACGCGAAGAGGACGACGAGAAAGCGCGCCTCCTTCATCTCGCATTCCGCAGAGAAGTCGCACTCTGGGGCCGGCGGGTGGCTCTCGTATCGCTTCTTATGGAGCTCCTCGAGCTGGAGCCTCGCGAGCTTCGAGGCGTTCTCGTCCTGGGAAGAACGGCCGGCGAAGTACCCCCCGGCGCCCGCCGCGCCGGCGACGATGATGACAACCATGACGACGGCACCGCCTTTCATGGGAATCTCCTTCATGCTCTCGGGTGAGCCTTCTTGTATTCTTCGATCGCCCGACCTTCGGCGACGTGAGTGTAAATCTGAGTCGTGGCGAGATTCGCATGGCCGAGTAGCTCCTGGACCGTCCGGACGTCCGCGCCTCCCTCTAGGAGATGCGTCGCGAAACAATGGCGCAGGAGATGCGGATAGACCGCTTTGTCGATCGTGGTCCGCTCGGCGATCTGATAGACGATGTTCCGGACCATCGATCGCTTGAGCGCGCCCTGCCGGCCGACCAGGAGGGCGTCGCTCTGACGCTTGAACTTCGAGGCGATCACCGCTCTCTCTGGAAGCCACGCGCGGATCGCCGCCGCGGCCGGGCGGCTGATCGGCGGCCGGCGTTCGTGGCCGCCCTTCCCTCGGACCAGGATCCGGCCGCCCTCTTCGCTCAAATCGGTCCCCGAGACGGTCGCCGAGAGGAGCTCGGACAGCCGGATCCCGCTACCGTAAAGGAGCTCCACGACCACAAGCTCGCGCGAGGTCCGCGCGGCCGCGATGACCTTGAGGACGTCCTCCGGTTGAAGGATGCGGGGAAGGCGGCGCGGGATCTTGATCGAGCCGACTCCGACGAGGGGGCTCCGATCGACGTGTCCGCGCTCGGAGAGCCAGGCGAAGAAGTTCCGGGCGACCGAGAGATTCGCCGCGCGGCTCTTCGATGAAAGGCCCCGCTCGCGCTGATCCGAGAGCCACTGCTCGATCGAGCCGCGGGTGACCTCTGTCGCCTTGAGCTCGACGGACGTCAACCATTCCCCGAGCCAGCGAAGGCGGTCCCGATAGGTCTTGATCGTCCAGGCCTCCCGGCCGTGGTTGGCGAGCTCGGTGAGCCACTCCTCGCCATGAACGACGATTGAGACGGATCGGGTCTCCGATCGGGTCTCCGACAACCCTCCCTTTTCTTTCCACCGCTACTCCCTTTTCCCCAGCGGCGAAACCCTCTCCGCGAGAGATCCCCTATCCCTTCGCGGAACCCCGATCGGTAATAGGATTGATACCCGGTTCCTGCAATTTTGCAAGCGGTATTATTTTTTTTGTTGACATCGCTCGAGCCCAGGGTATACTCCCTCTCGATGAGCAAGGGCGAAGAAAAGAACCCCTCGGGACGCGCCGTATCCCTGTCTTGTGCTCTTGCTCATCACTCGAACACTTCTCAGGGGGACCGGCGCGTCTTGCGGGGTTCGATTTTTTGCGGGCAGCGGGAAGCGGCGTGTTTTTCGGGTCGCGACCTGGCTAGAGCAGACGCTCTAGCCAACTGAGCTAACGGCCCCGAGCCCCGAAGGGGGTAAGAGGTCCGCCAGCTTACGCGATCGAGAAACCGCCGTCAACCCCTCCCGCGATGGGAGAAGCGTGACGACGGAAGCGGAAGCGAGAGGGGAGAAGCTCCACCAGCAAGATTTCCCCTCTCAGGCGGCGGGTTCCGTTCGCGGAGCCTCGATCGGTGCCGCCTGTCAATCTTCTCAGCGCGTCGTGTGCTCCTGGTGCGGCGAGGTCCTCTCCGCCGGCATCGAGCCCGCGACCCACGGGATCTGCGTCATCTGCGATCGGAGAGTCCGCGAGAGCGCGGGGCTCCCGCCGCCCGACTACGGCCCCGCGATCGCTCAGGAGCCGCGGAGCGGGGTGCGGTCATGAAGGTCTGGATCGTCACCTATCGGCTTCGCATCCGCCGGCGGGCATGGGAGATCACGTCGTTCGCCTGTCTGTCGTATGCCGCCGCTCAGTTCCACAAGGAGGACGTCATCGCCCGGGCTCTCTCGGCCGGGCATGACTACGACATCCTCTTCGCGAGCCCGAAGGAAGGCTCGGAGATTTGGGAACTGCGGCCCGACGATGTCGGCGCGGAAACGGCGGTGGCCCGATGACCTGTGGATCCTGCGGCCACTCGTTCAGCTTATTCATCTTCCTCCGGGCCCACTGGTTTACAGCCGGATGTCAGAAGGCGCGCACCGTTTGGGCCCGCGTCCTCGAGGCGCGCCGGCGCGGGACTTCGGGTCGCCGCATCCTCCATCAGGCGTACCCGCATCTCTACAAGTCGGAGCCGATGCCGGAGGAGGTCAAGGCCCGCTTCCGCGCGAAGGATGCCGGCGCGGCGCTTGCGGTCCTCTTCGTTCACTCGGTCTTCTTCGGCCTCACGGCCGCCCAGGCGGTGCTCGCGTGAAGCGGACGAACGACCTCGGCCTCGAGAGGGAGCTCCTGGAGGACGGCGTTCTAATCGTCGCCTTCGTCATGCCGAACTCGATCCCCTGCGACCACTTCCTCCCGGAGTTCAAGCGGTTCTCGGAGGAGATGGCGATGCGGACGCTCCTCATCGACGTGGACGAGAACCCCACGATCGCGAAGGGCCTGAATGTGACCGACGTTCCGACCACGATCGTCTTCCGCGACGGCCGGCAGATCCAGAAGCTCGAGGGGCCCTACTCCTACGAGGCCCTCGTCGAGCGAATCGGGAGGGCCAAATGACGGAACCGTCGGCGACCCTTGAAGTCCGCCAGTCCGCGCTCAACGACTTCGAGCTCTGCGGCGAGATGTTCCGCCGGAAGCACATCGAGAAGGAGCCGGCCTATCCGGGGACCGCGGCCCTCCGCGGCGGCGCCGTCCACGTCGGCGCGCAGAAGAACCACGAGCACAAGAAGGCTCAGGGCCAGGACCTCCCCAAGAAGGAGATCATCGACATCGCGATCGCCGGCTTCGAGGAGAAGAAGGCGAAGGAGGGGTTCCGGCTCACGCCCGACGAGCTCAGCGTCGGCGCCAGTCCCGTTCTGGCGCGCACGGTGGAATCGGTCCAGACGCTCACCGGGCTCTATGCCGACCGCGTCGCGCCGGCGATGAAGCCCGACCTGATCGAGCAGGAAGCGAAGATCACGCTCCCGAACGGAGTGGTCTTCGGCGGCCGCCTGGACCTCTCGACAACCGATAACCGCATCAAGGACCTCAAGACCTCGGGCCGCTCGAAGAGCCAGAAGGACATCGACGAGTCTCTTCAGGGGACGCAATACTGGCTCCTCTACACGAAGCTCAAGGGCCACGAGCCCGCCGGCTTCGACCTCGAGGTCCTGGTCGACCTCAAGACCCCCAAGGCGCAGCATCTCGAATCGACGCGGACAAAGAAGGACGTCCAGGTCCTCATCAACCGCGCGAACATCATGCTCCGGTCCGTGCAAGCCGGCCTCTTCGCCCCCGCCGGCGTCGGCTCCTGGATCTGTTCCCCCAAGTGGTGTCCGTTCTGGGACACATGCCCCTTTGTGAACAGTGAGCGCATGGCCGCTGCGGCCAAGCTCGAGGATTGAAAGGAGATTTCATGAGCACCGGAAAGAGCACGGTCCAGGCACAAGCCGAGCCTTTCGAGGATGGAGGATTCGCCCCGGACGGCCCCTTCAAAGTTCTCGAAGGCGGAAAGACCCTGATGAGGGCGGGGACGCCGTTCGTGACGGCGATCTCGGTCCAGAAGCCCCGCAACCTCGACAAGATCGTCGAGGCGATCGACCGCGAGGCACAGTACGCCGGCGACTCCTTCTACTACGCCTGGACGGACAAGAAGGGCAACCGGATCGAAGGCCCGTCGATCGGCCTGGCGAACAGCCTCGCCAGGGAATGGACGAATTGCGCGGTCACGGTCGACTTCCAGGAGACCGACGGGACGTTCATCCTCACGCCGCGCTTCGTGGACATCGAGAAGGGCTTTCAGATGGAGCGCGTCTTCCGCCAGCGAAAGAACGTCGTCCAGGGGAACTTCGATCCGGACCGCAAGCTCGACATGGCGCTTCAGATCGGTCAGTCGAAAGCGATCCGTAACGTGGTGGTGAATGCCGTCCCGCGATGGCTGGTCGACCGCGCGATCGAGAAGGCGAAGGAGGCCGTCGTCAAGGGCCTCGATCCACAGAAGCTCCAGGAGTACGCCGACTCCGTGATGAGCTACTTCACGGCGAAGGGGGCCACGCCCGAGCAGGTCATCGCGAAGGCCGGCAAGGAGAAGGCGCTCTGGTCGCTTCAGGACATCGCCGCCTTCAAGGGCGACAAGAACGCTCTCGAGAAGGGCGAGGCGACGATCACGGAACTCTTCCCGCCCATCGACCCGAAGAAGGAGGTCGAGGGCCCGATCACCGGGAAGGCGATCGCCGATGCTCTCGTTCCGGACAAGCCCGCCGAGACGACGCCGAAGGCCGACCCCTCCACGATCTCGCCCGAGGAGGCCAAGCGGATCCGCGACAAGGAGGTCGCCGAGGCCCAGGGCGAGCCCAAGAAAGCCGCTCCCCCGCCGCCCGCCAAAGGCGGCGCCCCGCAGAAGCCGAAGGGCGAAGGCCTCTTCGGCTAGGTCGAGCGTGAACGTTGGCGGTCCGTCCGGTGAATCCGGCGGACCGCCAGAGTGGACGCTCGGATAGAAGGAGGCGGAGTATGAAGCTCATCACCAAGGGGGTCAAAGGCGTGGACCACGAGGTCTCGCTCGGGCCGAGGAACCTCATCACGGGCCCGAACGGGTCGGGGAAGTCAACGATCGCTGACTCGATCCGCTTCGGCGCGCTTGGCTACGTCCCGGCGCTCGGGAAGCGGCCGGTCGATACCGCCGCGCTCATGCACAACGGCTCGATGTCGGTCGAGCTCGTCCTCGACGACGGCCGAACGGTCAGGCGTTCCCTCGACCGGCAGGACCGCGGCTTCATCGCGGGCGCGGAGGCCTCATGGCTCCGGAACGCGAAACCCACGGAGACGGCGAAGGCGATCCTCGGGATCTTCGGCGCCGAGGAGCAGGACGTCGCCGAGTGCCTGGACATTCGGGAGCTCCTGACCGCGACGCCGAACCAGCGGTCCGCGCGCATCGAGCAGCTCCTCGCCGCCGGTCAGCGGTCACCGGAGGAGATCGCGCGCGCCGTCGCCCGGTTCACCGTCATGCGCCTCATCCCGAACCTCCCGGAGGACAGGATGCCGGCGGACTACCTCGAGGCGCTTCCGATGGTCACGGACCGCCACAAGGCGGCGCTCAAGGAGCACGCCTCGATCCTCGGGGCCAAGATCACGGAGGCCGGAATCCAGGGCGCTCTCGCCTGGGCGAACGAAGAGAAGCGCGACGCGGCAACGGGCCTCAAACAGAAGGAGGCGGCCGCGCACGAGCTCCGGAAGAGGGCTGTCGAGATCCCCGAGCCGGATCCGCGCGACATCGAACGCCTCGAGGGCGAGAAGGCGAGGCTCCAGCGCGATCTTGGCGCCCTTCAGGAGCGGTCGAGCGCATGGGGCCGTCAATCCGCGGCGCGCCGCCAGGCCGAAGCCGCGCTCGTCCAGGTCCGCGAGATGGCCGATCGGACAAATCAGGTCGCGCTCGACGCGGAAGCGGTCCACGGAAAGGCAATCGCCGAGCTCGAGGAGAAAGCCGCCGCGGCCCGGAAGGCCCTCGACATCATGCAGACGCCGGCGGCGAGCGACGATTCCGCGGCTGAGAAGCTCCGGAAGGAAGCCTTCGACCTCGAGGGCAAGGCTGCCGAGATCAAGCTCCCGGAGAAGCCGAGCACGGTCGAGGCCCAGCGAAAGGTCGACATCCTGACGACGCGCCTTCAGGCGGCCAAGCAATCGACCTGGGCGGAAGTCCTGGCCGTGGCCGCCGAGCTCGACTCCCTCTCCGACAGCGCCAAGAAGGGCAAGCTCGCCAAGTGCATCAAGCGCCTCCGCGACGCGGCTCGGCTCTCGATCGGCGCCACTCCCGAGGAGCTCGAACACGATCTCGAAGCCGCGGGCATCGTCCTGGCCCAGATCCAGAAGGAGGTCAAGGAGATCGAGAAGGAGCGCGAAGAGCTGAAGGAGAAGAAGGAGGCCCTCTTCGAGAAGAGCCGCGAGAAGGGCGCCCAGGCGACGAAGCTCCGGGACGAGCTCCGCCAGGCCGACGCCAAGGCGAGAAGCGCCTACGAAACGACCCGGACGCGCCTCCTCGCCGAGCGCCAGGATCTCGAGGGGAAGATCGCGACCCACCGTCGCTCGCTCGAGGCCGCCCGCGGGGAGAAGCTCTCCCTCGATCGACGCCTCGCATCCCTCCAGGACCAGCTCGCCGGCGCCGGCGACCCAGGGCCCGCCCCGGAAGGCATGGAAGCTCTCGAGGCGAAGCTCAGGGCTACCGCGGGCGAGCTCGGGCGCCTCGTCAACGCCCAGGCGGTTCATCGTGAGATCCAGAGCGCCCTATCGTCGATCGAGGAGGCTCAGGCCTCGCGCGACGTCTTCACGGCGATCGAGTGGGCCCTGCAGCGCCAGCGCGAGGTCGAGATCTCCGAGAGCGGCGGCGCGCTCCTCGGGACCGTGCGGGCCTTCCTCGAGGCGGCCGGCCGTCAGGAGACCCCGTTCATACGCGCGGGGGCCGGAAGCTGTTCGATCGGATGGCAGACGCCCGACGGGAAAGACGTCCAGATCCAGGCCCTCTCCGGTGGCGAGTGGTCGTTCTTCGCCGCCGCGCTCACCGCGTCGATGATCCTCGCCCGAGAGGCACAGGTCCGGATCTTGCTCGTCGAGGCCGGTGAGACGGACGACCGGCATCTGGCGCAACTCCTCCGCGGGATCTCAGCGATCGGAAAGGGCCTGACCGCGGCCGTCGTCATGACGCCCCGCGCGCCCGCCGGCGAGCTCCCCGGCTGGAAGACGATCGCGACCGAGTACGCCAAGGCATGACCTCTACGTTTCCTGGGGGGCCTGTAGCCTTCCGGGGCCCCGCCCGATCGGCAACCTCGGGCGGGTCGCTGGACGGCTTGAGAGAGATGGCGGAGGTCAGGACCGAATCTTCGAGGTAGGAGCCCGGGGGACCTGGCCGGAAGAGAGGGTTGAGTGGTGGACGGAGAGAGGTTGTGCGACCGGGGAGTGGGGGCCGGCCCGAGCGGCCCTCCGAAAATTCATAGGCGCGTCAGGCGCGACCCCTTCGGCGCCGTTCGGATCGGCCAGGCCAAGGGGACCCTGAAGCGGTCCTTGCCTGTCGGGACCGTCACGCTCCGGAGCGACCTCGTCAACGGCAAGCGCCAGCTCGTCCGGTTCATCAAGGTCCGGCTCGACGGCCCGCCTCAGCACAGATGGAAGCTCTACGCCCGCTGGTGGTGGGAGAAGAACAACGGCCCCGTCCCCGAAGGGAAGATCGTCATCCACGTCGACGGGAACGAGCTCAACGACAAGCCCGAGAACATCGCGCTCGGGACCCACGGCGACGTCGCGGTCCTCCACCACATGCGGAATCCGGAGTGGAGCGAGGCGCAGCACCGGCGCGCCGGCGCGGGGACCGCCGAGTTCAACCGCTTCTCGTCGAAGCTCAACCGTCTCCGGAAGATCTTCGACGGCTACTGGTACCCGGTGCTCGACCAGGTCGGGATCATCTTCAACGCCCCCTTCCGCCGGCGGAACAAGCTCCTCGCGTGGTTCGGCGTCGACGTCTCCTCCTATCCGCGCAACGGCCGCGCGCGGAAGCTCCTCGCCTCGATCGACGACTCGAAGCCCCGCGCCGTCCGCGGCCGCGAGCTCGCCCACGGGATCCTCAAGACCTACCTCCGGATCGACCCGGAGTTCGTGGTGAACGCGACGGGCGAGAAGCTCTCCGACGAGGACGAGGAGTGGATCAAGACGGTCCGCGATAGCGAGACCTGGCGCCAGGCGGAAGCCGCGGCGAAGAGCGATCTCAGGGAGCGCAAATGAGCGAAGGAACGAAGCGTCCGGCGATCGCCGTCCAGGGCATCGCCGAGCAGCTCGTCGAGCTCCTCCGGCCGGCCTGTGAGCGGATCGAGGTCGCCGGCTCCCTCCGGCGCCGGCTGAAGATGATCGGCGACATCGAGCTCGTCGCGATCCCGAAGATCGAGGTCGTCGAACAGGCGGTCGCCGGCGACCTCTTCGGCGCGATCGAAAGGGTCCGGAAGAACCGGCTCTGGGATCGCCTGACGGAGGTCCTGGCCGGCAGGGACACGCTCAACCACGGCGAGAAGTACCGGAAGTTCCTCTGGCCGACGCCCGACGGAGAGCCGATCAAGGTCGACCTCTTCACCGCCTCGGCCGGAAACTGGGGGCTCATCCTCCTCATCCGCACGGGCTCGGCGACCTTCTCGGAGTACGTCGTCACGCAGCTCGGCAATCAGGGCCGGCCGTCCCACGAAGGATGGGTCCGCTCCGCGCCGCACCGGGGCCACTTCACCGACAAGGAAAAGGCCGCCATGCCGACGATCCAGACTCCGACGGAACAGTCCGTTTTCGAGCTTGCGAGTCTCAAGTATCGCGACCCGTGGAGCGGGCGCGAATAGAACCACGACAGGAGGTTTCCGATGGTCAAGTTCGGCGAATTGATGAAGGCCCTCCGGCAGGGCCAGGGAATCACCCTCACCGAAGCGGCGAAGAAGCTCGGAACCGTGAAGGGCTACATCTCGGGAATCGAGCTCTCTCGGGTCAACGCGCCTTCGGTCAAGATCCTCATCCGCGCGGCGCGGCTCTACGGCGTGCACGCCGAGGACCTGGTCGAGTTCGCCTGGGCGTCGAAGGCGCCGGCGCTCATCCGGGAGCGGGTGCTCGCCAAGCTCGAGAACCCGCTCGCGGCCGCGAAGGTCGAGCCGGCGCGGCCGGTGGCCGTCGAGCTCCCGAAGTCGGCGATCGCCTGAACCGTCGCCGGGATCCGCTCAGGTCCTGGACGACAGATCGAAAAAGCGCGCGGGCGTTCCGCGCGCCGGAGATAGAGGCGGCCAAGAGAAAGGAGCCATCGTGGAAGGCATCAAGCGGAAGGACCAGCTCAAGCTGCCGGGGACCTTCAACGCCCAGGATCAGCGCCTCGAGGACATCGAGGACGAGATGGAGGACAACGACGGCAAGATCGCGAAGCTCCGGAAGAAGAACCGGGAGCTCTCGGACGAGGCCGTCGCGCTCGCGAAGGTGATGAAGCTCAAGTCCTCGCGCGTCCGGGGCTCGAACGAGTGGTATGTCGACAAGCCCTCCGAGAAGTACAAGCGCCGGCGGTTCAAGGACTCGAAGGAGCCGGCCGGCGGGAAGACCGCCGAGGACATCGAGGCCGAAGGCCAGGCGGCCAAGGATCCGAAGAAGGAGTCGGCGTAGTGGCCGATCGCCCGCGGTTTGTCCTTGGGATCGACCCGGGCACCTTCGCTATGGGGTATTGCCTCATCGAGGTGCCGAAGCGGATGAGCTTCAAGGCCGTCCGCTTCGGCACCCTTTACCCTGAGGCGAGGAGCCCGCTCCACCGTCGGCTCGGCCTCCTCATGGAACAGCTCCTCCCGATCTTCGAGGAAGCGAAGGGCCACTGGGCCGAATGCGTCGTCGAGCAGCCCTTCGTGGACGAGAACCATCTCGCGACGCTCGCGATCGCTGGGGCCCGCGCCCTCGCTCTCGCGTACATCGGGCAGATCGGCCTCCGGTTCCATCAGTACCCGCCACAGGTCTGGAAGAAGATCACCGGCCGAGGCAACGCGACCCCGCAGCAATATTCGTACGTCGTCGGTCAGCTCCTCGGGCTCCGGGAGCGAATGCCTCCGGACGCGGCGGCCGCCGGCGGCCTTGCGATCTATCACGCGACCCTCGAATAGGCGATTTGTCAACCGACTATGGAAAAGTCAACCGGACACGGCTGCGCCTGGTGCAGCGGTCCGATTCCCTCGGGCTCGCGGAGCGACGCCCGTTTCTGTTGCCAGAAGTGCCGGCAAGCATCATGGAGGGTCGGCGTCTATTCGTCGCCGCTCGAGGGCCGACGGAAGGCGTCGCCCGTCGACGTCATGGCCCCCGGCCGATTCGCCTATGCGGATCCTCCCTTCCCCGGCCTCGCGAAGCGGTACTACGGCCGCGAGAAGAACTACGCCGGGGAGGTCGATCATCCGTCGCTCATCGATCGACTTCTGTCGTCCGGGTACCGGGGATGGGCGCTCTCGACGTCCGCGCGGGCGCTCCGGGAGCTCCTTCCGCTCTGTCCTCCGGAGGTCCGGGTCTGCGCCTGGGTGAAGCCGGTCGGGGCGCCGCCGCGGACGCTCGGGCTCCACAACGTCTGGGAAGCCGTCATCGTGCTGCAGGGGCGACGGATCCGGCCCGGCAAGCGGGACGCGCTCTACATCCACCCGGCGCGGTTCGGCGGCGAGCTCCCAGGCCGGAAGCCGCTCAAGTTCTCGGCATGGCTCTTCGGCGCGATGGGGATGCTGCCGGACCGGGACGAGCTCGACGACCTCTTCCCTGGGACGGGCGGCGTCTCGAGGGCTTGGCGGGCGCTCGGGGGAAAGCTGTCGCGGGGACTCACGATCGCGACCGGCGACGGATCGAACATCATCACCGGACGACAGGTAAGGAGCGCGCCATGACCGCGATGGAGGAGATCCGGAACGTACTCCTGCACGTCGTCGCTCTTCATGAGGCCCACGGCTGCAACGAGTCGAAGCCGGGGCAAACGTGCGTGAGCTTCCGCGCGAACGCGATCGCGTTCTTCGCTCACTCGCTCGGATTCGATCCGGTGACCTTCAGGGAGCAGCCCGCGAAGGTCCTCGAGGACTATCACCAGCGTCATGTGGCGGCCCGCGGCCGCTGTTGCGTCGGGGAGGGACCATGAAGGTGATCTCGCTTCTCCAGCCCTGGGCCTCGCTGATCGCGCACGGCTACAAGCTGATCGAGACCAGGTCGTGGTCGACCCGGCACCGCGGGCCGATCGCGATCCACGCCTCGAGGAGTCCGCGGCACACGCCGGAGACCGCGGACATCTTCGCGGCGGCCGGCCTCGAGGGCCACGCGAAGCCGTTCCTGGAGGCCCTCAGTTCGTGGCCCCTGGGGAAGATCATCGCGACGGCGAACCTCGACGATGTGGTTCCGGTGGACGCGCCCCATCCGCGCTTGATCGGGATGCAGTTCCACGAGAGCAAGTTCGGGGACTACTCGCCGGGCCGGTTCGCGTGGCTCCTGTCGAACGTGAAGCGCCTCGAGCGGCCGATCGAGCGACGCGGGGCGCTCAGTTTGTGGGAGGTCCCCGACGAGCTCCTGAAGATGGACGGGTCGACGACAAACGCCTGAACGGTTGAAGAGAGGGTCGCATGGGATTCGAGATTCCGATCGACGTCGACTACTTCAAGCATCCGAAGACGCTCCGGCTCATCAGCCTGATCGGACCGACCGCCGATATCTACCCGCTCCGCCTTTGGCGGTGGGCCGCCCAGTACGCGAAGAAGGGGGTCATCGAGGGCGGCGGACCGGCCATCGAGGCCGCCGTGGGCTGGTCTGGGACCCGCGGGAAGCTATCCGACGCCCTTCGGGAGGCCAAATTCCTGGAACGGGATGGTAAGACCATCCACGATTGGATGGAGCACACCGGGCGCGCAATCCTCATTTACGATGAAAAAAAGCGGAAACAGAGGCAGAAGTACGCGCGCGATCACGGAATTCTTCCGGAAGAAAGTAGGCAGACTTCCCCCTATCCTGGACATCCTGGAAACAACAAACAGGAAACTCCGGAAACACAGGTGCCGGACGACCCGGCCAGCCGGAATTCTTCCGGAAGAAATCACGCCGATGGGGCCCCGGAATCAGGACCGGAGGGGACGGACGATGGGGTTGCTGTTGTTGTTTCGGAACGGAAAGAGGGGGACGATCAGGACGGAAAGCCGGCCTCCCGAGAAGGGGCCGCCCTGCTTCTACAGGTCGTCCCGCGTCGATCCTTCGAGCTTCTCCGGGAAATAGACCTCGCCGAGGGTGTAGCGCGCGCCCTGGCGGCCTCCCACGCGGTCGGGCGCGTCTTTGACGTCGTCGAGGGATCCAGGAATTCCGACAACCGGGCGGCCTGGACGAGACGCGCGCTCGAAGAGGACTGGTCGGTTCCCCACGCCAACGGCCCCGCGCGCGAGCAGCTCCTCCGAAAGCTCGAAGGCGACGCGGCGGTCCTCGGCGCGCGACTGAGCTCGGCTCGCCCGCCGCGCCCGGACTTCCCGCGGCTCGAGGGCGAGAGCGAGTCGGAGTGGCTCCGTCGGTTCACCGAAGAAAAGAAGAAACAACGGGACTCGAAGAATGGAGGCGGCGAATGAGCATCTTCAGAATCAAGTCGTGGTTCAACGGCGCGATCCGGTTCGAGGGCGAGTTCGGCTCGATGAAGCTGTGTGTCGAGGCGGCGGTGAAAGCCGGCGTCGATCTCTACGAGGCGGACTTGAGCCATGAGGACCTCGACCGAGCGAGCCTGGACGGAGCGCGCCTGGTCGGAGCGCGCCTGGACGGAGCGAGCCTGGTCGGAGCGCGCCTGGACGGAGCGAGCCTGGACGGAGCGAGCCTGGACGGAGCGAGCCTGGACGGAGCGAGCCTGGACGGAGC
>Ga0247660_1000006_pt1 | contig 50114 bp, 64 predicted proteins | sample CNK01_metaG_FD_182793 | JGI IMG/M metagenome (GOLD analysis project Ga0247660, IMG submission 182793) | Soil microbial communities from Purdue University Martell Research Forest, Indiana, United States - CNK01 | ecosystem: Environmental > Terrestrial > Soil > Temperate forest > Bulk soil... | reverse complement strand
CCCGAGCGAGACCGCGCGAGGCAGAGACAAGAACACCCCCCAGATGAACTCCGCCTCCTCGGGCAGCGCGGCGTCGTCTGGGGGAGCGCATAGGGCCTCGATCTGTTCGGCTTGAGCGTGCTGCCCGTTCCGGCGGTACTGGGCGATCATCTGCCGGTAGTGGGCCTCCAGCGAGGCGCCGAGTGTCTCCTTCTTCAGGGCGAAGAAGTGCTCGGCGTATTCCAGGAGGTCCCGGATCAGTTTCCCAGGTAGTTCGTCCGATCCTCCATGAACTCCTGGACTTGTTCGAGGACCCAGGGACGCTCTGTGTAGAGCATCCGCGCGTTGGCCTCGGAGAACGGGAGCGGCTGGCCTTGCCAGCTGACGTAGGACCAGCCGACGGTGCACTTCACCGCGACTTCGAGCTCCTCGGCCTCGGTCTCCTCCGCGGTGCGGACGGCCTTCTTGCCGTGCTTCGCGAGCGCGGCGCGCGCCTTGTTCTTGGCACGGTGGAGCAGGTCGGTGTACTTGTGGGAATCGGCGCCGAGCACGTTGATCGTGACGGGCTGCTTGCTCGCCTCGTCGACGAGCGGAGCGCCCGTCAGCGGGTGGGAGAGCTGCAGCGAGGCTCCGCGGTCGGCCGCAGAGACGGTGTCGAACTGAGAGAGATCCATGGTCGTAGCTTTCGTGTCAAGGGTTGAGAGAGGAGGGGCAGGTCTATAGACCTGCCCCTCCTCGGGGATTCACTTGCCAGCGGGCCGCTTGTCGAGGCCCTTCTCCGCGAGCAGCGCGGCGACATCGTCGGCGTGCAGGCAGTCGACCATGCACGCGGTCACCTGCGCGGCTTGGACCGGCGCGAGGTAGCCGTTGCAGTAGTCGTTGCCCGGCGTCGCGTCGTACAGCACGCCGATGGCCGCGACGCGGCCGAGCCCATCGATCTGGACGACCTTGTCGCCGTTCTTCGCCTCGCGTCCGTTGCGGTAGTGCATGAGCTTCCTTGCTGGGGGATCAGGTCGACGTCGAGCGCTGGATGCGGAACGCTTCCTGGAACGTCGTCGAGCCGTTGCTGAAGGACTGGAGCGTCGCCTGCCACGGGACCTGCTGGAGGACCGGCCCTTGGGTGGGCGGGTCGATCTCGTGGCCGGTGAACTTCGGGCGGAAGACCGAGAACGCGATGAAGTCGCCGTTGGGGTCGAGTCCCTTCAGCTGCAGCGGGTTCAGGGTCGTCTCGTTCTCGAAGAACACCATGAAGGAGTCGTTCTGGAACATCGACGCGAACGTGCCGGTGATCTTGCACGTGCCGTCGAAGACCTCCGGCGAGAACTTGCTGCCGACCACGGGCTGGATCCCGCGCTGGTTGTCGATCAGCATGTCGAACGCCGTCACGGCGTTGAGGAGCGAGCCGCCCGCGATCACTGATGCCTCGAACGTCGCCATGGGCGAGTTCGCGATCGCCGAGACCGGCGTGGCGAGGGCCGACGCGTTGTTGAGGAGCGCCGACAGCCCGAGGATCCCGAACGAGCCCGTCAGGAGCGCGTCCGGGCGCGCCGACATCCGGCAGGTGTTGGCGGTGCAGCCGCGGAACACCTGGAATTCGCTGAGGTCGGTGAAGGCGCGCTCCAGGGTGAAGGTCTTGAAGACCGAGCTCACCTTCAGGAACTTGCCGACGCCCACGAACTGCTTGCCGACCGCGGCCGCCTCGGTGACGAGCGTCGTCGAGTCGACCGTGATCGCGCCCGCTCCGGTGCCCGCGATCGACGTGATGCGAACGCGCTGGTTGTTCGCGCCCGAGCTCGTCGTCCACGCGCTGCCGTCGAGCCAGTCGCCCGGGCGGTAGCCGTCCGTGATCCAGTTCCCCGACGTCCGCGTGATCGTCGACGGCGCCGTCACGTTGCAGCCGGCGGAGTTGCCGACCGCCGTGTACGCGGTCCAAGCCGCCGCGGTCGAGCCGCCGAGCAGGAAGCGGAACATGTCGTTGAAGTTGTCGGTGGTGAGCTCGAAGCCGAGCTCCCCAACGGTCTGGTTGAAGCCCTGGCGGACCTCGACCGTCTGGCGCGTCAGGCTCGGCTCGGCCGACTCGATCGCGCTTTTGCGGAGGTTGATGTTTCGCCCCGTAGCGCGGAGCAGCTGCATCGTGGGAGAGCCCGGGGTCACACCCTGGGTCGCCTCCTCGGTGTATTCGACCGTGGTCTTGATGCCTGAAGCGATAGCCATGTTTGGGTTCCTATTTGATGACGAGCGGGCCGCGCGCCGCGTAGGCCCGCCAGAAGACTGAGACTTGAACCGAGTAGCGGTCGCCGACCGTCTGACCCGAGCCGCGCACCGCCTTGTCGACGGAGAGCGAGATGCCCTGCCTGTTGATCGCGTAGACGCGCTCGAACGCGCTGACGATCGTCCGCGCCGCATCCGCGACGATCTCGACGCCGGCGCCGGTCCGCGCGGTCGGCGCGAAGATCTCGCGCCCCGCTGCGTCGAACATCCCGAAGTAGCTGCGCTCCCAGAAGAGCTCCTGGAACTCAGCGATGTAGAACTCGGCCTCGCTCTCGGCCTCGTTCTCCCAGCGGAAGTCGTCCTTGCTCCACGTCTCCTGGGTTGTCTCCAAGAGCACGTCGCGGATGACCTGGCGCGCCGCGCGGACGTCGATCGTCGTCACGGGATCGCCTCCTCCGCGGACTTGACCGTTGCTTCGAGCTTGGTCTTGAGCTCCTCGAACGTCGGATTGAGGACCCCGTCCGGGGCCTGGCTGGAGTGCTTGTCGTACTCGATCGGCTTCGCGTAGGGCAGCGACTGCGTGATGTGGATCGAGTCGCCGAAGCGCGCGTTGGCGATCTCCGCGAACGCGCGCGCCTCCTCGCCCGACGTCGGCTCGGCGCCGGTCTGCGCCGCCGCGGAGCGGTCGGGCGTGATCGTCAGGTCGGCCTTGTTGAGCGCGATGCGCCAGTTGCCGCGGAAGCGCCCGCCGACGTAGCCCGAGCCCTTCGGCGGCTTGCGCTCCCACAGGTCCGGGTTCCCGACCGGGCTGCGGAACAGCACGCCGCGGTAGCCGTCGAAGCCGAGCTTGCGGAGCACGAAGTCCGCGCGCAGGCCCGTCTTCTCGACGAACTTCGTGATGTCCTGGACGAAGCTCACACGGGCCTCAGCTGGAGCTCGTACAGGTACGCGGAATCGAGCTGGTAGGTCCGCACGGAGACGATCCGCAGGACCTGGCCGCCGCGCTCGATGTGATCGGTCTGCGGCGACGGGGCGAAGGTCGTCTCGATCGCCGGGAAGGAGCCCTTGACGTCCCCTTCGAGGATCGACTTGCCGTCGATGAACTGCTGCGCGTAGTCCTCGACGAGGAGATGGACCGAGACGCGCAGCGGGTCCGGGGGCGTCGAGCGCTCGCCGAGTCGCGGGTCATAGTCGCCCTTGAAGACCCGGACGAGCGTCGACGTCCCGACCATCACGGAGAACGCCACCAGCGACGCGGTTCGGAGCGGTCCATCGAGCACTCCCATCAGGTCCTCCGGAGGCGCACTTGACGAACGCCGCTGCCGGACGCGGAGCCGCGGATCGTGCCGAGGGGACCGAGAAGGAAGATCACCTCCTTGGGGACGAGGGCGAGCACCTGGCTCGGGTCGATCGTGAGGGAGACCTTGCCGCCGATCGCGCTCAGCCCGAGCCCGAGGACGTCGGGCTCGGCGAGGCGATCGCGCGCGAGCAGGTAGAGCGCGAACACCGAGGTGGCGCGCTCCAGCTGCTTCGGAATCGTGTCGTAGTCGAGGGCGAAGCCGTCCTCGTCGTAGACGCCCGTGCGCGGCCAGCGCAGCGATTGGGCGACCGTCCGGCGGAGCCCGTTCCAATCGGCGACGCGGTCCAGCAGCGCGGTCGCCCACATCAGGGCCGCCTCGCGTCGCGGAACGTCCGCCCCCACCCACGCCGTCGTGTAGAGCCGCTCGCCCGTGAGGTACGAGCCCGCCGTCGCCTCGTTCACGTAGGCGTTGGCGCTCGGCGAGGCGGGGGTGGAGACGAGCGTCAAGGGTCAGTCCTCGTCCGACTCCGCGCCCGCGCGGACCTTGAGGATGGCGTCGACCAGCGCCTGCTTCGAGGTGAGGTCGATGTCCTTGGGGATCGAGGCGAACTCGGGGAGCTTCTTGAGGTCCGCCTGGGTCATCATCGCGAGCTCGGCCGCGCTCGCCGTCGACGTCGCGACCGCCGCGCGCGCCTTGGCCTTGCGCGGGCGCGCCTCGACGCGCTCGTGGATCTCGGCGTCGAATTCCTTCGGGTCGATGTGGTACTCGCCGCGGCGAGAGTCCGGGTCCTTGTCCCGAACGGTCTGCGTGGGCGTCATCTTCACGGGGCTCAGGTAGGGCGGGTGGAAGTAGGGTCGATCTGCCATGGTCGTCGTCTCAGCTAGGGTTTCGAGTCGAGTCGAGCTCGACGTCGTGCATCGTTGTGTTGGGTCACGGCTTGAAGTCCCGCGACAGCAGCCGCTCGTACTCGGCGACCTCGGCCCCGTGGTCCGCGACCGGGAACTCCTTGAACTCGGGGCGCGACGTCTTCCCGTCCCAAGCGCGCCCGCCGCCGAGCGCGAGGATCGCGCGCGCGAGGTCGAACTTCCCATCGACCAGGACTCGGCCGACGTAGCGGTTGAACGATTCCTTCCAGGTCCACAGCTCGACCGGCGTCCCGTCCACGTGGGCGCCGTCCCGCCACGCGAGCTCGCGCGCCATCCGCAGCGCGTCGAGCCCCATGGGACGCTCGGCGCCGGAGACCTCGGGCGCGCTCAGGCCGAAGAGACGCACGGCCACGCGGTGCGACGCGCCGAAGCCCGAGTCGACCTCGACCTCGCAGGTGTCGCCGTCGTGGAAGTCGCGCAGGCGCGCGAACGGGAAGTAGCGCCACACGGAGCTCATCGCTGCTTGGCCTCCAGCTCCGCGAGACGCGCCTCGGCGCGGGCGCGCGCCGCGCTCACCTGCGTAAACACGCGGATCAGGCCCGCGAGCACGAAGACCGAGGCGACGTCGGAGACCGTCGCCGCGAAGGACTGGAAGTGCGTGGCGAACGCGTAGACGGGGTTGAGGTTCGTGTAGGCGCCGAAGAGGTGCGTCAGCCCGCACAGGAGGATGAACGCGCAAGTCAGCCGGACGGTCAGGCGCGACTCCGGGACCCAGTCGACGACCGGGTGGAGCCGACCGACGCCGATCCCGATGGCGCAGTACGCCCACCAGGTCATCAGCGCGCCGACGAGGTTCTCGACGGCGAGCCAGCGCGTCCAGCCCGTGCACCCGCCGTCCCAGCGCGCGGCGAACTCGGTGGTGCGCCCGAAGACGGCGAAGTGCAGCGCGCACAAGCCGATCCCGAGGAGGAAGTACAGGGTTGCCTCCCGGATCACGTGCCAGAGCTTGTCCGCGGCGCTCAACGTCGCAGCTCCAACAGCTCGATGCGCTGCTCCAGCTTGCCGATGTTCATGGTGACGACCTCGGCCACGGTCACCTTCAGCTTCTCCTCCAGAATCGACTTGAGCCGCTCGTTGTTGTCGAGCAGCGAGCTGCGGATCAAGAGCTTCACAACGAACAGCCCGAGCGCCGCGAGCGCGCTCCCAACCGTGAAGATCCCGACCACAATGGCGACGATCGCCTGCCAGGTGAACGTCACCGAGGACTCGCCCTGGATGGTGATGAAGTGCTCCGTCGTCGCGACGACAGCGGGACAGCGCGGCTCGGCCGCGATCTTCAGGGCCAGGAGGACGAGAAGAAGCATGAGGATCAAGGGGCCGGCAAAAGCAGTTGCCCTTGCCGGCCCACGACCATGACGGGGCCGCTCGGCAACCCGGACACGGTCCCGCTCGGAGGCGTCTCGGGGTCGACCGGCGCGCTCGGCGCCGCGATCCGCTTGACGTGACGCAGGAAGGCGCGCGCCGCGTAGACCGCGATGCGGGTCTGAAGCTGGCGGTTCGGATCCTGGTCGACGATGTCCTCAACCGCCGGGATGGCGGCGAGCGCGACGTCGAGCGCGTCCAGAAGCGTCTGGGGCTCGTCCCCCGCCATGAGTGCGCCGTCGATCTCCTTCACGACGCGCTGCGTCTTCGCGATCGTCTGGGAGAGGTGGTGCTCGGGCGGGAGGATCTGTTGAAGCTCGGTCGCCTCGTCGTTGAACGAGACGAACTCGGCGTGAAGCGCGGCGCGGTCGAAGACGACCTCGCCCGTCGCGGGGTCCTTCTTCGTGAAGAAGCCGCCGCCGCAGCCGGCGAGCATCGCCGCGATCAGTACCAGTTGAGTGATCTTCATTTGGTGGAGTTCTTCGGGGCTCGGGTCCCCTCGCTCGTGACGTCGTCGTCGCGCGCGAAGAGGCCGTTGAAGAAGGCGCCGAGCGCGGCCGTGATCAGCGCCGCGTTCTCGGGCTCGAAGACGGAGGTCAAGAAGCCCTCGGGTGATTTGTAGGCGTGCGTGATGACGCTCGCGAACAAGCCGACCGCGGCGACGATCCCCGCCCAGGTGGTCTTGCGGCTCCTCACCCGAGCTCCTCCGGAACGCGGACGATGTCGGTCGAGCGCCGGACCTCGGTCAGCTGGACGGAGCGGACGACGATGAACTCCTCGCCGCGGCGCCGAACGTGGATGAGCTGCGCCGGCGCCTGCGCGCCCGATTCGACGAGGAGCAGCACGCCCTGGCCCTCGCCCCACGCGCGGGCCTCCAGGAAGCGCAGGAGCCGGGGCTCCAGCCGAGCGAGGGCCTCGCCCCAGCCGCGCGCCTCCACGCCTAGGACAAGCCGTAGGCCCAGCGCGGGGCTCGCCTCGCCGAGGGCCCGGCCCTCGACCAGGAGACGCTTCACGAGCTCGGCGCGCGGGATCCCCTCCCCGACCGCGCGAGCCTCCGCGAGGCGGAACAGCGTGAGCTCGGCCCGGGGCAGCGCCTCGCCGAGCGAGCGCGCCTCGAAGGCGGACTTGAGGGCGGTCGAGGCGGTCGGGATCCCCTCCCCGACCGCGCGCGCTTCGAGCAGCTGCTTCAGCCCGACCTCCGTACGGAGGACGGACTCGCCGAGCCCACGCGCTTCGAGGAGTCGGAGCAGGCCGACCTCGGTCCGGAGGACCGCCTCGCCCAGGACGCGCGCCTCGATCAGGAGCTGGGTCGGGCCGCCGATCGCTTGAAGGAGGCCCTCGACGCGCGGGTTGCCCTCGCCGAGCGCTCGCGCGTCGACGCGATACACCTTCAAGAGCTCGGTCTGCGGGCCGCTCTCGCCCCAGACGCGGGCTTCAACCAGCAGCTTCTTCGTCAGCTCGGCGCTGGCGATGCCCTCGGCGACGGAGCGGGCCTCCACCGCCCGCGCCAGACAGACCGCGGACGAGCAGACGGCCTCGCCCGTCGCCTCGTAGCGCGAGAACGCGCCGGTGAGGTCGTCGAGGTCGAAGGCCCAGATCAGCGACTTGGTCTCGCCGGTGCCGCCGAGGAAGACCGCGGAGGCGTCCGTCCCGGCGCCGATCTTGTCGATGCGGAGCTCGAAGATGTCGCCCGAGGCGACCTGCACGATGACCGCGCCGCACAGCGTCGAGTCCTTGTAGTCCTGCGCCGAGACCGCGCCCTCGCTGAAGCTGCCGTAGCCGCGGGTGGCGAGGTCGGTGGCGTTGTTCTTCCGGAAGTAGCCCTCCCAGTTGATGTCGTCGCCGGTCGAGCCCGAGGTCCGGTCGATGTTGAGCCCGTAGCCGAGGACGAAGCGCCGATCGCGCGCGATCGTGAACTCGGAGCTGGACCCGGAGTGCGTGAAGGGCGCGTCCTCCTCGTCCTCGGTGTCGCAGGGGAAGTCCACCGAGGAGCTGTTCGCCCCCTGGTTGGACGCGTTGCGAACGCGGAGCCACTCCACCGCCGGCGGGAGCGCGATCAGAACGATGCCCGCGCGGTTCTGCTGGACCCGCATCGTGTGCGAGCCGGTCTCGCGCAGGAAGACCTTGACCTCGACCTTGAGGACGTCGTTCGTCGCGAGGTCGACGGGGATGACGAGGCGGCAGGTCGCGAAGCTGTCGCCGTTGCTCCCCTGGATGAACTGGGTCACCTGCGTGAAGTCGAGCGCGGTCCCGTTCTTCAGGACGTGGATCCCGCCCTCCATCCGGGCCGCGAGCGTGCTCGGGTTGGTGATCGTGACCGCGCAGATCAGCAGCGCTCGCGTGGCCGAGCCGAGCCAGGTGATGTTCTCGGGGTTGGTGCTCGTCGAGTGCGACCAGAAGGAGGCGTCCTTGATCTGCTCCGCGTCCCAGGGAACGGCGGTGTACGTAGTCCCGATGCCGTTGATGTTGGAGGTTCGGGATGCCTTGATGACCGGCGCGTCCGGGGAGAGCCGATAGAGCTGCAGGAAGGAGCTGGCGGCGTCCTCCGTGATGTCGGCGCCGAGCGAGAGCGCGTTCAGCCGGATCTTGGAGCCGACCACGCAGTCGAGCATCCCGGCGACGGCCAGCGGCGCCTTGTCGACGCTGTTGACGTCGCTCCAGAAGCCGTAGCCCCAGCCCCCGTGATCCACCCCGAACGTCCCGGTGGCCGGGTCGTGCTCGATGCGGATCAAGCCGGTTTCTGCGCCGGCCGAGACCTTCTTGAGCCGAGTTCCGCCGAGGACGAGAACGCGGCAGGCCTCCTGCACGGTCACGTCCGACCCGGAGAGCACGAACGAGCTCCGGTTCTCCGCGTCGGTCGCGTCGAAGGTGAGCGCCGCGCCCGTCGAGGACACCGTCGTCCCGCCCGTCACCTCGCGGTAGAGCGCAACGTCACCCGCGGGCATCGCGAGGCTCCAGCACGAGGCGAGGTTGAGGAGGACGCTCCACACGGGTGAGTCAGCGCTCGTAGCAGACCAGCTTCCCGGCCTTGATGACCGGCTCGGTGCTCGCTCCGACGACCATCTCCAGCGCCTTGGCCCAGTAGCCCGCGCCCTTGCCGGTGATGTCGACCGCCGAGCCGCCGAGCGTCGTCGAGACGCGGAAGGTGTCGGTGGTGAGCCCCGTCGCGATGACGAAGTACCACGTGCCCTCGACCAGGCCCGCGGGGATCGAGGCGCCGCCGGCCGCGATGAAGTTGACCTGGTCGCCGGAGGCGAGCCCGTGCGCTGGCGCGACGATGTCGTTGTTCGCGAGCGTCGCGTCGGTCGCGAGGTCGGGGACGACGAACGGCTTGACGTCGGTGAGCTGGATCGGCGCGAAATACAGGACGTCCTCGGCGCCGGCCGAGCCGAGTCCGAGGCTCCAGAAGCGCGCGCCCCCGCCCGTCCCACCCGTGTACGCGCCGAACGTCAGGTCGGCGACGTTCGACATGTTCGGGAACGGCGACGCGTTGTAGGCAAAGACGCCGGTGTTGGCGCGCGCGAACGACAGGCGCCCGTAGCCGGTGTACGAGATCTCGTTGGTCGACATCGACCCGCCATAGCCCGGCGAGGCCGTGTGGAGCGCCGCCGAGAGCGTCCCGGGCGTGGTCGAGATGCGGAGCTGGGAGCCCGCGCCGAAGTGGTCGTAGAAGTCCGGGCCGCCGGGCGTGTCCGTGTTGAGGACCGTGTTCCAGAAGAGGAGCTTGAGGTACGCCTCTCCGTGCTTGGTTGATTTCGGCATAGGCTCAGCTCTCCGTCACTTCCGGGTCGACCCAGAACGGTCCCTTGATGAGCGTGTAGACGTCGGCCCCGAGCTCGACCTGTAGGTCGTAGGCGTACTCACCGCCCGCGGGCGCCAGCGATCCGCTCTTCATCTTGGCCGGGGTAGCGTTGAAGTTGACTCGTCCGTTCGGCGCGTCGATGGTGAGCCCGTTCCCCGCGCCGGAATCGAGCTGGAGCACTAGCGGCTCGCCGGAGCCGCCGCCGGCCTTCGCCTTGATCCGCATGCGCGCGAAGTAGCCGGTGAGGGGAATCGGCGCGCCGCTCTCGTCCTCGTACAGGACGGCGTAGCCGATGAAGGTGTCCCCGTAGTGGTAGACGAGGGACTTGACCTGAACGCGGGCCATCGGAGGGAGCGGGGCTGGCGCTCCCGAGTCGCCGAAGAAGCGCCAGCCCCAACCCGCGGTTCAGATGCTCGCGACGAGGCGCGCGACGTTCTCCGGACGGAGCACGGCCGCGCCCCACAACACGTCCCACGACCAGCGCTGGGTCTTGTTGCCACGCGTCAGCTCGACGCGGAGCGTGAGACCCGTGATCTCGTCCGTGATCGAGCCCGAGACCGAGCCGAGCCCGTCGGGGATCGGCTGGAACGGACGCGACACGAGCGCGATCGCGTTGCGCGAGAAGGCGATGCCGTTGTAATACACGTTGCCGTTCGCGAAGTTCGTCGGGTGCGAGATCGCCTGCGCGGTGACGCCCGTGACGAGCGCGGGCGCGATCGTCAGGGAGATCGGGCCGGCGGTCGCGCCGAGGTTGATCGCCGAGCGGCAGACATAGATCTGCGTGTGGTTGGCGAACTTGATGAGATCGCCGGGGTTCAGCACAGCCGCGGTGCCGGTCGAGACCGCCACCGTGGTCGAACCCGAGGTGCCCGTACCGGTCGCGCCCGTCAGCGTCCCGGCCGTGTGCGCGACCGCGGTCAGGTTCTGGTTCATCCACCAGCGGAACCCGAGGCGGTCGTTCAGGCGGGCCTTGATGATCGCCTCGATGTCGCCGGACCAGCTCTGGTCCTGGAAGGCGCGGATCTGGAGCGCGTTCGCCTCGACGTCGGCCGTCACCACGCAGTGGCGGTCGCCGGTCGGCGTCAGCCCCTTGTGGAGCACCTTGTTGAGGTCCGTCGCGGTCTTCGTAGAGCCGAGACCGCTGTTGAGCGTCGGGTCGAACGGAACGTAGGCGTTGGCGTCACCGACGAACTGCCAGGTGGACTGGTACGCCTGAGCGAGCAGGTCCTGGTCGACGGCGTCGCAGAGCGACTTGACCGCGGCCTCGGCTTCGAGCGGGAGCACGCCGTCCAGGATCTCGTTCTGCTCCTTGTCCGTGAGCTCGAAGGGAGCTTCCTTCCACTTCGAGAGCGCGATCGGCACCGTGGTCGGCGCGATGGACTGCGAGGTCGGCGCGCCCATCCCAGGCACGACGTCCTGCGCCGGGACCAGCCCCGGGATCGTCACGTCGATCGTCGACCCCTGGCGCCCGGCCTCGGTCTCGTATCGACGGTTGACGAGACGGGGCGTGACCGCGTTCGCGCGAAGAACGCGCTGCCCCAGCGCGAGGATCTTCGGAATGACCTTTGAGAGGTCGTTTACCACTGTTGAGCCTCCGACTTGAGTTGTGGGTGGAACGTGAAAGACCGAATCCCCACCGGGGAGGGACGCGGCCTCACGTCACCGACGAGAGGCCCAAAGAGTGTCTTGGTCTGCCCCTAGCTATAGGCGCGGGCTTGAGGACAATCCGGGAAAAGCGTTCAGCGGAGCAGCGGCCACCACTGCTCGATCGGCGTTCCGCCATACTTCAACGACGGGACGAGACCCTTCAACTTCGCGCGCGCGGCGTCGACCGACGACGTCCCGGCGAAGCGCATCAAGAGCTCGTCGGAGCCGAGCACAGCGACCTCGTAGCCGAGGTGGTAGCCGTCGGTGTACGGGCAGGTGAGGCAACCGGCGTTCAACTGCGACACGAGCTCGGGCGGCCAATCGCCCTGCGTCTGGAAGCGCGTCGTGGTCCCGGCGAGGCCGCGCGCGGAGTGGCTCCACACGCCGCTCGTTCCGAGGTGCCAGGCGAGGTCGCGCATCCCGCGCTCCTGGCGCGCGAGGAGCTCGGGCGCGCGAGCGCGCGCGTACGAGCTCACCTCGGCGAGCGCGTGGAGCCCGAGCGCGAGGTAGCACTCCTCCAGCCCCGAGCCGATCAAGAAGCGCGGCGTCCCGTCCGGGTTGGCGTAGGGCGGGACCTTCGACTCCTTCGCACCGGCGTTGATCTGGAAGAGCCCGCTCGCCATCTGGCACGAGGCGAGCGTGTCGACGTAGCGCTGGACCCAGGACTCGTAGCCGGTCGCCCCGAGCGCGATCGCGTGGGCGACGACGATGGCGCCCCAGGCGTTCGCGCGCCCGATCTCGCAGCCCTGCCCGGCGACCGGCGACGGCCAGCGGTAGGCGCGCTGCCCCGGCGTCGGCCAGAACGTGAGCTTGGTCTTCGTCGCCTCCATCAGGAGGTACTGCTGGGAGAGCGGATCGTCTCCGACGAAGGAGAGCGCCGCATTGTGGTTGAACTCCCGCACGAGGTGCTGGGCGTCGATCGCCGCGAAGACCTCGGGGTTGTAGGCCGCGGAGGTCAGCGAGCGCGGCTTGAACGCGAACGGGCCGACCTCGCCGCGCTCGAACAGGCTGTCGTAGAAGCGCCAGTTGCCCGTGAGTCCGTCGAGCGAGACCGGCGCGCCGTCGAGGCCATACATGCAGCCCCAGTGGCGCGAGCGGTAGCGGAGCTGCTCGATCAAGTCGCGCTCGAAGTAGTCGACGCGCCCGCTCGCCATCCACCGGACGCCGTACAGCGGGTGCATGTCCTGGCCGCTCGTCATGCCGCCGTACTGCACGCCGGCCGCCGGCCACAGCGCGGCGACGGGCTGCTGGCCGTCCTCCGTCGCCGCGAGCGCGGCGAGCGCGCCGCGCCAGGCGTCCACGTCCGAGGCCGCGTCGAACGACGGCGCACGGAAGCCGAGGAACGGGAGGCCGATCTGCGTCCCGACGTTCGACCAGGGCACGCGGTACGTCTCGTCTGCCGCCAGGACCGAGAAGCGGAAGGAGCGCTCCGCGCGCTCGGGGATGATCTGGAAGCCGCTCGCGAGCGGCCGCACCAGGAAGCCGTCGCCCATCGCCGAGTCCGGCAGGTTGCGCTCCCAGCGGTAGCCGTCGGGCAGGAGGAGCCGCGCCGAGCGGAAGAGAACGTCGCCCCCGCCGACCCGGCCCGCGTGCCAGTTGAGCGCGACGTCGACCTGGGGCGCGCCGGGGCGGGTCGAGAGGTAGACCTGCGCCCAGCCGAACTTGCCGAGGTTGACGTGGCGCATCCGCACGCTCGCGAGCGCGTTGTCGCTCAGCACGCGCCCGCCGGCGCCCGTCAGGCTCGCGCGCAGGACCGACGAGCCGTCCTCGATCTCCAGCTGGATCGCGCCGGGCGCGAGCGCTGCCGTCGAGTCGACGAGCGGGCGCTGGGGCGAGCGGCCCTCGGCGAAGACCGAGAACGGGCCGCGCGCCGTCGCCGGGATCACCGCGTACACCTCGTGGTACGCGTAGTCCAGCGTCCGAGCGAAGACCTCGTCGACGCTCGGAAACGAGGCGATGAACGCGTGGGGGACGTCGGGCGCGGTCGCGACGACGACGCGCAGGACGTAGGACGAAAGCGGCCGCGGGATCGGCTCGCGCACCTGGGCCAGCGGGGTCTGGGCCGCCGCGACGCCGCAGAGCGCGAGGAGACCGACGAGGAAGCGAGTGAGTCGGTTCATAGGGTGGTGGGTTGCGTAGCGGCCTCGTCGAACATCGAGCGGAAGCCGAGGGACCTGAGGACCGGCGCCGCGCGCCACATGTCGTAGCCGTCGAAGCGGAGCTCGTCGAGCTCGACGTCGAACTCCAACGAGCGGTCGAGCTCGACCAGCTGCAGCATGAGGTCGAGGTCGGTTGCGTCGATCGCGCGCTCGATCTTCCCGGGGCTGCGCTTCGAGCGGGCGAGCGCCTTGATGTCGCCGAGCACGGTCGCGCAGCTGAGCGCGCCGGCCTTGAGGAACGACCGCGCTACCAGCGCCTCCTGGACGAGCTTCGCGGCCTTGACCGGCCCGACGCCCGGAACGCCGGGGACGTTGTCGCTGGAGTCGCCGGCGAGCGCCTGGACCGCGGGGACGAAGCGCGGCGGGACGCCCCACCGCTCCTGGATCTCAGCGGCGCGCAGCAGCTGCTTCTTGAACGGATCGTACAGCGCGACCCCGAACGGATCGCCGTGGGGATCGTCCTCGACGAGCTGGCCGAGGTCTTTGTCGCCCGTCACGAGCACCACCGGCGCGTCGAGCCTGAAGCGATCGGCAAGACTCGCGGCGACGTCGTCGGCCTCGTGGCGCTCGCCCTCGAACATCCAGCAGCCGAGCAGCTCAACGAGCTCCAGACAGCGCCTGAACTGAACCTGGGCGCGCTCGAAGTCCGCGGGCGCTAGCTTCGGCCGCTTCGCCTTGTACTCGGGGAAGAGCTCCCGGCGGAAGCTGCGCTCGCGCGCGCCGTCGAGCGCGAAGGCGAGGTGGGTCGGCTTCAGCTCGCGCGTGAGCGCGAAGAGCGTCTTGAGGAAGATGAAGGTGCCGGCGGTCGGCTCGTCCGTCTCCGCGGACGACATCCGCGCGGGCGCGTACACGGCCCGGTAGATGAGCGAGGAGGCGTCTACGATGACGAGCTTCAAGTGCTTGAAGCTATACCTCGGCGGAGCACAAGAGCGCGGAGCCCGTCCGGGATCGGCGGAGAACCACTTCGGGGGAGAGTGGACCGACCGTCGGACGAGCTCCTCGCATGGGGGCCAGCACCTGACGCGCCGCGCCCACCGCCGCAGTAGCTATACGCCGAATTCGGCCCTGCGAGACCGTCCGTCCCGGGGTTCCCGCGCGCTCGGGAGCATGCTCGGGCTGACCTCCTCGGCGAAGACGGTGATGCACGGCGCGGCGACGTTCGCGAGCTCGACCACGGCGTTCACAAGGACGAAGAAGCCGTCGCGCCGGAGCTCGTCCTCCATCTTGCGGATCGCCTCGTCGATCCGACACGCGTACACGACCGAGTAGACCATCGCCAGGAACTTCGGCGGGACGAGGATCCGCAGGTGGTGGGCCTCGTGGCCGCTCGCGATCTCCGCGTCCATCCGCCGGCGGAGCTCCGCGAGCGCGCGCGAGCACCAGGGGATGAGCCCCTCGTTCTCGCCCGGCGCGAGCTCGCCCCAAGGGTGGAGCGACCCCGGATCAGTCCCCATCAGTCCCGATCAGCGCCGTCATTCGCTTGGAGCCGCTCCGTCCCTGCTATACGACCGAAGGGCCGCGCCGAGCCGAAGCCGGGCGCGGCCCTTCGCGGGTCGCCGAGCGCGGGGCGCTCAGAGGGGCTGCTGGAGCGTCTTGCGGATCAGCTCCGGCATCGCCTTGAAGCCGGTCGCCGTCACACCGTTCAGGACCTTCGAGATGCGCGCGTCGACGATCTCGGCCTCCGCGTCGGTCAGAGCGCGGAGCGCCGGCGCCGCGTTCTTGGCCGGCTGCTCCGGCTTCGCTTCCTTCTGTTCCATCGTCTTCCTTCCGTGGTGGGTTGCGGGTTGGCTCCCTCGGGGCTCCTAGCGCTCGTCCCGCGATCGCGGCGCGCCTTCGGAACGCGGCGGGTACCGCGCATCGTGCCCCCGGGGGATCTGTGGCTACTGCGCGATCGCCTTGCCGGCGAGGATGTCCTCGGCGGCGCGGCCCATCGCCAGCGGGTCGTTCTTGTTGATGATGCGGACGCCGGACGGGCTGCGCTTCTCCTTCTCGCCGCCGCCGGCGCCGCCGCCGCCGCCGGGCTGGAAGAGGTGGTCGGCCTCTTCGAGCTGCTGGGTGAGCCACTCGTCCGGCGTGAGCGGGTCGACGCCCTTCTTGCCGTACAGCATCTCGTCGCCGCGCTTCGCGATCACCGCGTCCTTCTCGTCTACGCTCCACACGCGCTCCGCGCGCGCCATGAGGTCTTCGAGCGCGCCCGCGGACTTCGGAACGAGCTTCGTTCGCGTGAGCGCCTTCTCGATCTCCTCCTTGACGCGGATCGCCTTGACCTTGCCGCCGAGGCGCGTCGCGGTCACGGTCGCCGCTTCGAGGTCGGTCTTGAGCTTGGCCTTCTCGCGCTCCCACTCCTTCGTCGCCGCGGCCATCCGGCTCTCGACGATCTTGTCGAGATCGCCCTTGGCCTTCAGCGCCTCCTCCTCGGCCTTCGCCTTGGTCTTGAGCGCGTCGCGCGCCTGGTCGAGGTCGACGTCTCCGATCTGCTCGCGAAGCTCCTTGAGCTCGTTCGTGAGACGGATGTTGGTCTCGCGGAACTCCTTGACCTTCGCCTTCGCCGTCGTCGGGTCCTCGTCGTCGATCTCGACGTCGTCCTTGAGCTCGTATTCGCCCTTGTCGTCCTTGTCGTACCAGGAGCGGAAGCGCTCGGGGACGTCGGTCAGCGACTTGATGTGTTTCTTCAGCTTCATGGTCGTTGCGGGTCTTCGAGTTGTCGGAGTTCGCCGGCGGCGTCGATGCGCGCCCGGCCGTTCTTGATCGCCTCGTCGGCGGAGCTCCAGCCCGCGAGCCACGCGCCGGCGCGCTCGTGTCCCAGCCCGCCCGGCGGGGTCCGATCGGACGCGCTCGCCTGGCGCGCGGCGTAGCCGCGGAGGTAGTCGGGCCAGGTCGGGGGCAAGGTCGTCGTCACTGGAGGATCTTCGGCATCGGGAGTCCGCTGCCGTCGAACGCCTTGCGAATCTCGGCCGCGAGCTCCTGAACTATACCGGGCCATTGAGCTCTCGGCCGCTCGACGATCACGGCCCAGGCCTCTGCGAAGAGCTCGTCGGTGTTGACGCGCGCGTACTTGCTGAGTTCAACACCGATCCGACCGGAGCCGGGCAGACCCGCGTCCGCCTCGACGCTCGCCGCCCAGGTCTTCTTGAGCCAGCTGCGGACCGTCTTGTCCCAGCGCTCGGCGAAGCTCCCCGCGTAGTCCTTATGCTTCAAGTGCGCGTCGAACGGCGACAGGCTGCGGTACTGGTTCCCGCCCGTGCTCGCGTGGTCGAAGACGTGGCCGAACTCGTGCGACAACGTCGCCCCCGGCGTCGTCGGGACCGAGAACCAGCGCAGCGACTCGCTCGCCTTCGCCGCCTCCGCGTACAACGCCGGGGTCGCCATGTACTTGGAGTTGAACTCGATGTTCCCGCCCTTGTACCAGTTCGCGCGCGCGTACGCCTGACCCTCCGCGGGGAACGACATCACGCTCAGGTTGAACGCGGGGAGGTGGCCGACCGGCTTTCCGAAGGCGATCCCCGCGAGCTCGTCGCCGAGCGCGTCGAGGTTCCGCACGAGCGCCTTCGACGCGTCGCGCATCTGGCCGAGGTCGGTTGTTGCATCGATGTTGATCCGCACGCTCGGATCGCGCAGCGCCGGGTGCGAACGCAGCGCCTCGGCGAGCGCGTCGAGGCTCGCGGCCTCGTCGAGCTTCTTGAGGACGAGCGCGCCCGCGTCCGGCGCGGCCTTCGCCAACTTCAACTCCGCAACCGTGATCGCGCGGCCGCTCTGGTCCGCGAGCTGGTTGAGCGTGATAGCGCCCGACTTCCACAACTGCTGCTTCCCGCGGCCGATGGCTTCAACCTGCTCCTTCTCGGACTTGCCCCGCAGGAACTGCTCGTAGCTCTTCGAGCCCGCGACCGCGCCGTCGACCGACGCGCGGATCCCGTCCGGGACCGAGTCTAGCACCTTCCCGACGCGCGTGCGCTTCGAGTTCCGGTCGATCAGCTCCTCCCAGCTCCAGGTCACAGGCCCGAGGACGGTTCGGCAGTTGAAGTGGTACGGGGGCGGCCCCGGGAAGCGCGTCCGGACCTTGCTCTCCGGCGTCGGCAGCCCCGTCTCCAGGTACCACACGCCGCCGTCCTTCGCGATGCAGATGTCGCTGGTGCGAAGATCGAGTGTGATGATCGCTTGAAGCGCCTTGACTATGTCGGCGTTCTGCTGGTAGCCGTCGAGCATCACCCGGTTCGCGACCGATTGAACGGCCGTGCGGACGAGCGCGCCAGCCTCGCGCTGGCTCGTCTGCATGATCCCGCCCGAGAAGACCTTCAGGACCCGCTTCTTCCCGTCGACGTCGATCACGCGCGACTCCGCCTCGCCGCCGCGGATGCGCTTGACGATCGCGTCGACGGGCTCGCCCTGGACGATCCCGAGCCGCACCTGCTGCGTGAAGCGCGTCTGCAGGTCGGCGCCCTGCTTCGCCCACCACGCGCTCGCCGGGTTGCCGTGGATGAGCGTCCCGTCGACTAGGCGCGCGAGCGTCGTCGGCGTGAACTCCGCCGTGAGGAAGTTCGAGCTGAAGACGCGCTCGGACAGTCGGTTGAAGTTGTGGCCGGTCGCGTCCGCGAGCTCGACGAGCTCGCCGTGCACGAGCGAGGACTGGGCCTGCGTCGACTCGGCGATCATCGCCTTGACGCGCGCGCGCAGCTGGTCGACGCGGCGGAGGCGCTCGCTCGGCTCACGCGTCCCGTCGAGCCGCGCCTTCCGCAGCTGCTTCTCCAGGTCCTCTTCGAGCTCCGTCAGGAGCGCGGCGACCTTCCCGCGCACCCCCTCCCCGAAGCGCTGGACGCGAATCGTCTGGCCGACGAGCTCGTCCGCGTAGCGGTCAGCGGAGGAGGCCACCGGGCGTCAAGCCGCCGCCTTGTCCGCGGCGGCCGGCGCCGGCTCGGGGTTCGCGAGCCCGGCCTTGGCCGTCGCGAGCTCCGCCTCGGTCCGCGCGGCCTCCTGCGAGGGCGCGAGCGCCTCGACGCCGAGCGGCGGCCCGGCCACGATCGCGGCCGCCTCCTTCTCCATCGTCCAGCCCGGCGGGTACATGGACTTGCGCTCGCAATTGAAGTAGAGCGTCTGCCAGCTCATCAGCCCGCCCTGGACCTCTAGGATCATCGAGGCGAGGAGGCCCGGGTCCATCCCGCTCGTGTCGAAGTCGTCGTTGAGCGTGACCGAGACCTTGCCCGAGAGGTTGAGCCAGGTCGCGACGTGTTGGAGGATCCGCGTCAGTCCCTGGGAGAGAGTGTTGGAGACGTTCGCGAGGACCGAGCGCTCGCCCACCTGGCGGAGCCGCACCGTCTCGGACGCCTCGACCCCCTTCGTCGCCGGCTCTTCGAGGAGGCGCGCGCCCAGCGCCGCCATCTCCTTCTTCTTGTCCTCCATCAGCTGGCGGATCGCGCCGAGCCCGGCCCCGGTGAACTCCAGGAACCAGGCCTGCGCCGCCGGGTTCGGGAAGACCCAGGCGCGCACCGAGCCGATCTTGAGCCCGCCCTTGGGCCGCTGGACCGCGGCCGTCGCCTTCGTCACCGGACCGTCGTAGGCGGCGCCCTCGGGCTCCTCGTCCATGTTGACGCCCGAGACGCAGGCCGTAGGCAGCGCGGTGTAGTGCGCGCCGTGTTCGAGGTCGGCCGAGTTCCGCCAGTGGCTCAGGTTCGAGGCCGAGAGCGCGTCGAGCGGCGCCTGCTGCGGCTCCAGTCCTAGGCCCTCCGCGTTGACGCACTCGAACGGGATCCCCCGCAGGAGGCGCCCGCCGTTCATCCACGGGATGATGATGCGATCGAGGACGAGCTGCGGCTTCTCGCCGGGCGCGCCCTGGACCTTGGCCCACAGCTCCTGGTAGTAGTAGGGCTCCGTGAGGTCGGCCTCGCGCACGCGGCTGTCGATGTACTCCTGGATCGGCGCGTTGACCTTCCCGTCCGAGCCGACCGGCGCCTCCGCGAAGCCGAGGCGCAGCACGCGGAAGCGCTCGACGTACGCGACCTTGAACTGGTCCTTGGGATCGCGCTCCTCAACCTCCTCGCTCAGCACAATCTCGACCGGGACCTCCTCGCCGGCCTTGTTCTCGCCGAAGCGCCAGTTGATGATCCGCTCGCCGCAGTAGAGCGTGATGAACGGGCGGCCGTTGTCGACCTCGGGCGCGTCGACGAGCATCCCGACGCGGCCGATCGAGACGTCCTGGTCGCTCGCCTCCTTGGCGAGATCGTCGAAGGAGCGGCCGGCCTTGCCGATGCGCTTCAGGACGTCGGGCGCGGGGAACTCGACGCGCGGCGCCTTGCGCCATAACGCGCCGACGAGCGCGACCTTGGTGCGCCCGGTCGCGCCGTAGAACGTCGCGCGCTGGAGGTAGGCCGCGTATTCGTCCGGCTCCTGGCCGTCGAGCTCGGGCAGGAAGCGCTTGCCCGCGGCCTTGATCGCGTCCTCGCCCGCGATCGCCGCGCGCATCCGGTCCCAGGCCGGCGCGGCCGCGTCGAACAGCGGGTGCTTCTGGTCGACCGGCATCGGCTAGGGCTTCGGGTCCGCGTGGATGCCGGCACCGACGAAATGGGCCAGCCCGCCGTCGCACTCGGAGCAGTAGCTCGCGCCCGCGGGGCTGAACTCGACCCGCTCGACGTCCTCGGCCGCGAGCTCGACCATCACGCCGGAGCTGATGAAGCTCAAGTAGCTTCGCATGCCGCTCTCCCCGGTCTTCCACGAGAGGGAGAGGTGGTTCGCGCCGTAGCGCGCGCCGTTCTTGGCGACGACGATGAAGCTGCTGCGTACCACGCGCGCTTGAGCTATACGCCCGCGCGCGGCCTAGATCCGGCCCTAGAGCTGGATCGAGACCTCGACGATGCGGGGCTCCGCCCCGGACCCACCGAAGGTCCGCGCAACCCAAGAGCCAAGCCGCGCGAAGGCGAGCTCCGGCGAGCTCGCCTCGAAGTCGCGCTCCAGGACGACGCGCACCCCGTCTTCGAGCTCGACCACGGCGCGCATTCGCCGGCGCGGCGTCGCGAGCGGCGGCCCGGCGCCTCCGAAGAGAACGCTCAACGCCCACCCCTCGCGATCCAGCGCTTCCAGTCCCGCCGCTTCCGCCGCTCCTCGGCCCGCTTCAAGCGCAGCGAGTCGAGCGGCCGCGCCTCGTCCCACACGGCGCGCTGCGCGTCGGTCATCCCGGCGCGCGCCTCCGCGCGGATCACCGGCAGCGGCTTCGTCGGCTGCGGCAGCGGCTTGAGAAGCTCGGGGTGCGGGTTCAACTGGCGACCCCCGACGCGCCGTCGCCGGTCGCGGTCCGGCGCGGGAACGGGCTCTCGCCGGTCAGCTGGACCGGCGGCATGGTGCGTCCGACGCAGACGAGCCAGATGCGCCCGGTCTGCTGGATCGCTAGAAGATCCGACGGCGTGAGCTTCCAGCAGGTCACGACGACCGGGTAGCGCCCGTCGTTGCCCCGGTGGATGAAGAGCGTCCCGCACTCGTCCTCCGTCATCCCCTCCGGCGGCGCGAGCGTCGCGTTGCTCTCGGCGAAGTTCGTCGGGATCAATTGCTCCTCCGCATCTGGATGACGCCCGCCTCGCACAGGCTCCCGAGGAAGCGCACCTCGTACGTCCCGCTCATCGAGAAGTCCGAGCTGAACGCGCCGTCGACCGTGACCTTGGTATCGCCGCCGAGCGTCTTCGCCTCGCAGTGGAAGTGGCCGGCGAGGTCGTAGTCGTAGGTGCCCCCAACCGCGGTCTGTCCCGCGAGCGAGAAGCAGGGGAAGTGGTCGAACGTCGCGACGTCGACGTCGAGCCCACCGCTCGCGATCGTGCGCGGGCCGCCCGCCGTCGGGTTCCAGTCGATCGCGTAGGCGCCGGGAAGCTCGTCGGGGAGCGGGGGCGAAGAGCCTGCGAGCGTCGTGCGGCGATCGACCTGCGTGCAGCCCGAGGCGATCACGGCGAACGCCAGCAGCAGCGCGAGCGCCGCGAGCAGCGCCCAGTACGCGAGCCCGGAGTCGTGGGGGTGGCGGGGATCGTCGCAGCAGTCAGCACTCATCGTCTTCTCTCCGCGCAGCGTCTGGAAAGGCTTCCTCTGGATGCTCGAATGCTTGCTCGTGGACCCACGAGATGTAGTCCCACTCTCACACAACCTCCGACGGCGGTCTCAGCGATTCGAGCCACTGCTCGTCATACGCACCGAGCTCCATTGCAACGCTCATAGCTAGGGAACCCCGGCCTTCAACAAGCGGTTGTGGAGGTAGTGCGCCGCGAGCGCGGGGCCGCCCGTGAGGATGGCGGGCGCGAGCGGCGCGAGCTCGTTCGGATCGGCGTTGAGGTCGTAGAACTCCTCGACCGGCGCGGTGTTGGGGAGCCCGTGGCGACGGAGCTTGTAGCAGGCGCCGCCCTGGAACGCGCCGACCGCACACCAGTCGCCCGGCACCGTCGGGTCGCCGCCGAACCAGCCGCCGCCCTGGCCGCACAGAACAGGCGGGCGCGGAGGCCCGAAGACGCTGACCCCGTCGATGCTCGCGGGCGCGGGCACGTTCCAGTAGTCGGCCAGCGTCGGCAGCACGTCCGCGAGGTGGACGAGCCGATTCGAGACCTGCGACGCCAGCCCCGCCCCGCCCATCACGAACGGCACGCGGATCCCGCGCTCGTAGGTCGTCGTCTTCGCGCGCGTCGGGTCCGGAGCAACCTGCTGCGGCGTCCCGTTGTCGCCCACGACGATCACGAGCGGGCTCAAGGGATCGGCGAGGTCGATGCCAGCGGCCGCGAGGAAGCGCCCGAGCTGGTAGTCGCAGCTCGCCAGCATCATCTTGTAGCGATCGCGATCGGTCACGGTGACCGGCGAGTAGCCGGGCGGGCGACAGCTCGGCGGGACCGTGATGAACGGCGCGTGCGGCATCGACATCGACCACACGGCGAAGCGCGGCGTGCCCGCGTTCGCGAGCCACCAGGACGTCAGCGCCTGCTCGATCTCCAGCGGCTCGAACGTCTGCACCAAGCCTGAGCTCGGGCTTGGTCCGACGACGACGCGGTACCAATTCGAGTACCCCGCGCCGCCGCACGAGCCCTCGCCGCCGGCCGGCGAGTTCATGTTGCCCGGCGTCCAGGTCGACGGCGTGCCGATGAAGCCCTGGGCGCTCGGCGCGCCCTCGAACGCTCCGCCGTTCGGATCGCCACCCAGGTGCCACTTCCCGTCGAGGAGCGGAAGGACGCCGGCGCTCAGCGCGAGGTCCGCGACCGTCACCGCCGCGAGCGGCGGCTCCGCGCCGGGCATCGCGGTGCAGCCGATCCCGCTCTCGTTGAAGTACCAGGTTCCGAGGCACAGCGAGCGCCGCGCCGGGGAGCACACCGGGTTGCTCCGCGCGCGAGCGAACACGATGCCGTGGGCGCCGATCTGGTCGAGCGTGGGCGTCCAGCCCTCGGCGTGGAGCTCGTCGACGTCCTCCTGTCCGCCGTCATCCAGGACCACCAAGAGGCAGTCGCGCGGCGTCGCCGGCCCGTTCGCGATGCTGATGCGCCGCGCGCCCTTCTGCTTGACGGCGGTCCGCGTCGCCCGCCACCAGACCGGCATCGGCACCGTGAGCTGCGGATCGGGCGCGGTCGCGTCGGACTGCGCGAGCGCGCAGGTCACGGCCAGAGCGAGGACGAGGAGCAAGAAGAGCGTTGAGGCGAGGATCTTCATGGGGCGGCTCGGGGACGGGGACGGCTACCGTTGAAGAATACCCCGCATGACTCCCCACTGCTCGAACGGCGCGCCCGTCTGGGCGCTCGGGGCTTCAAGTCCCCATCCCTGGACCTCCGGGAGGCCCCCGGGGGCGAACCGCCGGGATAGTTCAACTCCCTCCGGGGCGCCCGTCGCGAGAGCCAGCGCGACCACGTACCCCATGTCCCAGGCGGTGTAGTACCCGCCCCCGCCCGGGACCCCCATCCCCGAGTAGAGCGCGGCGGGCCAAGCCTGGGCGTCCGAGGCGCCGGCGGGGTGCTGCCGGAGGTAGCGCGTCGAGCTCCCCGCGAGGCCCGTCGCGGTGAAGTAGTAGAACCCCGGGTCGTCGTCGTCCGAGGCGAGCGCCTCGACGCCGCGCATCGCCGAGCGCGCGAGCGCCTCGTCCCCGAGCTCGTAGGCCGCGAGGATTGAATAGGCGAACTCGGCCCCGCCCTGGAGCAGGTAGCGGTTGAAGAACGGATCGCGGTCGGCCGGATAGCCGCCCTCGTGCGCGTAGAAACAGCCGGAGGGCATCTGCGCCGCGCGGAGGTGGGCGAGGTAGGTCGCGGCCCACGTCTCGTACTGGCGGTCGCCCAGGGCGCGCGCGGGCGCGATCGCGAGGGCCGCGCTCGCCTGCCAGATCCCGTAGTCCGAGCCGAGCCCCGAGACCGCGGGGACGTCGAGGCGGTGCGCGCGCCCGCTCCCCTCGTAGAACGTGAGCCGCGCGCGCGTCGCGCCCTCCAGCGTGAGGAGGCGCGCCAGCGGGTCGTTCGCGAGCCAGACGAGCGCCCAGTTCTCATTCAACCGCCGCATCATCCCGCCGACCTCGTAGTCGGCGAAGGCGCGCGGGTCGTCGGGGCCGGAGAGCGTCGCGAACGAGCTCCAGTTCCACGGCGCATCGTGCCCGGCGAGGAAGCCGTCCCAGAAGTCCCACTCGCCCCCGCTCGCCGGGAGCTGAAGCGGGTCTCCGTTCGGCCCGAGGCGGATGCGCGCGCGGCTCAGGTTCCGCAGCTGCTCGATCAGGTACCACTCGTGCGCGTCTGGGTCGCCGCGCGAGGCGGCCCAGCGCGAGCCGTCGAGTGGGTAGCGGTCCTCGCCCCCGGCCTCGCTGCCCGAGCGCACGCCCTTCGCCGGCCACAGCGGCGAGACGGGCGTTGCGCCCCACTCTGGGCTCGGCAGGAGGTTCGCGAGGCGCCAGCGCGCCTCGGCGAGCGCGGGCGCGTAGTCGACCGCGTCCACCTTCGGGATCGGGAGGCCAGCGGGCAGGAAGCCCTCCGCGGTCCAATCGCCCGTTCCCACGTGGGCGCGCTCGGGCGTCGCGCCCGCGGCGACGATCGCGAAGCGGAACACCCGCGCGAACTGCTGCGGGAAGAGACCCGGGGCGAGGATCGGACCATCCTGCCCCGGATCCGGAATCAGCTCAACGCAGCTGGCGCCGTCCGGAACGACGAGCCGCGCCGAGGAGACTCGGAAGTCAGGCCCGGGCATCGCCCGGTGCCACAGGAGCGTCACGTCGAGCTCGCGCGAGCCGGCGCGCGCGTCGATCCAATACTCAGCGTCGCCGTAGACGCCGAGGTCGCGGTGGAAGGCGGCCGTGACCTCGACGCGGCCGCGGCGGTGGAGTCGCTTCAACCACGCGCGACTCGTGAGCGTGAACGTCGAGCCGTCGACCGCGAGCTTGAGCGTCGCCGGGTCGAACGCGAGGCGCGCGAGCTCGACGCCGGGGCCGGGAACGACGGCGTGCCCGAGGCTGAAGTCGCCGCGGCCGCCGGGGACGAGCGCGTTGACCTCGAAGACGCTCGGGCCGCCGGCGCGCGTCGGAGGAACGACGAGCCGCCAGTCCGTCGGGAAGCCCTCGACGCTCCACGGACCGGCGGAGCGGCTGGGGAACGTCGCCTGCAGGACGTACTCGTGCTGCGGTGGATCCTGGAGCTGGATCTGCTGGACCATGCCCGAGTTCTACGCTCGGGCGAGAATCAACGAACGGTCTTCAGGTCCGTTCGCCAGCGCGGGTGTTCCATCAAGCCCAACTCGACCGCGACAGAGAGAACTTGAGTGACCCGGCAGTAGCGGCAATAGCGACGCATCGCGAACTCGACCGCGATGTAGACCCACTCGTGCCGCGCGCACTTCACGACGCGCGCGGCTGAGCGGGCCGCGGCCGCTCCCGCTCCTCCTTCAATTCGCGCAGGAACTTGCGCAAGCCGGGGGCGTCGTTCCGCCCGTCCCAGCCGAGCGCGCGGGCGTCGCCCTCGATCAACTCCAGCAGCTTCTCCTGCTCCGCGACCTCCTTGGCGAGGGCCGCGAACGCTTGGGCCACGAGGTTGATCTGCCCGAGCGACGCGCCCGAGCCGAGGTCCGCGTCGGTCGGGTCAACCCAGGACTCGCCGCCGAGCTTGTCCTCGATGCGGCGCTCGACCGTCAGCTCGACCGCGTAGCCGGGACGCCCGGTCGCGACGACGCGCAGAGCCGAGTTCTTGAAGACGAGCTTGGCTTCGTTGATCCCGAGGTTCATTCAGTTCTCCTTCGCTCCTCGAATACGACGGAGCCCCTCGGCGACCGTCTCGTCCGGCGCGGTCAACAGCCCGCCGCACTTGAGGTGGACCCAGCGCGCCCCGCCGCGGAGCTCGGTCTCGCTCGCGAGGACGGCCTCGCAGCGACACATCGCCTCGGCTGCGCCAGACAGCGGCCCGTCGTCGCGGCGCGCGTCCGCGTAGCAGGCGAGCTCCTCGACCGCGAGCGCGCCGTAGCGCAACAGGAAGTCGCGGAGCGCCGCGAGCTGTTGGCGCTCGGCCTCGCCCTGCGCCTCCAGCCGGATCTCGCGCGGCTGAAGCGGAAGCGCGGGCTTGATCTCGATCTTCAACGCGGGTCCTCCACGATTCGGAGCTCCATCCCGAACAACCGGTCATTGCCGGCGTGCGGCTGCTCCAGGAGCAAGCGCTCGAACGTATCCGCATCGAGCTCAATTGCGACGGGCAGCTCGTGGCGATCCCGCATGTGCGCGAGGCGCGCGTCGAGGACGGCGCGCGACGCCCAGCGATTCAACTTGGCGAGGTTCAACGCGTCCTCTCCGCGAAGACCTCTTCCAAGTCGAACGACGCGCGCCAAGCGCGGAGATCCGACGCGAGCGGCAGGAAGGGCGCGGTGGCATCGCTCAGCCTCCGGTTGAATCGCCGGCGGTGCGACGCCCAGCGACGCTTCTGCGCGCGCGAGACGAAGTGAAGAGCGCGGCGGCGTCGAGCGGAGACGCGCTTCAAGCCTTCGCCTCCCAGAGTACCATGTAGCGCCCTGCGCACGAGAGACAGAACACGCCGGACCAGAACCAGAACCGAGTGTTGCAACGCATCCTCGCGGAGACCTCGGTCGCCCGAGAACAGCAAGGCGAGCGGTACGTGACGGTCACCAACATCTCGCCCGTCGGAACCAGCGTCGTCTCGGTCGGAATGCCGAACGCGCCGCCGCCGCTCGACTCGACCGTCAGGTGCTCGATGCGCTCCTCGTACGTCGCCGGGGTAAGCGCCGCCGGCTCGTGGTAGACGCGCATCACGCGTGCTCCGCCTCCAGCCGACCGAGGCAGCTGTCGATCGCCGCCAGCGTCCCCTCGCGCGCCTCCTCCGGGATGAGCGCGTCGCCCGGGGACTCCCACCACCGCCCGATCTTCGAGGAGCCCACCAGGTCGATCTGCCCGCCCTTCCGCAAGCGGAGCGACCAGAGCCGATCGGGGTAGCTATCCTGCGCCAGCCGCAGGAACTCGAAGGCGCAGCCGTACTCCGCCTCGGCCAGGGACTTCAAGACTCTCGCCTTGGCCGCCGGCTCCTTCGGCTGAATCGAGAGCTCCGCGTCCATTGAAGCGAGGCGGTCGAGCGACGCGCGCCCGATCGCCTGTCGCCCGTCCGCCGTGCTGGCGACGAGCACGAAGTACGGCCCCTTGTCCGCTCGCAGCGCGAGGCTCCACAGGCGACTCGGGTAGCGCTTCTGGGCGTGGCGGAGGAGCTCGAAGGCGCGCACCACCGGCTCCCACTCCTGAATGACGACGCCGGCCGCGATGGCGAGATCGCTCGGCGAGCGCTTGAGCGCTTCGAGGAGCGGGGCGACTTCAACCGCCAAGATTCCTGTTCCGACGATCATTGAACTGTACTCAATCCCCGCGGCTGGCGCGGAACGCGGTCGCGTAGCAGCTGCCCCATCTTGAATCGTGAGCGTCCCTCCCGGGGGATCGTCGCTCGCGATCGAGGCAGTGCGCCCACTCGTGGATGATGACGTCCCACAGCTCGCCGAGCGGGAGGCGGGCATCGACGATGATGCGGAAGCGCTTGACGCGCTTTCCGCGGGTGCAGCAGCAAGCGCGACCGAGCACCTTCTCGCCGGCGACTTGAACGCCGCGCGCTTGAACTAGACGGACGGGAGCGCGGAGCGGCGCGTGCTCCCGGAGCCGCCGCATCAAGGTCCGGAGCGGGGCCGCTTGAAGATGCTTCGGGGCGGTCACGAGGAGTGCTTGCGGTGGCGCGCCCACGAGACGGAGAAGACGTTCCCGCAGTTCTTGCATGGGACGGCCCGCCAGCGGAACGCGTCGTCCGTGTGCTGGACGAACGCTTCGAGCTTGTCCCAGGAGCCGCAGCACGGCGACTCGAACGTCTGCGTGATCCGCTGCATCGATTGAACGGAGCGGATGAAGCCTAGCTCCGCGCCCGGCTCGGGCGTCTTGCCGACAACTTTCTCGGGATTGCGAAGCGGGTACTTGCAGTCCGGGTCGTCGACGGCGCGCTTCGGATGTAGGCCGGTTGCGTAGACGAGCGTGTCCTCCTTGTGGTCCATCGCCGGAAGCGCGCAGAGGACCTGCGTCGCGGCCCAGACGATGTCGTTGTGGAGCTTCGGCTTGAATCCGTGATCCGCGGAGACGCGCGCCTCGCGCTTCTCGTAGCGACAGACGAGCGTCGGGCGCTTAGAGTCGAGGATGCTCCAAGCGCACCCCGGGTAGCGCTCCTCGGCGATCCTGAGGGCCTCGAACGCGTGCGCGAGACGCCGGAGCCAGTTGAGGATGCTGAGCGCGCGGTCGATCCCTGGCGCGTAGTCGCGGAGCCTCCGCTCCAGGATGTCGATCTCACCCGGGTCGATCGAGAGCGGAGGCGGTTGGGACGGCGGAATCTGGGCCATGGCGGGGTAGAACGGGCTCCGGTAGTCGCTGCGGCGCAGCTTTGGGTCGAACGGTACTTGAATGATCCAGTCCTCGACGGGCTCTGCGCGGCCGTCGCGGAACAGACGCTTGAGGAGGGAGCCGAGCGACAACTCAAGCCCCCTGGAGGCGCCGGACGTTGACGACCTCCCGATAGACCGGGAAGAGGAACGCGACCGGGTAGCTGAACGCGTCGAGAAGGTGGCTCATTGACTCCTGTTTGTGCGCGGTCTCGTGCGCGTACCCCAGAAGATACTTCTTCAGCTTCTTGCACTGGGGCGAGATCGTGAGTTGAACTCCAGAACCGCGGGGCTTGAAGCGCCCGTTGACGGCGTTGAAGCGATCCTTGCGCTCGGGGTTGACGGGCTTCCCCTCCGCGGAGAGCGCCGTGTGGATCTTGAAGCCAGCCGCGCGGATGTAGTGGAAGTCGCTCTTGCCGCCCGGCGCGGAGGTCTGGCGCCGGTGGCCGGTCGCGTCCGGGTAGACGTCGCGCAGGCCCGCGTCCCACCAGTGCTCGCGCGCGATCGAGCAGGCGAGCTCGGTGTCGGCGTTCGGAAGCTCGTACTCGCGCATGAAGTGGATGTGGCCGCGGCGCTTCCAGAACACGCTCATCGCCATCGGGTTGACGTTGAAGTCCATCCCGAGCCCGAGCTCGGCGTCCTCGGGCCGCGCGAGCTCGACCTCGTTCTCCATCGGATCGAAGTTGTAGTAGACCTGGCCCTTGCTGAGGCTGACGAAGCGCGCGTCGAGGTACGCCTGGGCGGTCTTCTCGTCGTACAGCGTCTCAAGCCGGTCGACGTAGCCGGTCGCGACCGTGATCGGGTTGTCGCGCGAGGTCGCGCGCACCACCCCCACGTCGTTCTTCTCGCGGAGGTCTCCAACGCACAGCTCGTAGCCCCAGTTGAGCTGCTCGGGCGTCCCCGTCAGGACCATCTCGCGCCGGCGCGCCGCCGGATGGCGGATGCGCGCCATCGTGTGCGTGAAGACGGCCTCCTTCTGGATGAAGGGCTCGTCGGTCCCGACCGCGGCTAGGTTCGGGCCGCGAAGGCGGTCGGGGTCCTCGCCCGAGTAGACCTCGATGCGCGCGACGCGCCCGTGGTACCAGACGGTGAAAACGTGGTGCGTTTCGTGGAAGTGCCAGCGAAACGCGTGGCCGAGCAGCGTCTGCTTCCCCGCCAGGAGCTCGCGCATCGTCGGGATGAGCGTGCGGCGCGCGTCCGTGAACGTCGGGGACACGACCGCGATCGGCGCCGGCGCGTTCTCCAGCCCGCTCGCGATCGCCCACTTGCAGAGCAGGATCGTCTTGCCGGCCCCGAAGCCGGCGACGAGTACCTTGATGAAGTTGGGGAGCGCCCACAACTGCCGCTGGTGGGGGAGCATCCCGCCGCGAACGACCTCACCAGTTGGACTGAGGACCGGGTCGTCCTGGCTCCAGAAGCGGGGCGCGGCTCCGGCGAGCAGTACCACTCAACGCTTACTGCGCGCGGTAGGCGAACGCCTCGACGATGCCCGCCTCCGGCAGCTCGTCCCGGCGCCGGACTAGCGCGCCCACGTAGGCGAGAGCCTCGTCCGCGCTGTCGAAGTCGCGCTCGACGACGATGCGCGCGAGCTCGTGGGCGCCGACGTAGTGCCCCATCTCGCGCGCCCCGATCGAGGCGAGGTAGGCGCGGAACGAGTGGAGCTCTGGCATCCACTCCGGACGCTTGCCCCAAGCGTTGAGCTCGTTCCAGACCTCCTTGACCCAGCGCACCGTCCACCGCTCGTACGAGTGGCGCGGGGCCGCGCTCGGGACCGGGAACGCGAGCGCGGCCACGGAGAGCGCCGGGAGCAGCTCGCGGCGGTTCAAGCGGACCTCCGACGGAGCGCGAGGCCCGCCTTCCGGGCGAGCAGGAACCAGCCGCGCGCGGCGTCGAACGCCGGGTCGTCCTTGCGCGTCGTGAAGCACTCGCGCTCGGCCTCGCAGGAGTACGAGACCCCGGCGAGGATTTCTTCCAACGAGAGAAAGTCACCGAACATGGGCCTAGTCCTCCCGGTCCTCGCCGTACTCGTGGTGCGGCTGGGTGAGACGCGCGGGCGCGGCGCCGGCGGCGACCGCCGACTCGCGCTCGACGACAGCGCGCGGGAGCGCGTCGATCACCAAGTTGCCGATCGAGAAGTCGGCCATTTCCACGACGCTGCTGGTGTAGCGAACGCGGCCGCGGAGCGGGGTGTTGGGCGTGAGTGGCTCGAAGTCGATCTGCTCGATGTCCTGGACGGCGAGGCCCGTCTGGCGATCGACGACCACTGTGTTGGCCGGGGTCCCGTCGGGCGTGGTGATCTGGAACTGCTTGGCGCTCATGTCAGATGAATCGTTCGTCGGGGTCGAGGGACTCGGGAACGCCCCCGGGAGCCTCGATCCGCGCGAAGTTGCGACGGTCGCGACGCTCCAGGAGCGCGAGCTCGCGCCGCCACTCCCACGAGGTGTGGATGCGGTCGACGCGCTTGAGGATATACGCGGCCCTGGCCTTGCGGACAGCCAGCACGAAGTCGCCGTAGACCTCGTGCGCGGCCGGCTCGCCGGAGATCAAGAAGGCGTTCCCCATCGCCAGCCACTCCGAGTACCGCTGGGCGTGCAGCCCGACGTACTCGAAGGCGACATCGAACGGGAGCCCTCGCTGGATGAGCCCGGCGATCTGTCGGATGAGCGCCGGCGAGAGCAGCTTGGACTCCCGCCCGGTCTTCTTCTCCTTCGGCGGTCGCACGCGAGCTCGGGGTCGCACGACCTCTCCTATACGCCCGAATCATTGAGCGATCAGGGCTCGAATCCGAAGCTGGCGCCCTCGTCGAGGGCGTTGAAGACCGCGACCTTGACGACGTAGAAGCCGCCGGCCAGCGCGGGCGCGCCGAACAGACCGAAGAGGTGTCGCGCGAGTCCCTCGAACGTCGGCGCGAAATCGAGCTCCTTGATCCGGAAGCGGTCGCAGTGCTCCTGGCGCGCCGAGGCGCCCTCCTCCAACGGATTCAACAGCGGGTCGCCCTGCTGGAGCAGCAAGTGTGACTTGAGCTCGCGTCGCAGGACGATCTCCGCGTCCTGGCGAAAGTCCGCGTCGGCTTCTACCCGCGCGGAGATCCCTTCGATGGGGACCAAGTGGGCCCAAACGACGAAGTCGTGGCCGTGGATCAAGCCGCAGCGCGGCGAGTCCAACACCCTGTGCGCCGCGGAGAACGCGAGGCGGACGATCCGCCGGCGTTCGAGCTCCTGGGGGATCGCCGGCTGGGGGTTCACGAAGCTGCCGCCGTGCATCCTAGTCCTCCTCCATCTGCTGGGTCTGGTCGCGATCGCGCTCCTCGACGCCGTCGAGCTCGCCGAGGATCTCGTCCAGCTTCGCGTTCTGCTTCGGCGTCATCAGGTGCCCCGCCTCGATCTCCTCGACGATCTTCTCCGCGAAGCCGACCTCCCACTCGCTCAAGCCGCCCTCGGCGTCGAGGATCTCCAGGACCTTCTTGTAGGCCGCTTCGTCGCGGACCGTGTCAACGCGCTTGCGCGGCATAGCCTTCCTTGTGGTCGGGGGAGGTGACGTTGAAGTTGTAGGCGAGCTGAGAACCGAGGCTCGACTTCCGGACGCGGATCTCGCCGTCGAAGTCGCCCGCGTCGATGGCTCGGTGATCGATCAAGTAGACCTGGCGCCGGCGCTGGCGCGCCCGCACTCCGAGCAGCTCTACGAGGTCGTCGACGCCGGCGGAGTTCAGGTGCGCCGTGGGCTCATCCCAGAACTCCACGGAGGGGTGGAAACCGCGGCGCGCGCAGACGAGGTCCGACAGCCCGATCGCGCCGGCGATCCGAAGACGCTGCGTCTCCCCGCCGCTCCAGCTCTCCCAGGAAACCGGATCCGGGTGGCCGGGCGCGTAGACAAGCACGCTGAAGCCGCGGATCACGCCGCTCCCGTCCGCCTTCGGACGCTCGATGTCGAAGCGGATCGAGTGGCCCCGCAAGCCGAGCTCGGAGATCGCGTTGTTGACGTGGAGTTCGAGTTCGGAGAGCGCCTGTTCGACGACCCAGAGCCGGATGTCCCGGAAGCCCTTGATCCAGAACTCGGCGAGGGCCTGGTGGTTCCCGAGTTGCTCGACCTCCTCGGCGCGCACGGCGGCCGCGCGGCTCTCGTTGTCGAGCTCGCCCTTCTGGGTCTTGAGCTGGTCCGCGTAGGGGTTGGCTTCCAGGTCGACCTCCGCCAACCGGCGCTTGGCCTCTTCGAACTGCGCGAGCGCGCGGGCCTTGTCGTGCGACGCCGCGTTGCGGTCGGCCGTCGCGGTGTTGAGGTGATTCTGGGCGCGCGTGAAGCGAGCGTCGACCGCGCGGAGACGCTTCTCGATCTCGTCCCGCGCCTCGATCGCCTCCACCTCGACGCGCCTCGCGGCATCCGCGCGATCCGCCAGGCCCCGGAGCTCGCCGTCGAGCTTCGCCAGGGAGCGCTCCAGATGATCCGCGGTGACCTCCCGCAAGCAGGTAGGGCAGTCCCCTTCGAGGCGGGCGACGTCGCCCCGCCGCTTCTTCAGCGCCTTGAGCGCGTCCTCGGCATTGGCGCGCGCGACGTGGAGCCCGCCGACCCGCTCGCGCGCCCGCTTGAGGAGCTCGTCCTCGCGCAGGAGCTCGTCCCGCGCCTTCGCGATCTCGCCCTCCAACCGCGCGACCTCGGAGGCCGAGCGCTCCAGCTCGTCGACGAGCAGCTCGACCTTGTCCTCCGCCGCCTCGCGCGCCGCGAGCCAGCGGTCCTCGCGGGTCTTGCGCTCGCCCTCGTAGGCCGCGGCGCGGGTCTTCGTGTCCTCAATCGCGCTCCCCAAAAGCTCGACGCGGGCCTCGCCGGCCGACAGCTGGCGGCGCGCGGCCTCGACTTGCACGGAGAGCCCGCGCGCGGCCGCCTTCGCGCGATCGCTCGCCTCGATCCAGGGATCCAGCTCCAGGAACTGGGAAAGCAACGCGAGCTTCTCGGTCGGGCTCAGGTCGAAGAAGAACGCGTTGAACTGCCCGAAGACGAAGGTGAGGAGCGCACCCTCGTAGGAGATCCCGAGCAGCGCGTCGACCTCGTCCTGGGTCACCACGCGCGCGTCGGCCCATCCCTCGCTCTCCGCGAGCGTCAGGCTGTTGGGGTTCTGCGTGCGCGTCAGCCTGCAGTCGCGGTCGCCGACGACGAGGTCGACGGCGACCGACGTCAGGAATTGGCCGGAGCGGTTGACAATCGTCGACGCCTTCGAACCGCGCTCCGTCTTCCCGAACAGCACCCAGAGTAGCGCGCCCGCGAGCGAGCTCTTGCCGGCCCCGTTCTCGCCGCTCACGAGGAAGAAGCCGTCGCGTCGGAGCGAGATCTCCCAGACGGTCTCCGTCGAGTACGACTTGAACCCGCGGATGAAGAGGCGTTGGAACCGAACGCCGCTCACGCGCCGAAAAACTCCAGGTCGTCCTGGGTGAGGTCGAGCGTGATGCTGTCGCGGTCCCGGAGGACGCGGTGCCAGCGCTCCAGCTCGTCGATCGCGGTCTGGTGCTTCTTGATCGCAGCCTGGCACTCGCCGAGACGCTTCGCGAGCACCGGATCGATCGTGACGTCCTGGCGCTGCCCGCCCGTCACGTCGTAGCTGCGGACCTCCACGCCCTTCGCCTGGAGCTCGGACTGCGCCTGCTTGTGCTCGGCCTCCCAGGCGTCGAGGCGAACCCGGTGGTACGCGAGCCGCGCCTCCGCAAGCCGCGCTACCTGGGAGGCGTGGAACGGAATCGTCCATTGGTGTCTCATCGGGTCATTCCTTCTACGTTCCAGCCACCAGTCGTCGCCCGAGCTCGGCCGCCGGCTTCTCGATCGCGTTCGCTTCGCAGAAGCGCTCGAACAGCTCGACCGGCTTGAGGCGCTCGACCGGAGCCGCCTCCTTGAGCTTCTTGTCCGCCATCGCGTCGAGTTCTACGAGCTCCACGCCGACCAGGAGCCATCCGCCCTCTTGAGCGAGCTCCTCGACCGCGCGCCGGATCTCGTCCCACTCGCCGAAGCGAGAGCGCGGGAGCGCGAAGACGACCTTGGCCTGGTCCTCCTCGTCGAGCTCGTAGGCCGCGAGGTCTTCGACGCGCTCGACCTCCGCGATGACCTTGCGGATCGCCACGCGCTTGATCGACAGCAGCTCGTTCCCGTCGTAGTACAAGACGCGCGGCTGGAACCGGTCCCCGAAGCGGATGGGGTGCGGCGAGCCGCAGTAGACCAAGGAGCCGAGCGTCTGGGGGACGTGGACGTCGCCGGAGATCAGCTCGACGTTCCGCGCGAGGCGCCCACTCAGGTCGCCGGGGTGCAGCCCGACCTTCAGCACCTCGCCGTTCTCGACGAGCGCGCCGTCGAAGGTCTGATGACAGAGCGCGAAGCGCCCGCGCTTCAGGTCGAGGTCGCGCCATCCGACGATCGGCGCGCGCGAGTGGGGCAGCATCCAGATCCGCTCGCCCTCGCGCTCGATCAGCTCGGGCTTGAAGTAGACGCGCACCGGGTCCGAGTTCAGGAAGCGCAGCAGCGGCGCCGAGGGCTCGGTGTAGTCGTGGTTGCCGACGAGCAGGTCGACCGTGCCATCGATCTCGGAGGCGAGCTTCGCGAGCGCGTCGACGATCCGGTTGATGAACTCGTTGGTGTGGCGGTCCTTCTGGTCCGTGAGGTCGCCGAGGAGGAAGATCGAGCGGACCTCGCGCGACAGCGCCTGCACCCGCAGCCAGTCGAAGATCCGCCAGCGGTACTCGTCGCGCGGACGAGGCGAGAGGTGGATGTCGGAGGTGAAGAGGGCCTTCACGACTCTCTCCGAGCTCGCCGAACTTCGCTGGCGGTCGCGAGCTCGGCCGCGCGTATCTCGTAGGGCTCCGGAATGAGCTCGACGTTCCGAATGCTGACCCCGGTGATCCATCGCGCGGTAGACCCCCGCGAACGCGGGGGCTGGTGCGCCAGCTGCGTCTTCGGCCAAGGCGCCGAGATCGACAGACGACCGCGCGGGTAGCCGGTCGCCGTGCAGATCGTCCCCGCCTCGATTACGTCCCCGCCCCTGTTGCTCGTGTCGACGAGGAGCCGAACCCGCCGACCGTTCCAGTCCTTCATCCGCTTGAGCGGGTGCCAGGGCGAACGCGCGCTCAAGGAGCACCGAACCGATCGCGGCCCGAGACGGTCCCTTGATTGGAGCCGGGGCTTTCCACCGCCGGCTGGTCGCTCAGCGGAGCGTCCTCCGCCTGCGACTCGCTCGATGCGTCGACCCGCGCGGGCGTCCCGCCAGGGACGTCCGGGGCTCCCAGAGCTACCGGGGCCGGGTCTTGGCTTGCGTCGTTGACGTGTTCCGGGGCCGAGCTAGTCCCGGATTCCTTTGCCTTGGCCTGGACTTCGGGAACAACCCGCGCCCAGACCTTGGAGAACGATTCGGTTGCGCCCTTGCTCCACTCGCGCGGCCAGGGAACGAGCGACAGCTCGCCGCGCGCGTCCTGCGCCAGCAACTCGCGGTTCCCGTCGCGTCTCGCGCGACGGAGCGCGCCGCGCGTGAGCCGCACCCACTGGAAGTCCGCCCGTAGCTGGAGGTCGACCGCTCCGCGGAACGCCATCCGCCCCGCGCGACAGCGCGGCGCGAGACAGCGCGTCTCGCGCGGGACCGCGCCCGCAGCGCGAACGACCGTGATGGCGATCGCCCCGCAGGTCGAGCACAGGAACGCGAGCTTGGAGCCGATCACGCGTCGTGCACCTCGATCATCACCGGGAAGCGGATGACGGTCTCGCCCGAGACGCGGGCGACCACGACAGCGACTCGATCCCACACGTTGAAGATACGGAGCGGCGCCTCGTCCGTCACGAGCGGTTCAAGCGCCCGGCGGAACTCCGCGCACTCGTCCCGAAGTCGATCGACGATCCGCCCGCGGAGCGCCAGCGGATCGCCGGCCTCGGCGCGCGAGAGCAGCTGCGCGGCGGTCGCGTAGTTGAGCGCGACCTCGACGGGCGTGAACCGGCGCTCGCTCACGCCGCCACCATCCGCGCATAGTCGAGGTCCAGCAGCTCGCGCAGCAGGAAGAAGTGCGCCCGCCCGATGACCCCGCGCAGCGGGAACCGTCCGGGCTCCTTCTCGCCGCGGCGGAGGATCTCGGCGCCGCGCGCCGTGGTGATGACGAGCTCGTCGCAGCGGTTCTGACGCGCGATGACGAGCGGCTCGCGCCCGAGCTCGATCGCCCGCGCGAGCGGCACGTCCCACAGCTCCTCGCGCTCGCCCTTCTTCCCGAGCAGCCACAGCTCCAGCTTGAGCTCGCGGTAGTGCTTGCACTCGATGAAGAAGCGCTCGACGAGCGGGAACCCGAGGGGATGGATCGCCGAGACGTCCCCGGCCGAGGTCGCGTCGACGCTCACGAGCGCGCGCCGCTTGCGGAAGGTCGCGCGGCCGCCGGAGATCGCGCTGCGCCAGAAGACGTCCTCGCGCTTCAGATCCGAGGCCCACAGCGAGAGCCGCCCGCAGATGAGTCGCTCGAAGCGCGAGCCCTTCTCCTTCGGCGACTTCATTTGCTGTACTTCCTTCGAGACGGCGCGAAGTCGCCCTCGATCTTGGCCCAGATCCGACGGACAACGCCGGCGAGCCGCTCGCGCTCGACCTGGTACCCCTCATCGGAGAGCTTCGAGAAGGCGCGCGACGCCGCGGCCGGCGTCTTGGCGTCGGTGAACGCGCCGAGCTCCTCGACCTCGGCGAGCCACTCCAGCCCAGCGACGACGTCGTCGATGCCGTAATTGAAGAGGATCGGGTATTTGGCCTCGCGCCAGGGCGACCCCACCTTGTTCTTCTCGATCTTCGCCAGGACGTCGATGCCGACGACGCGCTTGACCGGCCCCTGCTCGCGCGTGATCTTCCCGCGCGGGTAGAGCCACGCGAACTGCGCCGCGTAGTAGTCGAGCGCGCGACCGCCGGCGCGCGTCTCCTTCTTGCCCCAAGCCGCATCGATGTTGTCGCGCGCCTGGGAGATGATGAGGACGCAGGCGCCGAGCTTCGCGAGCCGCTGGTTGAGCCGACGGAACAACTGCCCCATCAGCTTCGCCTTGCCCTGGCCGTAGGACCCCTTGGAGATCTCGCGGTCCATCTCGGCCTTGTCCGAGAGCGCGTCGAGCGAGTCGAGGATCACCAGCGGCGTCTCCTTCGACTTCTCCAGGACCTCCTTCTCGACGTACTCGAAGAACGCCTCGACCGTGTCGATGGGCGAGTCCGCGCCGGGGAACAGAACGCGGCCCGACGGGAGGCCGACGACCTCCGCATAGCTCACGTCGAAGGCGGCCTCGGCGTCGATGTAGTGGATGTCACCCTTGGGGACGGTCCGCGCGAAGTTCGCGCACGCCTCGATCGCCAGCTGCGTCTTGCCCGTGCTCTTGTCGCCGATGATGTTGGCGACGCGCCCGAGCGCCCAGCCGCCCCCGAGCGCGCAGTCGAGCAGGACGCAGCCGGTGCTGAAGAAGCGGGAGGGCGGGGCGGTCCAATAGTTCCCGCCGTCCTCCCCCGCCGCCTCTTCAACATGCGTGACGCGGGGTCGCGCCAACTAGTCCTCCTCGTCCTTCCCGCGCTTGCCGAGGCCGTCCGCTACGCGCTCCCGGAAGCGCTCCCCGGCGGGCTCCGGGTCCCTGGCCCGGCGGTCGTCCCGGGCCGGCTCCGCGCTCTCCGTGGCGCGTACGCGGCGGGAGCGGCCTTCCGCGGCCGGGGCCTCCCGGCGATCCGGCTCGGGCTCGCGGGAGCGCTCCCTGGGGCGGGCTTCCTCCCGCTCCCGAGCCGGCGGGCGCTCGTCCTCCCGCTCTCGCGGCCGCGCCTCGGGCTCCGGCTCCCGCCGGCGCTCCCGGGCGCGCGGCGCCGGCTCGGCCTCGCGGCCGCGGTCGGCCACCGGACGGTCCTCCTCGGCCTCGCGGGAGCTCGGGCGGGCCGCCGCCTCGCGCGGCGCGGGCCGCTCGTCGATCTTGTCCCGGAGCTCGCGCCGGTCGCGGCGCTCGTCGGCCGCCTCGGTCTCGCGCGAGAAGTGGCGGGTTGACGAGCGCTCGACCTCCGCGTCCGGCTCGCCCTCGACGTCCGCCGGCGGGACCCCGCCGAAGACCTTGGCGATGTGCTGCGCCGGGTAGAACACGAGCGCGTCCGACAGCGGGTGCGCCGTGATGTACTCCAGCCAATCGTCCTGGGTCCGCTGGTCCTCGCACAGCGGCGACGGATCGCGCGCCACCTGGAAGTTCCCCGGCACCAGGAACGTCTTCTGACGCTCGACGCTGAGGTCGAGATCGTAGCCGGCCTCCGGATCGTCGATCCAGATCACGGCGCCGGTCCGTCGGTTCCGACACAGCTTGGCGATGTCCTTCTCGGCGCCCCAGGAGATCACCCAGAGCAGGGGTCCCTTCGACTCGCGCGCGCGATCGACCACCCACATCAGCACGCGCTCGGCCGGGCGGAGCTTCTTCGCGCGCTCGTCGCTGCCCGCGGAGCGCCCGAGCGAGCGCGCCTCGTCGCACACGGGGCAGCGCTCGGTGCGCCCCATCTTTTCGTTGCAAAGGTAGCGCTGGCGATCGGGGCCGACGTCGAAGTGCTGCCACAGCGTCAAGCCGTAGTGCTTCGCGCCCTGCCAGGTCGGCGGCATGATCCGGACGGTGTAGTCGCCGGCGTCGAACGACGTCGTGGCGAGGCCGTCTTTGAACATCGAGTCGAAGAGACCCGACTTGCGGTCCCCCCGGTCGAACATCTCGCGCTCGTCGCGCTTTTGGTACTGGAACTTGGGGCTCAATTGGCGACTCGTCTGGTAGGGGTCTTGGGAGGCTCGCTCCGCGAGCGAGTGAACCGCGCGAGCTCGAAGAACCGAGCCGCGTGGAATGCTTGGGAGGCGGTGAAGGTGAAGACCCAGACGACCACGAGCGCCAGCGCCGACCCGGCGAGCGCGGCCGCGGTCCACAGGACGTACTGGAGGATCGGACTCAGGTGGCCCCCTGGCGCCGGCGGTGCATCTCGGTCTTCGTGCTCTCGTGCGCGGCGCGCTCGACCTCGCGCGGCGCGCCGCCGCTGACCGAGGCCGAGGAGAAGTACCCCACCGTGAAGAGGCCGCACAGCTCCCGCAGCATCCAGCCGCGCTCGCTGAACGCCTCCTTGAGCGCCAGCCACAGCTCCATCTCCTTCTGGGCCGCGGTGAGCGCGTCGCGCGCTTCGAGGTGGTCCGGGTGCGACTCGATCCGCGCGGCGACCGTCGACTCCGTCACCTTCTCCGTCGTCTTCGCGAGGTCGGCGCGCACCTTGAAGTGGAGCTCGGCGTCGGTCTGCTTGAGCCGGTCCTTCGCGGCGTCGCGACGGCCCACAGAGGCAGCGTACTGGCGACCCGCGTGGAAGAGGAGCTCCGGTTGCTCCGAGACCTCGTTGTCGAGCGCGTCGCGGTCGATCCGGATCCGGTCCTGGAGCTCGTCCCACTTCACAGCAGCAGCCCTCCGAGCGACAGCAGAACCGGCGAGAGGTTCGTGGACGGCGCGTAGGACGCCGAGAACGCTTCGAGGACAGCGAGGCCGTTCTTGACCTCGTCGCTGGTCGACTTCGGGTTGCGGACGGCCTTCGTGAACCACGACAAGACCACGGCGCGGATCCCCTCGGCGCCCTCCTCTTCGAGCCCGTCGAGGATCTCCATGGCCTTGGGCCAGTTGAGCTCGCGGCGCCACAACCCGCGACAGAGGCGCACCACCGGCTCGCTCTCCTCCGAAATCTTGCGGAGGATCGGCAAGGCGTCGACCGCCTCCGTCATCTCGCTGACCTGCGCCAGGAACATCAGCGCCTGGCGCGGCGATCCGAGCGCGCAGTCGGCGACGAGCGATAGCACCTCGTCTGACACCGGGAAGCGCTCGGCCTCGGCGACCTTGACGAGGAGGTTGAAGATGGTGTCGCCCTTGATCGCGGTGAGCTCGTAGGCGGCGCAGCGCGTCTGGATGGTCTTCGGGACCTTCGCCGGCGCCGTCGTGCAGAAGCACCAGAAGACGTGGGCGGGCGGCTCCTCGACCGCCTTCAGGAGCGAGTCCCAAGCCGCCTTGGAGAGCGCGTGCGCCTCGTCGATGATGAGCCCGCGCGCCTTGCCGCCGCCGACCGGCGCGTAGACGAGGGGCCCAGCGACCTCGCGCATCGCATCGATGCCCGTGTTGGTGGCGGCGTCGACCTCGCGAAGGTTGTGCTCGTCGACGCCGAGCTCGCCGAGGACGATCCGCGCGAGCGTCGTCTTCCCGGTCCCCGACGGGCCGGTGAAGAGGTAGGCGTGCTGGGCGCGCTCCTTGACGAGCTTCTTGAGCGACTTGACGACCGAGACCTGGCCGACGACGTCGTCGAACTTGGCCGGGCGGTACTTGAGCGCGAGGTTCATAGGGGCTTCAAGTCACGCGGCTTCATCGGAGGAGAACTTGCCGATTGGGTCTAGCTCGTACCAATTCCGCCCTACTGATACCTCCACCTCAATCGGGATGTCGTTGAACCACGGGTAGTCCCCCGAGACCATCGCTTCAACGATCGTTGAAGTAGCTCGTTCAAGCTCCCGCTCGGGAACCTCGAACGTCAGGTCGTCGTGGATGTTGAGGTTGGGCTGGAACCAGGGCTGCCCCGTCTCCTCCGCGAGCTCCGAGAGGCGGTTCATCGCGTCGACGACGATGTCGGATGCCGTCCCCTGGGACGGGGTGTTCCCGATCATGTTGTCGCTCAGCGGCGCGTGGCGCCGGCGGCCCGTCAGGGTCTCGACGTAGCCGTCGCGGCGGTAGTTGCGGCGGAGCTCGCGGCCCCACGCCTGCACGCCCGGGAACTGCCCCCAGAACTCGTTGTAGAGCTTCTCCGCCTTCTGGCGCGGGATCTCCAGCAGCGCGGCGACGAGCTCGACCTTGGCGCCGTAGAACAGCGGGAAGGTCCACGAGCTCTTGACATCGATCTTGCGGAACTTCTTGACGTCGCCATCGTAGCGGTCGAGGACGGGAGGGTGCTCCTTCGCGATGCGCTGCGCCCACTCCAGGTGGATGTCGTAGCGCTCGTGGATCGATCGGACCAGGTTCCGATCGCCGGACAGCATCGCGATGACGCGCGCCTCGATCTGGGCGTAGTCGACCGCGACAAAGAGGTGGCCCGGCGACGGGACGATCTGCGCGCGGATGTCGGCGCGCTTCCGCTTCGGCCAGTTCTGTCCGTTGGGCTCCTCGCTCGCGAGTCGCCCGGTGTCGGTCGCAAGCGTCTTGAATTGCGCGTGGATCCGACCATCCGGCCAGACGTAGCTGTCGCGGTGGGCCGGGTTGAGGCGATCGACGTAGGTGCTCTTGAGCTTCGAGGTCTGTCGGAGCCGCAGGATCTCCGCCGCGAGCGGGACGTCGGTCATGAGCTTGAGCGTGTCCTCGTCGGTCGAGTATTTCCCGAGCTTCCGCTCGCCCTCGCGCCGGCCGAGCACGTCGCGGAACATCCGCGCCAGGTCGTCGTTGGACGCCGGGTTGAACGCGCCGAAGCGCTTGCGGTACTCCTCGACCTCGGGCCGCGCGCTCATGCCGCGTCGGAGCTGGTCGAGGTCCCGGGCGAGCTCCTCGTCGAACTGCGCGCGTCGCTTCTGGTCGACGAGCAGGCCCTTGCACTGCATCCCGACCGCGGACGGGATCCGCCGGACGTGCTCGTCGCGGATGGCGATGAGCCCCTCGCGCCGCAGATCGCGCTCCTGGACCGCGGAGAGCATCAGAGTGAACTTGGCATCGCGCGCGTTGTACCGCAGGAGCGTGTTGAGGTGCTCGCCGGCCGCGCGCTTCCGCGAGACCGAGCTATGCTTCTTGATCGCGAAGCCGAAGCGCAGCAGCGTGAGGAACTCCAGCCCGTGACCGTTCTTCCGCTCGTCGAGGACGTAGGCGTCCGCCTGCGTGTCACCCCAGCGCGCGCGGCGAAGCCCGCCGCCGCGGTGCGCGATCCACTCCAGCTCAAACGCCAGGTTGTGCGCGATCTTCCGCGCCGGCGTCGAGAGCCAGCCCAGGAACGCGCTCCAGATCGCCTCGCGATCCTGCGGCGAGAAGTTCGCCTCGGCGTGGTCCAACGGGAAGGCGAAGGCGTGCTGTCCGGTCGCGATCGCGATCGTGAGGAGCTGAGCGTCCGCGTAGTACGGCCGCAGCCGCGAGGTCTCGATGTCGAAGGCGTGGCTCGCGGCCGAGGACGCGTTGTTGGGGTGGGAGGCGATCCGGAGCTGCTCCAGGATCGCGCCGACGTCCGTCAGCAGGTCGATCCCATTGTCGATGAGCGCGAGGTCGTAGGGCGCCGGCGGTTCGAGCGAGGAGGCGAGCTTGAAGACGCCCGCGACGTCCCGCTCCCAAACGCGACGCCACTCCTCGCCCGGGACGTCCCCGTCGGTCTTCCGGTCGTTCTCGACCCGCATGATGTAGGCGGGGTGATGAACGGGGCAGACCCAGGCCTCGTGCTTCCCGACGCGGAGCGGGAAGCGCCGGCCTCGGGACAGCTCGACGTCGCGTCCGAGGTCCGGCAGGAGGGTCGCGATCGCGGTTCCCCCGACGGCCATCACGACAGCCGGGCGCGTCGCCTCGATGTCGGCGAGCAGCGCGAGCCTGTAGAATTCGACCTCCTCGGGCGTGGGCGTCCGGTTCTCGGGCGGGCGGGTGCGGCAGGCGTTGTTCCAGCGGAGCTCGGTCTCGACGCCGCGCGGCAGCAGCTCGCGCAGACGCTTCCCGGACTTGCCGACGAACTGGACGCCGCGCGCGTCCTCCTCCTCGCCGGGCGCCTCGCCGAGGATGTAGACCCGCGGGGACTTCGAGCCCGAGGGCGCCATGTCCGGGTGCTTGGCGCGCGGGTTGATGTCGGCGGCCGAGCGAATGAGCCGGGCCTGCTCGCCACCCCGCCGCCGGCGCCCATCGCCCCGGGCGTCGGCCCGGGTCCCGAACAGGCTCTGGAGCACCGGCCTACTTCTGGTTGGCGATGATGAAGTCGCAGTCCGGACCGGATAGCTCGACAGCGTTCTCCCCGAAGAAGACCGAGGTGCTGTGCGAGACCGGCCCCGTGAGGAGCTCCGGGACGCTCTTCACGAGGATGTCGGGGTGCTCCGGGAACTTCCAGGAATCGCGGAACGAGCCGCGCTCGTTCCGGATCTCGATGGCGAGCCGCTCCTTCGCGATCCGGAAGTCGGCGACGCGCTCGATCAGCACCGACGAGGTCATGAAGATCTTCGCGCGCGCGAGGCCCCGGTCGAAGTCGGCAGGGATCGGCTGGCGCTTGTTATCGCCGCGGTCGAAGACCTTCGCGAGCTTCTCGGGGTCGGCCTCGGGCACCGTCTTGCAGAACAGCTCGGTGCCGTCCTCGAACGTCGCGCCGATGCAATCGCCCTCCCACACGAGGAGCTTCAGCGCCTTGCTCTTCGACGCGAGGCGACCGAAGACCTCGACGAAGCGAGGCGGCAGGAGCTCCTTGAGATCCTTCGCCCCGAACTTGCCGAGGTAGACGCGCGAGGCTGCGTAGGTGTTCGTGGAGAGGAGCCGCCCCTCGCCCTTCTCGACGACCAGCGTGACGCCGAAGCACCACAGCTGCAGCGAGTCGAGGCCCATCGTCACCGCGGCCTTCGCGAGGTTCGCCGGGAACGTCTCCGGGACGTCGATTGCGAGCGCGTCCGCCGCCTCCGGCGCGCGGAACGGATGGTCGTCGGCCGGCAGCATCGCCAGCTCGATCTTCGAGCGCCCGAGCTTGAAGCCGATCGAGCCCTCCGCGGCCTCGTCGGTCCGCTCCAGATCCTCGGCCGCGCTCGCGCCGAGGAAGTCGATCAGCAGCCGCCCGGGCAGACATCCCTCGAAGCCGTCGAGCTCGACCTTGCGCTTGAGCGCCAGCGCGTCGTCGTAGGCAATCGCCGTCTTGTCGCGGAACAAGACGTGGGTGAGGGCCGGGTAGGGAGAGCTCTTGGCGAGCGCCGGCTCGATCTTCTTCAGGTCGGCGAGGAGGACTTCGCGCTTCATCAGGGTGACTCGGGTTCGGTGGTGTCGATGGGGAGGTGTAGCTGTACGCGGATCTCGGCCTCGACCAGCAGCAGGTACTTGCGGAGGTCAGCGATGTCGTCGAGGATCCCCTCTGGGCGGGCGTCGGCCAGCGCCGCGGCGAAGATGTCGAAGCCGTGGCGCTTGACCTGTGGCTCCAGCCGGTCCCACTTCCGCGCGAGCATCATGAAGGCGCCCGTCCCGCCGCGGCGCTTCCAGGAGCCGGCGTACTCGTTGTCCTTCCGCAGGATGCCGGCGACGTCCCTCTGCGCGAGCGGCGCCAGCATCTCCCGGTAGCGGAAGAACTCGTCCGGCTCGGCGCGCAGGCTGTTGAGGAGCGTGCAGACCTCCGCGCGCGTCGTCGCGAGGCGGAGACGTTCCACAAGGTCTTGCATCAACCGACCTCCTTGAGAGCGACCGGCAACGCGTCCGTCCGCGGCGCCGGGACGAGTTGCTGGAGCACGCGCCAGACGGGATCCGGCATCGCCGAGCGCGCGCCGCTCCACTCAGCCAGGTTCTTCTGAACGACGCGGACGTTGGAGTTGCCGAGCGCGAGCTGGTCCTGGCACCACAGCCACAGCTCCAGCCGATCGACAGCGTGCAGCCAGGAGCACTCCTCCTCGCTAAGTCCCTCGAAGAGCGGGCCGAGCCCAAGCGCGTCGAACACCTTCCCCTCCGAGACCGCGAGGGCGTGGGCGAGTCGGTGGTTGTCCCATTTGGCATTCGCCGGGACGTCCCCGGTCCATCGCTCCGGAACGTCGTGCCACAAGACGGCCTTGACGAGTGCGAGCGTCGGATCCGGATGGAGCACGAGCAGGAGCGACAACGCGTCGTAGCTGTGCTGTCCGACGGTGTAGCTGCCGTGGTGCGGGATCGTGTGGCAGCGCTCGACCGCGCCGCCCTCGCGCAGGGCGCGCGCGAGCTGGAAGGGAAGGATCGTCATCGCGCTACAGATACGCCGAGCTTCTTGTCGACCCGACGCTCCAGCCACTCGCTCGCGGCGCGCTTCCAGTCGCAGTCCCGGGCGGCGACCAGATGGTGGCGCGCCCCCGCGAGGTCGTCGCGCGCCCAAGCATCATGCGCGCAGAGCAGCGGCAAGGCTACGCGCGCAAGGAACGGCTCCTTGTAGCGCTCGTGAGCGCCGTCGACGAACGCGTGCAGCTCGCGCTCGAAGCGCTCCGGGTCTTGAACCAGCGGGACGACGCCGACGAGCTCCTTGAGATAGGGGTCGCCGAGACCGCAGCCGCCGATGGTGGGCTCCGCCGCGACGTCCGCGAGCTCGGCCATGAGTCCGTAGTGGCGCTGGTAGACGTGGCCGTTCATCGTGACCTGGTGGTAGGTCCCGACCTTCGCGCCGATCCGCGCGGCGAGGTACTCTTGGAGCACGCTGAAGTGGACCGCGTTCGCGCCGAGGGCGCCCCACACGAGGTCGTTCGAGCGGTTCGAGACGAGCATGTTGAGCTCGCGGTCGAACGCCACCCCCGGGGAGCCGTCCGGCATGTCACCGGCCCGCCAAGGTCCGAGCTGGAAGCAAGCCGTGAGGTTACAGGGGATGTCCTTCGAGTCGAGCCCGAGGTCGCGCCGCGCGTCCCACATCGCCAGGACCTGGCGCCGGTCGTTCGGGTCCTTCCGCAGCGCGGCGACGATCGAGTTGAGCTGGTCGACGCCGAAGAACGAGCGCCAGCGCCAGCCGTAGGCGGCGTTGAACGTTCGGCCGTTGTCGGAGTAGGCCGCCAGCTGCTTCGCGAAGCGCGCCGGGAAGGCGACGTCCGCGCGTCCGGCGAGCATCCAGAGTGCCTCGAAGAGGTGGAAGAACGGGTTGGCGTCGCGCTGCGCCCAGAACACCACGCGCTCCGTCGGGCGCGCATACTCGATCGAGAGCGGCTCCGGGAGCAGCCGCACGGGACCGTTGCGGCTCTCGCGCTCGTAGCCGCGCAGCTGGGCGAGGCGCATGACCTCGGGGAGGGCTTGATGGACGTTCCTCGCCTTGACCGTCAGCATGGGGTGAACCTCCGCTTGAGCCGCTCGCCGAGCTTCGCGGCGCGCTGGTGCTTGTCGTACTCACACAAGGAGTGCTCCACCTCGCGCATCTCCCAGAACGGCCACGCGCCCGGCCAATGGTCCTCGTCCTTGGAGGCCGCGAGGATCTCGCGCATCTGCGCGTTCATCTCGGTCTGGGCTCGCGCGCTTCCGTAGGACTGGACTTCGCCGAGGTCCCCGCGGATGACCCAAGCGAGCCCGCGCGCCGCGCCGGGACCGGCGGAGGCCCAGTGGAAGATGTCACCCGCGCGCGAGAGGAGGCTGGTCCAGCGGAGATCAGTGACGACCTCGTACGCCATGAAGCGCCCCATCGAGTCGACGCGCGCGTCGAGGATCGCTTGGTGCGCGGCTTCGAGCGAGCACCCCGTCCGGATCTTGCCGTGCAGCAGGTTCTTCTGCTCGGCGAACTCGGCGATGCGCTGCGTCAAGCCGTCGATCTTGTCGAGGCCGATCCCGTTCGGAGAGTGGACCATGAAGGCGCCGGTGACAACCTGCCCGAACCGCGCTCGGACCTCGCGCAGGAGCCGGCGCGCCTCCGCCAAGTTCCACTCACCGCGCAGCAGCATCGGCTTGAGCGCCTCGCCCGAGGGGACGAAGTTGAACCACCGGAAGGCGATCGTAGCGAGAAGGACGTCGGGGGCCTGGCAGAGCGGCTGGCGGATGTTGTCGCGGAACCAGCGCGTGACGCGGTCGTCCTCGCGAAAGACATTGCAGAAGCGGTAGGTCCGCAGCACCGGGTCCTTGGTCCAGGGCGGGTGCTCGCCGCGGTCGCGCCGGAGCTTGATCTCGTAGCGCTCGCGCGCGAAGGCGAAGAACTCGGCGAGCTGCTTCACTCGTGCCCGAGCCCCGTCGCGCGCTTGGCCTCGGACTCGATCCGTTCGAGCTCGACGATCCCCGCGGGAGTCAACCGCCACTGCCCGCCGAGGAACGCCGCGCGCGAGTAGCTCACCCAGCCGCGCTTGCGGAGCGCCTGGAGCGCGCGGTCGACCGCGTTCCCCTCCTTGGTGTACGCCTTGACGGCGAGCGTCTCGCACAGCGCCGAGAAGCCGAGCGGAGACGCGCGCAGGGACTGGAGCGCGCCCCGCTGGAGCTCGCTTACTCGTCCGCCTCGTCGATCGTCCGGTGGACGCTCGTCCGCAGATCCGGGAGTCGCAACGCCTTCGCTTGGCCGAACAGCTCTGAACCGCATCTTGGTTTCCCCGCGTTGTCGTCCGAACATACGAGACAGCCGGTCGGCGGACACTCCTCAACCTCCCGGAACGGATCGCTCAACCGCTCGCGCGAGAACATCGGCACGCGGTGGCCGTGGCATTGATCGCCCGTCAGGAACTCCTTGCCGACGGACACGCCCTGCTTCGAGAGGATCTCGCCGGCCTCGTCGCGCGCGTAGCGGTACTCGTAGCAGGTCGCGTAGGTCATCCCGAGGACGGTCGCCCGCCGCCGGTAGCGGTGGTGGCCCTCCATGCGGTACTCCTCAGCGATCGTTCGCTGCCCGCCGATGTTCTGCGTGAAGAGGGCCTGGAACTTCTCCGTGCGCTCGGGACCGAAGCGCTTGAGCGTGCGCGAGACCATCGTCGGCGCCCAGCTGTAGCCGGCCTCGACGAACTTGACGATGACGTGGTTGGCGCCCGCGTCCGCGAGGAGCTCGAAGAGGTGCTCGACGTCCTCGTGCGAGACGATCCCCGCCATGACGGGGTTGACCTGGATCGAGACGTAGATGCCCTGGCGCCGGAGCTCGCGGATCTCCGCGAAGTGCTCGTCGAGCGAGATCGCGCCCGGCGAGAGCGCCTTCCAGTCGGCCGGGCTCGGGGTGTTGATCGACTTTTGCGCGTAGCTGTAGCGGTTTCGCTTCAACAGGTCGATCGCCCAACCGGGGTAGGAGAGACGCGACAGGAAGAAGATCGGCAGCCCTGCCTCGACGAACGCCGAGGCGCCGGACTCGCTGTTGTGGTAGTAGCTCTCCAGCGGCAGGAACGGATCCGTGAAGGAGCTGAAGTAGCCGGCCGCGGACGTCTTGAGCGTCGCGAGCTGCTTGCGTACCTGCGCGCCGTAGTCGATCGGCACCGAGACGAGGCCCGAGCCGCGGTAGCCGCGCATGCCAGAATTCACGTAGCAGAAGCTACAGCCTACCGAGCAGTAGCCACCGTACGGCTCCGTCAAGATCGCGTCGGTGAAGCAAGGGCGCGGTCGGTGTTCCGGGTCGAGCTTCGCTTGGTACCAGCCCTGCAGCGGCTTCGCATGCTCGACGCGAATGTGGGGCATGGGGTCGAGGTAGACCCGGAACTCCTTCTTGGCCTCCGGCTCCGCGTTGCGCGTCATCCCGACGAAGGCCGTGCGCGAGCGCATCTCGCGCCCCGTCAGCTCGTCGTGCATCGTAATGATCGGCCCGAGCTCGCGATCGAGCGGCTCGGGCCGCATGAAGTACATGTAGCGCTCGCGCGTCTCGTCTTCGCCTTCGGCCCCGGCGGCCAGCCAAGCAGCGTGGTCCATCAACGCCTCCCGGGGATGCTGAAGAACAGGTAGCGTGCGTCCGAGCCCTCGCGAACCGCCCCGAAGCGCGCGTAGAACTTGAGCGCGCGCTCGTTGTCGAGCGCGACGTTGAAGACGATCTTGGGGTGCGGCGTCTGCTCTTGGAGGTCGCGCAGGAGCGCGACGCCGAACCCGCGGCCCTGCACCGCGGGGGACGTGCCGATGAAATAGAGCTTGGTGACCGGCGAGCGCACCTTGTGGCGCACGCAAGTGAAGCCGACGATCCGCTCGTCCTCCGTCGCCACGCGAATCCAACCGAGGCCATACTGCGCCCGGCCGGAGAACATCATGTGACCGAAGTCCTTGGTGTAGGCCGACTGCTTCGCGATGGTGAAGATCGCCTTGTGGTCCTCGATCGTGGCGGCGCGGATCATCCGATGTTCCAGAATAGCGTCCGGTCGCGCGGCCCCGAAGCGACCCACCACCGGTACGCCTTCAAGTCGTAGTAGACGTTGCACGGCCAGGGCGGCGTCGGACCTGGGCGCGCGACGTCTCGGTAGGCATACCCCTCGTCCACGACGATGAGCTCCGCGCTCGGCGCCGTCAGGCCGATCAAGCCCGAGGCGCGTCCGACGTACTCCAAGACCGCTCCGCGCGGGCGCGAGTAGCCGAGATGCAGGAAGAACCGCCGGACGGCGATGCCCGCGAACCCGCGGATGACGCCGGCCGCGATTGTCCCCGAGCTGACCGGGATCACGACGGAGTCGAACGGCGCCGCCGGCACCTCCTTCGCCGTCTCCTCCACCGACTCGCCGAGCTTGAGCGCGTTCGGCATCATGTAGCCGCCGCGCTCGCGGATCGAGCGCGCCGCCTGGTGGTACAGAACGGAGGAGCGCCCCGCGGCGAGCGGCTCCAGCCGCGCGCCCAAGCCCGCGGAGCGCAGCTGCGGCTCCCGAAGCTGGTCGCCGTCGCGGACCGTCCGCGGGTAGAAGTTGACGCAATCCTTCCCCAGCAGCGAGCAGGCGCGCGCGACGGCGTGTCCCGCTTGCGAGTGGAAGGTGTCGAGGACCCCGATCAGCCGCTCCGGCCTCTTCTTCAAGTGGGCGTAGACGCCGCGCGCCTTCGAGAACGGCGGGCCGGGCGGGGGACAGCTCAAGTCCTCGCGCTTGACGTACAGCTCGCCGTGGCGCTCGACGGGCGTCCCGGAGACGATCACCCGCCGGTCTCCCAACCGCCGTGGAGCCCGAGCGTCTCCTCGGCGTAGCCCAGCGCGCGGTCGCGGTCGCCGCTCAGCACGCAGACGCCGGCATCGCTGAGCTTGTCGCAGGCGCGCTCGATGACGCTGACGCGCCTCCGCGTGTTCTCCTCGTCTAGGGCGCCCTTCGCCTCCTTCTCGGGGAAG
>Ga0247660_1000005_pt1 | contig 54816 bp, 106 predicted proteins | sample CNK01_metaG_FD_182793 | JGI IMG/M metagenome (GOLD analysis project Ga0247660, IMG submission 182793) | Soil microbial communities from Purdue University Martell Research Forest, Indiana, United States - CNK01 | ecosystem: Environmental > Terrestrial > Soil > Temperate forest > Bulk soil... | reverse complement strand
CTTGACTAATCGTTATTAAATCCCACCACTTGTTGAAAGCATCGTGGTCAGAATCACCCATGCACTCACTATCAAGGTCTTGCAAGGGCCGCTCGGCTGGCTTCTCCGCGAGGGCGGCGCGCTTTGGACAAACGTACCCTTGTGCGTGCTTGTCCCCATGATGCTCGCTCCACGGGGAACCGCAGCGGGGGCAATTCTGGTCCTCCGCTGGCGGGGCGAGCCGCTCAAGTAGCTTGCTCTTCCTGTCGTCGTTGCCGAACTCAACCATGCACTTTGGACAAATATTGTAGTCCTCCGGCGGATATGGCATCGAATCATAGTCACAGTCGGGGCAGGTCCATTTCGCTGACGGCATGCCGTCGATCATGTGGCTGACCATCTCTTTCGCTTGCGTATAGTCAAACAGATTTGTCCCTACCGGTTCACTCTTTCTCGGATACGCCGTGTTCTCGTTGACCACACGCTTAAAACTAATACCGCCGTCAGGATTAAAGTTTTCAGGCAATCGCCACATAAGAAAACGATTGACCATGTGTTTAATTTGTTCGTCGTTCATCAGTTCCCCTCGTATCCGTCGATCAGTATGCGGCGATTCGCGCCTTGTGCGTCCACCTGCAACATGCAGGCCTGCCACTTCGGCCCATGGAAATTTATCGTCTCGTCCCACGTTTTGACGTGGCACATCTCGTGCAGCAGGCTCGTGTACGAGGTCCGCCGGACGGGCACGGTGCGCTTGTTCAGGTGTATGATGAAGTCACCGCTGGCCGTCTTGGTCGTGGATGCCATAATCTTCGGGTCTGTTTCAGCCAAGTCGATGGTGATGTCTTCCGGCAACTGGCCGCCAAAGTACGCTTGGTTCGCACCTGCGTAGAATGCTCTCAGGTCGGTGACGTTTGTGCTCCACGGCTCCATCGACGGCTTGGTCTGCCCCATCTGGGTCAGGCCGAGGTAGAGCATGGCGGCACCGATCGTGATCAGAATCTTCCAACGCAGTTTCATTCCTTCACCTTCCAGAGCCGGGGGTTTTTGGCGAACGTTTCGAACTGGGCGTCTGTGTTCTTTCGGTCCCACTTGATGGTGTCAATCCGATCTTTGATAGCAGCTTTCGCAATATCCGCTCGAATTGGCGCACCGTCCACACGAGCGATAACAGCACGAAGGATGCCACGAGGTATAAGATTAAAGTCCTTTTGGTAGTAGACGTCATCATTCATAGACCCGTCACTTTCCAGCCTGACAGCCAATAAAGAATCAGGCCGAAGATTGCCATCTCAATCAGGGTCGCTACTAGCCACGTCGTTGGAATTTGTCTCAGGCGTTTCATCATGACCCATTTTACCACGGTCCTCGCCGGGTGTCAAGCCTTTTTCGAGAAAAAGACAGTACTCTTCCAGCGCTGCCAGCGCCTCTTCGAATGTCGTGAACGGCCCGTTCTCCATCTGCCAAGCCTCGTCGTAGAACCACCAAGAGCCGTCCTCGTGTTCGTGGATGGGGTTGCCCGGCTGGTCCGGGTCCGGCACGAAGTCGCAGACCGGTTTTGGCGCTGGCCGAAGCAGGTCTTCGCTGGCCAACTCGCCGACCGGCTTGACGATCTTCAACTGGCGGCCCGTGGACTCACCTCGGCGGAATACCAGCACTCGCTCGTCGTTCAGATTTTGCGGCAGGTATTCGCCGTCGTTCAAAATCACCAATGCCAAGGTGCCATCTTTGCCCGGCCCGATTACCATGTCTCCCTCCACTCGTTGTGAACGAGGTTGCCGTTGACGTACACCTGAACTTCAAAATTCGATTCGCCGCACGGTGTCTCTTCGTCTGAGAACTCGATGCCTTGTGCCTCTCCAAACATCAGCTTGCGGTTGCAGTCACACGAGCCGTTGCCCATCTCGTAGTAGAAAGCTTGGTTGTCAACGTACTCGTCCTCGACCGTGGTTCGGTAGTCAACGACCACGCCGGTTGCGAACTCTCGGATTCTGACGGTTACGGGGTTCATTTCTTCTCCAGTTTTTCGAGTTTGTCGACGAGTGCGTGAACCCAGTTCCAGCCCAGATATTCGGGGCCTAACAGTTTTATGGCTCGATCGTAGGACATGTTGATCTCTTCCCACGCCGACTTGTATGGGTCCGGCGAGTAGAATGTCAGATCATGCTCCTTGCCCTTGTTGAGCGAACAGCTTGTGTATACCGAACACCAACGTTCGCCTTGTCCACACGCCCTGCAATGACGTCCCATGTTGCCTCCTGTCTAAATCGGAAACCGTGGCCGCTGGGGAGCCGGTTTGGGCTTCGGTAACTTCGTTGTGTCGATCGGTGGTTGATATACCGACGTCATAGGTTCTCGCCCTCGGACTTGCCGTCAGAAAAACCTTCGTCGTATCCTTCGCCGTGCCCGTCGCCGAATCCCTCATCGTAAGAGTTTCCGATCTCGTCGTTAATGAACCTCGACAGCTGTTCCGCTCCGAGATATGTTCTCGTCCGGCTGATCACCTTGCCCTCAAGTACGACCTCGAAGGTGCCGTTTGCTGCTTCCCTTACCTGTGTTCGAATCATCGTCCCTCCTGTTTAGTGCCCTGCGCCATCGTTTCTTCTTGTTTACCGTACTGTGACGTTGGATGTTTCATCAGCACCCACGATAATCCAAGCGTACTTATTGCGCTTGTACGGCACACCGAGAGCCTTCAAGAAAAACTCGGTAGTGTCCATCCAGTGCCCAAAAATCAATCGTGATAATGTTCTCATTGTTTCCTCCTGTTATAGATAATCTGTTCTTTAGCGTGCTCCACACTTGGGGCACTTACCACAAAAATAATCCTCGTTGCACTTATTGCAGTGCTTGGGTTTCACTTTGTGCTTCATCGTTTCCTCCTGCTACGAAATGGTGTATTCTACCGCCCCACCACGTTCGCAAGTATGCTGTTGAACCACTCAATGAGTCTCGCAACCACAACGATGAAGCCGGTGATCACGACCGCGACTGCCCCGATCATCTTCCATTCGTGCTTTGTCATTCGGCCCCTAAAGTACTCTTGGCGGCACATCGCCGCCCTTTCCCGTCACCCAGATCGTTATGCACGGCACTAGGTTGACGCAAATCCGCTTGTGAACGTCGGAGATGTGGACCCCGACCCAGAAGCTCTTCCACCGAAATATGATTCCGGCCTTCATTTGCCTCTCGCATTCTGGTTCAAAATTGCAATATCGTCCAAGTGCTTCTTTTTCTCGAACTGTCTCTCTAAGTCCTTCGCTTGATAATAGCCCGGGTTGCACCGGCGCATGTGAACTTTAAGGTCTAACACCGTTGCTCCGCACGCAAGACAAATTGGGTATTCATTAGGTCCGTACATCACCACACCTCCCTGAATGCATCGGCCAGCGCGAGGTGCAACATGCAGGCTTGGAACGCTTCTCCGTGCGCATCAAAATTCTTGCCGTGGCTTTCGATGTGGCACATTTCGTGATCTATCGTTAACTCCATCGTGACCGGTGCAGCGTTCATCTCTCGGTCAACAGTTATCCGACAATGCTCTGGTGAGCTGCATATAGTGGAGCCAAGAAGGCGGCCCAAATTTTCATCAAACAATTTGTCCACCACCACTATTTTCACATCCTCGGGCAACCGGTTGGAAAAATAATCCTGATTCATAATCTTGTAATGGGCCTCCAACCGCTCGCTGGTCCTCCCGACCACCTTCGGATAGGAGGCGGCAGAGTGAGTTTGGGTGAGGCAACTGTACAAAACTCCAAAACCGATTGCTAGAAGTATTTTCCAACGTAGTTTCACTCTTTCACCTCTTCTGCGAGCATTTCGACGGCGGTAGCTAGATTTCGCTGGCGGCTGCCGTCGTTCAGAATGATGTGGTACCAACGACCGCCGTCTGACTTCTTGGCGACAAATGTGCCGCTGCCATCTTTCATCCGAAACTTTTTATAGCCCTTCTCGACGGGTTGAATGTTGACGAGATCGGTCATACGAATCTGCCTACGAACGCGATAACTCGGCACAAAACAATTTGGACTTCCAGCCACATGCTAGCGATAAAAGGAAGAATCGCTGGCAGCATGGAAGGAAGTCCGTGTTGTGGGCAGAAAAGAGCTTCAAACATTCGGTTCTGGGTCCTTTCGATCGATCGTAACCCCGGTGCCGTAGTAGCCGTTCGAGTTGCCGTACCAGCGCAGCACGACCGTGCCCTTGGCGGTGCCGATGCGGTAGAAGGTCCACTCCCAACATTCGACATACCGATCACTCATCGGCCCGACATCCTTCGGCCAATTAGCAACGTCGCTCTGGGTGCCGCTGTTCGAGTTTTCCTCGGCACGAACGATCGGAGAGCCGATCAGGTCGTTCCAGTCCCCGGCGACGTCTTCGAGCGTAACCTGCTCGCAGCAGTCCTGTGAGTGATACATGTAGAACTCGGTGCCGTCGTCAGCCGCGAAGGTGATCTTGTCCTCCATGTCGGTGACGTAGACAGCCTTCAACGTCTTGCCGATCAGTTCTTCGATTCTGGTGTAGTAGTTGTAACGCATAACTCTCCTAGAGCGGGTACGTGTGCAAACGACCCTTTGGATTTACTTGGTCGGGACGCAGGCTCTTTTCTGCTGTCCGAGTGTTGCGGAGAACCGCAGACAGCACGGTCGCCCACGCGATTGTCAGACCGGCCACCGGCAGACGCTTGTGGCCTTCCTTGACATGCTCCCGGCGCACAGTGCGGTCTAGCGTGCGCTGCAGTTGCTGGTGGGACATGCCCTTGATGGATTTGCCGAACAGCTCGACGCGTTCACGTTCGGCCTTGGCAGCGGCTGCCGCCTCTTCCTTGGCCTTGAGTGCCGCCGCTTGTTCTTCCGGCGTCATGGGTACTGGCACCGCTTTGTGTGGCTTTTGGTGCCGATTCGGCTTACTCATCGTTGTCCTCTTTCTTGGGCAGCGGTTCCATGCCCAATTCCTTTCGGATTGCGTTCAGACGGCCAAACTCGTCGTAGCTGTCCCAACGATACATCCGCTTGTCGAACTCGGTCTGCAGCATTTCGTACCACGTCCGCAACTGTTCGACGTTGTCGAGCCAAACTGCGCTGTCGTGCATCTCTTTTTCGATCTGTTCGTCTGTCGAGCCGTCGGCTTCCCAGCCATCGCAGCCAGAGCACGAGCCGTAAGACCACTCGTAGGCAACGTATGCGCCGTCTTTCTTGCCGAAGAAGTGAGCGTGTCCCTGATAATCCGACTCAGAGTTTTCCCACAGCACGTCGTACTTGCCGAATACGTTGAGTGCGTTGTCGCCGTAGCGGCACGAGTATGCAATTGTTGATGTGAAATCCATTACTTCCTCCGCTTGGTCTTTTGAACTTCGACAAACGACTTGATCGACATGCTCTTGGCATCCTCTGGATAGATGTTGTTGTGTCTCGCCAACCCATCTTTCGCCGCAGCCAACGAGGTGTACGCCTGAGAGACGTACTCGCTCGCTACGGTCGAGTTGTTGGCTGTCGGCCAGCCGCTCGAATAACCTTGGTACCACAGCACGTAGAGTTTGCGCTTCGCCATTAGCCCTCCCACACGTAGCCCTGTACGGGCACTTCGCCAGTACGCTCTTCCGGCTTGATTGAATCTGCGTAGATCACCAGAACGCTGGGCTTCTTGACATACTCTTTCAGCGTCTGGTAGTCCTTCGAAAAACTGTAACCGCTCGTGCTTGGACGCTCGACGTACTCGTTGGTTGCGTTGTCGAAGTCGCAGCCGCGCTCGTAGGCGGTTGCCTGTTCGAGCGTCGAATCTTCCGCGATCGAGTAGTCCTCGCCGCAGCAGGTGCAGGTGACGCGGTTTGGGTTGTGGCCGAAACGGTTGTAGAAAACCGTCACGGCTTCGGACTCACCGGCTTCGATGTAGATGTACTCATACGGCTCTTCCTTAGTGCCGCCGCCCGAGTGCATGTCCATGAAACATGTCCACATATTACCCTCTTCCTGTCGGATATGCCACCGACCACGTCGATCTGTAAACTGGCCGAAAAGTCTTTCGCTTTCCACTCTCAACGACATTATACGCCGGGTTGCCGTCGTTGTCAAGCACTATTTCGCTGGACGAGAACTTGATCGCTTGGCGCTCGAACTCATCGCCCTCGGTGCGGAAACGACGGTAGATGTCGTCTCGCTGGGCCTTGTCTTGCATCGTCAGCACTTCGAAATGGTTTACGGTACCGTCTTGGTTTTGAGTCATATTTTCTCCCTGTGTTCTTTGGTTGTCAGGGCTGCGAAGATCACGAACCCCACGAGATTAGGAATCAAAAGCCACGGTAACGACATGTGGGTTGCGATGGCGAATGCGGACCCTGTGCCCTGCAACAGACCTAGCATGAAACCGTAATATGTGTAGCTGGGTTTCATTAATTGTCCCTTACTCTCTGGTACTTGACGGTGTCAGTGCCGTCAGCGTTGTGGATGATCGCGGTGATCAGTTCCTGAGGACCACGAAGAGCGTTGCGTTCTTTCCGCTGCTTGCGGAAGAACTCGGCGCTGCCTGCGTTACGACGTGCGAAATGATCTTTGACGTTCTTCTTTCGAGTTGCCATTCATCCTCCTAGAATACGACGATTTGCGCCGCCGTCAAAACTTTGTTGACGTAGATGTGTCCGTGGACTTCGCTATATCCGTTGTAGTGATGGAGCCCTTCTACCAGCCCGTATTTTCGTACATAGGCGGATAGGATGTTGGCACCGATTCTGATGTTTTTCTCGGGGTCTGTGAGGTCGGCCCGGTGTCCCCAGACTTTGGCGTTAACTTGCATGAGCCCAACTGAGCCAAGACCGTCTTTAGCTTGTACGTTACCATGGGATTCGACGGTGACCACACCTGCCAAGAGACGCGGAGATAGTCCATATTCGATTGCGACTTTTGCCGTGATCTCGGAGAACGTCTCACGGACGTGATTCGTCCGGTATACCATCCGGGCGGCAGCAACAGCTCGCTCGTATTTTTTCTTGGCCGCTTGACGGGCTTTTTCGCTTTGCTCACGCTTTACCTCACTTTTGATGTGCGCCTCTGTCACAGGCACGAACTTGATCGGCTTGGGGGCTGGCGTGACGAACCAGAAAGAGGTCGCCAGAGCCAGATATCCTGCCAGTACGATGAACGTCCGTGTCATAATCCTCCAGATTAAAGTCGGAACCATATTTAAGGCCCGGGCATCCCGGGGTAGAGAGGCTGGTTCCGGCCACCCCTCATTTCGTGAACCATTTTACTACAGGACGGCGCTCGTGTCAAGCGCATTTTTCGGGTGCAGCTCGCACCACAGACACAGAGGTGGGTTCTGCTGCTCGTAAAAGGCAATCGGGTCGCCGCAGGAGATGCAGGGCGGCCCGTCCAACTTGTGGATTATGAGCGGTTTAGCGACAGATTCTTTGTAAGGCATGTCGGCTTGGCCGATGTAGTCGAACAGCTCGCCGGGCTTGTGGGGGATAATGACCGGCGGCTGCTCCTCGTCCAACTTTTGCTCTTTTTTCGCCTTCTTTACGAGAACGGCGGCCTCTTTCTTGACAGCCAGATTCTTCTCGTACCGCTCGGCCATGGGTGCGTAGACGGCGTAGGCTTCCTCGGTGATCTCCAAGCCGGACGGTGGCTTGTTTTCCCGAAGCTTCTGCAACACGGGCACCTTGGCGGTATACCAGACCCATGCTGGCGGCCCGTCGGTCTTGAAGCCAGCCGCTTTGACAGCGGCCAGATCGCCGTGGAAGTCGGTCGAGAACTGCGCCTCGAATCGATTCCAGCCCGAGTTGTAGCGAATGATCAAAGTTTACAGTATCCCGGTCCTGTTGAACAAAGTCTGATGAGTGTCGGAGACATCAGTTGGCCACACAAACGACAGCAAATTTTCGATACGCCTGTTTTTGGCTCGGGGTCTTCGGCGACACAGTAGCCGTTCGCAATGATGCACAACTGGGCCGAGTGTGGAGACATTTGCTTGCCGCAGTGAAGACAGAATCGAACGCCTTCTGGTGCCTTGGGCGGCACCTTGTCGTCCTTCGTGACCGAAACGATCGGCACGGTCGCCTTGTCCTTGTTCTTCTCAAGATACTGCCGCTCTCGTTTGTCAAGATCGGTGGTCCATTCGCGCCATTCTCGTTCGGTCATGTTTCTGTGCTCCGAGCCAAGTCTATCAGGGTCAGTTTGTTTTGTAAAGAGGCGTTCTCTTTACGGAGTTGATCGAGACCTTCGAATACGATCTGCCACATGTGCAGGACATTGTCGAAGTGCTCTTGCTGGTCGGGCTCCGGGCTTCCGTATTTCTCGTTGATCTCGGTGTCCAGCCAGCCTTGGGCGTAAACAACCGTGCTGAGTTTGTGTGAGTTCATAATCCGCCTTCCATGGTCTTCTTTTTCTTCTTGATCTCTTCTTCCCGTTGTTTCTCCCACTCTTCTTGCAGATGGTGGAAGTAGTACTGATTCTTGAGTTCTTTGTTAACAAAACTGACGGCCACGAACATCGAGTGACAGGTGACGCATACCTCGCCGACCTTGGGGACAATAAAATTTTCTTCGCGCAAGGCCGATATCGGCCAACGACAGTATGGGTTGCTGCACTTCTTGCTGTAGTTCTCGGCTACCGCCGCCATGAACTGCACATTCTTATCGCAAACTTCTGACGCACCCTCTTCTCCGATACGCCACGTCTTGAAACGATTTTTGTCGATCATGTCAAGAATTCCACCTTTTAATATACTCCAGAACTTTTAGAAGAAGACCCGGATGATTTTCTTCAAATCCAACAGCGAAGTTACAATACCAATGAATGAGTTGCCGGACTTTCTTACTTTGATGGTTGTGGTCTGTGTGAGCCTTTCTGAAATTTTCGGGTAGCGGCTCCCCACACAATCCGCACAAACCTTCTTGATTTTTATACATTCTTTCTTTGTCGGCCAATGTGATACCGCACACGTATTTTAGATAACGGCCCTGTTTTACGGGGTCTTTTCTATACGATTCTCTTTTCCGTCTTCTGTCTGCGATTTTTCGGTACTCTTTTCTGTCTCGTATGCGATCGTACGCTCTGGCTTTTTCTTTATCTTTATATGGCATCAGCTGTTTACTCGCTTTCCCCAACCAGCCGCAAACTTGTTGGTCTGTGGCTTGTTCATCACAACTTTCAAAATGTGTGCAACCAGCGCCGACTTGTATGAGTTCAGCAACGAGTTCTCCTCGGACTGGTTGATTGCGTTCAGCGTATCTGGTCCGAAACTTCCATCGATCTCGGTGCCGTAGGTCGGGTTGAGCGTTGCCTGCAACAAACGGACTGCCACGCCGACGCCGAATAGCACGCCCATGTCGAAAAGCTTCTCCGCAATTAACTGGGAGTCGATCTGGGAATAGCCTGTCTTCCAGTAACCCTCGGCGTACACATCCTCTACCATGTTCTGCAGCGGGACGTCTGTGTCGAGAATCCTCGGGAAGTCTGGGCTGTTCTTGTAATTGTCGATGATCTGCCAGCCGGACCAGTTGGCGTGGTTTCTGCGACTGACGCCACGGTACGTTTCACCGCCCGGGTCGCACGGGTCGTTGAGGTAACCGCCCTCGTTGACCAGAGTCTTGAGAACTGCTTCATGAAAGTTTGCCATAGTATGTTTCCTTTGTGATCGGGTCCTTATCAACTGCCCGAAAATACTCCTTTTCTTCGATGCGCTTAATCCAATTGCAGGTTGGGCAAAGTAGTTGAAATCGCTTCGGGTGTTTCAAAACTTTTTTAAGTATCTGCAGGTTCCACAATTTTAACCGATCTTTGTTTCCGTTCCCTCTTTTATGATCTATATGTAAAATTCTCAAATCTCTGCAGCCTAACGTCTCATCGTCGTTTAAGTGACGACACTTTGGGTTAGCGCATTTTCCTCCCAAAAGAGTCAAGACTTGTCTTCGCAGTGCTCGGACGTACGCTCTTGTGTAATCACGCAGTTTAACTCTATTCTTAGCGCTCCATAGCCTCCGATAGCGTATACAAGACGCACACTGCTTTCTATCCTTAGCCAGTTTTCGCTTTCCACACTGCGGACATAATCCTAGTTTTGTGGCATCCTTTCGTTTTCTCGCTGCTCGATCTTTGGCTGTCATTGTTTTTTCGGACCACATGACTGATATTTATCGGGATGTGCAATAAACTTTTGCATTTCTACAGGCGAGTAGTTCGTATACTCAAGTGCGAACAGGCGCTGCCACGGGTTCTTCAACTGCTTGGTCGGGTCGAATGACAACAGTTCAGCGTCCCGCTCCAATCGTTCCGGCTTGTGGAAGCCGTCCCAGATATTGTGCAGGTGTCCGTGGATGTTGTAGATTGCGCCTGGTGGCAGGATAGCTGAGGGCTCGTGGGTCAGCCACATCTGGCGGAACATCAAAGAGTCGCAGGCGAACTGAAAGCCGCCCTTCTGCATCCACCATGTGTTTGACTGCGAGCGGTCGTGGTTACCACGGATGAGAATTTTGGTGCCGGGCAGGTCGGCGATACGGTCTTCCCGTTTACCGATCAGCACGTCGCCCAAGTGGATAACTAAATCCTCTGGCTTGACGGTACGTTTCCAGTTATTCAAAACCAGTTCGGTAAAATTGGCCGGACGCTGACAGTAGGTCAGCATGACGCCGCCTTCTTTGTCATGGTTCAGATGCGTATCTGCAATCAAGTATACGTTCATATTTTCACTATCCTCAATGTAGCTGTCGTGCCAGTCGCCAATTTTATAGAAGTCCGTCATACGCCCCGGCCATGAACAGTCGGAACAGTTCAGCTTGGTAGATCATGCCGTGCCCGGGGTTATGGGTCGGATGCCCTACATAAGTGCTCTCTAGCGCTGCGTGCGCCATCTCGTGCAGCAAGAGCAGGCAAGCGATCGACTCAGACCGTCCGTAGGTCGAGTCAATCCAAATCTCGTTGACCGCCGGTCGCCACGCTGCGTCAGCCTCGTGGCACTTGTTGATCTTTCGAAGCTGGGCCGGGCTGACCAGCCGGACCTTGACCGTCCGGTTGATTCGGTTGCCGAAAAACGTTTCGTTAAAGCCGTGGAACAGAATTTGCATGTCCTTCTCTTTCAGGATATGGCGCTTTTCTCGCTTCGGTTTCTTGGCCGAAACGTCAAGCAGCCTGTCTATATCTTCCTTCGTCAGTTTCTTGAATTTCTTTCTGTTCGACTTGAACGTCATAGTTCGGCCCCCTCTGGAAATCTCGTAGTTTTGAATGCAACCTTTTGTCGCTTTTCTTCTTTTTCTTTCTCCTCACGACAAAACCAGCATTGCTTCAAACCGTCTTCGATCACGCTCTCCAACACGATTCGCTTATCAACGGCCAACTCATACGCTAGTTGGCTCAACTTGATCTCTGTGTTAAACTCCGGGTGTTTTTGACAGACCACGTAGAATCTGCCCATCGGGTCCGCAGCACTGACACACTGTATCAGACGACCCTTGGAATTTTCGTATTCCCACTGTTGACTCATATCCGTATCCACCTCTCCGGTATTAGATCGCTGGTGTCCATCGACTTGTCGAGGAACCAACGCTTCGGCGCAACGATCACTTGGTCCTGTTTTGTTTCTCCGAGCCATGCGCCCCACCAACTGAATGAACTGTTTGCCATTACAGCGTGCTGGCAACTAGCCATGAGTGTCAGATCGTGCTCTTCTTGGCCATTGTGGGTCGTTGTTGTCGGACGGTCGCCGCCGATTACCCGCCACTCGTACGGTAGCTTAAAATTGTCTTGAACCCATGCCGGGTCGTCTGAGAATACGAAGACCTTCGGGTTGACACGCTGCGCCACCAACTCAAGCGCACCCAAATAGTAGTTCATGTCCATCTCGCCGTGGAATGTGTTGCCGATGTAGTCTGTGCGGCGCACGGTCAAGAATGTCGAACGCTCACCCGCTTCCCAGATATCCCACATGTCCTTGGCGACCTGTCCACTCGTTGGTCGAGTCTTGGGCAAGAAAATGTGTCGAATGTCGGTCGAGTGGTTTTTGAAATACTTTTCAGACTGCCAATAGCCCTCGATGCACATGTTGTCGTGAACTCGTTCGTCGATCTTCGGGTTGTACGAGAAGCCGCTTTCGTATAGCGTCGGTGCAACACCCGTTACTATCTTCTCTCGAACGCCAACCCAACGGCCAAGCATGTAAACACGTCTGAAATCTGTGCTCTCGACGTCTGGCACACGGCTGATGTCCAGCTGCATCTCGACGCCTAGACGCTTGGCTTGTGCGTAGCCCATGCTATATTGAAATAGTTGATTTCCCATCCCACCTTTAAGGACCACGGTGATGCTCATGAGATTCCTCCCTTCCTACGAAGCCAAGCCAATCTTAGTTTTCTTTTGGTTTCTTTAGAAAACTTTCTACCTAACAAGGCAGCAGAGATTTTGAGTCCGAATCCCTTTGGCTTAGGTTTTCCTTTTTGAGACTTGCTCATTAGCCGTTTTGTTTCTTCGCTGTGCTTAGTGCCCCGTTTTGCATCTCCGATCTTCTTTCTTGTTTGCGCCGAATGCTTCCCAGCGAGATGCCCACCAAGATCGACGTTGTATCCATTTTGATGGGATAGGGATTGTAAGCTTTTAATTAACAGTATCTCAGACTTAGAGGCTTCTTTTCTTGTACGAAAACGACTTTCTTCTCCGATAACAAAGTTCTCCACGCCATATTTCCGCATCGCTCTATATAGAGGATGGTTTGTTTCTTGTCTCGCTTCGTAGCAATGCTCCCTCCATCGAGATGCCATATCACGAGTCTGTCCAACATACACTTTCCCGTTTCTGAGATTTTTAATAGTGTAAACAATCCTCATATCTCATTCCATTTCTCGCCTTTTGCCCTGATTGCTGCGAAGCCCGGGTGTTTGGCGGCCAAGTATTTGTACAGCGACTTCTTGTTGTTATCTGCCCAGTTGTTCATGCCTGTGTCGTTGAGTCGATAGTGAAACAACGGCTCGTGGACAACTTCGTGCTTGTAGCCCTGCTTGAGAATGCGAAGCCACATGTCCCAGTCCTCCCAGCCACGAAGGTTAGGGTCCCAAGGCCCGGCCATAAGAATCGCCTGCGACCGAACCAACGACGTCACCGTGATGTTGTTCGCCTGCAGTTCGGATTCGTAGGTCTGTGTCCATGCTGGCGTGATCGTGCCTTCGAGTTTACCGTGGTAGATCATCTCGGTTGACACGATGCCGACGTTCGGCTCCATTCTCGCAATCGTCTTCTCGACGTAGGTTGGGTCGATGTAGTCGTCTGCATCAAGCGGCAGCACGTAATCGGTATAGACCTCGGCGAACGCCGCGTTCCTGCCACCACAGATTCCCCACGGCTCCTCGTTCGGGTTGTACAGATACATAACGCCGTGGTCGCCGCAGACTTCAAGCGTGCGATCGGTCGAGTGATCGTCGGCCACGATGATGTCGGCGACCTCGTGGGTCTGGGCTATGACACTACGAATCGCACGATCGAGCATATCGGCCATGTTGCGGGTCGGGATGATCACTGTGACGTTCATTCGTAGTTCTTCTTTTCCAAGCAGACGAGTCTCGGAGTCATGTTTTCGATTCCCCACTCACGCCACTTCGCCTTGTAGTGTTCGCCAGCGTTCTCCGGGTAACAATACTCTGGGGTCAAGACCATGGCAGGCGGATTGTCGTACAGATAACGGTTCAGGTGCGACTCGTCGTGCCACACCGCCGTGATGCCGTTGTTCAAGTCCACGTAAGTCTTAGCCTCGATCGTGTGCGCCATGTGCCAGAAGCTTGCACGGTTGCCGCCGACAAAGCCGCCAGCGAAGTACCAATTCTTAGAGCCTTCGGGAATCCAAGCCTGCGACTCTGATCTGCGCTCTGGCGTGCCCGGCGTTCCTACGTAACCCGGGTGCAGCGTTGCCGTGATGCCGCTGGCGAAGATTTCCGGGCCGACCGTGTTGACGAATAGCATGTCGATATCGCAATAGAAGATATTGTCGTACATCGCCAACGCACGTTTCTCTTGACCGATCAATGTACGGTAGCGCCACAGCGTCTCGTCCGGGAAGCCAAGCGCCGATTTGTAGATCACATGCTCGGCACGGTACGGGCAACCAACTGCCGGACGGTCAACGAACAGCACAACCTCGTGCTCAACGAAGTGCTTCCGGGCAGACGCCAACAGCGGCTCGATAAACTTCTGATATCGATCGCCGGTCGCTATGACGCACAGTGCCGTTCTCATCGATTCTCCGAGTGCATCTCTTCCATCCACTTGAACTTCGGGTCATACGTGCTGCCACCGAATTTCGCCTGAGGGAAGTGCAGCGAGTATTCGCCGTGGTTGAAACTCTTGCCTGTGATCTCGCCTGCCATGATGAGCGGTGACAGCACCTGACCGACCCACAAGTCTTCGGCCCAGCTGGTCGGCGCTTCGTAGTGCAGCAGGCCGATGGCTCGCTGGCTCAGATAATAGCCCCAGCCGCCGCTGGCCCAAGCGTAACACTTCGGGTGCTTCTCGACAAAGCCGTTGCGGTCAGGCGCATCGTAGTAAAACGTTGTGCCGAACTGGCGACCGAAGACCCCGGCGTAGTCGTAGCTCTCGAATCCGGTCTTGAGAACCGCACGCTTGACGTAGGTATCGGTGTCGCACAGAAAAATGTTATCGACCATTTTGCCGCTGGCCCAGCGAACGATCGCACGGGTCTTGTACGGCAGCCCGTTGTAGTCGTCCGGTGCATCGACAGCCACCTCGTCTTTCTCGTAGCGAATGATGTTGGTTGGGTGCGTACTTTTGCCGACGAAAAAGCGAGTCTCGACGCCGAGCGACTTGAGGGTCTGGCCCCAAGTTTGGCGGATGATCTGGTGGTAGCCACGCTCACGATCTTGCTGGCAGGATTTAACGCAAACCATTAGGGGTGACACGCTTGACCTCCTTGGGTCTCGGCTGATTAAAGCCATAGAACTCTTTCAGGTTTCTCTTCTGCATGAAAAGGTTGTGGCCCTGCTGCGCCCGGGCACGCAACTTGTGATAGTCCGGGTGTATATAAATCTCGTTGTCGGACTTTATCGTCTCGATCTTTGCGTTCTCAATCCAGACAACCAGCTTGCCTGCCAGTTTCAGATCGAGGAACCAGTCGGCGTGCTCTCCACCGATCGGTCGAATGTTCTCATCCCACGGTACGTCCTTGAACAATTGGGACCGGCCCATAAAATAATTAATGCCCATATCGACCCGCCATGCCGGGTACGGCTTGAGGATGGTCGGGTTTTCCCACCCACGGTCGAGAAGCTGCAGGGCGATGTACTCGTTCGGCTCGTAGAGAAGATGGCCTTCGTAGCGCATGTTCTCGTAGGTTCCGACAACCAGATCGACGTTATCGTTGCCGTCCAGCGTATCGACCATCCGTTCGATGCCCTCGCGGACATACTTCAAACTGAAATCATAGTCGTCCGACGCCACGATCGTGTACCGATCACCAGCCACGTCGTTGACTGCGCCAGCACCAGCATTGCGCTTGGCGGTCAGGCCGCTGTCGTACGGCAGTTCGAACCACTCGTGGTACAGCGTGTTGCCTATGTACGGGCCGCTTTTTCGAACAGCCTCGCCGACACGCCAAACAGCGTTGTAACTTTCTTCCTTATCATCTGCTGCAACGATCACCTCGACCTCGGGCAAATTCTTCCGAATGCCACGAAGGCACTCCACCAGATAACCTGTGCGGTGGAATGCCGTCACGACGATCGAAAGCTTGTGGAGGTCAGCCATGCCGTGGGCCCACGCCTATGATTACACTTTCATTTCTACGAAGAACGCCGTCGACTAGCGTCCGGGCTTGCTGCAGCGGTAAAGTAAATCCGGCTGCATTCTTGTGCCCACCGCCATCCAGTGACGAAGCGATTTTGCTGACATCGAAGTCACCGATGCTGCGGAGCGAGAACTGAACTAAGCCATCGCCACGCTCGAACCACGTCATGCCATAGTCTGCCAGCCCGGCCAGCACGTTGCCGATTTCGCTGCAGTTCAGATAAGTGACGTTGAGCACGGCCACGGTGTCGCCGTCAAGCGTTCCCATCTGCGTGTGCTTTACCGCTTCACGAACATAGTGTTCGATGTGGGCCAGTGCGCCTGCGCCCAGAGAGACAGCATCGCTTTCATCCAAATCCAAAAGAACGTCCCACGCTTCGAACGTGAACGGCAAAGTGCCGATGTATGCATTGATCTCTTTCGAGTTTGTCAACTTCCAGTTCCAAAGATCACGGTCCTCGACATAGTCAACGTACCACGGACGCTCTGCACCGTCATTGCGTCTCTCGCCTCGTGCGTTTGGCAAGCCGCTGTCCCTGCCGAACAGGTAATCCCACGTCAAACCTGCGCCGCTTCGCTTCATGTCAAATACGATCTTGGCGCATGCGGCCTGTGGCAGACCACCGATCTTCGATTCAGCCGTTTTATGGTGGTCGAGAATCATCGTGTACGAAGCTGCGTCGATCAGAGCGATGTTTTGCTCTTTGGTCGGCAATGAAAAATCGGTCATGAGAACTCGTTTACCACGGCAGTGCTCGATCAGTTCATCGATGCCCGTCTGACCATGGGCACGGAAGATCACCTCAGCATCCGGGTACTTCTTCTTTGCGATGTATGCCGCACAGAACCCATCCGGGCACGCTGCGTGTGAGATGATTATGTCCATGTCTTGTCCTCTGGGCCGCAGGTGCAGCCGTCTTCGTTAATTTTTATTTTTCGGAACGCCAGCTCTTCTCTGATGCCTTTCGTTTTGTAATCCACAACCCAGCCGCCGACTGGCTCAGACGACCAGCCGCACATCATGAAGTGGAAAATCTTATCCAGAAGTTTCAAAAGTTCTTCTGTCTCCATGCCACGATAATTGGCTTCGACATGCTTATACTTCGGCCAATCGGTCAGTATGATTTTAGAACTTTTTTCCATTCTTTCCCTTCCGGTGTTCGACTGTATGATCTTTTCGAATCGCATTAAAAGCCATCTTCTCGACGTATGCGCCGCCCAAATCCAGACCGTGCCCGGCACAGTAGTCGAGGATGCGGATGAGTGCGTCTGCCATCTCGACCTCTTCCATCGAACGGTGCGGCAGCTTGTCGTCGGGCAGGTTCTTGCGGTGCCCTTCCATGGCCTCGGCGATCTCGCTAACAATCAACATCATCATCTCGGCCTTGTTGCGTTTGAGCGGTGCGCCCGATTCGAGATCGACCCACCACTTCTTGTTGGCTGCGTGAACCTCCTGCGCCAGCTTGTTGATTACCCGTGCTTGAATTTTGTTATCCGCCACATTCGCCTCCTTTGGTCAAATCGCAGACTGTGCTGCCTGATTCTTCGTAGATGTGTCCCTCGTTAGCCAACGCCACAGACAGCGGAACCGGGTTGAGCGGCTGGCCGGGACGGGCCTGATCTGGGTAGACAGTAAGGCCACGCAGACCGGGCAGGTACTTGACGAGCATATTACCGAAATCCCGCACTCTGGTGTCATTGTTAAATTCGGTTCCCCACTTGGGTAGATTGATGGTGCTTGAAATACCGTGGTCCACGAACTTCTGGACCCACGCTTGAAAGGCCACTCGCCTCTCAACATCCTGAGCGAGGTCATAGGCATCTTCGATCAACTCCAGAGGGACGCCCTTATCAAGCAAGCGCTTGGCGGTCGGGTCCACAACGTATTGGTACATCCACATATCACCCTTCAAGTAGCGGCGCTTATACGCGGCCACGAAGATCGGTTCGATTCCGGTCGTTGTCTCGGCAACGATGCCGATGGTGCCGACCGGGGCGATTGCCCGGGTTTTAACCGGCACGCTCAGTTCCCACTGCTTTGCATACTTTCGTGCAAACGCGCCGGATTGCTCGTAAATATGCAAGTACTTTGCTAGCTCTTCGTCCGGGCCGTACTTCCGATTATGACAAAGCAGCCACTCGTGGAGTCCCATGAGGCCGAGTCCAAGTCTACGATTTTTGTTTCTAACTTTGTCCACCCCGGCAAAAGGAATATCTGAGTAGACAGTACCTGCCAAGAGGAAGGCAGTAGCCAATTCCACAACCTTTTCCATTTCTTCCAGAGACTCAATTCTCGCCATGTTAATGGAGCCAAGATTACACACGTCGGAGTCGTCTGGGCTTGTAACCTCTGTGCACGCGTTGCGTAGTGTCTCTCGACTATTTTTCCCGAGGTCAATAGAGAAACCGGGTTCGCCCGTTTCCAGCATATGTCGTACCGTTGACCAATATACGGATTGTGCAAGCGTATGATTCTCGTGACTTTCATCATGGTATGCCTCAAAGAAGTCGTCGTTTAGAAGGACTGAGATGTTCGTCATGTCCATCGTGGCCGGGAAGTTGAAGTCCTTGGCCTTGAGCGCCAGCACTTCCGGCGTCCAATCCTTCAGACGGATAAACTTTTGAATGTCTGCGTGGTCCCAAGCCAGCCCGGCCCAGATTGCAGACCGGCGGCTGCCGCCCTGCATGATGTATCGGCCAGACTCGTTGACCATCTTCATCAACGCAATCGGACCTGTCGAGTAGCCGCCCGTCTTACGAATCAGCTTGCCCTCAGGACGGATGTCGCTATAGTCAGACCCAATACCACCACCCGTCATAAGCGACAAGGTTGCCTTCTGCATCAAATCCGACCAGCCTTCCCGGGAGTCTTCCGCTCGAAACAGAAAGCAGTTGTTGACCTGATGGAACAAGCGGCCCGTTGCGGCGAGATATCGACCGCCCGGCACGAACTTTCGTTCTTCGATGATCTTGCGTGTCGCCTCCACTTGCGATTTCGGTGCGTGAACCGCACGTAGGACATGTTTTGAAACTCTGTACGCTATGTTGGCCCATGTTTCCTTCTCCCCTTCCTTGTTCAAATGGGAGTACTTCTGCTCCATAATCGTTTGTGCGAACTTACTCATCTCAACGGGCATGCTTCAAACTCCGATCGGTTCCTCGAAGGCCCTTGACGTACAGACCTCGGTTAATTCCACGGCTGACCTTCTGTTGCCGGGTCTTGCGGTCTGCTTTACGACGATACCCTTTCTTGAAGAGTTGGATGGCGATGGCACGGGCGGCCAGCATCTGGTCCTCTTCCTTATCGTACGCCCCGGCCAAGGTCGGGAATAATTCACGGGTCAGTTCAACGACCTGCAACATGTTTGGATTCGGGCGACGAAACTTGCGCTTGCCTGCGAACTGCTTTGCGCCGACAATGGCCTTGATGGTTGGCTTCTGATTGTGCAGCGGCACGGTTGCGTAGACGGTTGTCCGTTCGCCGGTCTCGATATCTTCGTCAATCCACAGTTCCTTGAAACGCTGTTCGCACTTCTGCGAATCACGATGGCGTAATACGCACACTAGGCATTTGATCATTTTGCCCAGTTCCGGGTGGCGGCCAGAGAATGACTTGCCCCTGATCTCTGCCGTGGCTGCGTCTGCTGCCTTCTGAGCCTCTGGAGAGACTACGAATACAGGCTTGTCTTCCGGCACGGTGCCACCGGGCACGATCTCGTATTGGCTAACCACGTTCTCGGTCACGCCATCTTCGGTGTACTTGCGGACGCTCTTCTCGATTTTTTCGAACTCTTCGCTCATACCGCCTCCGTCCAAATCGCTGGGTCGTTCCTCGACCAGCTAATGCCTGCCGCAACTATTCTGTCACCACACTCCTGATAGTCGCCCTCTTCGATCTTCTTCAACGAGTACGCCAGCAGCGCTTGATTGCGGTCGCTGTACGTATCTGTTGCTGCCGGGTCCTTGGATGATGCAACCGGTGCCCTGTCCATGACCAACTCTTCTTGGTCGAGGCCGGGCTCGTCGTCGCCACCGATCTGAGAAATGATCGGCACGCCCATATCGAAGTCTCGGCCCTGCTGTGTCAAACGACCGTTCACAGGCTCGGGTTTAATACCTATTTTCACTCGAAATAAAAGAATATCGACCCCGTACTCTTCGATACGCTCGAAAGCAGAAAAATCGCCGTCCATAGATTTTTCTACATCACTCACCGAAATAGGCGTTATCCGAGGAGGGTTTGATGGCGCTATTCTATACTTTTCTGATCTATCGAATGCTTTTTTGTAAAACGCTGTTGCCGATGCTTCGGTTTCTCTGAGCGGCTCGTTTCCGGCGTATGCTCGATGTATGTGTGGCTTCTCAATGGTGGGGACTCGTGGTGTTCTCATTCGCATATCCATGCGATACTTTTCTGTTTTCAGGTCGATCGGTTTAGTTGCCGCTGGTAAGATTCGCTCAAGTTCTTTTCTTTGAACTCCGATAGACGATACCAAGACGATATCGCTACTGTAACGAAAGTCTTGTTCTCTGAACTCTAATACTTTTTCAGAGCCTTTGCAGAGATCGCAAGTCTTTTTCTCTTGCGGAGTCATAGAACAACAAAATGGGCAATTAACAGCCACACTTTCTCTGATACGCTCGATAGCGATCCATCTGGCGGCCCGCTCCTTAACAAGGGCGTTTGCCTCGTCGTATTCTATCATTTTCTTACATTGGCACTTGGGCGCTGGCGGTTCTGAGAGCCCAATGGCCACCAACTCTTGTCCGATACACCCTGAGTGCATTCTGACCTTCATCTCGTCCCTCCCATAGGTCCAGCATTATACGGCATGCTTTTTGGGTCTTCCTCGTTTTCTCGCACCTAGGAGGCCTCTACCGTCGGTACGTAAACCTTGGGAGGCCCGACGAATGCTGCGTACAACACACTCAATTTTGAGTGGGCTCGTCCCTAGTTCTTGAGCAACCTGTGTGTCTGTGTACCCCAATCTAAAAAACAGATTGATTACCGCAGCCCATCTAGCAGCTGCATCTCGTTGTTTAGCGTTTGTTTTCAATTTTGGAAACGAGCGAAGTAATACTTTCTGAACCTCGCTGTCTTTGAAAACCCAAGAGGGTGTCTGACGTCGAACATGTGATTTGTAAGTTCTGGGCTTAACGATCTGGTGTCCCCCGCCCATGAAAGTATCGTTGCTGTCCAGAGACTGTCTTAGCTTTTTTCCTGTTTTCATGTCTACTCTGCCCTCAGTATTTTTAGAATCTCTGCCGCATTTTCATGACCAATCAAAGCCTTTTTGGCTTTTTTGAGCATCTTTCTTTTTGTTTTGGTTCCCCGACCATCAGAATCTGTTCCAGAGTACGGTCGGGTCAAGGATTGATGGCGCTCCAAAGAACCAGACCTCTCATAGTGATGTGGGTCCGCTCCTGTCAGTTCTTCGTCGAACTGATGCTCTTGAAAAAATACCGTCTGCGGTGCTGGCGGCAACTTCGTTATCTTAACCATTCGGCTCACCCTCGTCTCCGAAGAGATCGTCAAGACTCTCCTCGTTGGATTTTGTAAAATTCAACTCTTTATACTTCTCGTCGCCCAGAACGAAGGCGATGAAGAACGGGTCGTTCTTGTCGTCGTGTGGGAAGCGGATTCCGAATGTGTTCGGATACGCCCTGCGTTGCCATGCGTTCACGATGTTGATGATTTGTCTTGCGGCGATTTCCCCAGCATCGTTAGCAGATTGCTCCGAAACATATCCAGCATTGAACTGTAGACGTTGTTTTGTAACAACTGCTGGGGCAACGATTTCCGCATATTGAGAAAGCCACTCATCTCGTCGCTGCTTGGCGGCTTTGGTGGTGTCGAGTTTTCCATCTTCTTTCCTTCCCTGCGCCTTCTCCATCATCTCGATCATGGACTCGTTGGCGACCAGCACGAGGTTATCGTTGTCGTCGATCTGAGCGACTATCGCTTCTTGGCCTGCGGCCAGCGTACGGGTGTCTTCGAGGAGCGTAACCGAAGAACCTTTTTGAATATTGTGCGATTTCTTGACGAACCAGAGAAGTGCAACGTCACGGATTCCAGACAGCCATGAATAGCGGCGAAGCTGTGTATCATACGCTGCAATTCCATAAGCCTCTGGAAAGTCAACTCCCGACGTCTTGATGTCGATAATGACCGGGCGAAGTGGTCCAAATTCAGCTTTCCAATCAAGTTTAGGGAGCATGGGATGGTTAGGGTCCACATAGGCGATGATGTCGAGTTTACCTGCGTCTTCGATTTCTCCATAGTTCGGGTCATTTGGGAAGACCTCCTTCTTTGCTTCTTTCTGAAACAACGTCTGTCCACCCAGAGGAATTGGTAGCGATGGCTGCTTGATGAAATATAACTTTAGCATCTCTAGGCCAGCCTTGTAAAGCGAGGCCCAGTCCTTCTCGACAGCGGTGTAGCGCAGTTCGGTGTTAGCCGCCTGCTTGGCCCACTCTTCGATGAAGACGTTGAGTGTTGACTGCTTGTTGCCGTCGTGCTCGTGATACCACTGGATGGCGTTCTCGACCGCACGGCCAAACATGAACGCGGCCTTGTTGTCCTTCTCTTTCCAGCCCTCGATCTTCTGCAGGTAGTACTTCATCGGGCACTGATCGAACGTATTTCCTGCCGAATAGGAGTGTTTTCTCCAAGGTTTTCCAGAACTACTGATATAGAGGTAAGCCACTATTTTAGCCCTCCCAATCGTTTAGGGACTGTCTTCAAATATTCTCGCATTTGACGGAGTCCCCATCCTTTGGGGGTGTCTTCCGGCCATGCGAAGCTCCAAATTATGTTCTCGATTATCTGCTCGTTTTCCGTTTTTATGATGGACCGTCTCGCCTTTTCGAAGTTTTCTACCTAGCGTTTTCTCCATGATAAAGCGATGTTCTAGGACTGCTGCTCCTTCGCCAACTCTGATCATCTTATATCCCTGCGGAGTAGTAGAGCCGCCCTTAAATTGAGAGCATGGTCGGCACACACCTCGGCTTTTTATCAGCTTTGGATAAAATACAATCCATCGAGGCTTTAAAGCCGCGCACGAGTATCCTTTATCGGACAGGTTACGAACATTAAAACTCGTGGCTTTTTCACACGATGCTTAATGTTAATGATAGCTGGGATTTTCTTCTTCATACCCGCCAATGTTATACGATTATTTGGCACTACCCGCGCCTCGGGTCGGTGAACGTGAAATGGCCGTCGATTCGGTTCTCTTGGAAGTCCGGGCCCTCGTATTCGTCTTCGGTCCCTTCCTCGAAAGAGTTGGCCCACTCCTCGAACTTTTCTTCTAACTCGACTGGTACGTAGTAGTCATGTCCGCTGTCGTCGCCCATAATTCGGTAACGTTGCGGCGCTTTAACTTTGTTCGCCATTTTGCTCCTCCAAATTCAAGAACTCGCTGCGGAGTCCGTAGTAACTGATATCAAGAGTATCGGCTGCACGACTGCATGCAACGAAGAAGATGCGCTTCTCTTCAAGCCACTCGCCGTCCTTGTGCGGCATCAGGCCTTGCTTCGCACCGATCACATAGACGTGCTTCCATTCACGGCCCTTGGCTTGGTGAACTGTGCTCAGAGCCAGAGACGGATTCTTATCCCGGCCTTCGTAGTTCGGTGCCTTGGCTGCCTCGCAAGCATACGTCAGCTTGCGTAGCCATGTCAAGAACTCTGCCGTCGTGCCGCCCTTGAAGCCTTTGCCGCCTGCGGCCTTGGGTGCTGCCAGCCTGATGAAGTCAACTAGATTTTCGACCGGCGGCTTCTCGTTCGGTCCACCGACGTTGCGGTAGATGTGGTTCAGATTGTGCCGCTCCATCAGTTCGCCCAGAACTGTGTGTGCTGGGCGTGGGTCAGCCTTGTGTTCCTTGGCCAGATCGATCAGGTGCTTGACCTCGTTGGTCTGCCACAAATCCTTCTGGCCGAGAATCATGCTCTTCTTGCCTTGCGTCATAACGACACGTTGGAAGTTGCGGAGCTGTCGGTTAGTCCGGGCAATCACTACCGATTCGTTCAGTCGGTCTCCGATCTTTTCAACCACTTTATACGCTTCCTGTAAATCATCAGCGTAGCATGTGATTGTTGGTCGAGTGCCGATTTCTCGGTCGGACAGCATGTGCGATGCGAGCCCGTTGTCAACCGGCAGGATTTGCTTGAAGAAGTCAACGAGAGATTTTGTGCTTCGGTAATTTTGTCCGAGATAAAGCGTTCGACTTCCGGGGAAATGGGTGGCAAAGTTCGTAAGGTTTCCAGCCACAGCACTGCGCCATTCGTAGATGAGTTGGTTTTCGTCTCCCACCACAAAGATGTTGCCGCCATAGATGAGTTGTAGCAGCCTGAATTGAACCACGTCAGTGTCCTGACACTCATCGACAGAGATGTATTTCCGTTGATGTCTTCCACGAACCTCATCGTTTGTCTCCAATAGGGCGACCGTCTCTTTCATCAGAGAGTCAAAATCCAGCCAGCCCTGCTCTCGGCACTTCTTCTCGTAGTCCCTGTACGCCGCTGCGTAGAAGAACTCGTTCTTGTTCGTGCTGTACGTCTCTTCCAGAGCCTGCTTCGGTGAGATGTTCGAGGCCTTCCACTCAGCCAGCTTGTCCTTGAGCGAACGGAAGCTGGTGATGGTCGGGTACATCTTCATCAGGTCTTTCAACAGCTGAAAGTCCTGTCCATAGGTCGGCAGCACGAAGTCTCCAACTTTGAACGGCAGATGATCTTTCTCTTTCATGATCAGATCGAGTGCGAACGAGTGGAAGGTGCGGAAGACCTTCTTAGCATCCACCAGCCCGACCTTGTCCGCCATATTCTCAGCCGCCGCTGCGGTGAACGTCAGGTTGAGAATGTCCTTGGCGAACACGCCCTTGGCGAGGATGTTGCGGTGACGGGCAACGAGCGTGGTCGTCTTGCCGGAACCCGGCCCGGCGATGCACACAAAGTCCCCGTCGATTGCGTTGGCCGCAACCTCCTGCTCGGCGTTGAGTTTGTAAATCAATTACCGTCCCCGAACTCGGCATCGAATCCGACGCTGTAGCCGGACTTGCTGCTGAACTTCTCTTTCTTGTTCTTCTTCAAGCGTGCGATGGTTTCGTCCAGAGGGATGTCGAGCGCCAGATAGGTGGTGGCGATTTCACGCAAATACGCCAGCGACAGACCGTCGGTCTTGTCGATGATTTCCTCCAGCTTGGCGTCGTCGACGTTCTTGATGGTGTTCTTCAAGTACGCTCGGCGAGTTTCAACGGTCGGTGCATGCAAACCAATCACGGGGTCGAAGCGGCCCGGGCGACGAATGAATCGGTCGGCCACTGCGTCCGGCTTGTTCGTTGTGGCGATGTGGACGACGTTGTTAATCTGGTTCTCACCGTCGTACAGCGCCAACGCTTCCGTTTCTTCGCTGGCAACGTTGCTGCCGTTTGCACTTTCCAGATATGTCTCCAAGTCCTCGACCACGGTCATGATTGGTCGGTTCGGCTCGGTCTTGCGGAACTCTTTCAGGCCCTTGACCAAGGTCTCGAAGTCGTCGCCAATCGTGAATATGACGCCGTTCATATCGACAATCTGCTTCTTGAGGAGATTGATGAGCGACGTCTTGCCAACGCCCGGCGGTCCCCAGAACATGATTCCGCGCTTGTGCAGAAAGCCGTGGTGCCTGTATTTCTCTTCGCCTTCCCAGAACTTTTTAATCTGATCGAGCACGTACTGTGTCGGCAGGCCGGGCAGGTCGAATAGGTTGTCGGACAGCGCAACAGACTTGCGTGCCCAGATAACTCCGTTCGAGTCCTCGGCGTGATAGTATTCGCCAGCCGGGAGTTCTTCGCACACCTTGCTCAACGATGCGTACTTGACTCCCGACGGTGTATCTGCAACTTGCCATCCAGTTCTGATTACCGACTCTGTGGTCATTGTTCCTCCAAGGAAATCTTGCAATAGTTTTTGTGCTTCTGATTCAGATTTTGCCGATGCTATCGATTTACCGCTACCACCACCAGCCCACAAAATAACATGCCAGCTCCGATCGCCCGGGCCACCTATTTGTTCGACGGTGTACCGGCCATTCGCGTACGACATCCAACGATCGCCCCTCGACAGTTTGGGTTTCTTCGCCACTACTTGGCTCCGATCGATTGATTGATATACTCAACCAGTGCCTTGGCTCCGTTGTCCTTCGTGTACGTGTCGAGGAAATCGAACAAATCTTCCCACTGCGTCAGCGACAGCTTGGCGACATCTGCGCCGCCAGTATACCGGAGCGCAAACGCACGCAGCTTATTCGGCGGTCCACCGACATCCTCTGATGGCATCATGCCACCCTGCTTCGGAAGAATGTCATTCGAGTAGACCTTGAGGCGTTTACGGAAGTCTTCGAACTTTTCCTTGTCGAGCGCAGCGGTCGGCGGAGCCGCTGCCGGAGTCACAGGCGCACTGGGTGCAACACTGGGTGCAACACTGGGTGCAACACTCGGTGGCTCCGGTGCTGGTTGCGGAGGCGGCGCGGGAACTTGAAAGTTCTGAGGCTGTGTGAAAATCGTTTCAACTTTCGTTTCAGTCTTTGGGGCGGTTTCAACAAGCGCTGAAACAGGGGGTTTTGGTGAAACCGTGAACGGCGGTTCCGGGCTGAAAATTCCTTCGGGGAGAGAAGGGTCGAAAGCTTGACCGGTACCAACGGCCCCCTTCTCTCCTTCAGCCGTGGCTATCGGCTCCGAAACTTTCTCTTCCAAGGAAACTGTATTGGCCTTCTTTCGTGTTCTCTTCGCCTTTGGCTTGATTTCTGCCGCTGCTGTGTCCGGTTTCGTGTCCACAGAAGTTGTTGGTTCTGCTGGGTTTGCGATGGCCGGAGGCGTCTTTGTGTCCGCCTGCTTGTCCGCCTGTTGTTTCCACGCGGCGTCAATGTGCGCCTGCTGGCCGACGAACTGTTCGGTAAGTGGCTCAGGAAGAATAACTTTGGCCTGCTCTGCGGCGATTTCTACGAACTTACCCGGCGCAGCGTTCGGCGCGACGGTCGGGGGCTTCGGTACGACCACTGGGGGGCCGGAGAGCGTGGCTAGGGAGGCCGCAGACGTCGCAACGTTCGATGTCTGGGGGTTGACCTCAGATTCGTCCAAAAGGCCGCCACCGACGAACTGTAGCGTCAATCGGCGCATCGCACGGGTCTGGGCGGTCATGACGGCGTAGGCCACCTTGTCGCCCTTCAAACCACTCAAATCGCAGGCACCGACCGCCATCTCTTGACGGCCTGTCTTGTCCTTGCCGACAGCGATAAACGACACGTAGCCGTCGCCGTTGGCCGGGTTGAGCGCCGTGATCTCGATGCCGTGAATGCCGCGCAAAATGTCCGTGGTGCCCTTGCGAGCGTAGGCCGCCAGCTTCTTCATGCCGGTCTTCTCGTCGTGCATCCAGATCAGGTCGAGTGCGTTGAGACTGCCCGGCAATCCGAAGTATTCGGAAGCCTCGAACAGATACTTGGTGCGCTGTTCTTCGGACAGCGTTTCGAGATTGTGAATAAATGCAAACTTTGGTTTCATCATGTCCCCCATTTTACTACAGGTCTGATCTTTTGTCAAGTTTATTTGTGATAAAACGTCTCTTCGAACCCATCCGCTCCAAGCAACAAGCCCGGGGCCCAGCCAATCGGCGTTGACATGATCTCGATCATTTCTTCGATGCCGGGCGAAAACGGGTCGTTGGCTACGAGCGTCAAACCTTCGTCGTGAACGTGTCCTACGACTGGCATGTCGTTGTATTCAAAATCGAGTAACTTGCAGGCCAACACGTCGCGTGCGATTCCCTGCACCAAATTTTCAAACAGCTTGCCGCCGTGCGTCGTGGTCGAGGACCACTGACCGGTGACCTGATCTTCGTTTGCATACCACAGCGCCGGGCGGTACACATCCTCTTGCTCGCCCTTCTCGTTCGTTCGGGTCCACGGCATCTTGGTGTCGATAACATGTGCGTCCATGTAGTGCAAGCGGCGACCGGACGGCAGCTGCATACGCATCATCGGCTTGCGCCCATCGATGTTCAATCGGTCGATCAGCACGCAACCGTTCGGGCCAACTGCACGTCGAGTATTCGTGTGCTTCGGGTCCATGACGGCCATGACCGCTTCCTCAAGCTGAGTCCAGATACCGTGCTTCGGATTGCAAATTTCGGGATACGAATCACGGAAGACGCGGGTCACCATGTGAGCCTCTTCCTGTTTCATATCGACGCCTTGGCCGTAGGCGAATCCCCACAGCCCGGTACGAATCTTGTCGAAGATTTTCTCGCACTGGCAGACATGACGCTTCGACGCCTTGTGCGGACAGTCCGCTAGGTGGTCGATATACGAGGCCTTGCCGCGTCCCCATCCGCCGCCGCCCATGCGGTAAATCGAACCGAGCACGCCGACCTTGCCGAATTGGCGAATCTGTTTCGCCAGCTTCTTCTCTTCTTTGCCGTAGACGCCTTCTTTTGCCAAGAACAAACGATCGTATGTGTGCTGCGGATAAATCTTGACGCCGAATGCGATGTACGAGTCTCTGCCGTTGCGACGGAACTTTCCTGTCGGGTCTGTGTACGGTTCGAAGACCGACATAAGCGAATGGCACTCTGCCAGCCACGCACCTACTCTGGTTTCGATTGCATTAAAGATCGCAGACGTTAAATCTGGTTTTCACGCTGCTTCTCCTCTCTCGTGAATATGTTGACCTCGTACACCGGCACGAGAGTCTTCGCACAACGTTTGCAGTACACCCACCGGAACCACTTGCTTGACCAATCCAGCATCAAGCAGTGCATGACGCCGTTCTGAGTTACGTGGCCCTTGAGCCAGCAGTACGGGCGCAACAAAAATAGAAACCTTTCAACCCCAAATTTCCTCATCGATTCACCAAGTCAACAGCGTACCAAAACCCCTTGACCTTCGGACAACGCACGACTGCGTGGACCAGCAGCCCTCTCCAATAGACACGTTGCAGCTTGTGACCGTGATGGCACGAGCGGCAATACAGCGTCCGCTCTTTCGATTTCACATCTATCCACAGCCTTGCGAATCTCATCAGTGCCCTCCCAAGTGATAGACTTTATACAGCACGATCGCTTGCGCCAGCGCACCCAGCAGGGCGCACATGGTTCTGATCGTAGACATGGTGAACAGAATGTGTTCTCGGTGTGTCAAAGGCTTTTTTCCTCTGAGATCGACGTAGGAGTCGTAATCGACTGCTCCATTTTCTTGGTTGCTTGTTTTCGTTTTTGTTGTCGCCATTCGGCCCTCTCTTCAAATCTGTGTTTGTTCATTCTCCAGACGTCGTACTCGTAGAACATCACGAAGAAACCTTGAACGACGATAATCCACAAAGCGATTGCGTCCATGATAGGACCCATGATACCTCCGTGTCAACACTTCCATGCCAAACCCCGCTCTCACAGGGCTTGGAGTTGAAGTGTTACGGCTTATATCTGCTATCGCAGTAATCTCCCAACGGAGGAGGAGGTGAGAATCTGTCGAGCGCAAGAGGAAGTCCGATAGGAATGTTGGTAATACCATACGGAACCGCTGTGTGCCACGTAGGGCAAACCCAAGGCGTCGAGTTGTCGGGAGTAATTCGGACGCAGATATCCCAACTCGTCCACCACTGCGCTTGAAACGGCGCTGTCATGGCCCGGATTTCGGTAGGAGCAACCGCTGGATTCGAAATCGTGCACCACGGTTTAACCGGCTGGTCGCAGACTGTATTCGTCGCGCCAGTGACGCAGTTTGTGTTAGCATACACATGGTCTGGAACCGAGGAACCGCGCAGTAGACGGATGAATTTGAAGACGATGCTGCCGCCCGAGAAACGACCGGCTTGTGTGCACATCAAATCGTAACCGGTATCACTTTCGGTAGGGAATGGGTCGTCTCCGTTGGTGTCCAAAAACGCAGGAGTAATGTAATTGAAACTGCAAGTCGCACAACTTTGTGCGCTGTTGCTGGTCGAACCATACGTTACGCCGTTTTTCTTGAGAAGGTTATGGTTGGTTACGTAGTGGTGAACGCTGGTGTTGACCATCGTCTGGCAAGTACTCGTCAGGGATGAGTATCCTGCCACTGACACGGTCTGTGTCAAGTGGATTGCGGTTGACCCTGTTGGGTCGGTCGTGTTTGCGGGGAAAGTGGCTGTCTGGCTCACGAACTCACTAAAGTGAGGCGTGATACAGCCTATTTGAGCAGAAGCAGACCCTGCCAAACTACACAACAGAGCTAGCATTGCAAAGATTTTCAGTGTCGTTTTCATTAGTTCGAGTCTCCCTCAACAGCGATCTTCATGTTCTTTTTGTACTCCTCTAGTCTGACGTGGAAATACGAAGACGCAAGAGGGCCCAAGGTGTCTTCGATCTGTCCCTCGGCTTGACGAACTAGGGTCTTTCTGTTCGCCAAATAGTCCTTCTCGTTGGCAGTGTTATCTGCTCCCGAAACTAGATTGTTCATGGCGACAGAATCGTATTGGTTGCTGACAGCTTGAAACTTCTGGTTGAAGTCTGCGACTGTCTGCATGATTTGGGCGGTCTGATCGTCGGTCAGCGAAAAGTTACCAAAGAGGTATCGAACCTCGTTGGCGCTAGATGCTGTCGATGCGTTGAGCAGGAACATAAACCAAGCGTCGATGTCCTTGATCTTTTCTGGGTGCTTGGAGCCATCGATCACGTTTTCCGAAACCGGCATATCCATTGTTTGCATGCTGACGTCTTGCAACACGCTCGCCTTAACCTTATGGTTAGGAACGAACGAGATGGCAAGAAGTGCAGCAGCGACTGCGAAAACTAACAGGTACCATTTTTTCATATTGTCTCCTTCTATTGTTTGTCTACATTTGAAAGTCTGGGTTCCCATGCTCTTTCAAAACTTTTATGCTTGTGTCTTCCCTTCTACCAAGTCAAACAGCTGCTTGATAGGCACATCGGCCATCTGATCTAAGTCTGCGTCTGTCAGTCCCATGTCGTACAACTTTTCGAGCATCTTGATGCACTCTTTTTCGGTGTACATTTTAACGCCAGCTTCGATCATGCGACCTCCGATTGCCAAACCATTTTCTTCATCATACTCCGTGCTCGGGCGCTTGGCCGCTTAGTGAGAAACCCCGTACCCACAGCAAGAGTGTAGTCTGGCGCTTTGTCGAACTGTGTCGCTGTGGCGTCCACTATTTGGCCACTGCGAATGTTGCGAATAAACCAGTGCGTGTCGCCCTCCCACTGCATTCGCATAGCCACCCAGCCCCGGGCCTTGCCGCCCAGCAGATGAAACAATGCTTCGCTCGTGACGTAGCAGTTGCCTCTCATGCGACCTCCGGTGCAACGAACACAGTGCGGATGAGGCACTTGATTACGCCCAGCACCGTGCCGTACTTCGCTTTGATGCCGTCGTAGTCGTTGGCGTAGACCATCGCACGAGCCTCGTTGATCACATCGATGTCTTCGAAGTCGTAGCCGTCCGGGTTTGCGTCGTTCTTACCAAGAGTCTCTGGACGGGCCATGTTGTGTAACTGGACCGCCGAGCCTGCCCAGCGACCACAACGGGAACTGCCCAAATATATGAACTGATTGCGAAGTCTTCCATCGGCGCACACCTGTCTTAGAATTGCACTCAATTTTGTATAGCTCGTGGACGCTGCGACACGGCGAGCCTTCAAAACCTTGATGCACAACTCGTCCATCTTGCACTCGGGGTCCTTGATCGCAGCTTCGACGAACGCCTTGTTCAATGTGTTGTACGGGTAGCCACGCTGTCGCGCCCACGGCAGCAGTTGCTGGGTCGAGTTTGCGTTCTCCAATCCGGTCAGGGCGTTCTGGCTATCGAGTGCTTCCTGCTTGGCGCGTTCGGCCAGACCTAGCGCCTTGGTGACGAAGTCGATATCGACGGGCATGCCTCGGTCGTTGACGACCTGATCGAACTCCCACAGACGACGTTCGAACGGCGGCATCGGCAACGCTTGCAAAATTTCGATGCGACGATAGACTTCTTCCTCGGCGATCACGTCTTGGCGGCAGTACTCGCAGAACTCTTCCCATTCTTTCGGGTGAGTGTTCCAATCGTTAAAATACAAGCCGCCCTCTTTCTTCGAACGCTTCTTAGGCTTCGAGAAAAGATCGATCAGGTCCTCGCCGCGCTTGTCCTTACGCAGATGGGAGGGCAGGCTCAGAATGTGGCAGGCTGATTCGAGATCACCGGGCATCGCAAGATAGCGAGCGCCGACTTGAGGGTCGATAAATCTGGTGGCGGGTATGTAGATTCCAAGCTTGTGCCATAGACCATAACGTTCGAAGGCACAGTTAAACGCTGAGATCATGACTTCGGGGTCTAGCAAAGCGTCTCGTAAATATGGCGGCCTAGGCTCGCCTTCGGCGATGCGCCACAGCTTGACTTCGTTCTCGCCCGGCAACTTATAGGCGAGCATCAGCAGTTCAGTCTGAGGGTGGGTCATGTAATTCCACAGACCAACACTCTTCTGGCCGCCTAGCTCGACGACGCCTCTTGATTCGAAGTCAAGTCTCAGTATCTTCATTCGTCCTCTACATCTCTCTTGATGAGCACGCGGACCTGCTTCGGTTCGCCCGGCTTGCCGGTGCCCTCTTCGCGGATGATGTTGTTGCGAATCAAACCCATGTACGACTGATACCACAACGTCGTACCGACACGATCGGCGTGGCACAAACGTTTTAGCTCGCGCAACGATAGCACGCCGCCGTTAACTTCCAGCTTGGTACGCATACGCAGCTGCAGTTCGGCTTCTCTGTTCGAAGCTTCGTAAGACGGCTGGTAACGCTTGACTGCGATCTCGTAATCCACGATGGCGCAGCCGCGCAGCAAACACTCGTCATCGATCACTTCCAGACCTAGGTCCACGGCGAACAGCAGCGCCCACTTCTTGGCACGCTCTGCGTAACGAGCGCCCTTGGTGACCAACGACTGGAACTCGGGCAGGCTCATGTCTTCGAACTCGAAAAACTTTTGATTAATCGCCTTGTCAACTAGACGACGGGTTTCTACAGCACCCGGTGCGAAGTCTATGGCAATGAAATGACGCTTCTCTGGCAGCTTCTCGGGCTGCATGACGAACATCGTTCGGTCGTTGAGCCCGGTGTCGCTACCGTTCATCTTGCTCCACAGCTCGGCGAATGATTCGTCGGTGCAGAGCGCAATCATGCTGGCGCAGTAGCTGTTCGGCGGCAGAGCGTACTTCTCTTTGACGCCCTTGACGGTGTTGCCGAAGTGCTTCGACTCGTACAACGTCAAAAGGTTCGAGATCATTGTCGAGGATTCGATGCCTGCCTTCTTGACAAGCTGCGACAGCTCGTCGTAGTAGAGAATAGCGTTGTGGCAGCTGCTCTTCTGCATGTCAATACCTAGACCCTCAGGAGAGCCTGCGGTCCAGACCAACGTGCGACCGTCCGCACTTGTCAGATCACGACCGGCGTGCGCCAGCATTCCAGCATAGTGCATATACGACATCGCATCGTCAACCGACGAAGACTTGTTCGTTTCTCCACGGCGGCCAGAGATCACGAGATACTGGGAGCCGTTGAACGGACGTGAGTCAAACTGGCCCTTGAAGAATACCTTGGTGCCGAGATAATTCAGAACCATGGCAGCCGCTGGCAGCCACATGAAGTATGGCACACGAGAGTTGTGGACGCAGACAGGCTCGACAAAGTTTTTGTAAATAGACGTGCCGGTCATTACCCATACCGGAAACTCCGGGTACTTGCCCTGATCGAACGTAGGAATCTCTTCTACGATCTCGACCGCAGGCGGCGCAACCGGGTCCGGCTTCTGGTTGAAAATCAGTTCGCTGTTGGTGCCGGGCGGGTAGGCTTCAAAAGAACGAGCAACCTGTTTTATTTTGTCGTCGTCAAGAGGCGGTTCGCACTGCTGATGAGCGATCTCAAGTAGCGCAGCTTCGAGCGTCGAACCTCCTAAGCCCATCTCCCGCAAACGACCTGCTTGTCTGACTAACCAACCATGTATGAAACCGTGAGGGATGCGATTGTTCTCGTTGCGTGGGATATCGCCTTGTGGTGCAGGCTTCTTCTCGACACGCTGATTCGAACACCATTCGATAAGCCAATCAGGTGCGGGAGCGATAGGGGCTGCTGGATTAAGCGCAGTGTAGGGCTCGTTCGAATGCGGGTGAATGGAGCCTGCCGCAACGACGTATTGATTTTGTGCTCTGAAAGACCAATCGCCGTTCTTTACATAGGACTGCGACACGTTTCCCAAGGCGAGAACCGCAGGAGTGTTACGAAAATAAAAATGGCCTCGGCCAGCACGGGAGCGCACCATGTACGTCTCGACTTCCTTCATCAAATCGTGCCCGGTTTCCTGAAAGATTCTTTCAAGGACTGCCTGATCGTCAACTTCAAAAAAGGACACGCCGTCCGCAGCACCTGTCGCCACGGCTGCGCCGTTGTAGTCTGGGTACTGTTTGTCCCAGAGAGCTAGCGTTTGCATATCGATTGTTGCGGAGGTGGGCCAGTCGGAAAGGAATGCTTTCTTAGAGTTCGGCATCACAGGGGTGACCGGTACCCCGCGTGCGGCTAGAGGCGTAGCTATGTCAAGGAATCTCATTCACCCTCATTCTATCACGGAATCGAATTGGCGTCAACAGAAGATTAAATCCCCGTCTTTCCGGGGTGTCAAAGCCTGTTCAGCGGCTTGCCTGTTACCTCTCGGCGAAGTAAGGTGTTAGAAACCTCGGGTTGCCGTTCCCGGTGTCGGTGCTTGCTGGAAGGACACGTTGTTGTTTGGTGCCTGTCCTGCTGGCGGCTGGGCGTAGGTCTGAACCGGCTGGCCCTGCGGACCTGCCTGCTCCTTCGGACGGTCCTTGGCGCGAACGAAGCCAGCCGGAATGGCCGGTGCGAGCATGCCCGGTGCCAAAGGCACGATGCTCTCGACGTTCGTGTACGGGTCGGCTGGGTTCTTCGGGTTCTCCGACTTGACCAGCGACAGGATGTTGGAGCGACCGATGATGATCTGCGCCAACTGTTCGGTGTTCGTTACGAGCGGAAACTGGCCGCCCAGAATCTGCTTGATGCGCTTCGTCAGTTCAGCCTTCTCGCTAATGCTGGCGTTATAGATGCCCACAACGGTCATGGGCTTGTTTTCGCTGTCAAGCACTGGCGTGCCATCCAAGCGACCGAGCACCCAGTGAATGCGGACCTTGTTTTTGAGTCCGTACTGCGTCTGGATGTTTGGCATTTCGACTACGTCGATGATGGTGCCCAGAAACATTCCTGCGTCGGGCTTTTCGAACTTCTTGCCTTGTGATAGTTCCATGTGATTCTCCTGTGCGCTATGCGCCTTTGAGTGAGTATAGGTACGACTTGTCGAGCACGGATATTTCAAACGGTACCTTGTTGGCCAACGCTTGAACGTCCGTTTCCTTCACCGATTTCCACCAGATTTTGTGTTCTGGGTTCCACCGGAACTTGTACTTCTTATTCTCCGCATTGTCGGTCGTTCGTGGTGCATGACTTCGAACGGCGACCTGCGGAACACTTGCACGCTTGACGATCTCGTCTATGCCGTGATACATGGCTAGGCGCATCGAAGCTTGCGAGTCTGCCAAAGCTGAGTGAGCGTCGTACACGAACCCAGCCTTGGCACACATTGTGATGAGCGACTCTGGTTCGACGCCGGGAATGTCTTCGAATGTGTCCACAATCAGAACATTCGGTAAGGCAACCTCGTGTCGCTTCGCCCATCGTTCAAGAATCGGCCAGTCAAAGGACCGTACATTGTGTCCTAGAACCGCATCAGCCTGTCCCATCATCTCTACGAGGGTTTGTAGAGCGTCAAGGTCATTGTAGCTGTAGTGATCGACCGCCGACTGCTGAATGCCTGTGATATTTGTGATCTCTTCTGTTACGGCAACTCCGAGCGGGTTAACAAGCATGCCTGCGCTTTCGAAGTACCGCTTGTGCCCGGTCGAGTAGATGCTAGCGCCGACTTCGATTACTCGATCGTTGTCTCTGTCGGTGCCGGTGGTTTCAAAATCGAACGGGACGATGATCACAGTGTTTCCTTCTTCCATTCTTCAAGATTATGCTGTACGGTATTTCGGACGACGAACGACGGTTGGTCGAAGAGTCAACCATGCGAAGGGCACTCTTCCAAAGTTCTTTATCCGGCGTGTCGCTCCAAACTTCGTAGCCGCAACCCAACGTGCAACGGATTCTGGATTTGCCGTCGATGAACGTGTGCATCGAGACGCTGTAGTCCTTGAGCCAACCCATCTTGTTGCCGCCGTAAATATCGACGCCCCATCGACTTGCTTCGCCGCCCTTGAGATGTCGGCACCTCGATCTCGGAGTCTTCTTCAAATCCCAGAGTTGTTTCTGGTACGAGTCTTCCGGCGATAACGGCTCTGGGTTGCGGCGCTTTTCACGAAGGTTGATCGCCATTTGTTCGGCCAAATCATAGATGGACTTTTTCTGCTGTCTGGCAAAATCTTCGTCAGTCTGCTGTGGTGGCGGCTGCGACGGCCACACCTTAATTGCTGGTCTGACTAAATCTGCCAGATACTCGAAAAAGTCCGCAATTCTGTGTCTGAAACTCATATTAGTTTGCCATTACCTCTTTACCGTCTCGTGTCACAAGCTTGCCGTCCTTGTCGAAGGCTGGGGATTCGCCGTGAACGTCTTTGACCTCGGCACGGATGTGGGTGATCATGTGCATCGGCACCCACATTCGATTCGTGGTGAATTTTGTTGCGTCTAAGTGGTCCGGGTCGTCCTGACTCAGCATGCCATTCGTGACGATGATGGCCCGGGTCGCCTGTGATACCGCATCGGCGAGTTCTTCTCTCGTGTCAACCTTGAAGTTGAAAACTTGACGAAGAACTTTCGGGAAGCCGTCCGGCCTCCGCGTTTCGTCGATGTGGCCGAGCAAGGTGACTAGAAATTCCACATTCCCTCCTAGGGAACCAGTATTGGGCCGCCGGTGCCACTCTTCAAGTTCTCATCGGAACGCTTGGCCGCCGCTTCCGCTGCGGCTGCTGCCGCTACTGCTGCCGGATTGCCTGCTTCGATGATCGTCTTTGGCTGAGGCAGATTATGAACTCCGCTCTTTGCGCCTGCGATCTCGCAGACGTCGCTGCAGTATACGTAGCTGCGTTGGTCTACGGTCTGGACCAAGCGTAGCGCCCGGAGCCAAGAGTTGGCCGGATTCTCGAACGTGGCCTTCTCGTCTTTACGATCGAATGTGATCGTTTTGTTACACTCTTCGTTTTCGCACTTGATTGTGCGGATTACTGCGTCCTGTGGACCCATTGCTCCCTTCCTTTAGTAATTTGATTTGTACAGCTCGTAAAACCTTTCGAGGAACAGTCTTTTGTTGTCCCTGAAACTTGTTTCGACGATCTCGACCTTCGCCTGATCTTGCGTCTGGTCCCAGTCCGTGCCTGACCAACTCAACGGAGACATCAGTTGCGCCTTCTCGGCGTACAACATCTGGTTGTCGACATGCTTGACGACTTCCGCCTCGATCGGTGAACAGCCGAATCGCATGTAGATTATCGTTTGAATCTTTGCCTCGACCACCCGGTACTCATCACCCGCTTTCGTATAGTGTTTCAACGGGCGGTTCATGTCGCCAATGTAGGCCTCGCTAGCGTCGTGCAACAGAAACTGCAGAGCGTGCTGCTGCGGCACGAGATAGCTGCCTAGTCGTGAGTGCTGGGCGACCGGATACGGGAATCGGCAGTGCCCGGTGTAGCGGTTGGCTTGGCTGAGAGCATGCGCTATGTCTTCAATCTGAATGGACTCTGGACGTGTTTCCAGAATATCAAATTGAATACCTAGGTATGTCTCAATCCAAGCTTTACTCATTCTCGACCACCTGTAGTGCTGCGACTGGAAAATTGTGATAGTTCAGCTTGCCTTCGTAATTAAACCACGACGCCTCTGCGTACCCGGCCAACAGCGAACTATCCGGATAAACTTGGGTGATGGTCATGAGTGGTCCGCTGACGCCTAGACGAACTATGTCGCCAACTTTCGATGGTCTGACTGGTTGTTTAATCATCGTGCCCTCTTAATTGATTCATCGATGTCGTTGCGCGTACCACAGTTCGGACAGTCAACGGTCTTGCGCTCGATGTTCAGGTCTACCACGTTCCACGATACGTCGCCCATGATGCAAGCGAGTAGACCGGTGAACGCTGGCTTGGCCCGGTACTTCGGTTCCTTTCTTTCTCTCACTTGCGCCTCCACTCTCTGATGATGTCGGGAATCGATAGTATGAAGATGCCGCCCAGAACCACCAGCATGATTGTAACTTCGGGGCTCACTTGTGTAGACCTCTCAGGTATTCAGCGTACGCAATTGCCAGTTCTCCAACCAATGCAGCGTGTCCGCTGGCGTTGACGATTTGCAAGTCCCAACCGGTGTAGCCGTCGAGTTCGATCTCGCTCGGGTGATCAGCTGGACGTGATGGGTCGATGAACACGGTGCCGTCTTCGTTCAAGCGTGTGACCTTGAGAAGATACCCGCCATGGAACTTGATGTAGTTCGCTTCGTTCTGGTAGCGGACATCGGGAATCACAACGATGTCGGTCTTGGTGTGGATGCGGGTGAACGCCTTTTCAATCCAGTACTCGGGATTGTCCTTGCGCTTCTCTGCGCCTAGGCGCTGCAGCAACGGTGCGTCCTTCTCTTTCATGCCGTATTCGTTGCGTGCCAGTTCGTAGAGCGCATCGGCGAATCCGACACGCTGCACACGGACCAAGGTGTCTTTTAGCCCGTGTGTCAGCTTGACGTTGTTGGCCAAACCGTAGTAGTCGAGAATCGCAGAGACTGCGGTATCTTTTCCGTGACGTGCTTTATGGCCTATACCGAGAATGATCATGCTAGTCCTTTCGTGCCGGACCAGCGAACCATCCGTTGCAGGAGGTGCATTGGTACCGTTGTTTCTTACGCAAAAGTGTGTATTCGAATCCACGGCGCTGAACTTCTTTACTGCCGCACTTCGGACAAGTTTCACTGACGCCTAGGTTGACGTTCGGATGTCCTTTGTGCCATGGACGGACGATGTAATACAACTCTTCGAGCAAATCAACGTCGTGCCCGTTGTATTTCTTCATCATCTTCCAAGCACCCGGGTCACCGGTCATGCAGCCTCTCCACAGATGAAAACCCGTGTGAGGTAACTTGCGACCAATGCCGAGATACCGACCAAGATCGTCAAGCTTGTTGCTATCAAACTTGAAAACGCTGCGAGCGATTTTTAATGTATCGACAGTTTTGTATGGTTTGGGCGGGGGCAGCTTGTGCATCAAAAATCGGGAGTTGATCTTCGGCAAGTCGAATTTATCACCGTTGTGAGCAATGATCACATCGGCTTCGTTAATTAACTTCCACAACTGCTCCATCAGCCACTTGTCGTCTTCGCTGCCCTTCTTGTACTTCGGGCCGTTGTCGAGTCCCAGAACGGTGACCTTCTTATCCGTGCTCCACTTGTAGCCAAATGATAGGATGTACCAATCCGATTTGAAATCGATCACATTGGTTTCCCATTTGCCCCATACCCAACCTAGCGATGGCGCAGTCTCAACGTCCAGAAAGAGAATCTTTGCTGGTATAGTCGTCATGTCCCCTCTTCTCTAAAATCCGGTCAAGCCTCTGGCAACGAACCCAGTTATGAATCCGCCTACGAACCATTTCATCTTCGATTTACGAGCCTTGGCCTTCTCTGCGTTCAACGTCTTTTTGTCTGCATCTATTGTTGCTGCCAGTACACGCTTGTCTTCGTCAATGATGAGTCCCTGTTCGGTTATTGTTTGCACTTGGGTGTTGATTATGCTGCTTTGCTGCGTAACCAATTTTGCGTCGGCCTCTCCCTGATCTAGCCTTGCAACGATGTCGTGAGCTACAGGGAGCGGAACGACTAATTCGTCTTTGGGCGTCAGTGTAATAGTGCCTTGCTGAAATCCAGTGATCGTCTCGATGCGATGTCCCACTTCTGGTGCAGGCGCTGCCTTGTCGTGGATGATTTGCACTTGCGCTTGAGACTTGATCTGGGCAATGGTTTGATAGATTTGGGTGATCTCTTGCTGGCGTTTCGCTTCGTTCGTATTGAACTGTGAAACGAGTTGGGCCGCATGGTCTTTCTCGACAGCCAGAGCCTGCTCGGCTGCTGTGGCTCGCGCCTCTTGGAGGTCGGCGTACTTGGACTCTACGAAGTAAACGCCCAAGCCTATGGCGATGGCCAGCGCAACATAGAGGACGATATGATGGGCGGTTAGGAATACCCCCGCTTTCTTCTCCATTGTTTGGATTGTTGAATCTGCTGCCATTGGTACCCCATAGGTCCACGGTTATACAGCATGATTTATTCCACGGGGCTCATAAACGTGTCTAAAATCTGCACCGCTGTGGGTTTGGTCCGCTCATACTCCTCTCTGGCATTCAGTACCTCGGGCCCTAAATGGTGCATTCTCATATTCATATTGTCGTGGACCGGCCCTGTGTAGCCGTGGTGTTCACCGATAGTAGCGACCGCCGGTGGGCTCGTGTAATATCCGATTATACGATCTCGGTTCTTCTCAAAAATTGGAGCAACCACAAAGTTGCATCGGTGGCACAGCAGGCCACGAATTAAGCCAGTTTCATGATCGTGGTCCACAGCTAGTCGCCTCCCATTGGCATAATTTGCACCACAGAAAGCACAAACGTTATTTTGATATGTGGCAATAGCTGTCCACTGCTCGGGCGTCAATTTAAACCTGTACCACAGCCTATACACCCACGCTTTGTACTTGCTCATCTCGATCTCCGCTTTAATCTGTCGGCCTGCCGGGCCAGCTTCTTCAATAGCTTGCGGTGGGTTTTGGTGCCGACTCTGCCTGCGTATCCGTGGTGCGCTGCGCCCAGCGCCTGCGGCGCGGACGGGTTCTCCCAGTAGTCTGCGAGTTTACGCAGCAGCGCCGGGGTCGCCTGCCAGCGCGGCGACTCGATCTTGCCCAGCAGTCGGTTGCATCGGTGGCACAGCAGGCCACGGATGAGTCCAGTCTTGTGATCGTGATCGACGCTCAGACGGACGCCAGATTTATTCAGCTGGCCGCACGCAACGCAACACTCACCCTGATACGCAAAGATTTTGGACCACTGCTCGATCGTCAACTTGTAGTTGTCGAGTAGTCGCTTGGCCCACGCTTTTTGTTTTGAGTCAGACTTCACGATGCGTTGCGCTGGCACATAGACAGTACCCCGAGTTCCAAAATCCCCGATTTCGGATTCGAAACCCGAAATTTTTGTAAATCTGGTTTCGAAACCAAATTAGGGTTCGGGCTTTCGCCCCTTTCGCCCTTTCGCCAGACACGGCGGCCCTTGCGGTGCCTGCCGTCTGGCCATTCGAAAAGTCTGCCGACGCCGGTGTCCGCCGGTTCTGGCTCTTCGACCTTGAGAGTGCCTGCCCGGATTGCGTACAGCCTTAGCACGGCGTCGACGTCGTGTATCTTGCCAAGCTTGTCTGCCCGGGGTGGGAATGTCTTGCTTAGGATGTAAGCCAGCATTAGCGCCACCCCAGCCCATTCACTAACCGAATGATCTCGACCTCGGGGCCGTCCTCGGCTGGGTCGTAGCAGTAGGTGTCCATAAGCCAGCGGCCAACATACTCCTCGTGCGCTGAGTTGATTTCGATGTTGCCGGGGTCGTCCTCGCCGTAGTGGCCGGTGATGTAGTTGTCTAAGTCCTGTCGCTGGCGTGCGTCCATTACTCTGCCTCCTGTGCCACTTCGCTGGCGTTACGAGACGCTAGGGCGAAGCGAATTAGCTTCTCGGTGTCTTGGTCCTCGACTCGTGCTAGGCGCTCCCTGCGGGTCAGCACGGACTTATCACGATAGTTGTCCAGCAGGTTCTGGTTCGACTTGCTCATGACTCTCCTCTTTTTGAAATTGTTTCGGCTGATCGTACTCGGCCCGGGCATGCTCCTCGCACGCATCGAACCACGGTCCTACGTTGGCATACGTTTGTCTGCGCTGATAGCCTGCAATGCCTGCAGGTCCTTGCTTCCTACGCCTGCACCAGTGACAGGTGTCCCGGTCATAGGGTCCGGCGTGTTCTTCATTCACGGATGCGTCCTTTCTCGTCGAACTCAATCGGGCCGATCTTCATCTCGTGCAAGAAAAAGTTGTCCTCCCACTGAATCGTCTCGACATCGATAACCGGGACATTCATGGCCACGAGTTCTCGAAAGAGTTGGCCAAATGCGAAAGGGCGGTAGGGGCTATCGTCCACGTTTGCCCTCCCTGTACGCTGTCAATGCCATGTCGGTGATGCTGGCGGCGACCATAAGAAGAATGCCGCCAACAATCGCCCAGACGCTGAACGGCACGAGTGTTGGGTCGACACCCATTAGCGGGGCACTGCCGTGAAGTAGCGCCCATACTGCTGGCGCAGCTGCTTGATGTGAATGCAATTCCGGCCTTTGGCCAGCTTGTCGAAAAGGAAGTTTTCGCAGGTGCAGATGCAACCACGAAAGTTCTTGCTGCGAATGTAAACCACTCGGTGCATCACGTCGCCACGGGTCGCACTGGGCACGACCGCGTAGACCTTGACGTTACCGTTTCGATTATGGCTGCGTTGTATTTTCATTGCTTCTCCTCTTTTCGTCACACCAGCGGCAGGTGCAGCCACTGGAGTGGGATTCTAAACTTTTGATGTGGCCGGGCGTACCGGGCAACCAGCAGCCTGCGGCGTCCTTGTCCTTTTCGAGAATCGCCACTTCGCCGTTGCTTGCTCGCAGCACGACGAACTCGACGCCGGGATGCTTCTTCTGCAGACGGCGAAGTGCCACATTGATTTGGCTCTTACTCGGGCTGGCGGCCATTAGAGTACGCCCCCATTCAGGATGGGTTTTAGGTCCTTGATGTAGAAAATGCCGTCGTACTTGGCCGCGTCGGTGATGCGCCGATTGTATTCGCGGGTGGCTTCGGATGCCGTCTTGCTGCCGAGATTCGCAAACGCAGTTTCCTTGCCGTTGGTCGTTTCAACGATCTGGAAAGTGCCCGGGTGCGAATCGTCTCTGCCAGTCATCTGCAGCCGGATGATATACTTCTCAAACTTAGTGGCGTTGGCGAAGACGGTATACACTAGAGCACCACCAGACCGGAGTCCTGCATGCCGTACAGCAGGTCCTGAGCATAACGGGGCTCGACCATCAGAGCGTTGCCGAAAAACTGGGATTCGTCCGAAACGTTTCAGCGACAAAGTCGGTCGCCGCTTCGGTCAAGAGGTGGAAGGCGATAAGGCTGCCGTGGTTGATGACGTTGACGTCTACTTTAGTGTTCATCATGAAACTATCATACTCCCGTTTCGGTTTTGCTGCAATAGTACTTTAGTACTATTTTTGGATAGTACCGATTTTGACCTTGGACGTGAACTCCCGGTAATCGTAGAAGGTGCCGTCTACCCGGAACGTCTTGCCGTGAAAGTCTGCCGTGGTGATGATCGCCTCGGGCAGTCCGTTGGTGTACGTCATGACGCTGCGGTAGCGCTTCCACGTTCTCTGCAACTCATCGTTTTCTGTCGCGCGGACAATCTGAAATTCCTGCGTCGTCCAGACCTCGCCCCAGCAGGCATTGAACTGCGCCGTGGCTCTGGTGAACGGAGCCAGTTGTCCGCCTTCCATAAACTCGCACACCTGATCTTCTACACTCGCAGCCCACACAAAAATGTGCAGGCCGTCTTTGTCTGGCATCTGCTTGACGTGAAGCTTACGCTCTGCGGACACCATGCGGGGCAGGTCGGACCATTCGTCGCCCGGTCGCAGCACAGTGTTGATAGGCGGCCACGGATAATTGTCGTGCATCTTGCCCTCGGAGTCCTTGAAGCGGAGAAAACCATCTGCAATCTGCAGCTCGAAGCTGTCTGCGAACTGGTGCTGGCCGCCTTTGCTCCACGCCACATCTTCCTGTGCGATCAAGTTTACCATCCGCTGAGATAACTCATCCGCCACCTCGCGCAGGCGCTGAACTTCTGCAGGCTCTGGGACATGGTGGCCAAGCGCGCTCGTGTGCTCTGGCACGTAGCGGTCGTAGTAGTCCGGCTGGGTCGGCGACAGCTTCGAAGCGGTAAACAGCGAGTCGTGTAGAATCGGCAAGGTCTGCAAAAACTTTTCGATCTCTGCGGCGCTGACAACCATGGCGCGATTCGGTTTCGCTCGGTCGTAGCCGAATAGAATGCCGACAACCAAACCTTTGGAGTCTGTGACCAGACCGCCAGATGCGCCGCCGAGAATTACGGCATCCGCTTCGATCACCATGTTGCCGTGCTGATCTAGGCCTGCGTAGGTGCCTTGATACGTTCTGACAGAACGGCGCAGAGCCCTTTCCTTCGGGTACGATTGAATGGTCAGAGATTCGCCCAGCAGAACTTCGGATTGGCGAAATTTTCCGCCGTGATATTTCGTCAACGGATGCCGCAACTCGATCAGACCTAGGTCTACCTCGCCGCTTGTGTGCGTGCTGACAACAGCGGTGTGCTCTACGTTCTTGAGTGACAGCGCCTTGACGACGTGCTTATTCGTCAACAGGTAGCGGCAATCGGCTGACAAACAAAACGACGTGCCGTAGCTGACTTGTGCGCCGATACCGTGCAGCCCGATCTCGGGCCTGAGTGTATGCAATGGCAACACACTAGGCTGCTGCGCCATCACAGCGCTGGCCACGAGTAAAGACAGCGCCAGCCTCTTAATCATTGTACGGGCCACGCTCATCGAAGTCCTTGCCGGGCTTCGGGGTCTTCTTGGCTGCGGTGGCGCACAGAATGAGTCCGTAGAATCCGACTAGAAAACCAATAAACGCTAGCATTGCGACAAAATCCATCATGATTGTTCCTCCGTCGATCAAATTATTCTTACCAATCCTCGATCACTTCCGCATCAATCTTATTTTCCGCCAACCAACGTTTCGCGTCCTCCACAGAATAGAAATAGTCGGCGTCTTGATATGCCACATAGCCCTCTTCGTCGTGTAGTACGCCGTCTCTCAGATAAACTTTCATTCGTCACCTCTCAGCGGTTTCTTGTGCTTCGGCTGCTTGTGTCGCTTGTCGCCGATCTTACGGGTCGCTGGGGCCTTGGCGGCTTTGTTGCGTGCTTGGCGGCGTGCCTCGGTGCCCTTGTCGAAGTGTTTCATATCAGCCCCATGCTATCGTCTTGATTAGTTTCGCCAATTCCTTGGCGGCCTTAACTTCTTCCTTGCTCGGCTTCGGAACGAATGGCCGGGGCCGCTTGAAGAATCCAAATTTTGGGTCGTCCTTCGACTGCTCGAAGCTTGCGGTAAAGTGGACCCGGCTGCCTTTTTCGATGTTGTCGAAGCGGCTGCCCCAGACCTTTGCGCCGTTGTCCAAGCGGATGAGAACTTTCCACGCCGTGTCTGCGCTGTAGTAGCTGAAACGGGGCGCATCAACTTCCTTGAGGCTCAGGACCGTGCCCTGTACCGTCTGGCGGCCAGCTTCGACAGGTGCTGCCGCTTCCCGTTCTGCTGCACGCTCGGCTGCGATAATCGGACGGCGTGCGATGTTGCCCAGCAACTTACTGATGAAACCCTTCTGAGCATCGCTGATCGAACCGTACTTGACCAGCTTCGAAACGATGTCCCGAATGGTGCGCTCTTCGTACTGATCGAACTCCCTGACACGCTTTTCAATTTCGCAGGTGCAGGCGTGCTCGACGCCGTTGTCATCGCCGTGTTCGTTGTGGCCTGCGGCCTTGCAGTCCTCAGTGTGGTTCGGGAAAACCTGCGTGAAGATTTCCCACGCGTCGATCAGGCCAGCGTCGGACAGGATTGCGATGGCCTTCTTCTTGCCAGCGACCGCTTCCCGGGCGACAAACACCTTGCGCTTGAAAGCGCTCATACCATCGACATCGAATGCCATGTCCAGCTTGGTGGCGCAGTTGACGCCGACAGTGATGTACTCGTTTGACTTGGCGTGGTAGAACAGAACCAAGTAAAGAGCCAAAACGTTGCCGCAGATGCCGCAGGAACCGTTCGAATAGTGGCGCAGCTGGCCGCCGGTCTTGGCCATGTGGGCCTTGGAAATTTCGCGTTCACGGAGCATAAACTCGGCATCGCCCAGACCCTGAATGTTCATGGTCCAGATGGCCACGTACTGGTAGTCTGCCGGAACGATTTCGCTCGGGCGGTGGATGTCGTTGCGTTGTTCGTTGTTCATAGTGAAACCATTCTACGACACGGCCCGGACGGCGTCAATAGTACTTCGTAGTACGAATGGGCTAGTACTGATCGGACTGGCGGTCGTACTCGGCGACCTTGAGAATGTCACTCAAGTCGGCCTGTGGAAGCTCGTCCAACGTCGGCAAATTCTCTGGCTTGGTGTGGCCCAGAAATTTGGCCATGTTATCCTGCTGCAGCTTGCGAAGCTTTTCCTGCTTATTCACCTTACACCTCCAAGATTTGGGAACAAAACTTTTTCGTTTGCGGCTATCGGGGTTTGTATAACCTCGACCTCGACACCCGGGTCCGTTACGAGTATCTGCAGAACTCGCTGCCGGGCCGCTTGATGGCTCCCGGCGTTCTCGACTATGAAGGAACGGCTCGGCTCCAATTTTACAGTCACCAGAAAATCGCTCATTGCGCCTCCGTACTTTCGATTGTGGGCGTGTAGAGTCTTGCCCAGTGCCAGCAGGTTGTTAGTGCGTCGTTTGCCGATTCCCATGTCGGGTAATCGGTCAGACCGATGAACACGATGTTGCCAGTTTGTGAGTTACGCCAAACGATGCGCCACGTCATACCGCCTCCTGTGTACTCGCTGGTGATCTCCTAGGTGCCCCGGTTTTCGCCATGGGTTGGGGCTGTTCGCCGCTGCCGCTTTCAGTCCTGCTGACAGGATTTCGTCCTGCCCACCTATCCGGCTTCAACCTGCGAGGGTCGCTTTGTAGCCTAGTCAAATCGATTCCAGCTTCGGGCCTTTGGACCGTTCCGCCCTCCCTATGGGCGCTTTTCAGCGGGTGTCGGGAAGACTCAAGTGCCTGTGCCCATACTCTCACGACGACGCTAAGGGTTCCCAGCAGTGCCGATTGAGAGGCCAACTTCGGCGTACTCTATAAATATACGCCGGTCTTGCCTGCGGTGTCAAGCGAAATCTTCATCACTTGTTAATTGCGCCGGACTCTACCAACTTACCGTTGATCAGCTCAAACATCCGCATCGATGTCGGGTCGCCGGGCGTCAAGCGTGCGTTGATGTAGATGTGTCCGCCGTCTGGCCACGGATAGCTCATTAACTGTTTGCCGTCGATCACGGCCCACGGTTTGAACGTTTGGCGCATCTGGTTAGTGATCATCGTTTCCCTCTTTCGTCAATCTATGCAATCTAATCGCCTCTCGTATGCCGTCGTAAATGAGCACGAGGGTGCTGAACACGTTAATGGCCACACCCACGGCGAAAAACCACGACCAGAATGTCACTTGCTCTCCAATCTATTCAAACGCTCCCACAACTCGCTGATATCTTGTTGAGACAATTTTTCCGCCGGGGTCTGGGCTGGCGTGTATGGTTTCGCCACAATCGGATGCGCCAGAGGTGCTGGCGGCCATGCGACCTTCGGGGTTGGCTTCGGCTCAGGCAGGCCATGCGCTACAGGAATCTGCAGCGGCGCATCCTTGGCCACGGTCGTAATCTCGAATGCGTGCGCCATGCGTGCCCGGCTCTTGGGGCGGTACAGGTTATCGTACACCACGCCGTCAACAACTGCGAATGCGTGGGTCGTGCAGCAAAGATAAAAGCGGCCCTTCTTCGGCAACTTGCGGACAAAGTCGGCCACGGTGTGGCCACCTGTGCGGCTGTAAGTTTGACGACGGGTGCCCCAGACCGACATGCGGGTGACTACACGGAACGGGCTGGCCACTTCCATTGGTTGGAATGTGAACAGGCCCATGCGGCTGCCTGCCGCCAGCGCAGCGCTCATTATGCTGGTGCGAGTGCCGTGTCGTGGTCTGCGGCCAGCTTGCGCCAGCAGCTTGTGCGCCTGTTCGTAGCTGACGCCCGTGCTATGGGCAAACGCTACGACGGCGCAGTCATTGGTTTCGTTTGGATGCGTCTTGCTGCGTCCTGCGTCTGATTGAATGGCTCTCATGGTTCGAGAATACTCCCGCCCGTGTTTGATGTCAACAAAATTCTACAACAAAAATGTACTAGTACTTCAAGCCAAGCTGAACCCTGAGTAGGCTCAGAGCCAGCCGGGTGCGATATCGGCGCAACCTAGGCCGGGGTTCACACAGGGCTAGCCACAGCGCACCAGATGCCGGGGCCAAGTTCACGACTGGGCCTCGTTCAAATTGATGATGGCTGCGTCGATGTGATCGGCCAGTGTTGACTCATCGTCAAATAGTAACGCACTTGCATACACGCACTGCGAGCCTTCATCGAACTGGTCCTGTATCGCACGCAGGACTTCTAAAGCATTCTTGATCGCTTCGTCCTTCACTTCTGCACCTCCTGTGCAACGAACTCGACTTGCCAGCCAGAGTCTGGCGCAATCGATGCCAGCACCTTCTCGGCACGCTCGACAGGCTGGGGATTGTCCTTGACCGCACGAATTTTCTTCCAGCCCCACGAGTAGAAACGTCCTGCCGGTGGGTCGAAGCTGGCGGTGGGCCGGAAGCGTGCGTCAGACTTGGACAGGATAGCGCCGTTGGTGTGGTACACGACCGTGGTGCGCCGCCATGAAACCGATGGGTCGTCCGGGGTATTAGCTTCCCGGGAGATTCGCAGCAACTCGGGTCCATTCGCTTTGAGTGTGGCCATTATTTCCTCCGAAACAAGTCTACCAAATCGTCCCAGACCAAGTCAAGCCCAAAAAGGAAAACGATCACGGTCATGATGTACCAGTAAGCCATTATGCTCTCCTCGTTTTCAGTTCCCAGCGCAGCGCCACGATCAGGCCTGCAATATACTCGGCCTTGTCTTCGTTGCGGGTGCAGTCGAGTGCCAGCTGCAGCGCGGCGATCTTGTAGAGGAGTTCGCCCTTCGTTGCGGCTTTAATGTCGAAGTCGATCATGCTTTCCTCCGCTTTAGGGTTTCGTTCAGTTCGATGGCCCGGTGACGGCACTCCATGGCGCGGATGCGGCCCTCTTCGGTTTGCCGGTCCTCGTGCTGGTTCGCTTCCCGGTACAGCATCGAGATTTGAACCCGGACTTTGTAGCGGTCGCCGCTGCTCATCTTTTCCATGTTCAGAGTGTGACAGAACGCCCGGAATACGTCAATGGTACGAAGGTACTATAAAAACCCGTCGATTCGCATTTGTTTTGCGGTATACCACAACCCGCCTTGACTCCTCGGTCTATGGTGCTCTGTGACTCCACGAAGTGATACCCTCAGCCAAGCCCGGTCTCTCTTGGATAGGTGCGGCGCTATCGGCTGGGAGCACGCGTGCCAGCCCGGACGAAATTTAAATCCCTTCGTGTTGATTGCCCGCGCTCTCATCCATACGCCAAAGAGTAGGACCAGTTTGCGGTCAATGAATAGTGGTCCATATGTACCGTCGAGGCGGACGCGCACAAGCTTGAACGCTTGGATACCGGCTTCGTAGTATGGACAATGCTTAATCTTTCCGGTTGTGCAGGGGCCATGACTCTTTTTGCAATTACGACACTTAATCATGACTTCAACCTAAAATCATCCTCATATCCCTCGTCTTCGATTGCTTCGATGATATCATCCAGCGGCCTGTCAACGAGTACTCTGATCTCGTTGCGCAATTCGCTCTTTTCAGCGAGTCTTTGCTGCGCTTGGTCGAGGTGTAGCAGAGCGGTCCTTAGGTATGTGAGAACTTCGGCCTTCTTCATTTCTGCGATTGTCATGTTTTCACCTCGTGTTTAGGAATCATTTTCGTGCCGCCTGTATAATAACGTATCAAGTAGATGACCTGCGTAATGCGATGGTCTGCAGACCAAAGATACCAACGGCGCTTTGCGAAGTTGCCTTCCACCGTGAATGCAGGTTTTATCTTCATGTAAGGAGTATGGCAGACTTCTATTTTTCGGTCAATGGTACTAACGTACTATTCAGTGGTTATGAGTCTGCGGGTATCGAGCCACACTTCCCGTGGGTCCTCCACAACCTGATAGATTTTATCTGAGAAGAACATGCCGAAACCGTCAATCCAGCCGTCTGGCGTAGCTCTCCAGCGCGTCAGAGTGGTCGTGGTGCCTGTCAGCGTGCTCTTGACCTTGATGGGTGCGTTTGCCATCGCGTCCTCCTATTGTTCGATTTGTCTGCCGATACCACGACCGGCCCATATCTGTGTGGCTGTGTGGACTTTGAAATACTCCTCCGATGGAACCAGCTGCGACTCGGTGCCGTCGTCGTGCTTGACCGACAGCGTTGGTACGTCGTCCACCGTGGCGGTCTGGTAAACCGTGCCCAGCCGGGCGGTATCCCGGTGCTTGACTCGGTCGTTGACCTTGATCTTGACCGACAGCGTTGCCCTAAACATGTCCTTCCAGCTCATGATGCCTCCTAGTCTAGTTGGTAATACATACCCACATTGAACTGTGGATAGTGTTCCTTGAGAAATTTATTCTGCGCCTCGGCCATGCGGGTGTGGCGATTCGCTTGGCCTCGGCATCCGCTGAGGTGCAAACGACGTCCCCAGAAACCGGATGTCATGAGGTGCGCGCCTGTGATCTTGTCGGCGATCTTCTTCTGCATGCCCGGCACTGGAATGGTGCAGGCGTCAAAGTTGCAGCTGCCGCCGTCCTCGGATTCGCCAGCCACCTCAATCGCATAGGCTGTGGCTTCCGCAATAGCCTTGTTCAGTAACTCGACATCATATCTCGCCATGACTTCCTCCTAAAACCATGCTACGCTCTGCCCAACCCGGTTGCAATAGTACTTTAGTACTGGAACTTCCAAGCGTGAGATACGTGCTCGCCGATAAAATGACGGAACGTCGGTGCGCTGTCGATCAGCACGCCGTCGATGACTGCGAAGACGTGGCCGGGATAGCGCACAAGATAGCGGCCTTTATTGTACTGTTTGACAAAGTCACTGACAAAATAACATTTGAGTTCTATCAGAGTGCTCTCGACTTTCGTGACCTTGTAGCCGTTGATGCGGCGCTTGTGCTTCATAAACTCGGCTGTGCGGAACACGTTGTCGTCCCTGCGTCCGGCTTTCTTGAGCATCTTGTGCGCTTCAGGGTACTCCATGCCTGCCGCTATTGCAATGGCTCGGACTGCACAATCGACGTTGTTTACCTCGATCTTAGCGAATCCCTCGGCTTCCATTCCGCCGTCGTGGGTGATCACCGGGATTTCGAGATGCTTGTCGATCTTCACCTTTATGGGTTTTTCTCTCACATGTCCGCCTTATCTCGCCAACCCAAGAATACCGGGAAGCGTGGTTTGTCTTTGCTGCCGGTCGGAAAGAATTTGTACTTAACGATACTGCCGACCAGCTTGTTGCGCTTGCGCCACAACTCACCACGTTCGCCTGCGGGGTCGTCTGCGCCCTTGAATCCTGTGCCGATCTCAAACTCTACACCCTCGTATGGGCCGTTGATGCCGATCACGTTCAGGCCGCCTAGCACGCCAGCGCCGACTTTGTTGTCCTTGTGCGATGTGCGCTCAGTCCTGCCGAGTGCGTTCTTGGTGGCTTCGTTGTTGTTGGTCTGCCACTCGTATGTATCAGTGACCTTGGCTTCGGCGTCTTCGAAACGTTTGATCTTTAGCAGCTGCCAGTTTTTCTTGTTGCCGCTGCGACCGTGTTTGTATGGCGTGTCCGAGTTCACCATGATGCCTTCATGACCAGCTTCGACCGCCTCGGCTTCGTAGTCGGCCAGAGTGTCAACGGTGTGAATCAGTACATGCGGCAGCACCTTGACGTTCTTGATCTCACTCAGCATGCCAGTGGCTAGGATTTGATAACGGCGGAAGTAACCAGATTCCAGCGTATGGTTGTCGAATACCCAAAATGTGACGTCGGGCTGGCCGTCTTCGCTCATGACTGCGCTGACAGTCCGGCGGTATGCGTCCTCGTCTGTTGGATTGCCCAGCAACAGTTCACCGTCTGTGCCATCAGGCAGGCCGTTGAACATGCGCTGCACATGTGCGTTGGGTATCGGCTTCCAGTTGCGGCTGTAGAGCACGCCGTCCTGTACGACGCATCGAATGCCGTCGAGTTTATACGACGCCATGACCGGATAGGTCAGCGTCTTGATATATTCACACTTGCCTGCCAGCATAACTTTGATTGCTTCGCTCATGCGAACTCCTCGGCATCGAATTTTTCCATCGTGGCGCTGAAACCGTCCGGGTCGCCTTGCTTGTAATTCCAATCGGACACAACGTCTGTGTCGTTCCCCATCACTAACCGCACGTAGTGTACGGCAGGTGCTGATTCCTGCTTGAATCCGACCCATGCGTCATCAAGATTGAAGATTAACTCCATGGCGCTCGTTGGGTCGGCGGTAGACGTGGTAGTGGTCCTTGTGCCCGGCTGAGTCGAGTGTAACGCTGTGCCCGTACTGTTCCCAATAACGTTTGAATGCCAGCGCATCTTTGCGCCGCATCAGTCCCTCGTAAACGAGATTAGGCACGCTCCACCACCTTGACGCCGTACTTGATCGCTCCGTATTCCAAGTCCAGTTTGTCCGACTTTGTCGAGGCACGCTTGCGCGTAGAGTACTCGGCGATGACGCGGCCAGTACCGATCTCTATGACCTGATATTTAATTAACATATGCCACGACCTCCCAGCTTCCAGACTCCATGCGGTGGCAGACAACCGACAGCCACTTGCCGTCGCCGACTTCTCGGTGCAGACGGGTCGAGATGCCTGTCCACTCGGTCGGCACGAAGCCATTGTCGATCAGTATCCTGTCGATATGATAGACTGGCAAGATTGTGTGATAGGTCAGGCCAATCTGGTGCAGCGCAGCGTTGACCTTGTTCAGCCGGGCCGCCATGGTGCCGAGTTCAGCTCTGCAATTGTCGCACTTCATTATCTCACCTCTCCACGGTAGGATTCGAGTACAGCAGCAAAGGCATGAGATTCGATGCGGTCGATCTGGGCCAGCTGCGTGTCGTCGTACTGGCCAGATGCTGCAATCCGCATCCGTTGAATGTCTGAATGGATGAACCCAAACACCATCTTGCGGAAGCGCTTGGCTTCTGCGCGGGTCATAGGTATCGGGCGGCCTTCGATGGCTGCCTGCTGGCGGCGTTGCTTGAGTGATTCTCTCATGGTTCCCATGTTGTGATCATGACAGGTCCCGGGCCGGGTTGCAATAGTACTTTAGTACTGAATTTAGAGTTTGGGTCGGTAACTACCAGAGGTCAGGCCTCGGCGCATTTGTTTGACCTGCTCGATCAACCACTCTTCGCCGTGATATCCTTCGATCTCAACTGGTTGCGCCTCGTTGCCCGTCCTGCTGACCAAACTGATGTGCGTCTGCGCTCTGTACGGGCTGTGAGATGCCACAACAATGCGTGCTTTTGCGATCATCGTTTTACCTATCCAGACTTCCCGATAATCACCCAGCCTGCAGGTTATACGCTCTTGAGTTTTGGTGTTTGTATACCGTATCGCCAACGAGCTCAGCGGTGGGTCGCTGAGATAGCGCCTGACAGCGTCCGAAACGTGGCTCGGTTTGTGTTCGCCTGCTGGAATCAGGTACAGGTTACATTCGTCGCAAACGAATCCGCGAACGGTTTCGGTTACGTGGCAGTGGTCGCAGACCAATCGCCGCGCGGTGACGCCGCACAGTTGACAGACACCACAACATTTTGCTCGAATGTCTCGCAGTTGTTTCGAAAGCTTCATCGACCGATTATACCACAAACCCGGATTGCGTCAACAAGAAAATGCACCCCCTCCCCTCCCAATTTTTTGGTGACACATGTAATCTTATGAAGGTATTGGGCTTAACCCCGAAAACAGCGTTTGGTGACAGACATTCGAAGTGTCACCATGTCACCATGTGTGTCACCAGTCAATGGTGACAGACAATGTGTTGATTTGACAGGTTTTAAGTAGAAGTGTCACCAAAAAACAGCCTATGTGGGTAATACACAAGGACAAAGATTCTATAATGTCACAAAACCTTTCTTAATTATTATATAAAATCAATGAAATGAATGAGTCCAGGAACATTTTAGTATTAAAACTTTGTTCCGTACACTCCCGGGAACATGTGTGCACATCTAAATTTCCCTTTATCACCCCCACATAGGCCATTTTTTGGTGACACTTCTACTTAAAGCCAGCAGAATGATCAAGTTGTCTGTCACCATTGGGTGGTGACACATGTGGTGACAGTGGTGACAGACCGGAAGTGTCACCACACGCGATATACGGCTGTAAGTGCATATGCATTACAGCTGTATAGCTATATGGGTGGAGAAGTGTCACCAATTCGAGTGGTGACAGAGCCAGCGCAGCCATATCGGCCAGCTGTGAGTCAGTGCAGGCGCGTGCGAAGCCAGCGCATCGAGCGCAGCGCTATAACATACTGATAACGCACGAGATAAAAATACTGCCGTATAACCGTGGAGCTATGGGTAGGGTTATCCCTATCAACGGTGACAGCGGCGTGACGCTTGGGTGATCGAACAAGATCAACAACGACGCAGCAACATCACCTCTAAACAAAACAGAATCAATCACTTGCAGACACCGCGAGCGAACGGGTGAATGATCGAGTGAATCAGTCGCACAAGTTGGCGGCAAAAGTTTCGGGCGAAAGCCCCAAAAAGTTTGGCACGCGACGTGCTCCCCCAGCAATTCGATAGCCAAACTCACCCGGTACAGAATAGTTAGTTCTGTATCGGCGTCGACTCAGGCTGCAACACATTGATAACGCTCGTCTTATGCCTCGCATCCGCTCGGCAACAGGCGCAACGATGCAACGCAACGATGCAACGATTCGACCTGATCGTCGGCGACAGGCGCTGGCCTCGCTCGGCCATCAGCAAACACGCATTGATAACAAAGGGTTTAGCGAATGGCATTCGACTTGCTCCCCCAGCACGTTGATGGCCAAAATCCAACCCCCCGGTACCTGCCGGGTCGT
>Ga0247660_1000002_pt1 | contig 72417 bp, 117 predicted proteins | sample CNK01_metaG_FD_182793 | JGI IMG/M metagenome (GOLD analysis project Ga0247660, IMG submission 182793) | Soil microbial communities from Purdue University Martell Research Forest, Indiana, United States - CNK01 | ecosystem: Environmental > Terrestrial > Soil > Temperate forest > Bulk soil... | reverse complement strand
GCGAGCAAAGAGCGTGAGGGCAGTATGACCGAACCACGTATCCCATGGTGGTGCCCTACGTGCGTCGATGAGGTGCCTAACAAGCACGTCACATACGAAGAGAAGCACGCAGAGGATTGTGGCGGGTGCGGTGGCACGGTTGTACCGATGCCAGAACGCGAGCAACTTCGAGACGCGGTCATCGAGGCGGCCAGCAAGCTGGAGGACACCTACGCATCGCTCTGGACGGGGGACGGAACGGAGCTGGTGGGTGACTTCCGCGAACGCATGAACGTGGCGATGTATGGCGTCATCAACGCGTCGCGCGCGCTCCGAGAGCACGAACGAAAGGCGGGCGGCTAGTGATCACCGAACAGGAACTCGCGGAGCTGGAGAGCCTAGCCAAAGGCGCAACGCCGGGGCCATGGACAGCGAACTGCGACTATGTGAACAACACGGAAGGATTCGTCTGCAACACGGCAACGTCCGAAGATGCTGACTTCGTTGCTGCCGCGCGAGAGGCTCTGCCGAAGCTGATTGCAGAAGTTCGCAGACTGCAAGCGATCGAAGTCGCGGCAAGCGAGATCCAGCGAGCGGACCCCTACCACCGCGCTCCCAACATCCGCGGCACGAGCATGTGCGATGCGATGGACGGGCTCTACAAGCTACTGGACGCGAGGGAGACCACGTCGTGACCGACGCCGTCCTACTCCGTGTGCTCGATCACGTTCAGCGCACCACGCCCAAGGCGCTGGCCGGGCGTGTCCGCAAGCTGGAAGCAATCGTGGCCAAGACGCGAGAGCTGCTGGCCCAGATGCCCAAGTGCACCGAGTGCGATGCACTGGCGACCCATAGCGACTCAAAAGGCCACGGGCGGCGCTGCAGAGAACACCGAGAGCCCGGATCGCTGCCGTTTCAGCGAGCCAAGGCACAAGCCGAGCTGGTGGCGATGCTGGCCGATGCGTGCGGGGCGCTGGAGGGTGGCCGTGGATAAGCCGAAGCCCATACGGGTCTCGTCGTGGGTCATGCCGCTCGTCTCTCCCGGGGGCGGCATTGGCGTGATCGTGCTCGCGGCCCACGGGTGGCGCATCGCGGCGTATGCGCTGTACGTCGCGTGCATGTTTCTCGCGGTGGTCTATGGCGCGTCGATGGAGGGTGGGAAGCAAGGAGGCGGCGATGTTAGCGCGTAACGAGTGGGTCTCACTCAAAGCAGAAGCCGAGCGTCGCGGCATTGCACCGAAGTGGCTCAAGGACTTCTGTAAACGTCAGGAAGTTTTGCTTCGAGGGAGCGGAAACGACACGATCGTCCGTCCTTCTGACATTGATGCCGCCTTTGACCGATTAGCGAATTCCGCTGCAGACGATCTTGCCGAACTCGCTTGCATCGACGCAACGCCACCGCGATTTGCTCAACATGTTGCCGCGAGAGATCTGGCCACGCTGAAGGCCACGTTGCCGCAACGCGATCTCACAAAGAGATCAGTTGTGTATATCGCGAGAGCATCCAACGGACTTCTAAAGATCGGCACGACCGACAACATCAAAAAGAGGCTGATCTCTCTGCGAACGAGCTCGCCCTTGCCGATCGAGCTGCTCGCGATGTTCGAGGGAGGCCTAGTGGAAGAGCGCCAGTGCCACACCCGCTTTGCGGCATTCCGAAAGCATGGTGAGCGGTTTGAGCCTGCGGCCGAGATCTTGGAGTGGGCCAAACAGATGGGGATACGACGATGACCAGAGACGCATCGCGACGGGTCGCTGATCTGGTTCCATGCATCTGCGCCAAGGACGTTATGGACCAGCTCGGATGCTCTCAGTCGACCGCGTACTGGCACCTTCGCCGGGCCGCGAAGCGATTACCAGGCAGGACTGGGATGCTACGAGTTCCTATTGACGACTGGAAAGCATACTGGAGCGAGGTGTTGCGGTGCGGCTCTACAAGCGCGGAAACGTCTGGCATGTCGACTATGCAGATGCAGAAGGCAATCGAGTTCGCGAAAGCACCAAAATCAAAGATCGACGCGAGGCCGAAGAGTTTGGCCGGCGCCGCGAGCAGGCCGCTCGAGATCCGGATCGTGCAACCCGCGAAGCCGAGACGTTAAAGAGCGCGTTCCAACGTCTCGTGGATGACCGGCAGGCAAAGGCTCGTGTGGGCAAGGGCTCGATCAAAACAGCGAAGTTCTACGTCCAGAAGTCCGGCCACTGGGTGCGAATCTTTGGGGCGGACTACCCGTTGCTGAAGTTGTCCGCGAAGAACGTCGATGACTACGTCATCCAGCGACTAGGCGAAGGGGCCATGCAAGCCACCGTAGCGAAAGAAATGGTCACGCTTCGTGCTGCGATGCGCCTGGCCATCCGTGCCAAAGCCTACGACGGCAACCCGCTCGCCATCCTGCCCGTGGGCTTTTCACCGGAGTACGTACCGAGGTCCCGATGGCTACCCCCTGAAGAGCTTTCCGCTCTGCTTGGTAAGCTTGTTCCGGACCGAGCGGCAAGAGTCGCGTTCATGGTCGCGGTGGGTGCCGAGCTCGGTGCGACCGACCGCGCGCGCCGTGAAGACATTGGACGGGAGTTCGTGCTGGTGCGCGGTACCAAGCGGGCCTCCCGTTGGAGGAAAGTACCCGTGGTCACGAAGGAGCAGCGCTCATTGCTCGCCTACGTCCAGGAGCATGCCGAGGGAACCAACGGCCTACTGTTCCGGCCATGGTCTACCGGATCGATCATCCGAGACATCAAGGGCGCGTGCCGCCGGGCTGGCATCGAGCCGTGCACCCCCAATGACCTACGGCGGACCTTTGCTCAGTGGCTACGGCAGGGCGGGGTGCCGATTGAACTGCTGGCCCCGATGATGGGGCACACAACCACGAAGATGGTTCAGATGGTCTACGCGAAGCTCAATGAAAAGGCGCTGGCGGCCAGGGTTCGCGCTGCTTTGGGGTGTGCCGATTTTGTGCCAGAAGGGTCAACAATCAATGGGTCTATTGGAAACTCTGGAACGCAAAATCAGCAAGATTCCCTGGGAATCAGCGCGCCCGGCCCGACTCGAACGGGCGACCTGCGGATTCGAAGTCCTTCGTTCCAATGGTCTAAGCCGGCGACAGCAGGAGAAAATCGCCACGACCACGATGCTGACTGTGCCTTAGATGTGCCAAAGGCGGCAGTGCGCAAGGGTGGTAGCCGGCCATGATCTGCCCCCACTGTAGCCCCCGCCCCTCCACCGCCGTTCCGAAGCAGGTGAGCCAGTGACCTCCCAATTCACCTGGGGCTACGTCGCTGGTTCCGCGCAAACGAGTGCCTCGGTCTTGCTGGCAGCAGCGATCGCGCGCCAGCCGCCGAAGCAGCTCCTGCCGTTCTGGCTCGATGGCGTGCTCGGCGTGCTGTTCCTTGGCGTCGCGCTGTATGCCGAACGAAAGCGAGCGCGGTCGTGACGACCCTGCTATCCATCCTCGCGGGCTTGGCGCTGCCAACGCTGTACATGCTGACCATTCGTCTGCATCAGTGCCGCTGCTGCCTGTGCCGCGGCCACGCCTGGGAGCGCTTCCAGATCGAGGTCACCCACTACCGTGACCCTGCAGCGCTGCCGTTCCGCATGTGCAAGCGCTGTGGTCATCACGAGATCCTTGAGCCGAACGCTGGCGTGGTTCACATGGCGCCCACGGCGCTCGGGATCTTTGGGAAACCACGCCCCACGCCGCTCCCGTCGGACGGCAGGAGCTTCCCGCGATGATGAACCACTGTGGCATGTGCAATCGGCCTGTCACCCAACAGAGACACGAGATCGTCGTGGGCGTACGCAGCTATTTCTGGCGCTTCTGTTCGTTCACGTGCCTTGAGCTATGGATCTCACGGCATGCGGAGGATTCGATTGCCACGGTCAAGCAGATGATTGACGAAGAGCCTCAGGAGCCGATCGATGGCGAGTGACGCCTCGATGCCCCACTGCCCGGACTGCAAGCAGCCGCAGTACGCGTGCATGTGCGAACCCGAGGATGACTCGGTTGCGGACGACAAGCCGGAGCCAACCGACACGACGCCTCGCCCCCTCACCCTTGCCGACGTTCGTGAGCGCATCGAGCGGCGGATACAAGAGCTTGGCTACGGGACCATTGTGCCTGGCGGCAGTACGGTGGCCTTGTTTGCCGCAAGCGCCGTCTGCAAAGAACTCACCGAGGTGCTCGCGATGCTCGACCGGGTGCAGCCAGGGGGTGCGGGGTGAAGAAGTGCGGCTCCTGCGGCATGCAGGTTTTCAGGTCCCCGCGAAACGAGATCCGGGTCAGCGTCGGCCATCTGTTTTGGGGCTTCTGCTCGGTCGAATGCTTTGACAGATGGGCTCGTGAACATGGCCGCTTTTCGGCGCTCGCAGCCGAACAGGTAATTGACAACGAGACGCCGGAGGAGCGTACAAGGTGAGCAGCCCCACTCATTGCCCCGGCTGTGGCTCACGCAGCATCACGAGGTCGTACCCGGTGGACAGGCCGATGTACTGCTTCTGCTACAACTGCAAGCGCGAGTGGCGGCCGAAGCCGCAGGAAAAGACGGCGTCCACCGAAGAACGTCTCGGCAAGCTCGAAGAGCTGGTTGCCGGATTCACGGGCGACGTACAGGGGCAGCATTTCCAGATGAAGCAACGCATCGAGCGGCTCGAACGAGCGTTCGTGCAGTTCGCAGAGACGCCGCTCGCTGGGTTCAGCCGCGACTTTCTGACAGCACTGAAAGCCATCCGCCAGGACCTCGCCGAGATGGACCGGCAACCGAAGGAGTGACCATGACCGATGACAGCCAGCCTAAGCTCGATCTCTCGATTGCCGGCCACGAGAATACCCACCTTTCCATCACGTCGCCTGAGCGTCGTTCTGCCTCGACCAGCAGCCGAGAGGTTCTTCGGCTCAATCCGGACGGAACAAGCCACTACGCATCGGAGGAGGACCTCATTGAGGCCGCTGCGGTCTTTTGGAGATGCGCGTCCATTACCGAATACGGTAGCGCTGAGATTCCTGCGTTGACCGCTGAGCCGGGTAAGCGTGCCGGGTTTTGCATCCACCGCAACGGCACGATCGAATGCTTTGGCGGCTACCAGCCGGACGAGCAAACACAACGCATTCTGGAGAGAATCGCGCGCTTGAGACCATGAAAGAGGAAGCGAGCATGCCCGACGAACAGAACACTACTGAAACCCCAGAGCAGAACCTCAAGCAATCCCTTACCGACCTGGTCACCGCAACCGAAGGTCTCGTGAGGGCCACGAGCCACGCGGAGCAAGAGCGAGACGCATTCGGACGGCAGGAAGCGCGCGAGGACAGGCGGCTCGCAGCCTTCGAGCGAGAGGTGGAGCTGTACGCCGCCGAGGCCGCGCGCGTTCAAGCTCACCGCGAACGCATCGAACAGATCGAGCAAGAGCGCAACAAGCACTTCGCAAGCATGGCGGAGTCGTTGGGGGCGATCGCGAAGAAGGTGCTGGAGAGGTCGTAAGCGGCCAATCGTTCAATGACCGAAGCTGTTGCCATTATCGCCTTCGACCATGGGCGAGTCCTGCTGATCCGAAGCCGCAAGCGCCCAGGGTCCGTCGAGATCCCATGCGGGTCATTGCAGCCCGGTGAAACCCTGTTCGAGGGGGCTGCGCGGGAGCTGTTCGAGGAAACGGGGTTGACGGCAGAAGCCTGGCACGCGCTACCCATCATACACAAAACGGTTCGCGAGCATCTTGTGTACTTCGTCTGGTTGACGAAATGGACAGGGACGCTTCGCGCTGGCGACGATGCCGAGGCTGCCTTTTGGGGCGATCCAGACTGGATCCGTGAGGGCAGTCATCCGGAGGATTACGAGATCGTGACCAGGTTGCAGACGTGGCGAAAGGAACGCGAGCGATGAACCAGACCGTTACACCAAACTGCCATGAATGCCATGGCGAGGGCGGGCGATCGGTCGATAGCCCTCTTGATCCAGTCGATGAATGGGTGCCGTGCAAAACCTGTCGTGAACGATGGCGGAAACTCGACCGCGAGCAAAAGACCGTTACGGTTCGCTATCGCAACCACCGAGGCGAGATCGCCTTGCGACGCATCGTGCCCATCGCCATCGAGTTCAAGGCGACCGAGTGGCACCCGCATAGGCAGTGGCTGCTCAAGTGCTTTGACGTCGACAAGGGCGCCGAGCGTGACTTCGCCATGTGGGGCATCCTGGAATGGAGCGTCGAGTAGTGGCCATCACCTGGAAGCGCGGCAACTTACTCGAGGATGATGCCCAATGCCTGGTCAACTGCGTCAATTGTGTCGGAGTGGCCGGCGCGGGCATCGCATTGGCATTCAAGGAACGGTTTCCTGAGAACTACGAGGACTACAAGATCCAGTGCGTCAAGAAGCTACTGAGGCCTGGCATGGTGCTGCTGCACTCAACAGGCCAGCGCACGATCCTGAATGCTGCAACAAAAGACCATTGGCGTGATCCGTCGCGGATGTCGTGGATTCTAGACATCGCAGAATCGCTGTTCTGGTACCTGCGTGATAACAAGGTCTCGATGGCTATCCCGGCATTGGGCTGCGGCCGCGGTGGTCTCAAGTGGCGGGAGGTCAAGCCGTTCATCAAACAGTACCTAGGCGACATCAATGCCGACGTTCGTGTCTACGAACCCATAGAGGCAGCGTGACCGACCCCGACGACAAGGCTCACGCGCTACAGACCGAGCGACGCCTCGCCGAGCAGACGTACGCGACCGCTGAGAGGCTACGGCACGTTGCCAACGATGCCATTGCCACGGTGGGGCGGCTGAAGGCGGAGCGCGATGCCTTGCAGGCGGAGAACACCCGCCTGCGCGCGGTCGTGGATATCGTTCGCGAGGAGCAGGCCATCCGCGAATCGACCACGGACGCGCTGGAAATGATCCGCAAGCTCCAGGACATCGAGCGGCGCATGGGTGTGGCGTTGGCGGGGCTGGAGGGGTCGTGAGCCGGATCATCCACGCTCGGCGCATCAATGGCACGATTCGATACCGGGTGTGGGAAACAATCGTTGACCAGTACGTTTCGTCAGAGATGACCCCGGACGAGGCGCGGGAATGGCTCGTTCAAGAGGCGCACGAGGAAGCCCAGAGAGCGCTCGAGGTTGCCATCAAGCAAGTCACCGAACGTATGGGTCGAGCGAGCGTGGCCGGGACGTCGCTGATCCGACCCGACGCCTGCGAACTGAACGACCCCTGGGAAACCGAGCGCTGTGAAGAGTGCGGCTGTTTCCATCACGCGTACGTGCCGGATAAGAGCGGGCGATGTGGCGATTGTGGAGAGCCCAGGCGAGACCGATCGCACAAGCCGGTATGCAAGGCCGCGGGGATGGGCATCTAGGCGAGCCCGCATAATCCACAACTTGCCGATTGTCGTTCATGTGTAAGTGTTGAAAAAGTCCAACGTTGGGCGGATAGCTGCGTTGTTACATATACTTATCGAATAGTTTAAACTTACACTGGCTCCGTTAAACTCCACATGTCAGGTTACTAAACACGAGCTTGCCGGACAGGCCGGTAGCCGCGTTACAGGGAGCCGGTCATGGCAGAGTACGCGATAGACTTGTTTGGCAAGTTCGGTGCCCACGAGATTCAAAGCATCGTCGACAAAGCGGGCAACTACTGGTTCACAGAGCAGGCAATCGCCGAAGCGCTTGGTGAAGACCGGCACCACGTGCTTTACATTCGTCAGAACCATCCCGGAGAGTTCGTAGAAGGCGATCACTACACTTCGATTGTCTTCGAAGGCAAGCGGCGCCTTGTCTATTCGGAGGAAGGCTTCCTCACGATTTGCGACATGAGCAAGTCCGCAGAAGCGTATCGGCTGCGCAAATGGGCAAGGAAGCAGTTCCGGGTGAAGCAGCGCGGATCCAGCGTCGTGGTTACCACGAAGTCCGTTCGCGAAGACCTCTCTGATCTTCCCACGGACATCGTTGCGCTCTACAAGATGGTTGACAGTCTAGCGGAAGATCGCCGGCGGATTATCAGACTGGAACGCGAGCAAGCTGAGGCCGCGAATGAGATTGATAACCTCACGGCTCGCGCAAGCGATACCGAGACGCGTATTGCGACCATCGAGGGACGTTCCAAGATCCGCCCCGGAGAGATGTCCGCGATCCAACTCGCTCAGCACTGTGGATGGGTAAGCACAGGCGGAGGTCCGCACAATCCAGCCGTGGTGCTGGCCGCCGTGAATGCCGATTTCCTCGCGCGCGGGCTTATGCAGCAGCGTGCCGAATTGGATGCCAATAACCGCCGGGTCGAAGTGAACGTTTTTACTCCAGAAGGCATCGCTGCATTTCTCGCGGAGATTGACGCTCAGTATTCTTCTGGGGAGTCGTTTGACGTCGCGCCCAACGCCATCGCCCTGCAGAGAGGGCTTAAGAACCGTCGATACGTTCGGAAGTTATAGAACCACTCGCCCCTTGTCCGACTCGATCGCCACGCCCGCCGGCATCTTGCTGCGGAGCGCATCCCACAGTGCGCGCTTCTGGCTCACGGGAACGGTATTGACCCGGCGGTTAGCATCCCAACGACGACCCGGCACCGAGCGCAGAATGGCTAGCAGGACCTTAAAACCGTCATCTGTGAGCCCGTCGGATTCAATCACCATCGTGTCGGCTTCATAGGTAACCAGGACTGTGCCCATGTTCGATAGGAGCCGCTCGGTTAGCCTCTCAGCGAGCTTGTAGTACCCAAGCAGGCGAATGGCTGTAACTTTGCCGGGCACATCATTGGCAGCCGGGGCAGCCGCAATTTCGTACACCAGCCGGTTTGCCTCGGTGCGGTTACAGTCTGGGCCGTCCACGTAGCCGTACTTGCGACGGCAGACCGGGCCAACGCCACACTCGACGGATTCTGCATCGACCAGCGGGCGCCCGCAGAGACAGCAGTGGGTTGCGACAAGGGCGGTAGCGGGGGCTGCTTCGTAACTCATGATGCCCTCGCGGCCGGTCGGACCGTGCAGGTGACATCGTCGCCACGCACCACGTACCGCTCGCTCGGGGTGACCGCGACGGCCAGCAGGGCGACGTACTCGCACTCACGCATGGCAGCTTCGAGCGAGGGCCAGGGCGAGGCGGGCGGGGGAGGGATCTCGTCGGAAGCGAGGCCGTCCACAATGCTCTCCCAGTGGGCAGCGTGTTCGTTGGCGATCTCTTCGAAGACCTGAACGAGTTCGTCATGCTCGATTTCCCACTGCTCGGTGCCGGTTGCCATCGTCGCTGTGTCCATACAAAACAGTATGGTGCCGTGACGGCATCATGTCGAGGTAACGGTTTTGTTTTCGTGGTAAAGTGTAGGCTTGCGTACGTGCCGTGACGGCATCATAATAGCGGAATGGCTATCACCCATCCCGCCACGCACGCTTTACTAGCCCTGCGAGCAACGGACCCCGAGGCGTTCAGGCTGAAGATCAGCAGGGCGCTGAAGGCCGAAGGCAGCGTGCCCAAAGCCGCCGAGAGGCTCGGGATCGGCAGGCGCACTCTGCAGACGTGGGTGCAAGAACAGCCCGAGCTTGCCGAGGGGCTTACGTTGCGCAAGCCAGGATGGGGTCAGGAGAAGAAATCAAAGAAACGGGCAGGAAGTTAGAGGCCAAGATGATGCTGAAAACGATCAGCGATCTTTATGCGAAGTGCACCCACGACAACGATAGCGGGTGCATCGTGTGGACTGGGCCTACAAATAGAAACGGGTACGGCCGCGTTTACTGGGAAGATCGCAAGAAACAATACGCGGCTCACAGGGCCGCGTGGGAACTCGCTGTTGGTCCTATTCCCGACGGAATGTTCATCTGCCATTCATGCGACAACCCGCCCTGCTGCAACTGGGGCCACCTATTCGTAGGCGACTCTAAAGCCAACACAAAGGACATGATCGAGAAGGGGAGGCAATACAGGAAGCTGAGTGACGATGAGGTAAGAGAGATTAGAAAAATCTACAGAACACACAGCCTATCCACGAAGAAGATTGGCAAAATGTTTGGCGTAAGCAGCGTCCTCGTTAACGCTATAGCCTACGGACAAGCGTATGCTTTTGTTTCTGGCCCATCGGCAACTACGGATGACGAGTACGTGTGGTTGAATAAGACGAGACAGTACCTCAATGCTGCCGAGACCAATGAGATGGTAAGGCGATCCTTGGAACAATACCCATTCCACGATTTGCCAATCTATAGCAATGGTAAGTTTACCGGCAAATGCCTCATGTATGCCGAGACGGCAGAACTGCAAACGAGGTTGTTGGAAGGGGAAGGGGACACAAAAACTATGAGCGATGTCGTATGGGAAGATCTGAACGGGGGACGGTACAGCGCACTGATCAACGGTCGCGTCGTTACCGTCGATGCGACTGAGCGGCGGCAAGAGATCCAGATTACGTACGGCTCGACCGTCGAAGCGAGCGTGACGATTCACGTGCAGGGATACGACTGGAAACGCGTCGCCGAGGCCATGGCACGAGCGTTGGGCGAGATGTGAAGGCTCCCTCAAACTCCCCGCAAACTCGCATGCACAAGCACCCGGCTGCTTTCGCCTCCGGGTCTGTGCACGACCCGCGTAACGCGGATCCCACTCCGTGTGGCCCTACGCCTGTTACGTGCGCGGGCCCATCGCCCAGGCAAACGGATTGACGCAAGCATAACACCCCGGCCCGCGGTTCTGTGCCACGGACCGGCGTGCCTTAGGTAAGCGACCTGCTATCCCCGGGATAATCCAGAGCAGCGGATCCCTTGGCTCCAGTGTGCCACAAAAACAAAAGGCCTCAGCACCATGCCAAGGCCTCGTATCAGTCCCATCTACGTGTGAAAGTGTACGATGGACCGTCGCACGGCGTGCCAGAAATAGCAAAACGCCCTAGCCGGTGAGGGCCAGGGCGAATCGTGCGGTAGTTCCTCTTGCGAGAAACGCTTCTGATGGGGACTGTGCCAGCGTGACGGCGGGATGTCTAGCGCAAAAGCAAAACGGCCTGGCGGGTGACCAGGCCGTCTCAGGAGCTCAACACGTCACGGACAACGTCGTGCCGAACGGTCGAACTATGGCACGTCGGCTGGCGGGGCGTCTACCCACTGCCCTAGCTTGTAGCCAAGCTCCTTGAGCCGCGCCGTCGTTTTACGTGCTTCTGTAACCTTCCGTGATATCGCCGTGGCCATGTACGTATGGTAGCCGTATGATTGGCCTATGGTTGAGTCCGGTCGGTCGGCGCGTCTCGAGTTGCGTCTCACGGAAGCGGAAAAGCGAGATCTCGCGAAAGCCGCAGAATTATCAGGTGAAGATGTGTCGTCGTTCGTCAGACGCATTGCGTTGTTCGAAGCAAGACGATTGCTACGAGAAGTAAAGAAGTAACTTGCTTGTACGTACAAAGTACGTATAGTGTGCGCGTTGGACTGGAACACGAAGGAGAGCAAGTGGTGGGGATGGAGAGCGGGGGAATGGAAGGGGCCCGAAAGGGCTTAATGGAGGCAAAGTGAAAACGATTGAGGTCTGGATCGAGGGCGTTTCGCCGTTGCTGATTCACAAGTTTGGCGATCAGGCGCAGGCGGACAGTGGAAAATCAACACGTCGCGTGCAGATCACCACAGAGTTGCCGCGAGACATTGCCGAGAAAGGCACGCATCGCGACTCTAAGGGCGGACTATGCATCGCAGGTACTGGGATTAGCCGCGCAATCGCCGAAATGGGCGCTGGACACAAACAGCGAGGATCTCGCAAGTCCTTAAAGTATCTCGTGCCCGCTGCGTGCGTGGTTTGCGAAGACATGGTGCCCTTGTATCTCAAGGACCGAAAAACTCGCGCAAAGGACTTCGAGGTTGACAGCCGAGCGGTCGTAATTCCCGCAACAAAAGGCCGCGTCATGAGACATCGTGCGCGGCTCGACGAATGGAGCGCTAAGTTCAATCTTCGGTTGCGTACGGAGATCTTGGATGAAGCAACTATCAGGCTCTTGCTCGAAGAGGCCGGCATCGGAAACGGTCTCGGCGACTACAGAGTTCAGCGTGGTGGTCCGTTCGGGATTTTCGCGGTCGTTTGCTGGGACGGCGACCTAGCAAAGAAAGCCGCATAATTCTTTTTAGACTTCGGACGGCAGAGGGGTGGAGCGGAGAGGAAAAGCGGGGAGTGGGCAGGACGAGAGTTGGCTGCAAAGGAAGTGATGGGACGGCACCGGAGAGCAAGTGAACGGACCGCAGAGGAAAGGCGACGTGTCCCGAGAGATCGGGTCCCGTCTCGAGAGCATTCAGGTGCTTTGGAGAGGGGAGAGGAGTGGATGTGTACTGGGGTGAAGCGGAACGCGATGGAGGGGGGCCGACTGCAGAGCATGGGAGCGGCCTGGGAATGACATGATTGGGCCGGGGAGGAACGGAATGGCCGGCATCGCGTTCGCGCGAGCGCCGTTTCGAGCGCATTCAAGCGAGTGCGTTGGAAACGACGGACTGCATTGGGGCAGAGGGGAGCGGAAAGCAGAGGCAAGGGCGGCAACGGAGTGAACCGGACAGGAGTGGAGCCCAACGGCGCCCGGAGCAATCCGGGCCTCGTCCCGAGCGCTAATGGGGAGCGTTGGGGAGGGGAGGGGAGCCGATGGGATGCGGACAGGTCAGGACAGCAGGGGAAAGGATCGCAAAGGCCCCGAGTTCGCCGGTTCGCCGGTGGCTCGACTCGGGTGCAGCGTGCTGCATCGGAGCCGGGCGAAGGCTCGGGCAAAGCAGGGGGACGGAGGGGAGAGCAAGCGACAGCAACCGAGTGGAATGGATAGGACGGGAGGGGCTACGAGAGGAACGGGCCTCATTGCAACCGATGGCAATGGAGCGGATGGGGCAGGACTGCAAAGGAGCGGAAGGGACAGGGAATGGCCCCAACCAGGTCACTCTGGTTGGGGCTGTTGTTTGCTGTGCACCAAAGCAACCAGCGTCTCGTCGTCTAGAATGTTCGTGACCGACAGTCCGTGCCAAGCCTGAAACGCGGCGCAGGCCGTTTTGCTTTTGGGCCCCCAGGCTCCGTCAGCCGTCACGCCTAAACGTGATTGCCCCCAGCGAGTTAAGGCGGACTGCACCAAACTGTGATGTTCGGCAATCGCTTGCTCGGGACTCGCTTCGGTGCGCGAGCCCTTGTACCCGGCCGCAACCATGGCATCGAACCAATTGGCCCGACGGCCCCAAAATCGTTCACCCGCAAGTCGGTAATCACCCGTTGCGGGATCGCCTTTGCTCTCGCGAGAGGGCGTACCAAGGGGCGGCTCTGGAACGAACGTCTTGAGCCAGCTCGCGAGAAAGTCCTCGATGGACTCGAACGCTCTGTAGAAGCACCACGGCGGATCGCCCCCTTTGAGGTCTTTCGGTGTGGCCCCAGGCGCTTTGTTGCCGGGACCGCGCCACCAGCGTGGTCCTTTGCCATGAGCCTTGCGATACGCGATCGCGTAGTGCTCGTAGATCTTCCAGCCACCCAAGTTATTGCCGCGATACGACTGCCCCCACGCACTCTCGTTCATCACGTTGGCCGTGACGCCTGCCGCTTGCATCGGGTTGCAATCGAGTCGCAAGCACGCCTCCATGCACGCCACGACGAACTGGTCACGAGGCGGCTTCGGCTCGTCGGCCGTGACTTCGTCGGCAAGGTCGAGCCATCGCGGTGGTGGCCCTTTCGGTTCACTCCACTTTTCCATGCGCGTGTTTCGCCTCGCTTGAACAAGCCACCGAGGGCAGCGGGCTTATTAAACGATCGGGCCGTTTCGTTGAATATGGCGTGGCATCGAGGCTAGTAAAGCTTCCTTTACCAACAGAATGCGCTAGTAAACGATCCTTTACTAGCCACCGAACCGGTCCCACAGACCGCTTCTAGGAGTTGTGCATCCACGCTTCCCATGACCGCTGCCTTTCGGCAAGGTCACTGGCTTCCTTGAGGATCGCCAGCCGCCGCGTTTCGTCCTGCTCCTCGCAGACCTTGCCGAAGGTTTCGAGCGCGCTTTCGTGGGCCTCGAGATACTCCTGACAGGCTTCGGGGGACTCCGGCAGAAACTCGTCTGCACACCGAACAAGCGCTCGAGCGGTTTCGATCACGCGGCGGAAGGCCTCGGCTTCGGCGAGTGAGGGCTTCAATAGACACCATCCAAGTAAAGCGTTGGCACCCAAACGGGCTCATGTTCCCCGTCCAGCGTCACAAGGCATTCCCGGTACGCTGTCTTTATCACGCAGCCGAATCGGCCGGACGAGAACACGCGGACTTTATCGCCAGCGCGCAGATACTTGGCATCGAATGTCTTCTTCACTCCGCCGGCGAAAAGTCCAGGTAGTAGCACTTGCCCACCTCGAACTTGGGAGCAGTGGGATTGCTGATCGTGATTTGCAGCTCGCCGTGTGGCGTTGCGGTGGACCACGGTTCGTTTTCCGGTCCGTACACGGCACGCAGCATCGCGTAACCGTTCTCGTGGGCCGACTCGCACTTGAACTTCGCTCGTACCATCATGCACCTGCTTTCGTTTGGTTAGTCCTCGAGCGCTGTGGCGAGGGTCTTCTTCCACACCGCCACGCTCATCTCGTCGTACTCTGTGAGCGCCTTGAACCCATCTTCGGGCGCATAGCGATCGTCGAGCAGGACCTCTGCGGTGCGTGCGACGGCCGCAGGATCATCAATGGGCGCCTGCCAATAGGATGGCACCCAGTCGATCGCAGGGCCTACGACGCTCGGGACACCTTCCGCAACCGCATCAGCGGTCACGATGTTGAAACTCTCGGTCGCCGAGAGCTGTAGACACACGTCCATCGTCGCAATCTGATGACGGAACTCTGGCCATGGGCACCACGGAATCTCGATGAGCTTGGCCCACGGCACGTCTGCAAACATCTGGCGGATCGCGTTGAGGATCCACTCGCCAGGGTCATCGCGTCCGACGTTGAGATAGAAGCTTAGGTCCGTGCCGCGGTTTCTTGCGACCATCAGGGCGGCGGCAGCAGCCGTCGAATGGAACTTGAGGATTCGGCTCGCGCCAAACGATCCGATCTTGATGGGACCGACGCGTGGCAAGGGTCGGTGCCGTCGCTTTTCGCGATGAATGTCGTACAGGTTTGGCAGCAAGAGGCACTGTGATCCGTACGCGACCCGAAGGAAATCGCAGAGCCGCTTGGAATTGCCACAGACGCGGAAGTTCGTGCTGATCTCTTGCAAGCGCAACGCTTCCCGGACCAGGCGGACCGCGTTTTGATCGACCTGCAAAAATGCCACTTGTGAATGGCAGCGCAGCAGAAACTCGGTGGACGGGAACAGGCTGATTAGCTCTTCGATGGCCTTTGTTTTGATCCACGGCGCTTCGAGCACTGCGAACTTGACTGGACCGTGTGTCGAGAGAATCTCGGCGATCTGCTCCGGGGTCTTCACGGCAAACACCCGCGCGCGAATGCCGTGTGCCCGCAGGACCTTTGCGGTGTGCATGGCGCCGACGCCAAGCGCAATGTGTGAATAGCGCGCGCTCGCTTGGCTCAGGTCTTTGTGGAAAATCGCAATCGAAGTCGTCAAGAAAATCTCCTGTTTGTTTAGCTGGCTTTCAAGCCCAGCTCGTCGCGGATCGCGTTGAGGTCGCTAACAGCACGTGTAAACCGATCGCATTGGTCTGCTGTGAGCGTGACGCCGGTACTCGGCTGTGGCGGAGGCGGGAGCGTGGGTGCAGGGTCTTTGGAGGCGTCGTGGAGGAAGGCCATCAGGACGGCGAACCAGACGCGCACCTCCCATATGGTGTCTTCCGCGTTTAAAATCGATGCCCAGGCATGCACGAAACGCCTGCCAATTGGCAGTTGCTCGTAGGAGGGAACGAGCTTGTTCGTGATGGTCATCTGGTAGTCGTAGCCGCTGCGTCCTTCGCTCGGCCCGTACACCATGACACCTGGGATGGGGTGGAGCGTGTCTTTCTCCGCGAAGAAGCTATCCAGGTGCCCCGGGCAATTCGGTTGATCGGTCCCGATGCCGACCACATAGCTCATGCCCATGGCATTGAGTCCAAGGATGCCGTCAGCAAGCAGGCTCATCTTGTTGATGCGCTGCTGCTTCTTGGCGGGGTCGGTCTCGTAGAGACTCGCAAACGCATCTGCGTCGTTCCGGCCCGGTGCGGTCAGTGCTCCGTATCCCAGGAACTTCGTTGCACCCACGGGATATGGGTCGGTGAGCGGATGAATTCCGTGATACCCGCCCTGGTCGGCCTCCCGAATCACGCGTGCCTTGATCGCATCGACCAACGTCGCATCGACAGCGCGTGATGTGGGTAGCGTGTACGAGGCAAAGTGCACGGTCTGCACTTTCGCGGCCAGATTGCCGCCTCGATACTGAACGGGCCAACTGCCATCCTTTACGAGAATCGCGTTCGCTTGCGCCTTGAACAGATCATGGAACGGGCTTTCGCCCGTCGTCAGATAGAGCTGAAGCGAGGCGTAAAGATTGTATGCCTTGATCGCCGTCGCGGTGTTGTGGCTGGCGTGATAGCCCCACGCGAGACGTGCTCTTCCGAGCAGATCGTCTGCATGTGCCGCGTCGTAGGGGCGAACCAATCGACTTGCCTGAGCAAAGATCCCGGCCGCAAAGGCGGTAAAGCCTTCGCCGGGCGAATCAGCCTGACCGTCCACCCCCCACGTGGAGTACACACCCTTGTCGAGTACCGCGTTATCAATTCCGTAGTCTGGATGGCGCGCTTGCTCGGTACCGCTGCGAACTCCGCCATTGAGCGGGTCATTCGCATCGGTAATCTGGAGATGCTCAAGCCCCAGGACATCCCAAAGGGCCTCGTCCAGCAGGTCCGGCGTGCCGTTTCCAGACTCCGGAATGTCATACTGCCGATCGGTGAAGTGACTGGGCCACGCTTCGAAGTAGGTAAGCAGTAAGATTGGAATGATGGCGTGGTTGGGGTTTCTGTCAAAGTCCCCGGCGTCGTGCCGCATGCCGCGCATCTCGAATGTCTGCGCGCCACTGGGTACCTGAATAAACCCGCTGCCCGGATAGGGTGACCGCGCGTCCGTAACGCGTGGGTGGCACGCAGGCCTTGCCCATGGCGACCACGGTTCCTTGAGTTCCTGCCCACACCGAGCGATCGTCAAGCTGTGCAGTGCAACGATGGCGGTCCTGCGCTCAACGTCGCCGCCAACCCAAAACGATCGGCTTCTGCCGATACCCGGAACACTCACAAAATAAGCGCCGCCCTCGGGGACTGCGCTCAGATCCAGGCGATGGACAATTTCCCCGCTCTTAGGCCCCGCTAACCCAGTGTCATCGATGCCCGCCGCGGCGGTTCCTTTGTAGATGACCGCGCCATCCGACTCGCGAATGACTTCGTACGCCGGCAAAGGACTGAGGGCCATCGGGCCCCCGTCGCCGAGCCACACCCCGAGGTTCGCGAACCGCGCGGTGGATGCTTTTGCATACGCAGACTGGTTGGTCTTGATGCACGACGCGAACGTCGTCCTATTGCCAAACACAAGCCCAGCGTTCCCATAAGGGCACGCAACCGCGTAGGACGTCGCGTCTACGAAAGGCTGCCCAAGCGTTAAGAACACCGAGTGACGAACCGTGATCTCGTAGGTTCCGTCTGCGGCTTTGGGTTGCTCGTACCATGGCAATGAGTACCGGTGGATCGCAACTGGGTGCGCGCCATTGACCGTCCAGTGCGCCGGATCCAGGTCGAGGACGTCTGGCTGAGAGCCCTTGGGCTCTTGGTTGATGGTCTCAAGAACGGCCGTCAGGACTCCGGGGCCCGCAGACTGCAGGGCAATAATCTTCGGTGCTGTGGTCATAGCAATGGATCCTTTGTTCCAGCGCGACTACTTTTTAAGAGCCCGGTCAACGGACCAGCCTCTTTTGAGGCGGTCGTACAGAGTCCGGTAGGGAATGCCTAGCTTCTCGGCCCATTCAGGCAGAAGCAACTCCTGCCCTTTGTAAGCGATCTTTCGAACATGAGCCCGGTTGCGACTTTGCTGTGTCGGAGTTGCCCAGCGACAGTTGGCAATCCAGCCGTTCCTTGTGCACTCTTCGCAGCGGCCGCACCAGTATCCAAGATCGCCATTCTTTCGATCAATGGAATGCTTCGCGGACGGCCGCGTCCCCATGTCTTCGTAGAATGCCGCGAAGCTATCGCGCCAACGGCTACACATGCAGATGCCGCGTGCGCCATACTCGGCAAAGGAATGGTCACTCTTCGTGTGGCAACGAGACTTGGCTTTTGCCCAGCTTCTGTATTCTGGGGGCATTCCTCCGATGAGATGCCCGTGTTTCGTGACGGCCTTTAGAATAACTTCCTTGTGCAGGCATCCGCAGGATGTAGTGGCGCCTTTCACCAGACTGCTGGCCCGTATGATGCAGATCTTTCCGCATTCGCATCGACACCGCCAAAGCGGTCTTCTGTGTTTGCCGGTTGCTGTAAGGCCAGCGTACTCGATAACGGTCAAACGACCGAACGGAGACTCTTTCGTAAGGTCCCTTGCTCTGGGCGGCAGGGCATGCTTGCGTGTGTCCATCGACTGCACCTCCTATCGTGCGTCGGTAAGGCCCTCGAACGTTCGCGCGTTCAGAGGGCCAGTTTGTTGTTAGAGACTAGCTCGTGACAGTGGCAATGCCAGGAATTACTGCGGCAAAGACAGAACCGATCGAATCTCTCTGACGAGCCAATCAATACCGGGCAGGGTCATCAGGATGGCCGTCGCGCCCGCGGATTGGGCCTGGTTTCTCGTTTCGGTGGTGACGTCTTGCGCCGAATACAGAATGATCGGAATGTCCTCGATGTCTGGATCGCTTCGGACTTGCCGGCACAGCACGTACCCGTCGTCCATGCGCTCCATGCGGATATCGGACGCAATCAAGTGCGGACGATAGCTCGCGAGAGCACGCATCGCATCGCGACGATTATTTTCTGCTCGCACCGAGAACCCAGCGACCCGAAGCATCACGGCGTGATGGTCCAGCATCAAGGGGTTGTCATCCACGAGCAGAATGCGACTCGGCTCTGCGCTCATTAAGCTTTTCGGCGAGAGTGTTCACCGCTTGCCCCACACCGAGCATGGACTTGCTGGAGTCGGTGATCGCGCCGATCGTGGCGTATTCGACCTCTTTGCTGCGATCAGCCATCTTGATGACCTGCTCGAGCATCTTTTCGGTCTTGGTCTCGTGCTCTCGATGCAGGGCCTCGGCCTTGCCAAACCACGCTTGGTTCTCGGCCGCGCGCTCCTTGTGCAGCGCTTCGATACGATCCGCCCACGTCTTGTTTTCCGAGGCGCGTTCTTTCTGATCGTTCGCGCGGTCCTCAAAGCACTTTTGCGCGTCGCGCTCGACGCGTCTGTAAAGCATCGCAATGACGCTTCCGAGCGTCGTGAAGATGCCAACGATTGCCGCCGCGAAAACCGGGTAGCTAACCGAGCCCTCGCTGTCTGCGATCAGAGCCAGAAGCGGTATCACGTGGCGAGCAACTCGCTGGCGTTATGCTCAAGCCAGTCAATCCCCACGCGTGCCGAATCCGTGGTCACAAGCCCCTGTGCCACCATCGTGGCGCCCTGCTCGAGCTTGGCACGCGCAAACGCGATGACTCGACTGCTCAACGCGTAGCCGTGGTGCATCGGCTCGACCACGTCATCGAGCGTGGCGGGAATCTGCTTGGTGCGCGCGAAGGTGAACTCTAGCCCCGCGAGGTAGGCACGTACCTCCTGCTCGACACGGAACTCCTCGTTGGCCAGGTAGAGCCACGAGACTTCCGCGGGCTTGTCCCACCAGGCGATCAAGTGGTCGCACTCGTGCACGATCGTGACCATCTGCTCGTCGGGCGAGAGGCCGTCGCGCATCCAAACGACAGGGCCCAGCGTCATCGCGCGAGCGCTGAGAAGCCTCGTGGGATCAAAGCCGATGGTCGTGCTGAAGAGGGCCGATACCGCGCCTTCGGGAAGCAGCAGACCGCGGAATCGCGACAGCATAAAGCTTGCAAAGGCTGCCGCGGTGCCCGGATCGGCGTTCTTCATGGCGTACCCCCGTCGGCATCAAGACAGCGTGCCGGCGTGGCACAGGTGTAGATCGGCCGGCCATCGTAGACGGAGGGCGTGTTGCAGCATTGAGCGCCAACCTGGCTGCAAGGCCGGCTCGTGCTCGACCATCGCCCGCTTGGCGAGCAGACCTGGGGCACGTCGTTGTGGCAGCGTTGGGCACCAGGAGTGCAGCCGTCTGGTTTTGGCATCGCGGGGCAACCTGCAACCACCAGCCCGATCGCGGGTATGATCCATAGGGTTCGCATGGGGTCACCGCACTCGAATCGTTGACAGCCCCAGGCCCGGGAAGAACGCCGCCAGTAGCCACAGCACCACGGCCACGATGACCACGGCGCTGATGATCTGCCGAATCCTGGGATCCATCGGGATGACGGAATTGATGGCCCAGAGCAGCACGCCGATGACGATCAGAATGATGATCACCTGGATGAGACTCACGGTTCATTCCCTCCTGTCTGAATCACCGACGCAGGCATCGCGGGCGCGACGGCCACAGCAGTGGCTCCTGCCGGCCGAGCGGCTTTCTGTGCGGTCACCGCGCTCTCGATCATCTGCGCAATCAGGTACTCGGGTCGCTCGACGCCGAGCTTTCTGAGCGTGTCAACCGCGCGCTGCCCTTGCACGACAACGTCATCGACCGCAGACTGCTTGGTTGAGAGCGCGGCAGCAGGCGACCAATAGCCTGGCTTGGCAGGGTCTTTCAAATCAACGACTCGCTGGACTCGACTGCCCACCGCGGCCGACGCTAGCTTTTCGAGGATCTCCAGAGCCTTTGCGTAACGCGCGTCTTTGACGTACGGGCGCACGACCGGAATGACCACGAGCGCCACCGTGCCGAACGTTGCGAGTAGGGCGAAGAATTGCGCGAAGGTCATGGCCGCAATGCCCACTCGATGAATTGCCGATCCACTTCCGTCACGCGGTACTCTGGCACCACGTCCAGGCTGAACATCTCCTGGTCATCATCCCACTCCATAGGCCCCGAGGGGGACATCAGGACGCGGCTTGGGGTCGCATACGGGTAGCAGTTGGGTGGCACTGGATCGTTGATCGGCCAGGTGCACACGTGCATTCTGCCGGTCTCTGGGTGCGGTCCCTTGCTAAGTAGGTAATGCACCAACTCGTGACCTGCGACGGCCCTGGCTGCGAACTCGCCTGCGGCCTTGGTGGGATCGAGAAGCACCTCGCTCGCGCCCAGGCGATACTCGCCGGCGCCACCTCGATCACCCGTGTCCGCGCATCGGACCGAGACCTCACCCGCTTCGGAGACATGCCAGCCAAACGACTGCACTTCAGCCGTGATCCACTCTCGCTGTGGGCTCACGCAGTCCACGATGGCCACCGCGACATCACGCCCGCCAAGGGGCATGTCCGCGCCCGTGCCGCCGCAGGCCACTAGCAAAGCGAGCGCGAAGAGACCGCTGAGGACTCGTGTCATGATGGTTGATCGGCTGCGGAAACAGACTGATCGGTCGCGGGCGGTGGCTCTTCGGCGATCGGCTGGCCAGTGTTGGCGTTCACCACGACCCCAAGTGGCTGCGATGCGTCGTCGCTGGTCACAACGGCGTGTGCATCCGGATCAAGGCCGTTTCGTTTCATGATCTCGCGGATACTGGCTTGCGCCTTGTCACGCCGCAGAGACAGTTGCCTGTGACGCTCCGCGAGTAAGTCCATCTCGGCACTGCACGCTCGCCGCTCTTGGCCATGCGCCAGAATGCGCAAGGCGTCGTTTTCTGGAATTTGCTTCATACGAGTCACTCCGCGGGCGCGAAGTACAGACTCGCAACCAAGTCCCAACTCACGCCAATGATGTAATCAATGTCCGAATCGACAATATTCTCAGAATGCAACGTCCCGCCAGAATAGGCTGACGTTTGCGCTGTAACGTTGTCTGCGATCTGCACCTGGAATGCCGGCCGATGGGTGGTCGCATCCCGCAAGACGGCCCTTGCGAGATTCTCGCGTGCGTCGGCCGGCGAGGACTCCGCCGTCAGAATGTAGTTCGCCAGGTGGCGCATGGACGCAATCAACCGATCCTGGATCGGAATGTCCGTTCCCAGGTCAAAAACCTGCTTCAGCGTTGCCATGTTGGTTCCTTTACGAAACGCTCAGAAAGTTGCGGCCGGAGCCCGCTACGCTTGCGGCGGCTACCAGAGTGACCCGTTCGGTCGTGTCGACGCCGCCTTTGCGGATCGTCAGCCACATCACCGTGTCGTTATCCACGGCACTGTGCTGAAGATCCATCAGGGTGGTTAGAGCGTGTGCAGTTGTGCCGGTGGAGCCGACTTTGCCGCCCGTGAACCGGAGGATTCCGTTGGTGCCAGTGCCTGTGCCTAGAGGCGCCTGTATTGCAAGTGTCTTACCGGCCGCGTTCGTACCCGTGATGTTCGCACCACGATGCGTAAAGTCTGTAGCCGATGCCGTTGCGTCGTTACACCCCCACATCATGGTGGTGTTACTCATCGAAGGTCCCGTCTGGTTCGCAGGGAAAAAATCAATCGTTGTCCCGGACAGAAGCTGCAGCGGTTGACCTCGAAACATGCACCCAATGTTCGTGCCGAATTCCGGCCTCGTGCCATTGAGCTGAAACATCTGCACCCAACCGGTGTCCGTATTGTTGCGTGCATAAAAGAACGTAGCGTTCGGAATACCAATACCGATCGCTCCGAGTGCGGCGGTGCTCCCAACGAGCAGCCCGCCGTCCGAACCAAGACGCATCCGGCGGGTGAGCGCACCCGAGGACCACGCCCAGAAGTCGATCGCGCTCGTCTCGCTGCCCGATGTTGCGTTGGTCAGAATGCCGGCGATGCGTGCCGTGTCCTGAACGTTGCCGGCGCTGTCCTCCGTTTGAAACAGCATACCCGCGGCAATGTTGCTTGCGCCATTACCCGCGTTGTACGTGTGCCGCACCAAGACGACATCGGTAATGTCGTTTTGTACGCCATCGTCGATCGAGTGCGTCTGGACTGCCGTCCAGGTCTGCGCGGCGCCGAGCACTGCGAGCGTGCTGCTGGTGACCGTGGGGATGGTGTGTTGCTGGCCGGAGGAGGGGCCGATCTTGGCGCTGATGATGGGCGCGGTTGCCTCCGTGAACGAGGCTTGTCCGGAAACCGTGTGATTGCCTGAAAACGTTCCGCTTAGAGCCGACCCGTTGATCGTGGGCGAGGTGAGTGTCTTGTTGGTGAGTGCTTGTGAGCCAGCGAGCGTGACGACCGTGCTGTCAATTGCGAACTGCGTGCCCGTCAACTGAAGGCCGGTACCCGCCGTGTACGTTCCAGGCCCGTGGGTCTGCGTGAACGCAAGCGCTGTGCTGCCAAGCGTGATCGGATCCGCAGTTGTCAGTGCCCAAGAAGTGCCGCCGTTGATCGTGCCTTCGGAGACGAAGGTGAATAGGCCCGAGGTGACCTCTGCACTTGTGTCGGCGTCTGTCGAGCGGGACCAGGCTCCGGAAGCTGCGACATAGATCCCGTTCTGGGAGGCGGCGCTCTGATTCTTGACGAGGACGCGGTCGCCCGCAACGGGCGTCACACCATCTCTGGCTGCAAGCCCGCTTAATGTGTCGTTCGTGGTTGTCGCGAAACGGACCGAGGCTTTGAGATCGAAGCCCTGTGCGGCCGCATCGACATACGCCTTGGTGGCAGCATCCTGTGCAGACGTTGGATCGGCAAGACCAGTGATCTTATGACTTCCAACGGCCCAGTTTGCGGCCAACGTAACGGAGCCGTCTGCCTTGAGGAAGGCGCTCGTGAGCTTGGCGTCAGGAATCCCGCCATCCTTGACGGCAAACGGACTACCAGGCGACCCGTTGCCCTGGATCGTTGTACCGTCCGATACGCCTCCGCCACTGCCGCTGATCGGCGCTTGCCAGGCGAGCGGTGTCGTGCCGGGCGTAATCGCGCCATCGACGGCTACCTGCCAAAATGTCCCAGCATTGATACCACCAAGACCGACGACAACCGGGAAACCGATCTTGTAGGCGACGTTCTGCTTGTAAAGCCATCGCTCCTGGGTGCCCGAGTCGCCGACGGTCTTCACCGTAAAGATTCGGTTGTAGATCGAGGTCCCGCCGCCTTCGTTCTTGGACAGCACATCGGTGCCCGCGACGGTTGCTTGACCATCGAGGGTCACGGGTCCATTGGCATTGAACGTAATACCGCTGACGTCTGCAGTGAACGCGGGCAATGCCGAAGCGGTTGCTAGACGCACGGCAGGCATCGGGGGGCCGGGCGTGCCCTGATAAGCAGCGACCGTGATGACCTCATCCGCCGCGGAGACGATGACGTCACTCACTGCGTGACCTCTGCGGTGATCATGACGATGCCTTCGACGATGCGATCCGCTTCGCCGCCAGGGCTCGTGATCTTAATGTCATGAACGGCAGTCCCTGGCGCAAGTGGCGTGGTCAGATCCTGCAGCGCGAGCACGGTCAAAATCGTGATCGGACGGCCGTCATCGGTTTGCTGAACGTCGACCGTGATTCCGGATCCGTTCACGGGCGGATGCGACAGATCGAGGAGTACGGTGCCGTTCGGCCTATCGCGGAACTGCGAATGCACCGCATAGCCCGTCAGATCCGTGTCCAAAAGCTGGTACACGCGTCGATAGGTCGCGCCTTGCGGCACGATCACGTCATCACGTTTTGCTAGCATTCAGTTATTACCAAAGATGTGAATCGTGCCGCTTTGGCCACTTGCCCCAGAAGTGCCGGTCCCAAGACCAGAGCCGCCGATGCCGCCGGATACACTGAGCGTGCCTTGAACGAGCTGCGAGGAAACGATCACAATGCGACCGCCCCCACCGCCTCCACCTCCGCCGCTATTGCCTGCAACCGCGTTTCCGCCATTGCCGCCGCGCGCAGAGATGAGGCCGTTGTTGGTAAAGCGCAATGAGCGCAGGCGGACGATGCCACCACCAGCGCCACCACCACCACCATCCGGATCCGTGCCGCCACCGCCTCCGGCTCCAAGCGACAAGCTGCCAATGCCTGCGGCTGGACTATCAAGCGCGGTGGGGTCGAATAAAAATGTGCAGCTTGTAGGATCCAGTCCAACGAATGGGCCGCTCCCGATCGTCGACGAGGCCCAGGAAGTTGAATTGTCTCCACCGCCACCGCCCGATGGACCGCCGCCATCGCCTCCACTGGCGCCAAGAGATTCGGAGGTAAAATAATAACCGCTCCCGGCAGTCTCTACGAATAGGCTTCGCGAGGGGTTCCCTATCACTCCCGGGAACCCGCCTTGCCCACCAGCGAGCCCGCACGAGTTAAGCAGAGATCTTTGTTCTCCGCGGGCACCACCAAAAGCGTCTGCGCCGTTGTCGTGAATCGTGCCGTTGTTCACAATCGAAAAGTTTGCGCTGATTTCGAAGCCGTTTTGATTGACGACAACGCCTTGGTCCACAAGGACCGTGACGGCCCTGACGTCTTGGGCGAGCGTCGTGTTGGTAGTGTAGTGAACTGCGCCATCTTTGCCGTCTCCGAAGAACCCAGGGATACGCACGACCGAGTCAGGCTTCCCAGGAACGAAAGCGTCTTCGGACGGATCGTAGATCGGAAGACTCAGATCCGACGACGCGTCGGATATACGGACCGCTCCAACAACCGCAGCGAGTCTGCCTGCTGCAGTACGAACAAGTTTTACGAGACGCATCAGTTGAACAGGTGAACGGATCCAGCTTGCCCATTGGTGCCAGCTGTCCCGGAACCGTTGCCCGCGCCGCCGGTGCCACCGGAGACGTTGAGCGTGCCGGCCACAGTTAGATTGCCAACGATGATGATGCGACCGCCCCCACCGCCTCCACCGCCTGAGCCACCAGATGCCGTGCCAGCGCTGCCGTTGCCGCCCTTGGCAGAGATTGTGCCGTTGTTGATGATCAACGGGGATCCGAGTCTTACGACTCCGCCGCCGCCACCTCCAGTACCGCCGGTCGAGGCATTCCCGCCGCCGCCGCCGCAGCCAAGCGTTACGACCTCAAACTGACCCGCGGAACCCAAGATAAGCCCGATGCTCATCGGGCTTGGGCCGGAGAATGGACTACGCACGTTCACGTCGAACGTGAACGAGGTGCTATTGTTGCCGCCTGCTCCGTGACCAGTCCCAGCTCCCGCGCCGCCGCTCGCTCCAAAAGGCTCCGGAGTAAGTAGACCACCACCAAGCACCGGAGACGTCTTCGTGACTCCGCCGGCTGCCGTTCGCGCTCCGCCATCTCCGCCAGCCAGGGCGACACTGCACGTCGTGGGGTCTCGATTCGTGCCTGGTGTAGCCCCGGACGCATTGGCGCCGTTGTCGTGAATCGTGCCGTTGTTCGTGATGGACGTGGTTGCGCTGATCTCAAAGCCTGCAACGTTGAGCGACACGCCCACGTCGACAAGCAGCGTGGTTGCTCGAATATCCTGCGTGAGCGTGGTATTCGTGGTGTAGTGAACCGCACCGTCACGGCCGTCTCCGGAGTATCCAGGCGTGTGGACGTTAATCGCGGACGGATTCGTTGGGATGTACGCGTTCTCTGACGAATCGTAGACAAGGAGGTTGAGCGAGTTGGACCCGCCCGTAATACGGAGCGCATCGAGCTTGACCGCCATGCGTCCAGCGGCCGTGCGTATAAGGCTGATAAATCCCATGTTGGTTCAGAACTTGAACGGGTCGCTTGCTTCGATTTCGACGATAAAGTGAGACTCGGTCGCGTCGGTGCCCGCGAATGCGAAGCCCAGTGCGCCTGTCTGATTGTTCACGCCGATGAGCAATCGCTTCTGTGCGTCGCCACCGACCGACCAATCGAGCACCGCAGCGTAGGCGCCGCCACTGGTGCCTGTTTCGTCGGAGTTGATCCAGTAGAACCCGGTCGACGTCTCATTGAACGCTTTGCCAGTTGTTGAGCCGCCGTCGGTCTCGGGTGGTATCGATGTGGACCCGCCGACGGTTGTCACAACCCTACCGATGGAGATCTTCGCATAACGACGTCGCCAGTCGTGCTTGTTGTCAAACACAGCATAAGTGCCAGAGCCAGCGGTCTTGCGCTGCAGAACGGCGCATTTCCGAAGATTGGATCCCCACTGATTCGTGAGTCCTGCGGATGACCTGCCGTTCGCGCTTGGGTTGTAGACGACGTCCGTCATCAACGACGCAGCGGCAGTCACCTGAATGCGGCTGCGTTTGATCCAGCCGGCTGGCCACGCCTCGAAGATGCGGAATCGCGAGATCGTGTTCCCTTGCGTCCAGGGTCCGCCCGCGCCGTCGTCCAGGGTCAGAAAAGCAAGCGGGACGTACCAAGCCGTTGAGCTATCCGCCGGCAACGCGGGCGGGTCAAACGTGCCGTCTGCGGGACCGTGTGCCACGTCGATGGTAACCGTCGGTGTGCTGTAAACCGTAACGGTCTGCGTCGAAACGTTGCCGGTCGTTGTGTCCTTGATTCTACGGTTGGCAGTCGTCGCGGTTCGTTGAATCAACGCGTAGACGAGGTCGGTGCGGCCATTGGTTACTGAGGTCGGGAAGGACGACGCCGGCAAATCGACTGTTGTCAGACGCGTTGCCGAGAAGATCATCTCGCTCGCGTCACTCGTGTCGTTGCCCGTCGCACCGACGGTGTAGACGGCCGGCAGGATGGTAACGCCGCCAGTAATGGCACCTGGGTAGACTAAGGACCTGCCGTAGTTGTACGACGTGTCCTGAGGCTCGTGGATGAGCGGGAAGACACGCTTGTCGTACGTGCTGGAGCCCTGGAACTCTGGCGTAGCCAGCAGTTGCCAAGCGCGCTCTTCAGCGGTCGCTGCAGCATCGGCAGCACGCTGCGCTTCGACTGTCGAGAATGCCTCGCCGTCGTTCCAAACTTTGCGGGTTCCCATGGCTTCCTAGAGCTTGAACTGGTCCGAAGCTTCGATCAGGATGACGTAGACAGAGGAACCGCCGCCGCCGAGCGGGCCACCTATGAACTCCACCTCGATGGCACCGGTTGTGCTCAGATAAAACTTGAGGTGCTCGGTCGAGCCGACGTTCCAATCTTGCAGCAGGTAGCGAGAGCCTGCGGTTGCGCCAATGAACTGGAACGTGCTCATGACGTTCGTGGTCGGGTCGAACCGGGCAGGCGCTGGCGATGTGCCGTCGGGTGTGGCTGCGTTGCCAATGCTGTCGGCAAGGTAGCCCGCATAGATCTTGGCGAACCGTCGTGACCAATCGTGCTGGTTGTCGAAGACCTTGAATACACCGGGGTCTGCGGCGTAGTTCTGCAGAATCCCGGATACGGCGATGCTGGCACCCCACCGGTTGCTAAGAGGCGTTGATGCGCGGCCGTTGACGCTGGGTACATACGCATCGGACATGATGCTCGCGGCCTCGGCGAGCTGCACCCTGTGCCGACGTATCCACCCGCTGTCCCAAAACTGGTTGATGCGAGTCTGCGCAATCGCGGTGCCTTGCGTCCAAGCGCCACCGCTGCCGTTGTCCAAGAAAAGGAACGCGAGCGGGAAATGCCACGCAGATGCCGTGTCAGCAGGCACATCACCGACGGTGAGCGACCCATCGTCGGCGCCAGTGACCACGCCAAACGTGACCGTCGGCGTGCTATAGAGCGTCACGGGCGACGTCGTTACCGCGCCCGTGTTCGGATCTTTGTACTTGCGTGACTCGACCGTATCGACAAGTTCGACCTTCGCGTATACGAGGTCGATACGCGGGCCAACCGATGATGGGAATGCCGTAGCCGGCAGCGAGTAGAGCGTCTGCTTCGAAGCGGATTGCCTTATAGTGTTCGCGTTCGCAGAAACGGCACCCGGCGCGCCCACCTCGTAGAACGCTGGCAGGATGTCTACGCCACCGGTAATCGTACCTGGGTACACCAGGCGAGGGCGTACGTATGGCGAGAGGCTAGGCTCTGGGACCAGGGGGAAGACTTTTTTGTCGAAGACGCCATCGCCGGCCCACGCGGGGGTGAATAACGTGTCCGAGACACGGTCCTCGGCCGTGCATGCCACGTCTGCAAGACGCTGCATATCGACGGCCGTGGCCGCAGCGCCAGGCGTGATGACAATTCGATTGCCCATATGTTTCTTTCGCTAGAGCGCTGAGGCGATTCCGAAATCGCTGAAGGCCATCCAGGTCACGCCGCCACCGCGAATCGTGTTCACGCTCGATGCGATCTGCTCAAGCAGCGGCGTGTCGTTTGCGAACACAAAGCCGACCTCGGTGTTGACCGGCATCACGAACGAGGGGTCATTGAACAGGTTGATCCACTGCGTTCCTGGCGCGCCTTCATCGTTTGGCTGGCAGTAGACCTGTGGCTCCGAGGCGCCAGAGTCGCCCGGCAGCACGATCCAAAACAGCGCGTACTCAACGTCGGGTACCCAATAGACGCCGACGTGGGGGTTGATGTTATCCGGGTAGTCGGCCCACAGCCTGTGGTCTACGGGCTGCCAGAAGGCTGTCCATGGGCTACCGAGGTCCGACCAGAAGATCGCGTCCGTGGCTGGCTCTAGGTACACCGGAGCGATGGGCGAGACCTTCGCGACGAGCGCGTCCACAGCAGCCTTGATGGCATTGGGGCTGACGACGTCACCACGTGCCAGCAAGCGCGCGCGGTACTCGCCTTCGCTCTCGTTGCCCGTTTTGGGCTGATGTAGCAGTTGCCCGAATTCGTCGAGCCACGTGTCTTCTGCGGTGCGTGGCGAATAGGTCTGCGCAATGAACTGCCCAAGCTTCGCCTGCAGCATGTTCGCCATCGCGCGCCACGCTTCGAGCAATGCGTCGCGAACGGGGCTATCCAGCCGCTGCGCCCAGCCTGGCAGCAGCGCCATTGCGTCGTCGAGCGTGGGTAGAATCTGGTCGTTGCGGTCAGGGCAGAGATCGTACTCATCGGGCAGATCGACGTCCGCATCGAGGTTCATACGGCCTCGCCATGGCCACTGAACAACATGTTCGACTGTCCGTCGCAGCGACCCAGGATCACGTCACCAGCCTGCGCGCTGCGCATGCGCCCATTAGCAGCATTCAGCCCTACATCAAACGATGTGCCGGACGTTGCAATGAGCCCTGTTACAGAAGCTGGAATGATTCCATACGGAGCGACCTCTGCAGCCACACCCGACGATGCCGGCTTCATAGCTACACCGAGGATCTGAACGTTGGTTGTCGCGTTGCCGCCGATGGTAGCGGCATACCGCTGCGCCCAGTAACGAGCATTGCTGATGGGGACGTCAGGAAACAAACACACAACATCCCCAGCGGCAACAGCCTGCTGGACGACAACGAAGATTCGCCCATTCGGCTGGTAGATGATGTTTAGGTAAACACCCTCGAAGAACTGCAGAACGCTGTTGACCCAAGCGATCGAGAGCTTGCCCCACTTCGAAGCAGATGCGCCGCCGTAGTCGGGGTCCTGAGTGGGCGGGCTATTCCGCAGAAGCGTGTCGGGATAAGAGGCCATGGTTCCTACGAAGTCTGCGGGCCGAGTATGGTGATCGCGATGGACGACGCATCGGCTTTGAATCGATCGAGCGCTGTTACCGACCCATAACCAGCGTCGGTCGGGCGAGGCTGATCAGACGATGGCGCTGAAAGGATGACGTGCTGTACCTCTGCATGAGCCTTGAAGAGCGCGCCGATTACGGCGTCACGCCAATACTCATCGGGATTCGGCCGCGCTTCGAAGTAATCAATCACCCGCTGCACGGCGTCACTCACGACCGCAGCTTGGTCGTAATTCGCAAGCGAGCGAGCCATGTGCACGACTGCAGTGACCTGCACCGTCTGTACGTTGTACGAGCGGGCAATGACCGGCACGCCGAAGCAGCGCCAGTTGAGCAGCTCGGTGTCGATAGCTTGCTTCAGTGCCGTCGGCAGATTGAACGCGCTATCGCCAGCGTACAAAACCACCGTGCCGTCGTTGGGCTCTATAGCTGTCTCGAAGGTCACGCCTGCGACCCGAAAGGCACCGGTGTCAATGGCGGCCTTGGTGCCTCGCTGCCGTTCGGCCTGAGGCGTGGTGAGGCGTAGGCGCGCTTTGAACTGGTCATCGTTCTCGCGGTCACCGCCGCCACCGATGACGGCGCTGTAGGCCGTGTTCGGCGTCCACGTGCTGTCAGGCAACGTGTCCAGGACCGCCGTGATCTTGAGCGGCGTCCCGATGTTGCCCTGCGTGCCCGTCTGCGTGCACTCGATGGGCACTACGGCCGTGAGGGACGCAAATTCAACCGAGACGTCTTGGGAAGCCTGAAACGTGATGGCAGGCTGGCCTGCGGATGCGGGTATCGCGAACCTGGACCCGAGCGGGATGGACGTGAGGCCAGTGCCAGGACGTGTTAGCTCGACGAAACCCGTAGCAGCGACGTCTTGCTTGCGGAACTCGCCGTACCAGTCCAGTGCCGCGGCATCGAGGTCATCGCCGGTAGCGCTGGCAATACGGGCCGCTGCGACGCGGTCCAGGACGTAGGCCAGGATCCGGTTGGCAATCGCCGTGAGCGCGCTGATTGCCGTATCGTTACGACTGCCGGCAGCGAGGTCGACCGCACCGGTGCCATCGGGGTCGATGGACTTGCGGAAGGCTGCGCGACCTGCGGCGGCGAGTTCATCAACCGTTGGGAGTGCTACGGACATTACGTGGTGACTCGAATCGTGAGCGGCTCAGGGAGTGGCACGGTCTGTACGGCCGTGCTCGCGGTGAGGCTGCCTTGACCGTCGTCTGTGATCTCAATCGGACCGATGCTCTTCACCCTGCGGTCTTTGGACCACGTGGCCCGCAATCGGCGTCCTACGGCATCCGGATCGTTGCCCGGTGCGTTGACTTCGCTGAGCATGTCGCCGCCCTCGGCGGGCCGATGGAACAGCTCGCTGGGCGAGGTGAGGGCGATGCATATGAGATCGTTGGCGAGGCAGTTCTTGCCGCGAATCTCGGGCATGTCTCCGGTGGCGTCGAGAGAGGCTGCAAGAAAATCAATGTCCACTCCTAATGCTTCTGCTTCCGGATCACTGGCAACGCCCTGCTGCTGCGTCGACTGCGTAACCGGCGCGCGCCATGCCACAACGCCAGAGCCCGCCGGTGACTCGGACAGCGTGTACTGGATGCCGTCGAGGAGCGGGGAGGAGAGCGCGAGTTCCAGCGACGTAACATCCGTCTGAAACGCGAACGTGACCGAGACCGGAACGCCGCCAGCACCGTCGACGCGGGCAATCGACCAGTTCGTGGCGACCAGGATGCCGGGCGTGTACGTAGAGACGGACTGGCCCAGGGTCACCCTGACGCGGTAGGGCGACGTTGCAAGTAGCTGGACGAAGGACATTAGGCTGATTCGGGTATGCGAATGTTCAAGCCAGGGCGGAGTTCATCGGACCTGACGCCAAGTTCGCCCGAACGCGACGCATCGCCCATCTCGCTCCGGGCTATCGACTCCAGCGTGTCACCGCTTCGAACGACGTAAACACGCGCCGTCTTCGTCACGCTCGAGCGAGCCGAGGCACGCAGTGACCGCGCTCGATCAATGGCGCCATCGGCTGCAATGAGCGTCGCGGTGCTCGCCGAGAGCCACGACAGCGTCAGCGATGGGTCACCGTCGGGTACAATCGCCAGCGTCTTTGTGCCGGACAGCATCTTGATGATGGCCCTCGAAGCATCCTGCGTGGCACGCCCCGCGCCATCCACTCTGGCTGCTGCAGCATTCGCTGCGGCGCGGGATACGGTAGCGGACGTGGTCACAGCTTCGGCGAGGTCACGGGCGGCCTGTTGCGCGGTGTCGACAGCGTTGAGGATGGTCACCATGGTTTGCAAAGCACTCGCTCTGACTGCTAACGCGGCCAACTGTGCTCTAGCCTCTGCAAGATCTCGTTGGATCAGTGCGGCGATATCGACTGGCGTTCGCTGTGGCTCGGTGGCCTGCGGTGCTTCCTGCGTCTCCGTGTCGGCAGTGGATGCGATGGCAAAAATCAGGTGATACGTAACGTCGCTTTCGGATTCCCAGCCGAACTTCGTCTCGGTGAGTAGCCCGAGCCAGCTGTCTTTGCCCCACTCGATCTTGACGAGGTTCGCCCGTTTGCGGACCTGTTCGATGGACCTAACCATCTCCCGCGCCCATCCGACTTGTGCGGCGTCTCTGTCCTGGGCCCTAAGGTGGTCTCTGAACGCACCGTTGAACTCAAGGTCGCGCTGGCGCGCCTGTTGTACCTGATAGATCGGTGAGGTGCGTCCAGGCAGGTAGATCTTCTCGTGCTGTAGTTGCCCGCCTGTCTCAAAACCCGTGATCTCACGCGGCCTTCCGAACGGAATACCGCTACCTTCTAGGACCACCGAAAGGCCGTCGGGCACGTCTTCGGTGATCGTGAAGGACTTGAGTGAATTAGGGCCTACGGCCATGGGTCAAGGTTTCGCGAGTGGCGCCGTATAACGATTGGAACACTGCCAATGTGGGGCGGCAGTAGCTAGCGGGGTCAATATGCGAGGGAAGATCGTGGGCTGGTCGCTACTCGGGGCCGTATCCATTCATTGTGTGTTTCTCGCTTGTGGCGTGCCCTCGATGCAGTCCGTCGAAGCCGGCGCGGACGCTGGACCAATGAGCTACATGCTTGAGGCGATGCGGGACGCGGCGGCCGATGTTCTTGGGATGGAAACACGGGATGCTCATGCGGACGATGGCGGAGCGCTGCCAACTTGCTCTTGCCCTGTGCCAGCACCGCCGCCGCGACCAGATTACTCGTTCTCGTTCAACATCAGCGTCGGCGGGTCTGCTGCGCAAGCGCCACGAGAAGACTATTCGGATATGAGCGTTTCTGGGGGCGTTATATGGGCAAACGGAAAGCTACAAACGAGTATTACTTTTCAGGCAAAATCCATCTCTAGAATCAACGATAACCTGCAAACGCTTGCCTGCACCCTGTTCAAAGATTTGAACGGAATCGACTCTAGACTGAGTTGCGTTGGCCAGGACGGCAGACTCGACAACTACACAATCACGACCCTAACGGACACTCAGGTCGAGATACGCGCTCCGTCCATAAGCACGTACAGCGGAGCCTTCGTCTATACCAACGTGGTCATGCGCTCGAGCGACCCAACGGCTCACTACCTAACCGCTCCGCACGCATATAGGCCCTAGAAGTCAACCCATGCGCTCAAGACTCTACGTCTTCGCTGTCGCCTGCTTACTTGCCAGCGCTGCGTCGGCCCAAGACGTCAACGTCACGGTTAGGCTTCATCCGGTCGAAACGCACCGCGTGTGTTTCGGAGAGGCGACAATCAACGGACCACGCTGCCAGACGGTCGCAGGCCCGCCTGTGTCGTCTACAGAGAGAGCGGCGGCCGATGCGTACGATCGCAGGGCTATGGCCAGGCAAAGGACGGAACGAGTCGGCAGACGCGAGTACGCCAGGAAGCTAGAGCAATTCGAGAGAAGGACAGCTACAGCCGAAGAATCAGAAGGGACTGGCAAAGCAGAAACGGACGTGTGGGACATTGGCGGGCCAGAAGTTGCGGCAAGGAAGACCGCCAACGCGGCGCAGACGCACTAAGCCTTCACGTTGTTCGCGCCAGCGGCAATCTTGCCACTCAGCGGGACGGGCGTACCAGGTGCCGGCGCGCCGCCCGGCGGAACGTGTGTGATCGCCGATACCGCGCCACTTACGATCGTGAGATAGAGCGTGCCGCAGTCAACGGTATCGCCCACCCGTCCAACCTTTGCCGTGCCGGCGTTGAGCACGATGTCTTTTCCGCTACCGGCTTGGATCTCGACGGCTTCGTCTTTCGATTCGAGCCGCAGAACGTACTTTTTGACGAACAGTCCAACCTTCTGCCCGAGCCACGCTGGCACCCTATCCGCGACGCCACCCAAGCTATGCAGCAGGATGCCTGCGCCTGGGACCCGCAAGCCCCGCGGGTGAATCACGAAGCACTTGTCGCCCTTCTCTTTGATGGAGAACAGGATTCCGCCTGGGATATGGGTGCGTGCTGTACCTTCATGGCCAGTCAATTCGTCGGTGTACGGTGAATGAATGTCTGCGCCACCGGTAGTATCGTCGACCTCTGAATGGTCGGCGCCGAATTCCGCTAGAAAGGCCTCGCCTGCGTCACGGATGTCCATCAGCGCGCGGAATGTCGCGCCCGAGAACATCTCGCGCATCGCATGCCCGACGTGGCCAGGTAGCCTCACAGCCCTGTGCCGCCTTGGCTCGCCGGGCGAGCATCAATAAGCTTGATGAACTCCATCGTGGCAGAGGAGCGGCCTTCCGATGAGTAGCTCACCGAGCTGGACCGCACGAAGTATTGCGCCAACGGAAACAACCGTGTGGCCTGGACCAGCGTCGACAGTGTGTCGAGGTCCATACCGAGACGCGTCGAGAGAAGCTTTGCGGCCCGTCGATCGCTCGTCGTGTTCAGCAGCTCTGCTTCGAGTGAGGGATTGACCATAATCGACACGCGATCCGAGTGCTTGATGTCAAGCACGTCGTTCGTGAGGTCGATGGTTTCTAGCCTGCCTTCAAGATCGCCCAATGAACGTTCGAGGTATGCGGCTTTCGCGGCTGCCTCTAATGCGTCTCTGTCGTGAATGCCCGGAGGGCATTCCAGCAGCTCGTACTCGTCTTTGGGCTGAGTGACAGTACGAGAGCGCGGGCGGCCCGTGTTGTGGCTATGAGACGATGTGGAAGACTGGGTCTTTCTGTCGTGCCGCTGGTGCGGCGGTACTCGGTTGCCCAGGCCTGTCACGGGGCGCGTATGGGCAGGCTCCTGCCCCTTCTGCGGCCACTGTGCCTCGATAACCTGCCTCAGCGCTGGGCTATATGAGACAAGCCTGACTCCGCGCCTGTTTCTGGAGTACTTGCGAACGCGATTCAGACTGAGAAGGTTGCTACTCTCGGACCCAAAGATGAAGCTGTACTTGGTCTCGCTCTCGGTCCCATAGGCTTGCGTCGCCGAGGTGATTACCAGCTCATCGAGAATGACATAGGGCGTCGTCGACACCAGACCGCAGGCATGCGTCAGAACAGACCAAACAGTCGCATTGGGGTCGATGAGGATCGGCGCGGTCTGCGATCTCGCATGCGCTGCGCTGCTGAGCTTGGCATCGAATCTCGAATCGATTTTACGCAGTGTGATGGGCGCGTCTTCGCCCGCGTCGACAAACGGCTGGCAGACATAGTCAACGAGCTTTTGCAGCGCTTCGCCGAGCGTGTCGGAATATAGCGGGACAACGCTCTTGGGCACCGGTCGCGCATCCATGAAGAGCGCGCTAAGGTCGCGACATTTGAACGTGACAGCCGGCCCTTTGTCATCCATCGAGTCTTCGAATTGGTCCGCATAGCCGACGAATCGAAGATTGCCCTGCTGCCTGATCTGGGACTCGGCATCTTCTGACTCCGCGTCAACCTTATCCACTACGCCGACGTACAATCGGAGAAAGGCTCCCATCACAACCAACGGGTTGAACGGAAGCACGCTGCCGTGCACCGTTACGTCGCATTCTCCGGCTTGTTTGAACGTTCGTCGCGTATACGTTGCACGCGTAGGCACGATGCCGGTGTGTACTTGATCCGTACGCTCTGGAATGGTCAGCTCGGTCGCTGCTGACTTCTCGCCTTGCGCGTTGACACGAATAACGCGTTGCTCTTCGTCCGGCAGGGGCACCGGAGGTCTCGTGACAAGCGCTACAGCGATATCAACGAAGGCGCGCGGATAGTCGACACGCGGAGGCCTAGCATCGCCTTGGCCACGAGAACCAAGAAACGACGAATCTACGGTCATCGCATGACTTGATTCTTCGGCATCTCGGTCGGCCGATACACAGCGTCCCAAATCGCACGGTTCGTCACAAGGTATAGCCTTTGCGGATCCGACGCGTCGTTCACAGTCTGCTCAATGCGAACGTTAACGTTTAGGTTCCCCCGAGGGGGAACCTGCTGCTGTCTACGTTCGTTGCGTGCCAACGCATGCTGCACAAACGGCGCGATGGCATCGACTCGCTCATCTGGCTCGTCGGCCATCATTCGGCCGCTCATCCCATTGCGCCCAGCTCGCCATGACCTATACAAATCGACCGCTCCGATGACCTGACCAATGCCCGGGATTAGGTAGATCAGGCTTTGGATGGCCATCCCCATCCCGTGCCTGAACTCTTCCCAGAACGTGTCCATGTAATGGGTCATGCCTTCGGGGATATGATCCTTCGCGTAGGTCAACGCAGACGTCACGAGACCGAATGCGTCTGCGACTTTCTTGGCGTTATCGACCAGCCTCTCAAACCAGCTGAATTGCAACTGCCCGGCTTTTGAGATCAGCGGCTCCAATGCGGTGGTTAGCTGCTTGAGGCTATTCTCCAGCGGCGTGAGTAGAGAGTCGACGTCTGCTTTGAACCTTCGTAGCGATACGGATCCATCGGCGACCGCTACGACAAGCGGCGTCATGAGCGCCGCGATCGCGATGCCGCCAACGCCGGCCCCGCCACCCAGCGCACCACCTACGGCACCTGCCACACCACGGTTTGCAATGAGCCCAAGCGCGCCGCGGCCAACCAGCGCAGCGCCACCGAAGCGCTCGCCCATCTCGCGGGCCTGGCCAACGATCTCGCCGAAGTGGTCCTTGATGAACAGGGTCTTTTCTTTGACTGCGTCGAATGCGCCTGCGAGGCGTTGTCCGACGTTCGTGACGATCTCGTTGAGGCGTTCTTGGTGGGACTGTAGGTAGTTGTTGATCTCGTTCAGCTCGTTCTTGACGCGGGTGAACAGGGGCCCGGACGCGATGCGGAGCGTGTTCTTGAGAATGTCCATCGTCGTCGACGAGATAGCCGACCACGAATTGCCAAACGCTCGTATTGCTGGATCGAACCCGTTGAGTGCTTGGCTTAACCTCCGGAAGCGCTCTTGCGGCGTGGCTTCATTGAACTCGCGGGCCGTCATCCCGATCTGTGCCCGAAGGCGAGAGAACAGGACAACGTGTGCTCCCGCTCTGCCGTCGAGCATCATGGCCAGCTCTCTGCCGGCCGTCTGGCTGTCGACGTTGAGCATCTGACTCACGGCCATCATGCGGCCAGAGAACTGCTCAATCTGCTCGACGCTCTTGCCTGCGTTCAAGCCACCTGACAGCGAGCCCTGGAACACGCGCTGGAGATCTTCGAATTCGCCTGGCAGCGCGGCTGCATCGCGACGCATGGCTGCAATGACCGATTGGCTCATGCTCATCGCCTGAGAGAAGGTCTCTGCCCCGTGGCCCGCCTGAATCATCCCAGCGATCGAGATGGTGGCCGATTCGGCCTCCGCATTGAGCCTAGTGACGCCGTAGACCAGCGCGCCGATGCCTGCTGCCCCCGCTGCCGTGACCGCAGCGACGCCCATACGCGCAATCGACATGAAAGCGCCATCGATGCGTCTGGCAATGCCACCGGCCATGTCGGACAGGCCAGTGAACGACTTCGAGATGGAGTCGACCTCCGACTTAGCCTGCCCCGTCTTCGTAACGTAATTTACGAGGACGTTGTACTGTGTGTCTGCCACGGCTTAGTCGTCTTCTTGTCCGGGTATCCTGGTCTCCATCGACGCAATCGCCATCACGGCGTCAACGAAGTCGCGAACCTCTGCCCACGGCGCTTCCAGTAGCCCCGACTCGCCCCATACCGCTTGCCTGCCGTACCGAGCGGCGCACGCGAGCGTCCAGAGCCCTTCCGGCATCTGCGGCAGGTCCTCTACGCGATCGTCACTTTTCTTGCCGGCGCCGCTTTGACTAAAGGGGCTTTGACGTCACCAAAACCGCTTGCTTGGTTGATCGTGTCGTATGCGCAATCGAAGTCAGGCAGGTGCGCAAGAACGTCCACCACAGACGTGCCCTCAGCAATCAGGCTCAGTGGGCTATCCTGAACCCATGCGTTAGGCGGAATGTCCCGTAGCATGGCGTCGGTGTCTGGCGCCTCGGTTGGCTTGCCCTCGTCGTCGTTCTTGAATTGCCACGACTGTGGTGGGGCGTGAGCCACAAGGCATCGGGCCATCGTGGCAACCATGGTAGCGATCTGATCGCCGTCCTTCGCCGCGATGTCTCGGTCGATGTCGAGCTTGTCACGTGTGCGCAAGGGGCGTACGCGGATCGCCATGCCAGACGGCAGGATCTTCTCGTAAAACTGAGGCATTTACAGCGCCACCGGGATGATTCGCTCGCCTTTGAGGTCGAGCCCCTTTTTCACCCGCTCAACACGGCTTCCGGACTTGATGTTCCATTTGGCCACGACCTTGCTGAGCACAAACGCCTTGATCGGCCCGTTGCGCTGCTTCGCTTGCACTTCGATGGCGATCTCGGGGATCGGCTGATTCGCTTCCCGAGCAGCATCTTGAGCCAGCAGGGCCGCCAACAGCGTTGTGTTGGTCATATCTGCGCTCAGCGCCATGTCATAGCCGTTCACTTGCTTGTCGAAACGCGCGCGATCCCGACCGATATATTGGTCAGTGTGGATCACGGCGTCCTCGTTGATATTCCAACTGTCGACCGTGTCGGATATCCCAAACGGTTGGTTGTTAACGTACACGCGAATTGGCGTGTTCTCACCGTTTAGCGGCAACTCTGGGTCAGCCATCGAAGTTCACCAAGTTGTGAGTGAGTTGAAAGACGCGAGGGGCTGGCTAGCTCTGGATCAGCGTGATGCCGCTTGAGCCAACGGAGTACCGGAGGAAGATTCGCTCACGAGGCGCAGGCGTAATCGCCGTGACGTCGAGGAAGAAGTCACCCGCACCGAGCGCGTTCGTATCGTTCGCGGCCACGCTCGTGTTCCACTGGCGCACACCATTGACGGGCGACTGAATGCGCCCCTTGCGCTCCTGGTCCTGGAAGAAGTTGTCGGCCATCGCCTTCAGGGACAGGTTCTCGCTCGCGAGGTTCGGCCCGTTGACGAACGGGTCCATGGCCGGCTGGATCGACAGCCCGAAGAAGTCCTTGATCTTGCGCGTGACCGAGAACGACTTATCCGTCGACCGGTCATGCAGCGCCACGAACTTACCCTTCGCGGTCTTGGCGGGCAGGCAGATGGACGTGGTGCCTTTCCTGGTGGCCAGGTCCGTCACAGCGCTCGCTTGCCAGGCGAAGTTGGCCACCACGCCCGTGATGGCGTCGTAGTACTTGAGCGCACGATCATCGTGCCACGAGTAGGACTGCTGCGGTTCGAGGTTCAAAAACGCGCTTGCGACGAACGTGCTGAACGGCACCGTCTGCGTGGTACCCGCATCGTCGAGGATGGTCACCCACGCCCCGAAGAACGTGACTCGGTCGGTCGTGAGTCCGCTCACCACGTATCCCTGGACGGTCGAGAAGTCGGCAGCGTCCGGGTTGCCATCGAGGAACGCGCGTCGGTCACGATCGGTCGTACACTGCGTTGCAAACGCGAGGTTGACGGCCGCTCGGAGCGAGTTGCCGCAGTCGTCGTGGCAGATGGCGCGGATGTCGGTGTCGGCCTCGAACAGGGCCACGCCTTTGTCATTCGCGCCCGCTGTCCCGGTGTAGTCCGAGGCCGCCAGCGCGCTGCCGTTGCTGCCGCTCGTGAAGCTCACGGTCGCGTTCGTCGGGAACGCGGTCATCGAGCTCGCGAGGGTCAGCGAGGCGAGTAGCTTACTGCCGGTGACGTCCACCGTGACCGTGGTGCCGGTAGGTAGGACGACCTCATCGTAAACCTCGGTCGTCGTTCCGGTCACCGAGTTGGTCAGCGTGATGGTGTACTTGCGCTTGGTCGATGACCCCGAGGTCGCAGCCGCTTGCGTAATCGTGATGCTGTTGCCAAGCGTGCCCTTGTACTTCGCAGTCGCAACGGTATTGCCGCCAGTCCCCGTCATGGTACCGGTCGCTGCAACAGCATCACTCGCTAGAGCGCGGATGATCTTGCAGGTGAAGCCGCGGCGTCCCTTGATCCCGAGATAGCCCGTGCTGCTACGCGGCGACCCTGCAGGCTCGAAAATATCGAAGAAGTTCTGCGAAGACGTTGGCGTTACGACTTGCTGAACAGGCCCCCACGCGAAGGCTGCAACGTAGCCAATGTATCCGCTGCTAACCTCGTCGATCTTGCTGGGGACCGGAATCTCGACTCCGAAGACACCGGGGCTGCCGGGCGAGGTCGATGAGACGCTATCGATGAAAAGCGGTAGAGACATTACGGTGCCTTTCGCTGCGGCCTGAGCCGAAACGACAACAATCGGTTGCGAGTACGAAGGCGATTAGCCGGTGATCACGGTTTCGTCGGGCGTCGTGCCGCCGTTGACGAACCGGCTTAGGTGAATGCGCTTCAATAGCGCCACTTGCTCAACGTTGGCTGCATGCAGCAGCGATTCCCCGGAAAACATCGCTCTGAACTCCATCGTTTGCGCGGAGTCGCTGTCTTCCTCGGGCACGGCCTCTTGCTCGAAGCGGTACGAGCAGAGCACGCCGTAGAAGTCGTTCAGCCGCAGTACCAAGCCTGGCGCACGTCGGTAGTCTGGAAGTGCGTTGGTCAAGTTGAGCGAGTAGATCGGGTTGACGTTCGTGGCGTCGCTGACGGCTTTCGTGAGCGCAGATCGCTCTCGCGGCGTGCTGCCCCAGACGTCCAACTGAAAGCCTAGCGTGATGCGCCCGTAGCTGTAGGTCACCAGGCCCTGGACGCCCGTTAGCTCCGTGACGCTGTGAAGCATCGGGCTGTGGGGGTCACGGTCCATCTCGCCGACGGCGAGCACTGCGATGACTGGCAACTCCAGCTTTCGACTCGGCGCAGGCCACTGGTCCAGAACGTTTATGCCCACGAAGCCGGCGTCATGGAGCTGCCCCGTGAGCCATGTGGCCAGCTCGGAGCGGGCGGCTTCGACGTAATCTGTTGGCACGTGCTAAGGGTCCCGAATCGCCCTCTTGACTTGGGCGCCTAGGATCTTGCGTAACCGAGGCAACGAGCTGCGCACGAACCAACGAGGGCGTGTGCCGTACTTGGCGATCTTGGCCTGGATCATGCGCGCGATACGCTCGATCTCCTGGTCTGCCAGCTTGGACATTAGTAACGCCAGCGGTACTGACGACGCAGGGACTTTGTATAAGCCCGCAACTGCTGCGCTCTGCCAATGTGAGCGTCGAAGATCTCGTGCCTGCCCAGGCCAAACGCCGGTTTCTTTCGGCCCCAACGAGCCTGCGCGGCGGCTTTGAGGTGTCTGCCAGATAGAGCGAGGTTTTTGTTGATCTGCTTACGCAGCATCACCCGGTTCTTGATGGACTTCGCGAAGACCATGCGATGCCGTCGTACCCAAGCGATGAGCGGTGCCAATGGCGGCGTGTGCGGCCTGCTGCCTGCCTCGACGATTCCAGCATGAGGGGCATCGATAACGACACGGCTCTCGCCCTGACTGACACGAGTGGCGTGGACGCTGCGGCGCAGCTCACCCATATCCGTTGGCGCAGCGCGAGCGATCACCGCCACGCCGGCTTGTGCTGCTTCGAAGAACGAATTCTGCACCCGCTCGAGCCGCTCCATCTCCAGCCGCCTGAAGAGCGCTGGCAACTCGGCGGCGGTTACGTTGTGGACGGTCACGGTGTGAGTCTGGTGCGCCGTACGTACAGCGTGTTCCGCAATGCCCTATCCGTGTCGTACCGTACCAGCGTGCAGAGCAGGGTGCCTTCGGGTCCGACGAGTTCGTAGAAGGTCTGGATGTTATCTAAGACCGTCGAGGGGCGCAGTTGCTGAGGCGTGTAGCCCACGCTGACACCCTTGACCGAGTAGGTGTCACCAAGCACAAACGTGCCACTGAAGGTCAGCAGGACACCGATGCTGGCAATCTGGAAGGTCGCTGCAATGGCCGCTGGCGTCGAGAACGTCGTGCCGCCATCGGCGCTGTAGCGGAAGGCTCCGGTGCCCACGGGGCCCGACGTCGTGATCTCCACCACGAGCCGCCACTTGCCTTGCGTCACGCCAGTGGGCAGCACGCTCTGGCTGACCGCTACGGTGCCCGTCCCGGTGCCGATCTGCTTGACGTGGCCCTTGATGACGGCGACGGCTGGGGTCAAGGGCCCAATGCGCCAGTCACCATCACGGAGCGTACCTGCGTCCGAGGTAACCTCTTGCAATGACACCAGCCGGATCTTGTAGTCCGGCGCAATCGCGAGGCGTGTGTCCTGGGCGGATCCAGTGCCAACCGAGCGGCCGGACCAGACGCGGCGAATGACGGCGAAGGTATACGGGCGGAAGCCCAGACGCCCCATGATCCCGCGCGCCTGGTTGATCGGCGGCAAGACCTTGTCGCGAAGCGTTTGGGTCATCGTAGGTGGATCACAGCGGGACGATATGCAAAGCGCCGGCAGCAGGAGCTGAGGCTACGTGCTGGTTGAAACCGGTCGTGTTTTTGAGCTCGTTCAGTGCGCCCTGGAGCGTCGACAAGGTCGTAGCTGCGGCTGCCGCGATCGTGTTCGTGGAGTCGGCTGCCGAATGGTACGTGGTTGAGCCGATATGAGAGGTGTAATCGGTTCGAATGGCTTCAACGAGCGTGCAGGCTGAAGTTAGGTCCGTCGCCAAGGTCAACGACGGCGGCGTTCCGGCAACCTTATGAGCAACGGTGTCAGCGATGTGCGCCAAGTACTTCACCATGAGCTCATTTGCCGCGGCGACTGCCAGAGCCGTATTCGCCGCACCGGTGCCCGATAGATCCGCGAACGTGAGGATGTCCTCACTCATCGCATAGTGGAACAAAGAGGCGACCTGCGTCTTGATGAGTTCGTTGATGCTCGCGACCATCGCGGCTTGCATGCCGGTTACGTCGCCAGAGTGGACTCTTCGTGCTTGAACGCCAGCCATAATTCATCTCCAACGGCACTGGGCCGCGTTAGCCGTACTTGATCATGTTGTTGATGATGCCAATGGACGCAGAGAAGCCGTCGCCTAGCGGCTCGACGCCAAGCAGTCGACCGATGCGTCCTATGTACATGCGCCCTTGGGAACGCAGCGCGGCCAGCTCTCGGTACTGTGCGAACACAACGTCGCCTTGGTCTGCACTCATCAGGGCCTGTCGGTCTTCGGCATCAACGAGCTTCTCATCGATCTCGTCGCAGCGGTCCAAATAGGACACGATGAGTGCCGAGACTTCTGCGTCATCACCGACCGCGTTGATAGCGTGGACCAATGCAGAATCTATCTGGAGGTAGCGACGCGCTCTCCCCATTCGCGAGAAGATTCGCGCCTGGTCTGGGTCGCTAAAGGCCATGGCTTACTGATTCGTGGGCTGTAGATAGACCGGCGCTTGGGGTGGGGCAGGAGGAAGCGGGTAGACAGCGGTCTTGATCGGCTCCCGAGCTCCCGCGGGTGTGTACTGCCCCTTCTCGAGTACGTCCCGAGCCTCTTTGACGCGAGGGTCTTTCTCGGACACGAGGAAGGGCGCGTACTGATCGAGGGTGGACTTCACCTTCGGTTGGCCACGATGGTCCAGCCCTTTCTGTGTCCATTCGACAGGCACTTCAAGCACGCCGAGCGGCTCGACGTTGATCTGATGCCGTCCGTTCGGGCTTCCGATGATGAGTCCACGAATGGAATGAGTGGATGCGTTGACGACTTTGGTCGTCGAAACAAGACGCTGAAAGTCCATGGAGCCTCTCTTCGAAGTGTCGGGCCGGCCGATTACGACGTCGCGAGATCTGTTAGTTTCCCGCATCGGTTCGGGTGCCGAACCTGCGTCTGCAGGTACACGACAACTTGAAATACCATATAATCCCCATCGTTAGCCAACTGCTGAATCCGCGCACGCAGTCCGGTGTTGCCGGGGCCTTCGTTCGCTTCTTCAGAGCCGGTGATCTCGAGCTGGCCGCTGGATGCAGCCAGCTGCATCGCAGCGTGAGGCAGCGGGCGAATCGATACGCTCTTGGTGTTCAGAAACAACATCTCTCCGGCAACCGCGTCCTTGTCCTCGATCACGGGGATGCCATCGAATTCCAGCACCGAGTAGCCGCCGTCCAGCTCGATCTTGTCGCCGGCGACGTACATCGAGTCTTTGATGTACCGACGGAACGGACCGAAGGTCAGGCCGTATTGCTCGTGCTGGAACGGATCGGCTAGGATCAGGTCCGGCTTGTGCCCCGAGGCAATATAGATCGTGCGCATCATGTCACGCATGAGCTGAATGGTGAGCGGGCGTGGCACCGAGCTATTGCCCAGCACGTTGCTCTTCCACTGCGAGTAGGTGTTGCGCGAGATGTTGGCGTAGGTGCCTGTGTCTGCGAGCAGGGCCACGGTACTTAAACCTGCTATCGTGATGGGCTCGGTCGTCGCGCCGGTCCCGCTGTATAGATCAATGTTGACCTTGCTCGCGACGCGCTCCGAAGACTCCATCACATGCTCGCCAAAAAGGTCGACCAGGGCGGCGGGGCCTCCGGAGTTCGCAGCCGACGCCACGGCACGGCCATCGAGCTTGAAAGAGTCCTGGTACGTCGCCACATACAGCGTGGCGGGAGCCTTGGTGTCCGAATTGTACGTCGAGATCACCGCGCCGTCAGACTCAGCCGTGCCGACAGCGGTGCCGAGACGAGCATCCCAGTTGATACTCTTCCCTTGAACGGTTTTCTTCGGCAGGATCTTCGCCCCCACCGTAGCGCGGTTGATCTGCGAAGCGAGATCGTCCTCGAAGATCGTGTTGAGCGCGGTTTGAATGTCCAAAAATGCTACGGCGGCCATGTCTTTCTCCTCGATGTCATCAATCGCCGCGGCATGCTGCCCGGCTTATTTCAATAGACTCATCAGAGCGACCCCAGCTTCGTGCTTGGTGATCTTCTGATTCTTCGTTCCGATTCGGTTGTGGTTGCGACCGGGCTCGGCGCCAGATCCTTGCGCACCACGGGCAGGCATGTAGCCCTTGCCCTCGTCACTCGCGATCCATTGCTTGATGCCTGCAGCAAGATCGAACTCGTCGTCGTTCTCGTCGACGAACACGATCTTGCCCTCTGCGCTGCGACGTACCCGCTTGTCCTCGGTGTGCAGTAGCGCAATCGCGCCACGAATTCGCTTGGGGTCAACGCCAGCTGTCGTGAGGGCCTCGGAGAGCTTGGCGCGCTCCTCGTCCCGAGCGATCTTGGCGTCCTTCTCCCGGTCCGCGGCTTCTCGCTTCTCTCGCTCGTTGCGCTCTCGAGTTAGTTGCCGCTGAAGACTGGCAATCTGTTTGGCCGTCGCGTCGGATGGGCTCTTCGCGGCAACCTTGTCGTCGCCTTTGTCTTCAGGCTCGTCGTCAGCATCGTTCTCGTCGACTTCCTCGGCAGCCTTCTGTTTCGCAGAAAGCCTCTCTTCCAGAAGCTTGTCGATGCGATCGAGAAGCTTCTTCTCGCGTGCCGTCGAAGCTTTGTTGAAATCGGCTGCCGTCATAAAAGACGGCTTCTCGGGCGTCGTTGCGCTCTCTCCCTCGGGCTTGTCGCCTGCGGGATTCTCGTTCTCGGTGGCCATGGATCTCCCTTTAACGTCGGGTGACGTGCGGCGTGGGATTCGCCCTGCGTCCTCGCCGTGTGGCTCGCAGGGACGTGCACCTCGGAGAGGTGTTTGCGTTACAGCGTGTTTCTCACAGCGATCGCTTCAATGGACACCGTGGTTCCGCTTGCGCTGGTACCGCTGATCTTGACGTTTTGGTAAGCAGGATCCGTCGATCCGGGCGCAAGGTTGAGGCTCTTGGTGGCGCCCGCGTTGATCGTGCCAATCGTCGTGGTGTCCGTCACGGTGAGCGCGCCAAGGGTGTACGTGATCGTGATCGCAACGGAGTTGGCTCCGGTGTTTTTCAGGATCAACGAGAATCGATCGACCTGCGAGAGATCGACGCCTACCGCAGGCAAGACATCGGTCGCGGTCGTGGCCGCAAACGACTTGTCCGTATCGGTTTGCCTGTAGGTCTGGATTCTCACGCGGCCATGTCCATTTCATCCCAGGCTTCACGCCAGGGCACTGCGACGCATCTGCAATTCGGGTGAAGCGGCGGCTGCACGTCGCCACTGAATGATCCGCGGCGGTCCGATACAGCACCATCCATGTCAGCGCATTGCTTGCAAATTCTGAGGTCGAGCGCAGCGACCCAACGCCTACGCAAGTCCGGCATCTGCTGCCTTGCCTGCCGAAACGCTTCCATGGCCTGCACTTCGCTGGCGTGTGCCATCTCTGTGCGTACCAAGCGCTCCAGTTGCCACTTGGCGGGCTTCATCAGCGCGCCGGCGGCGTTCTCTACAGTCGGCATGGCATGGGGCATGGAACGTGTGGCAAGTCGCTCTACGAGTCCCTGGTACGTCTGGCCGCGAAGTACGCCGACGGCCAACTCTCGTTTGATCTGCTCTCTCACGTTCACGCTGTAACGAGCCGCACTGGCACGAAACCTTGGGATGAGCCCTTGGCCAGTTGCCAAGATGCGCGCGAGGTCGAGCCGGATGGGCGCTTCCAGAGATGTCCCGTACCGTGCTGAGTTGCGAGTAATCTGTGAGAGTAGGTGCTGGTGCGATAGGACGCCGGCTCGTTTGGAGCCTTCTCCCAGCGCAGAGGCGAGGGCAGGGGAGACTCGCTTGATGGCGTCGAACGCTGCCCGCAGTTGGACTAGCAGCCTTCTGCGCTCGTAGGCCGTGTACCGGTCACTTGCATCGGGCGCCGTAGCGATCCAGTGACGCAGCGCTTCTGCAGTCTCGCGCTCTGCTTGCGCTATGAGCGGTGCAACCTGAGCCAGGACCGGGCCAGGCAACGCGGCGACCTGTTGGGCCACGAAGAGCGCGTCTTGCTCAACACCGCGACGGTGTAACGACTGGAACAGCCCCGTCATGCTTCGTTGTACTTGTCGCGACCCGTGTCGTCCGGGATCTCGTCGCCATCAGGCTCTGGCGGGCCCATCACCGCTGCGGTCTCCAAGTCCATCTTGCGTTGGGGGTCAAATTCTTCGGCCGTCGTGGCGGCTTCGATTTCATCACGAATTTGTTCGAGTTGCTCAGGCGTGGCCATACCAGACACCGCCTTGCTCGCGATCGAGTAGCGGTAGATCTGGTGGAACGTCGGGCTTGGGATCGTGAGCGTCTGAACAACCGCAGCCTCGTTGATCATGTCGCCAAGCGCTTGCTCGTCGAAGTCTTGCATGCCGTGCGCAGACCAGGTCATGGGCTGATCCATGCGTCCGGCTCTAGCAAGGTTGTGAATGTCGATCGCGTGCTTTCTGCCGTACTCCCCGAGCTTTTTTAGCACGACGCTGGCAGCGGCTTTGTCCTGTGCCTTGCTGTCGCCCGATCGTTTCAGCGCTGCAGCGGAGTTGTTTGCCGCCAGCGCCATCTGATGCAGGACTCGATGCAGCTCGTCGCGCAAGCCGTTGAGATCTTCCAGTGACGTCGTGTAAATCGCGCAGTCGGGCGAGGTGTATTCGAGGCGATCCTTGTCGCCAAACTTAACGATCCGACCGATCCCATAAACCTGGTTGGTGGCGCGGTCCGGATCCTGGGCGATGGGCGCGGGGATCTCATTGCCAGGCCCGATCTCTGGACCAAGGTACGCCGTGAGAATCGGGAATAGATGCCGCAACTGCGAAAACGAGATGCCCGATCGCTTGTTGAAAATGTCACGACACAGGCAGTGGATCTTGTCCATCGCCCACATGCCGGCCGGCACTTCGAGTCGTACCAGCGGGACTTGCCCGAACGAATGCGATCCGGATAGCGTGAGGGGAATATCGTCGTTCGGCACGGGCGGCTTATCCCGCTTGTACGTGACGTCGTAGCGCTCCCAGCCGTCGCGTGTGTAGTAGGTATATCGCTCGACGATCTCGTTACGGTCGTCTTCAAGCCTCTTGCGAGGGCTCGAACGCATGCAGATCAGCGCCCACTCTAGATCACCAGAGGGGGTACAGTCCCAGTCGTAAACGCACTCGGGCTCGACGGGGAACGCCATCGCCCGCAGTAACCCATATTCCTCTTCATCCGCCTCGGACTCGATGACAGCACCGGAATCCAACGGCGGCAAGTCCACCAGCGTCCACGCTGTCTTGCAGATCAGCGCGGTGAGCACCTGCTGCTGAATCAGATCGTTGAGCGTAAGAGACTTGCCGTCTGTCGAGTTTACGAAGTCCTGGTAGAACGCGGGCGGCTTGGGCTCTGCGGTGAGCGTCAGCGGCTCCATCGCAAGAGACGCAACGATGTAATCAAGCAGCTCGCCGGCATACGCTAGGTATGTCGCGCGCCTGCATCGGTCCTGATAGATATCGGGGGCTTCGTTCGCATGCTGCGGGAACACCCGCGTGAGAAGTGACTTGTTCTCAAGTAGATCACGACCCCCACGGTAGAACGCCCGGCACTCCTCCCAGTAGCTCGCCGAGTACTCGGGGGACTTGGCTGTAAGGCTCTTGTACTTCACGAATCAGCCAAACGGGGCGATGGGGCGACCGTCGATCACGCGGGGCTGCCCGGGTAGATGCCGAGGGCCGGTCAGCACTCGCCAGCCAATGGCCGAAGCCATGATCACGTCGTCGTGCGCGCCGGGCTGTGCTTCGACCTTGCCGCTGTCCGTTTTGATAAACGTTCGGGCCTCGGCACAAAACAGCGGATCCGCGGTCTCGAATTCGTTCTGCGTAACCGCGTCCACCAGATCATCAATGATGGCTTGGCGGTTACTGGGGCCCGTCCAGAATCCAAGATCCGGCCTGCTCGGATCCTCTCTCCAGATCGCCGGGTAGTGCAGCTCTTCGTCGAGCACATGAAGCACGGTGCCGCCGTGATTGTTTCGCTCGACCACGATGACGGCTTTTCCGTAGGCGTACCCGAGCTTGGCAGCCCAACGAGCGAACTCGCTGGTCTGGATCTGCGCGCGCAGCGTTGCGACGTGTCGACGACTCTTGCGCTCAAAAACCGGTGCGACAAGCCAGTCTCCGTCGGACTTGCCGCCCGCGGAGTCGACCACGATCAGATAGCCGCATCCGACAGAGGGCGGCACCCAGACCCGCAGCAGCGATCCATGGGCGCGGTTAACCTGGTGCCAAAACGCTGACAGAAGCCCCTGAAACGGCCTAGCGGTACTGTCTGGTGGATCCCGAAGGATGCTTTCGACCGAAAGGGGCGCGGCACGTTTGGCCTCGAGTCGTACCAACGCATCGCGATCGAAGTAGCACGTACCCGAGAGTAGAAAGCATCGATCAGCGTCGTGTGGATACTCCTGAAGCGTTCGGTCGAGCCCATCGCGCGCTCGTTGCTGACGCCACCAGCCAAGCTGCGCCTCGGACAGCGTTTCTCCCGCCGCCTTGGCCGCTTCAGCAACCTTGACCTCTTCTGGATCCGCAGGCGCTGCCGGACCTTCATCCTCACCGAGTCGGTATTCTGGCTGCAGAAACCACGGAAAGAAGTGACCTGACAGCCCATTGGTGCCGGCGATCGCGCCTTGGTAGTGCTCGTAGAAAAGTCCGCCTGCTCCATTCGGCGTGCTCTCCTCGACGTACTCGCCGCCTTGCTTGACCGACGGAATCGCCTTGAACAAGGCGTTCATCACCTTGGCCGCATACGGAAAGAACGCGACTTCGGTGACGTGAACCCGGTGGTAGGTGCCACCGCGGCCCTGCTTGTCTGCAGCTTCCTCGGAGCCGCCGGCATCAAAGACGGTGATGCTTGACCCGTTAGCAAACGTGCATGTTCCGCCAGACCAGTGAGCGCCAACGCTTTCGCCGATCCAGCCGAGCATGAACGCAAGCTGTCGAACCACCTTTCGTGTCGGCTCGCTTGTCTTGTGCGGTTGAGTGACTACGGAAACAGCGGTGTGTGGCTTCGCGAGAGCAAACCAAAGGTCACGGGCCAACTCCAGGGTCGTGAATCCCACCTGGCGAGCTTTTAGGACAACGTCGCGGCCCGTCCGGCGCTCGCAGAACTTCGCCTGGATCGCGTTGAACTGGAGTGACTTGACCTCGCCCGGCGTTTTCGTCGAGATGCGAATGCATTCCGCGCAGAACAAGCGAAACGACTCAGCTGGGTCACTGGCCGCGAGCGATATGGCCGCCGCAAGGGCTTTGGATGTCGCGGAGTCAGTGGACGGTGCCGGGCGTTGCTTCGGCTGCGGGTCCAGAAACCTGTCGATCTGCCGCTCCCTGCGGTCCAGCCCGGTTAGCAAGTCGAGCATCAATCATCCGTGAGGTCAGCGCGATATCCGCCAGGATCTTGAGCGACCCGGCGACGGCGTGGATGGCATCCGGGTCCGACGCCTCGGCAGCTTGGGACGCGCGCTGTAAGAACTCGATCTGTCCCTTGATGGCACCAGCCAATCCGTCAGCCCACTGGCTCTCGGCGGCCTTCTTTTTTAGGGAGACAAGTTTGGACAAGTTTTCGTCAGAGTCAGCCAACCCGCGGTAACGAGACACGGTTTTGATGGACACGTTATGCCGCTTGGCCGCGGCATCGTCGCCCAGCATTGCGGCGTCCACCAGAACCTGCGCAACGAAGTCCGGATCGATCTTGGGCCCTCGGTCACCCACACGTCACCTTGTGAACCTACAACTTTTCATGCTAGGCGAGGGGCCTGCTGGCAAGCGGGGAGTTCGTCCCAGACAGCACCACTGTCACACTCAATCCCAGCGAACAGATCAGGATCCGCCAGCATCCTCGTGATCTCCTCCGTGGAGAACGAGTGCGACGGCGGTGGCACGCTGGACACAACAGGCAGTGGACGACCGAAGACCCGCTCGAACGACGCGGACAGGCGCTCGTAGTGGTCGGGCGATACGACGAACATGTTCGGCAAAGACTAGCAGTGAAGTGGGTGAGATTCGAACTCACGTCGGCGTAGCCATCGCGTTTACAGCGCGACCCCTTGAACCGCTCGGGCACCACTTCGTCACCCCGCGTCCCTCATCGCCTGCTCCATCACCTCGTCGAAGTCAGGCACCCGCTCCTCGCTCGGCTGCTCGAACCCCCGTGTGTTGCGGGTCCACCGGTCCACCGGCTCAGTCGACTGCCACGTTTCGGGTGAGGGCGGCGGGAGTGTGTCGTGCTGCATCGTGAGAGGTCCCGCCTCGCCAGCTGCCTCGCGTCGGCGTCGGGGGGATCGCACCGCTTCCAGAGCTAGCGGGCGGGAGGTTATGCCAGCCGTGGGGCAGGGATCCTGCACGCGCGCCATTCGTCCACAAAGCCGGGTTCGATGGCGTAACGCCATCCCGTGCGTCCATCACTGGGAACGCGCTGAATGCCCGGTATGCCCAGCGTGTACCAAGCGTTGAGCCAGCGGTACACCGTAGACGCGGGTTTTTTCAGCGCCGTCGCCAGAGCGCCCGCATTGAGCGGGCTCTGCTCGACCTGCGGGCGCAATGAGCCGCCACAAAATCGATCATGAGAAAACGCGGAATGCAAGAAAGAAGCGCGTATGCCTCGCGCACCTCGGCGGTTGTGTGGGTGCGTCAGGCCATGCGATCCTGCGGGCCGAGCTGGACAAGTGAACAGGTATAGCGTATTCTGTTTACTTCTCCCTGGGATGCAGCCATGGAACCGATCGTCTACGACGCGCAGAAGTTCGCGGAGTTGATGCTGTACGTCGCGCAGCGTTCCTCGCAGGATGCTGCCTTCGGTCGTACCAAGCTCAACAAGATCCTGTTCTACGCGGACTTCATTGCCTACGGTCGACGGGGGCGACCCATCACCGGCGCAACGTACCAGAAGATGGCGCAAGGTCCTGTACCGAGCGAGTCGCAGGCGGTCCGCGAAGAACTCAAAGCGTCTGGTGCCGCAGTCGAGCAGCCCTTCACCCGCGGGTTGCACCAAGGATATCGTCTGGTGCCGCTGCGCGATCCGGATCTCGATTGCTTCATCGCGAGCGACATTGCGGTCGTGGATGAGGTCATCGAGATGCTTCGCGATCACGACGGCAGCGCAGTAAGCGAGCTGTCGCATCAGTTTGCTGGGTGGCGGTTAGCAGCCATGGGCGAGGAGATTCCGTACTTCACGGTGTGCATTCCGGATGAACCGCTCCCGCTATCGCCGGAAGAGATGGAGTTTGGCCAGCAGGTCGCCGCTCGATTGGACGCAGCGCGCTAGCTCATGCGCACTCTGCGCGAAGAGCCATGGTTCGCCGCGGTAGCCGAACGTTTCTTTGGCTCAACAGAACGTTCCGATGCCAGGCTTGAGGCTGTGAAGTGGGCATTGGCCCACGATCGTGACCTATCACGCTATCCGGCGATCCGCCCGACGCAGGCGGGCATCTTGCGCGCTCTTCCCACGCAGCCACTTGGCGCCTTTCCAGCTGTGACCGTGTATTTCACAGTGAGCGAAGACGATCAATGCGTTTCGCTGCAAGACCTGTACATGCGCCCCTCGCCGGGCTCGGTGCCAATGCCATTGCGGCCGATGGTCCCTGGTTCTAAGGCGCCTGTTCGTCCCCTCAAGCGCTAATCGCAAACCACGCCTTGGCCGCACTCGTAAGGCACTCGCTCCCGAAGGCCTCGGAGTCGATCAACGCGGGCGCTGAGTCCTTCGCGGCGATCTTGCCCAACCATCGGCAGTAACGCTTGGCATCCATCGTCTCGGCCACCTGGAACGCAACACGCTGTGCCAAGGTGCACGAGATCACGCGCTTGTCGAACGTGACGTCGGCGATGACCACGCCCTTGCCGTCGAAGTGTACAGCATCCGCGGTGAGTCGATCACGCCCCGTGAGGCTCTGGTAGCGCCGATGGCCCAAGGGATCGCGCTCGATGCGCTGGCGTAGCTCCGGGTCGTTCACGATGCCGATGACGGGCTTGGTGCCATCGTTGCCGCTGCCAACGCAACCGAGTTCCGCCGCGAAGATTGCTGGCAAGGCCGTGGAGGGCAGTGACCGAGTCGCTGACGTTTCGGCCCGGGCTTCCGACAAATGGTAAGCAAATAGCTCGTACACGAACGCGGTGACCTGTGGGGTCACAGGCAGGGTGGGGGCGGTGACGATCACGACTGCCCCCGCTTTCGCGTTTCGTCAACCGGCAAGGAAACAGGCCCAGCCGCCCCGCTACGGCCTTCATCTGCCTCGGTAGCCACAGACCCCTGTCCTTGGCCCAAGGAAGGCCCTGGCGGTGCCGTTTTGCCGTAGCGCCGGTACTTGTCCCAGACACGTCTCAGGCCATCGAACGCTGGGTCACGGGGGATAAACGGCATGAGGTCAGCGAGCATGGTCGCATGCCTCCGGCAACACGAGGGCGCTGCATCCCCCGCACAACCCGTCGTGCCACGCGGTGGTGATCGTTCGTCTGCACCGAGGGCAAGGGCCACCCACGCCGTACCGCAGCCGCTCTTCGATGCGCTCGGGCACGGGGAATTTCCCACGCTCGTAGTTCAGCACCGTGGTCTCTGAGATGCCCAGGTCAACGGCCATGGCCACGGGTTTGACGTAACGGGTCTCGCGGATGGCGCAGAACTCGGCGGGGGTCACAGCGCCTCCAGTCGCTTGAGGGCCGCACAGAGCGCATCGAAGCGCGCGTTAACGTTATCTCGACAACCGCTCAAGCCATCAACGTACTCGCGCGCGGCCACGACGGCCTCCCACAGCAAGCTGTTGGTGATCTGGCACTCGTCGCGCTGTGCCATCAGGTCACGACACAACTGGTCGAGCGGGATGTTCAGGCGAACTTGGACGGTGCTGGGTTCGGCGCGGGTCACGGTTGCTCCATGAAAGCGGATCGGTTGGCAGGGTTGCGTAGATCGCAGTCGCTAAGATCGGTCCACCACGGAAGACCGTTCGCGTCTCCGTTGCGGGACTGTCCGTAGCGCAGTCGTGAGTTGAGCCGGGTGTTTCCGTAGCGTGCGATGAAGGTCGGCGCGTCGAGATTGCCAGCGCAGAACGTCGCGCGGCCATGGTCATTGCGCTGGGCGATGAGCGCGCCTACTCGTGCCGCCCCTTCGCTGCCGTCCTCCAGACCCAACTCGTCGACGGCGAGAAGATCTACTGATCCCCAACGTCGCCAGCGCTCTTCGTTCTCACTCCATCCGTTGCGCAGGGTGGATGCAATCACCGCAGAGGTGACATAGGTCGCGGGTCTGTCGTGACGTGCCACGGCCCATGACAGCGCCGTGGTTTTCCCGTTCCCCGGAGGTCCACCCAGCACAATACAGACTGGCTGACGGGATCCGGCGGCTGTTGGTTGGTCAAGACGCCACTGCAGTGCTCGCTGAACTGCAGTCATGGCTTGCGTCGGGAAGGGTTGTTCCTGAAGCAGTACGTTCCGAATGCTAGCCTCGCAGGGAATGCCCCGCTCTTCCGCTGCTGTAATCAACTGCTGCTGACGTCGTCGTGTTTCGCCGGCGAAGTACGTAGCGCGATGGGCCTGACCCTCTGGCGTCTGGTCCAACTCCGCGGCCTTCTGAAACACACGTTCCATCAGGGCGATTAGTTCCGAGAGGGGCTTGGGGTCGCTCACTGCGTCGCTCCCTTCGGGCTGCCATCGGCGTTGTACAAACTGAACGGGTCGTACGATTCGCCGGGTCGCGTGAACTTGCTCGCGGGTGCTGGATCAAGCGGGCCTTTGGTTTTCTTGGCTCCAAGCGCTAGTTGGTTCGGAGTTGGCTTGGGCCGACTGGCTTCTTTTTCGGCCTCGCCGCGAAGCCAGTTGGCAAGCGTTCTGCGGCCATCGGTGTAGACCCGCTTGCCGCGAGCGTAGTGCTCTGCGGCGCGTAGGACTTCCGCCAGCACGTTGACGCCTGGGTATGCGTCCGGGTGAGTGATGCGTACGGCGAAGTCAGCAGGGCCTGCCGTGATCGGTCCCAGGATCGGGTCGTTAACGATCGCGTCGTAGACTGACCTGGCAACCGTGCCCGGTTCAGGGATCGGGACTTCCGGGGCAGGGGCTTTGGGCTTTCGGCGCTTTGTTTTTTTGTGCGGCGCGGAGGCATCGCCAGATGCCGGAGTGATTGCCGGATCGGTCTCTGGCTTATCGATCGGCTGCTGTTGTTCCCCCTGCACCCCCTTCATCTCAAAACTACTCAGATCAGAACTACTCAGATCAGAACTGAGCGCGCGCGTGTGCGCGCTAGCAACGTCATCTGAATGATTTAGCGTACTTAGCTCTTGTTCAGTGGTCGGTTCGTTCCCCGTTCGTTCCCCGTTCGTTGCACCGTCATTGCTCGGTCGTTGCTCGGTCGTTGCAGCTTCATTACCGGTTCGTGGTGGGTTCGCTGCAGCTTCATTGCTGGATGGTGGAACGATCGTGGACGAATCGTCAGAGCCGGGGGGTTGTTCTTCGTCGTCGGACCACTTGCGCTGAGCTGCTACAAAGTTTCGAATGACAACGTAAGGACTTCGATGAACCAGGTAGCCCTCTTCGAAGAGCATAGGGAACATCGTGCTCATCATCCGACGGTCTCCACGCGTGGCACCGATACGGAATCCAGCCGTCTCTACGAGTAGCTTGACGCAGTCGTCTCCATTGCCCACATGAATCCGACCCGCACCATCACAGAGAAGCATGAGCTGTTTCGCGTAGGCACGTGCGGTGAACGGGAGCTTCGCAAAAGCACCCTCTTCCTTGATGTACAATTTACGCCAAGTTTGATGCTTGTACTTCACGGGCGCTCACACTCCTCTGGAGCGCGCGCTCCCTTGCGGAGGTTGCAGCGCGAGTGCGTGACTCGAAGATTCTTGAGTGTCGTTGGGCCACCGCGAACTACCGGCGTAATGTGATCAATGTGAACGTCATCGCGCGGGACACGTCCATTGCAGATGCCACACACGGTCCCATCGCGCTCGATGACAGCGATTCGTAGCGTCTCCGGGATTCTTTCGCGCTCTGGACGAAGGCCACGTTGCCAGTACCATTCGTACCAGGCACGAGACGGCAACGCGGCGAGTCCGTCGCATACGTAGATCCAGCGCGCTGGAGGGTACGGGAGCGCGACGAGATCCATGATTCTCTCGCGCATGTCACTCGGGAACCGCTCCAGAGGCATTGCGCGAGCTCGAATCGGATCTACATGCTTCCTTCGGTTCACGGCTCGCTTGCCCTCCGCACTTGCTTCTCAGGCCTCTCACTGCTATCCATTCGACTCACTGTTCCTCGTGTAGCGGCTCGGATGTTCCTGCATCCGGGCCGTTTGTTTCTGTGGTCGCGCAATCAATGTGCACGTGCGCCTCGATGCGGCGGAATCTCGACAATCGGGAAGTCGCAGACGTTCAGCATGCCCAGGAACTGGGCGAATACTCGAAAGTATCCACTCTCGACCGGTAACTCCAAAGCTTCGCGCGTCACGGGGAATTCCTCCGAAAACACCTTTCTGAGTCGGTCTAGCGAATAGGTATCGGCAAAGGTCAGGATCTCTCCTGACGAGGTTTCAAAGTCGGTCCGAGTGAGAGAGATTCTCCCGTCGCGACTCCGAGCCACGCCGATGTAGTAGGCGACCTGATTTGGCGGAATGCCAAGCTCTCTGGAATCAATCACTAGCATCTGACGGAGATTGGGGATCATCTTTTGGTGGAATTCCTCCATCATATCTGCCTGCCGTTGGTCCATTCCGAGTCGGAGCAACATGATTCCGAAGTCTCGTTTGAGCGCTCCAGCGAACACCTGGCCGAATGCGTAGACACAAACCAGAAGGTCGTTGCCGATTGCGCTCCGATTGAGCTTCCTGATCGGCGAAAAGTATGGATGCTCAAGAACGGCTGGATTGTCGAAGACTAGCGATGGGATTGAGGCAACCAGCGCGTCTCCGTGCTTCGTTTTGATGAGACTCCCCCTCAATTCTGGTGGCGCCTTCTCAATGGGCATACAGAGCCTGGTACAAGCGTCGTTCTGCGCGATGATAAACGCGATCCATTCGTTACGATTCCCGCGATCAATCTCGGCTTCGTAGTACTTCTGCATGGCCTCTCGCGCATCCAGAAGCATTGCCTTCATGGCGTTCGTTGGCGACGACACTGGCCTGGGTTGAGAGAAACGATTCCTGTGTTTCATTAACGACCCTCCTCCGCAATCTCCACCCGCACCCCGTACCCTCGCGACTTCTCCTGCGCGTACCGCCACGTCACGCGCGTCTCAGTGTCCGCATCGTCGACACCCAAGTACCTCGCGACTTCGTCCCGCACACCCTTCGCGCTACCCTGCAGATTGTCGCCATCGAGCGCCTTGGGCCCGATGCGCACGATCGTCACCACAAGCGGCAACCGCGGCGGTGTCAGCCCGATCTTGCCCAGCAGCATGACGCACACTTGCTCACGCTCCTTGGCCACCAGCCGTGCGCGAGCCTTGGGGTTCATGCGTAAGAGTTCATTAAGCGAGCGCAACCGCATGCCATCGATGTCCACACGCCAGCTCACAGCGCCTTGCCATCCCTTCCAAGCAGCAGGCCCTGCGCTTGTTTCGCTGCGACCACATCGGGCGCGAGTTCCTTGAGCCGGCGCACCACCGTGACCCTGGAGATACCCATGGACTTCGCGGCAAGCGTCGGTTGCCAGTCGTATCGGTCGAGCACGCGGAGTAGCTCCTCGCGATTCGTCAGCGCCGGATGCCGTGCCCTGCTACCAGGGATGTAGCGATTCCAGCCGGCCATTACGTCTGCCCCCACGGATCGCGCTCGCCGTCGCGCAGGAAGGCCATCACGCAACCGCATGGGCACTTGTCGAGCACCCGGAGCAGGCGACTCAGAACGCCCGGAGCAATCGGCTGTCCAATGTCCACGCGAAGATGTCCGGCACTCGGATCAGGTCTCGCGATGTCGTTCCCGCAACGAAGTTTGATTACAGGCGCGTCAATCATTAGCGCCTCCCGAGTGCCGCCATCGCTCGCTGCACCTGCCACAGGCCGTGCACCAACGCGTCCAGGTCCCGCCCGTCGATCACGACGTAGCGTTTCTCCGGCACAAACAGCGGGCCACGGCGGCGCCAGTACCGCACGTCGTAGTGCGCGAGGCCGTCGACTTGGATGGCGACGATGCGGAGTTCGCGGTTAGTCATGGCGGCTCGCTCTACGGATCTGCTCAAGCCAGACCCACTGCATGACGCGTAAGAAGATCTCTCGCGACGGCCTGTACCGACACAGCCGGTAGCCGCGGTACGCGAGGTGGTGGAGCAGGTTGAGCGCGAACTTCATGGCAGCCCCCCTGGCGCGATCGCCGGTTGTGGCGGCGTTTCTCCCGCGGTCCGCATATCTCGCAATACGTCGCAGATCAGCTTGCGCAGGCCACTCAGCGCGTACCACTGATCTGTGTGAAGAAACGACAGGCTCGGGAATTCCTCGCAGGTTGCGATGAACTCGCCGTCCTCTTCGGACCAGCGAAGACGGACAGTGTACCGCAGTGACTGCTCCCAGTTTGGATCCGACGGCTTCCTCACGGCAACCCTCCCGGCATGATCGCCGGCTGCGGATCGCGAACATGGCGGCAGTCATCGAGCTTCCAGCCGATCACGAGGCCCGCGATCACCACGATGACGAATTGCCAGAGCGGCGGCTTCATCGCGACACCTCCCGCGACTTGCGTGAGCACCAGGCTTTCGCGCGGCCGAACCAGAGTGAGAGGGTGAGCCAGAGGCGGGTCACGCGAGCTTCCTCCACGCGAGCTTGTCCAGCGTGTCGACCGCGCGCTTGGCAGCCTGCACAGAAAGATCGTCACCGCCGGCGGCTTTCAGACAGCGTACGATTTCATCGCCGGCACTCTCTTTCAGAGACGCCGGCACCGAGCCTTGTAGCAGCCTTAGGTCCGAGGCCTTGGCAATGCGCCGAACAGCAGTTGCGAAGTCCTCGTGCGCCTTCCGAGTGATCCGCCAGGCTTCCTCGTGTCCGAGGTGCGTCAGCGCGGAGCGATAGGCCTGGTCTCGTAAGGCTTTGAACAGCGCGAGTGCACGCCCAGCGTATTTGGCAACATTGACCTCTGGCTTGGGCGCGGCGTGCCCCGGTGGCTGGTTGTGCGCGAAGAGGTCCTGTTGCTTCCACTTGGACTTGGTGGGCATCGGGCTACGCGCTTTTCTTTTCGAAGATGGGCAGATCGAGTTGGCCGATGGTGGGCGAAGTAGCCGTCCGTGCTTTGCCCGGGGTCTTCTTTTCTTTCTTGGAAGCGTGCCCAGAGAAGTCGGCTGCATTCCGCACCGATTGCTTGAAGTACGAGCCCTTCAGCTCGATCCCGATTGCGAAACGATCCAGATCTACAGGGACGCAGACTTCGGACCCAACGCCTGCGAATGGTGTGAGCACACGTTCTTTCGGGTTCGACCAGAGCACGACGCATCGCTCGATCACATCGAGCTGCAAAGGGTGCACGTGCTTCTCATCGTCCGAGTCGCGTGCTTCACGGTAGGGCAACACGCGGTCAAGGCGAACGTCATCCCAGAACGCACTGGCGTACTGTCGCCAAATCCAATGACTGTACCGATTCTCGGTTTGCTTGCCGGTCCAGCCTTTGTATTCGAGCAGCTCCTTCGGAATCTCCCGTGCGCCCGCGTACTCGGTCAGTCCGTTCGGGTGGACAATCGGGATCTTGTTCTCTCCCTTTCGACGAAAGACCAGGAGGTAATCCGCCGCCGCGTTCGAGCATCGCGAGCTGTCCTCGACGATGCTCTTGTGGGCCAAGTTCTTGGCCATGGTCCGATTGCGAACCCCGAGCGGTTCTTTCCAGATGCAGTAACGTGCGACGTAGCGGAATCCGATCCGCTCGTGCATGCGAATGATGTCACCCGGGAAGTCGATCCGATGGTCGCAGCCGGTATTGCCGCTCGGCACATCCATGCAATGCACGGCCGTCATGCGGCCCGGTAGGGTCAGCCGGAACAGCTCCCGAACCACGATCTCGTAGTGTTCAAAGAACTCGTCGTAGTTACGTGCGTTGGACAGATCGCGCGGCGAGCTCGAATAGTGGTAGAGCCCACAAAATGGGGGAGAGTACACCGAGAGGTGAATGCAAGCGTCTGGCAGGCGCGCCATGACCTCGCAGCAATCCCCGTGATAGAGGCCATAACGATCCGTGATTACCTGATCGAACACAGCCATGGTGGCACCTCCTCGTGTTTGTTTCCGTACGCGCTGCGCGCAACGCCCATGCCCTCGCGCATGTGGCGCAATAGCTCGCCGAACATCACGTCGGTCTGTGCGGCCTTGCGCTGACGAGCCGCGAGCACATCGCCCTCTCCGTCCGAAACCACGTGACCGACGACAACAGGACGCTTCTGGCCAAAGCGCCAGCATCGACGAATGCACTGGTAGTACTGCTCAAAGCTGTAGCTTGCGAACACGACCACGTGCGCGCAGTGCTGCCAGTTCAATCCCCAGGCTCCGACAACCGGCTTGATCACCATGACCCGCGCTTGGCCCGAAGCGAACGCGGTGAACTTTTCTTCTTTCGACCCGTCCGAGTCCTTGCCGCTGACCTGCACCGCGTCCGGAATCAGGGCCTCGAGCCGGTCTGCTTCATCGTTCAGATGGGCCCAGCAGACCGCCGGCTGGCCTGTCTTTTTGACCAGCTTGGCGGCCCGCTCGCATCGCTCTTCAAGGGTGTGCCGGCGCTCCTTGCGCTGGACGGCCAAGCCGCGATCGAACTGGAAGATCGGGTCTTCGCGCGGCGCTCGTGCCTTGACGATGTGCTCTCGCTCGACCAGGTCAGGTAACGCAAACTGGGCATCGTCGAACCCCAAGTCACTGGGCTTGCGAATCGCGCGCGCCCAGGAGCACACCCACCGCCAGAAGGGTTGCTCGGCGTGCCCTTTGAAACGCCACTGCTTCTGTTCGTAGGCGCGCGGCGCACTCATTCCACGCCACCGACCCTTGGTATCCGAGGTGTTGTTCTGGTTCACAAAGAACCGATTGAGCATGTCCAGATGCCCCAGATACCCGAGGGCCTCGGAGGAGGTGCCAAGCTCAACGTAGTCGTTCGGCGCGGCCGTGGCTGTGCACAGCAAGCGGTAGGGCAGCGTGCGCATGAACTCGGTGACCGCAGCCTTGGTCTTGCCGTCGAAGTTCTTCAGACAGCTCGATTCGTCGCAAACGACCCCTGCGAAGTCGGCTGGGTCGTAGTGATGCAATCGCTCGTAGTTAGTGACGTAGATGCCGGCGTCCGAAACGTTCTGCGTGCGACGGACTTCGATGCCGAACTTGGCCCCCTCCTGCACCGTCTGCGCGGCAACTGCGAGCGGCGTGAGAACAAGGACCGGGCGATTGGTGTACCGAACGACGTTTTCGGCCCAGACCAGCTCTTGGAGAGTTTTTCCGAGTCCGCAATCTTCGAACAGCGCAGCTCGTCCCTTTCGGCACGCCCATTCCACCATCGACTTCTGAAAATCAAAGAGGTGATCAGGCAAGTAGGCCGGCGGAAAGCCGAAATCTCCATCAAGCTGTGACTTTCTGGAGAGAAAAGCTTGATAACTCAGCATTGGACATCCTCCCGGCGTGACAACGCATATGCGTTGCGTGATCGGGGAAGACGGCCAGGTTTGATGGATGATTGTTGTGTCTGTCCTCGTCGATATGGTGAACCACTTCGTCTGAGGTCAGACTTCGGCCAAGCACGGCTTCTGCTACGATACGATGCACGTGCCTGCCGCCTATCTTTGGATAGGTGCTCTTGCTTCGATAGAGCGCCCGCCAGTCCATGTAGCACTCGCGAGAGCAAAACTTCATCTCCGCGTCCGCCTCGCCCAGCGCTCGGTAAAACGCCGAGTCGCAAAGCGCGCACTGAAAGATATCTCCGTGCCGCTTCGACATTCCTAGGCAGGCCTTCGAGCAAAACCGACCTCGCCCACGACCCAATTGGCACTCGAGTCTCTGGAACTCGAGCCCGCACTCTGCGCAGATAAGGTCTACGCGTGGTTTTCTTTGCATTTGTAATGTCCGTGGTAGGGCACGGCTTTCTTTGCAGAAAATCGGCGTAGTCCATCATGACGCCTCCAGACTCGTGCTACTGCAACCCAGTTGCATGGAAATGTAGGCACCGCAGGCGTGCGAATGCCCCGTTCTCGCGCCCACGTTTTCGATAGGCGCGCGAAGTGTCGCAATGAACCGCGCCCGTTGGTGGCGCTGGCCACGCCCCTGTGGCTTGCCGAGCTCGGCCGTGCGTGCTGTGCTGGCATGATGCGCATGCTGCGCTTTGGACGCTGTCATCGGACTGCCCCCACTCGACTAGGCTGCGACGTGAGAGCGGCGTGGCCGGCGAGCTGCGTTGTGCTCAGCAACGGGGTCGTTGGCGCGCCGGGTCTTCGAGCACCACGAATACCAGGGGACCTCGCCGTTCGTGGCGTCTTGGATGGCGGCCGCGAAATCGACCGAGATGCGCGCCCGCTCACCCTTGAGGTAGCGCTGAACCTGCACGCGATCGAGCCGGTGAATCTCGCAGAAGACCGGAACGCTTTGGTCGACTTTGATCAGATATATACGCAGCAGTCGCGCGCCGTCCGAAGGCAACGGGTCACTCATGGTCCCTAAGTATAAGAACCAAGTGGTTCGTGTCAAAAGGTTCGTGCCATGAGGTTCGTTGCGATGAGAGCTAGGTTAGGTACCAATTGGCACGTGGCACTGAAGGACAAGATCAAGACGCTGCGAACCGAGCTTGGGCTGACTCAGGACCAAGTTGCAGAGCGATCAAAAGGACTTCTGCGGCGCCAAGGCGTTCTCAAGCTGGAAAAAGGCAGGAGTCAGGCCAGAAGCGCAAATATGAGGAAGGGTCTCGCCTTTGGATTCGGCGCAACCACTCAGGAGATTGAGGAGCTGATTGACGGAGGGCTCGCGCCCGAGCAGCTAGCAGCGGCCATCAAGGGACGCGCCGAGGTACCTGCGGGCGAACGCCTACCGCCCGAGCCGATCTCACCGAGCCCTTCTGGCTCCGATCAGGGCTCTCGCAAGCTCAATCAGTTGCCTCAATGGCCCCAGTTGCTCAGGTATGCAAAGATCTTAGCGCCTAGTGTCGAGGAAGACGTCTGGGAGGAGGTCGGCGAAACTCACCTCACCCTCCCCAGGAGGCTCCCGACGCCGAGGACGCTCGTCAAGCTCGCGGAGATGGTGATCGAAGACCGACAGATCGCGGAACGGCCACCGCTTCTGGCTTCTCACGATAGCAAGAACGTCTAGTCGGCCAGCCGAAGCCCTGCGTTTGCGTATTTCCCAGCTTGGATGCTATGTAGTCGGCTGTAGCCCTTCGGTGGCGACGTTGGAGGCAACTCCCGACCCGGCCTCAAAACCGGGCAACGAACCAAGTAGCCGATGCTCATTTTGGACAAAGGAAAGCAGTCTCGAGTGTGTGGCGTTTCGGAATACGACAAGAGCGTTAAGACTGGTGCGAGCTGCTACACTCGCTGCCGGGTGGAACTTGACGCTCTCGTCGTGCTCCGAACCGACCTCAGTTCCTGGCCACTGTAGCGGCTAGGTCCTCCGGGCCCATGTGGGCTCGGTGTCTTCCAGCGGGCAGCGATAGCAAGCGAAGGGCGCTGGCGGAGCACTCGGTGACGCAGGGGCACAATGACTCCCACCCCATTGTGGCAATCCCTGAGTCCAAAGCTGGGTACACAGGGTACCGAAACGCAAGCCGGCCCAAAGCACCCAACCGGCGTCGTGTGACGAATACCTCGATGAGACTGCCCCGAATGGGGAGTACCCGGCTCAACCGAAGAGCCGGCCCAGAGTCCTGGGTGCAGGGGCTATTGGGTGGAGTGTATCCGCAGCCCTAGCGGCCCTTCTTCAGTGGCGCGAATAGTTCAGCCACGTCAACACGAAGGCCTTCGACAATACGAGCCACGGTCGTGAACGTAAGATTCTGCGTGCCCGACTCCAGTTGCTGAAACTGCTGCCGGGTCATGCCGCACTCAAGCGCTGCTTGCTCTTGCGTGAGTTCATGTTCGTTTCGAAGGCGCCGCAGGTTGCTCGTGAAGCGACCCTGGATCCTTCGATACGTTGCAGTGCGGACTTGATATTGACGGTAAGGCCGCCGTTTCGCCACGCGGCGATTGAGCGCTACGCAAGCGATGAATGGCGCAATGCATGCCTTGCATTCGACGCGCCCTTAGTCGCAGGCAGCGGTTACAGCGTTCACAGGTTCCTTTCGTAGTCTTCGTGTTCTCGACAGCGACTTGCATGCACCCAGCTCGTCGGCCATCTTTCCATATATGGGGAATTCAGGGGCGGTGGGTGATTCACTTGAAGTCGCAATACGCGACGAGATTCAACGCGGACCGCTACTTGTTGAAGAAGAGGAGATCCAGCGCATTGCGACCGAACTGCACCACTCCGCACAGCAAATGACTGCGGAATCACTGGCAAAAGCCGCGGGGTGCACCATTCGCTACAAGCCTGACCTGCCATCGGAACTGGAGTCGGCGTTGTTACCGAGCGGCACCATCCTGCTTCGCCCGAGCCCCGACCCGCAGCGCATCAAGCTAAGGGTTTGTCACGAGATCGCGCATTGGCTTCTACGCAAGACGGCATGCTCGTCTGCAGATGCGGGGCGTTTGACGCTCCTGCTCGTAGAATACGCACATTCTACGACAACGATCGAGGAATAGAACCAAAAGGTTCGTACTAGTTGACACGAACCAATTGGTTCGTATGATGGTCTCTGTCCCCCGGCCCTCACGCCGGTCGCGACGGAGTCCTCATGTGCAGCGCGATTGATCCTCGTACACCTGATCCCAAGTGTGACAGCTGCGACGAGCCCTCCATGTCCGGGCGGTTGCGTTGTGCAGAGTGCGATGCCCGTTATCACTTCGATCGTGATGAACCTGGTGAGGTCGATGCACTGGTCGAAGCCGGCGAGCTGACCCGCGAGCGTGCTGACCAGATCGGCCGCGAGTGCGTGGAGTACGTGACGTGGGCTGCTGAACAGAACCGCGCTGCAGTCACGAGGATGGGCCAATGAGCCGCTGCAAGCACTGCCAGCAAGCCGCCGTGGCGGACGAATGCTGCGTACGTCACGCGTTAGCCGCCGCGATTCACCGGGACAACACGGATCGCGCTTATGCAATCGCGAGAGAGCACGGCTGGCCGCCTAGTGCAGTCCGTCGATTGATCCGCGATCGAAACGAGGCGCTTGGAATGGCGTTGGTCTCCGAGGTCCTCGGGGCCGCGTAGGGGCCGTCGGTAGCGTGGGCGATCTCTGCGCAGGGATCGCGCTCGGTATCAACGGAGGTGGGCGATGTCACATAGCGAATGGCTCGAAGCGGTGGAAGCAGGATGTGCGTGGGCGGAGATGTTCGGAGGCAACAAGCTGCGTCTGCGGATCACGCGGGGCGTGTTGCGGCTGTGGGTGGTGGGCGCGGTGGTACGAGCGTTCGCATGAGCCCCGAGGAGCGCAAGAAGGCAATCCTGCAGGCGCGCGAGCTTGTGGACAAGGTCACGCTGGATCTACTCGACAGCGAGGATGACGAGTACGCGGGCGAGCGGTGCAACAAGGCATGTAGAGCACTGGAGCGAGTACTGAGGCACTGGGCGAGGCAGGAGGGCGGTGGGAGCGATGAGTAACGTCAAGTCGATCCAGAAGAGTGACCGGGCAGACATTCAGATCGACACCCAGACCACGGCGCGGGTTGTCGAGTCGCTTGTGCTTCGCGGGGACATATCCGCGCTCAATCCCGAGGAGCGATCGCGGTTCTATCTGCAGATCTGTGAAAGCCTTGGGCTCACGCCTGCCGCATTGCCGTTTGCGATTCTACGGCTCAACGGCAAGGAAATTCTGTACCCCACACGCGGCGCGACCGATCAGCTCGCGGCCATTCACCGGCTCAATCGCGAGATCGTTGACGGCCCTCGCGTTGTCGATCTTGCAGGCACCAAGCTTCTCTACGCTGTGTGTCGCGCTACGCATCCGAATGGCAGAACCGAGACTGCCGTGGCCACGGTTGCACTCAGCGATCCGCTCAATGCGATGATGAAGGTCGAATGTGTTCCGCTGGGCAGTGAGATCCTGACTCGCCGCGGATTCAAACGTCACGATCAACTCATGATCGGCGAAGCGGTCCTTGCGTACGATGTGAATACCGGCCGTTCTGAGTGGGTTCCGCTGGAGAACGTAAGCGTTTACGAAAACGCAAAGGTCTTCAAACTGTCGACCGAGAAAAACCTATTCTCGGTCCGATGCACCGAAGACCATTCGTGGGCAGTTGGTACCGAACCATACAAGCCGTGCAGAGGCGCAGCAGCTCCGCGTGGCCCTCGCAAGGACAGAGGGCCAGAGCGAAAACTGGTTAAAGCCAACGAGATCCGGACAAGCCACAGACTAATTGTGGCTGCGCCTGCGGAGGGCGGTAGTCATCCACTAACACCCGAACTCGCCGCCGTACTTGGTTGGGTGATGACCGATGGAACGATTCAGCGTCGAGGAACCTTTGTGCGGCTTGGGATCTGTCAGTCCAAACCTCGCCGAGTTGCAGAGATTCGGGAATTGCTTGCTCGTGCTGGCCTTCATGCTCGCGAGGACGTAGGCCAACCAACGGTTCGGGTCTTTCCGGGCGGGGCTTCGTACGAATGCTTGCCGCAGCACTGGTTCTATCTCAGTGCTGACGAGTCGAGATTCGTTCTCATGAGTGCGGGCATTGAAGGGCCAGCGGACATGCCTGTTCTTGTGACCCAGCTTTCCGCGGAAGCAAGAGCCGCCATGTTTAGTGCAATGATGGCAGCAGACGCGGACAGCAAAGGTCGCTTTGGGAAGAAGCGAAAGCCCGGTGTGATGGAGGCATGGGCCATTTTGGCCACGCTTGAAGGAATCGCGCTTGGTAAGCCGGGGATGTCCAGTACGGGAGAAGTCCCGACCCAACAGACTTTGGATTGTGCCTATGTCCGCGGAAGCAACCTGTCTCTAACGCCAGATGGCGAAGAGCCGGTCTGGTGCCCAACCACCAAGCACGGCACGTGGGTCATGCGTCAGAACGGACGTATCACCATCACCGGCAACACCAAGGCCAAGCGACGCGCCACGTTGTCCATTCTCGGGCTCGGCATGCTTGATGAAAGCGAGCTCGATACCATCCCGGCTCATCTCAAGAGCGCGGGCGCGCCGATCAAGATTACGCAGAAGCCTGACGAGGTCTTCGTTGAGCCTGACCCGCCTTCTGAGACGGAGATCTCACCCACGCTCGCAAGCTTCTACGCGGACGTTGAACAGGTTGAATTACCCGGCGAGACCGTGGCGCTCTGGATCAAGCACCGGGCAGAACTATCGGCCCTGTCGACCGCTGACCGCGAGGCGGCCTGGAAAGTCCTATGCAAGCGCTGCGAAGACGTCGGCAAGATGAAGAACGCCAAGGCGTGGTTAAAGCGCGCCATTGCAGAAGAAGACGCACGCGTTGGCTCGCACGATCCTTTTAACCACGCCACGACGACAGCGCAGCCGCCTGTGGCCCGTGATGACATCGCGCCCGAGGAAGTCCACACGTTGGTCATCACGGGTCTTGGGGATAGCGACGCCCCCGCGCTCGACGCCTTGCGCGAGGATCTTGAGCCGCTCAAGCTCATTGACACCAAGCTCCTACAAGCCGCGCGTGTCTGGCGCGTGCACAAGGATGCCGTAGGCGAGGAAGCGGGCGGACTCGACACGTACATCTATCGCGCTCAGAAGCTCGTTCTCGATGTCACGAAAGCCAGCGCGACTCGCAACCAACTCAATGAACACGTTCAAGCCATCGAGACCCGCGAGACGTCGCGCGACAACGTCTTCACCGACGTCATGGACTTGCTCGAGCTCGCTGATTCTGCCGAGGACGTGGCGGAGATCGTGCGCAAGCACAAGCCGGCCATTGATCTGCGAGCCGAAGAAGTTCGCGAGCTACTGCGCAACGTCGCGGTCCGACGTGTCCAGGAACTCGTGCCGGGCATGGCCGACGCAAAACAGGCATCTCGGTGGCTCAAGAATGCGTTGGCGCCCAAGGATCCCGAGCCGCCGAGCGGTGGACCCAAGCCCAACGGCACTCCTGCCAACGACAGCGCGGACCCCGAGAGAGCGGCAATCGAGCAGGCCGACTCCATGCCGCCGGCGCAGGCACTGCGGACCAGGCTCGCGGAGTGCAAGGTCACAAAGCACCTGTACAACACGCTCTTCAAATACGGCCCCGACTTGGTCACCAAAGAGCAAGCCGCGCAGATCTGTGCCGAGCGCATGGTTGAAACGGGAGCGCACATGGTGAGCGCTCTGAAGGCCGTGCGAGAAGAGATCGACCGGCGTGGGTGGAAACGATCGCGGAGGGCAGCGTGACAACCACGAGCCACGAGGATCTGGAGCGCCTCTGCAACGATCTCGGGAAGATCGTTGCGCATTCGCTGCCAAGGCACACTGGCTACGGGCTTCTGGCCCTCGACTTCGAAGGGCGCCAGGTGGCGTTTAGCTCCAATCTGCCGCGACAGGCCGTCATCAAGACCCTGCGAGAATTGCTTACCAGGCTGGAGGCAGCATGATCACCTCAGGACACATCCTCACGTCAGGGCAGGTCGCGTACATCCGGGAATGGGTGCGCGGGATCGCCTCGCAAGTTCGCCACAGCCCAGAAACGCGCGCGCTGTTGGTGGAGGTATTCGCACGGGTCGAGCAACTCGCGCTCTGCATCAAGGCCCTGATGGCCATTCGTGACGCAGCACGAACGGTGCTGATTTACGTACCGAGTTCCTTAGACCCGAAGGCAGACGCAGCACTTCGGCAATTGCGATCGGTCCTGGAGATGTACCTGGAACAGGGCAGGCCTGATGTGAAAGTGGAAGCGCTGTTGTCGTCCATCAAAATCACACACGTGCCACCACCGAAGCGGGTTGAGGGTGTGAACGAAACGCGGACGCAGGTGTCAGCGTGACCTACTATCTCAACACGCTCGACAAGGCCCTGTGGGATGGCGCACGCCTGCACGCATTCCTCTCTGGCGGTGGCCTACGCGTGGTGCGTCTTGAGAGACCAACGGGCACGCTGGTGGGCTACGGAGAACACCCGCACCTATGTGACGCGCTCTCTCACGCGGCCGAGGACTACCTAGCTGGCGGCAGGCCGTACAAGGAAGTTTACGGCGGGAGCAAGCCTCATTACCTCACGGGATCCACCACGCCCAACGACGATTTCGACGCCTGGATACGCCGGGGGCAGACGATGGATGCGCGCTGCGACGACAGTGCCATCGTCGTCGAGCTGCACGGGTACGACCATCAGGAAACGCCCAAGGAAGTCGAAACACGGCTCCGCGCAGGCGAAACGGTTCGGTGGGAAGCTCGCGGGTATCAATTCGAGTCGACGCCTTTTCGCTTCAACAACGACGAAGTCGGATGGAGCACCAAAACGCTCAAAAGCCCGCCTGGCCGACGAGAGTTCGACGCGATGCACTACAAGATCACCAAAACCGGACGAGCCGACTCGCTCGCGACTGCCATGGATGCCGCGTTGGCGGCCGAGCCCGCGGAGGTCATCACGTGACCGACGCCGAGAAGCCCCGATGCAAGCACGATACGTTCACGGTCTACTGGTCCTGCGTGTCCTGCGACCGTGCCACGCGTACGTGCCGATGTGGCCACATTGCACCAACGCCTCCGAATCTTGTGTGTGAGACGTGTCGAAGGCCGGCTCGTGAGGTAACGCGCGTGCGAGGGAGGGCAGCGGCATGAGCAGTACACCGAATGCCATCGACGCGATGGCCCGCCGCATTCTGGAGGCAGTCCCGGTGCATGCGGACTCATCGGAAGCGATCTTGCCGACGCTGCGTCGACTGCTTGCGGAGTTCAGCATGCAGCAGGTGCTGGGGTTTCAACGCGTCACCGAAGCGAACGCCTACTACGAGTGCGAGCGCATCGCGAGAGGCTTGGGCGCATCCGACGTGGCCCAGAAAATTCACGAGGCTGGCAAGCTCGACGAGATCCACGTGACCGCGTGCAAGATGGAGGACTTCCGGTGAACCAGTCCCCCGCCGACATCCTCGCTGCGATCAAGGCCTCCGTCGACAAGATGGTCGAGGAAACGCAGGCGAGGATCGCCCTGGTCGCTGCCACGATCCAAGGACTGCCCGATCGCGTTGCTCGCCTCGAGACGCTGCTAATTGCGCTGCTCGAGCTGAAAGCGGACCAGCCGCTGCCGGCTCTGGTGAGTCCCGAGGAACGCGAGCGCCGGGAGCAGATCGTGCGCCAGTTCGCAGACCTGCAGACCGACGTGGAGGCGCGAAGCCAGTGACCGCGCTGACCCTTATCTGCCTCTCCTGCAAGGGCGCCGGTACGCTGGTGGGCGACGCTCCGTGTGGCATATGCCGTGGCACCGGCTCAGTGCGAAGGTCAGGCGCTGTGAGCGAACCACCAGCGCCCGTGATCACGCTGGAGATGCTTGCGCGGCATGTACGCAATCTGCAGCAGGCCGCCTTGGTCTCACTGGCGACCGATCCGAGGGGCGCGACGTTGGCAGAAAAGCGGGAGATCACCAAGCGCGTGCTGCAAGACATGGCGGAGTCGGGGGCGATACGGAGGAAACCGTGAGCACGAAGACGTTACTACTCTGCTCCTTGTCCCGCGCGTTGTGTGACACCAGCGCGGCGCGCGATTGGATGTTCAGCACGCTGCTGAAGCACATCAAGGAGATCGCCCCGGACAGGATCATCAACGGCGGTGCGGAACGTGGTGATCGCCAATGCACGACCTTGGCGCACGCGTTGGGCATCGAGTGCCTAGAGCATCGAACGGATGGATGGGCGTGGGCCTTTGACGCGACCGGCATGCTGCGCCGAACCGAACGATGGTGGGATCCAATTGGCTCGGTGCATCCACTTGAGCGCAATCGATTTTTGGTAAGGCAGTGCGTGCAAGCTCGCGATTCGGACTGGAACGTTCGCATGCTTGGCCTGGTGGCACCGTGGAGCAAGACGGCAGGAACTGATCACACGCTGAGCCAGGCTCGGCACAGCGGATTCGACGACGAGCATATCACGCGGGTCGAGTGCCCGGCCGAATATGGAGCGCACCGTGCCGGTTGACTACTCGCTCTACCCAAAGAACTGGCGCAAGATCCGCGAGTCGATCCTATGCCGCGACGGCAACCGATGCGCTTGCGTCGGTCAATGCGGCGATACCCACGACGGCGGGCGCTGCAATGCTCCGAACGGCGCCATTATCAAGCGCAACCCGGCAAGCCCTGCGCAATGGCAGAAGCATCACGGCTGCTCGCTGTGCCTTGGTGGCGATCCGGAGTGCCGCTCGATCAAGGTAGTGCTCACGATTGCGCACTACCCGGATCCAACGCCGTCGAACTGCGCCGAATTCAATCTGTGGGCTTTTTGTCAAAGATGTCATCTGCGCGTGGATCACGTTCAGCATGTCCGCAATGCCCGCGCCACGCGCATGAAACGCAAGGCCGTGGGACATCTGCGGGGTGTGTTGTGATCACCGAAGACACCCTCAGGTACATCGAGGCCAAGATCGACGCATGCGACAACGTTGATCTCGATGACGTGCGCGACCTGGTGAACGAGGTCCGCCGTCTGCGTGCTGAGCTGCAAAGCGAGCGGTGGATTGTGGCGCAACAGACGTCCTGCGGCGGTACCGAGGCCCCGAGCCACCCGCACAAGCGAGTGCGAGCAAAGAGCGTGAGGGCAGTATGACCGAACCACGTATCCCATGGTGGTGCCCTACGTGCGTCGATGAGGTGCCTAACAAGCACGTCACATACGAAGAGAAGCACGCAGAGGATTGTGGCGGGATTG
>Ga0247660_1000001_pt1 | contig 80414 bp, 106 predicted proteins | sample CNK01_metaG_FD_182793 | JGI IMG/M metagenome (GOLD analysis project Ga0247660, IMG submission 182793) | Soil microbial communities from Purdue University Martell Research Forest, Indiana, United States - CNK01 | ecosystem: Environmental > Terrestrial > Soil > Temperate forest > Bulk soil... | reverse complement strand
GCATTTCAGGAGCACCTTGCCATTCGGGTGAATCTCGAAATGCACTCCGTTCAGTACAAATCGGGTTTCATCCTTAGACTGTAATAGGCGCATGGCTAACAGGTCTCTCGGGTAGATCCTGAATTTGATGTCGGGGGGCTGGCTTGCTAGGTTGTTCTTCGGGCATAACTCTCTCGTTTGTTGTTCGTTGGTCGCTATCAAAGGAAAAATGGCACGTCGCTGCTGACCGATGTGACTTGGCTGGCGCGCAATGGCAATCCGCGGGCTTTAATCTCCTGCCAAACCACAACTCGCGGAACGAGCCCGGCTGGGTCGCACTGCGCTCGAACTATCTCAAATAGTTCCTCGAACTTTTCCGGTGTTAGCTGGTCTAAGTCGATCATGTAAACGTCCACCGGCTGCTCGTCGCTGACGCCTTGCAGGATTACCTTATTCGGCAGCATGATGTTCTTGATCGGCACACCCTGCGGGAACAAGTGATAAAACGGGGACTCCGGTTTGAGTTGGGCTAGGTTCTTCATAGGTTCGGCAGTACTTGGCTGCAGGTGATTATGTTGTTCCAAAAAGATTGAGCCTTATCGCCGATTACCGTAAGCGTGGCGAGGTTAGCGTTGACAAGTTCTTTCAGCACTTCTCCTGAGGCTTGAATCCCGCCGCCGCGCCACAATCCGGACAGGTATCCATTGATGTGCATGGCGATGAACGGCTCGTTGCCGTTGATGAAAACTGTTACGTGTGGCTTGTTCATGTCTCCAATTCCTCGGCTACCTGGGTTGCGGTCGCCTCGTTCACAACGATCGTGCCTTCGTCGTCATCCAGGGACACCCCGGTTTGCTTGAGAATGATTTCAGCAACATCCTCTTCGCCGTATGCATCCTTGAGCGCGGTCTGGAGTGTTCTGATTGCGTTTTCGATTTCTTTCTTTTTCATTGTGTGTGGTCGTTGTAGTCCCGGCCTGTGTGCGAGACTTTGAATTGCGTGCGCCTTCCCTGCGTGCGTGATCGATACGCGGTCAGGCAGTTTGTGCAGGTCGCTTTGCTCGGTTTGACGGTTACCTCTAGCTTCGCCGGTACCTGTGACGGCCTGCACCAAACCCGGAATTCACCAAGTTTCAGCAAATGCACGAGCGGTTTTTCTTTCATAAATCCTCCAATGCGCGTTCTGCGATTTCCTTGGCTGACATCACTTGCGCTATGCTTAGGTGAGTGACGATCCGCCTGAGTGCCAGCGTTAATTGCTCGTTCCTTTGGATCAACGCCTGCACGGCTAGTGCCATCGATGCCTCAAGCTTTTGTTGTTCAGGTCCAGGGATGATTTCGATTCTTTCTGAGGGATTATTCATAGACAACGTAATCTTCAATCTCCACTTCTGCGGAGTGCGCCGGGCTCAGGATGTAAGCCTGGAGCGGTTCCGTTCTGCCAAGCAGGACCATCTTTTTAATCCGGTGCCAGCCGTCAATTATGATGTTGCGGTAACCGTTCTCCGCGTCATCCCAAATTGTGATCAGGATTATCGGCTGATTCAGGTCGGCTTTCGCTACGTGCTTAAAGTCCAGCGCGTTTGCTAAGGCATTTCGCCGCAGCCCTTCCTGTGCGTCCGCCAGAGACATTTCGCAGTTGGGCTTTAATCCGAGCTGCTCGATCAATGTCATCGCAAGATCCACAGACCACTTGCGCACGGCACCTCCGCTTACGGGTTGCCACTCGAAAATCTGCACACGATGAAAGCCGGGGTCATTCATAAAAGGTATCCTGCGTTAGTCACTGTAAGCTGTCCAGAAGTTATTTGATGTTTTGCGGAAATACTTTTGAAAGCTTCAAGATTGTCCCCTCGCGTAACAGATGCCGAATGCCTTCGGTGATCAATCGTTCCGCTGCGGCCGCCCTGGAATTGCCGTAAAGCCCGGTCTCCATGATGCGATCCAGGGCATGCCGGACGGCTTTTGTCGTCGTTATCTGCATGGTGATTGACTCGTCACTACGCCGTTTCTTGTGTGTGACGGCAACGCGCCTTGTGTGTGCCTTCCCGCTCACGGCTTTGGCTTGCAGGACATCTTGACGCTGCGCGGATCGTCGAATCGTCCCGCGGCTGTTATCAGGACGCTCTTCGGAAATGGAGTTTCATTTGTGTGTGTGCTTAAAAACAGGGCGCCGCACCAGCCGATCGTCGGTCCATGTTGTAAACCGCCCCGGTAACCAGCCGGGAAGCCAGCACGGCGCCCCAAAATTTATTCCTCGATGATTTTCTCGATCTGTTTGACCTTGCGGCATTTCTTCAGCCATACCCTATACGCTTCGTAAGTGTCAAAGCCGTAGCGCACGGTGACAAATATCCTGGCATCTTTGTTTTTTGTTTTCATGGTGAGTACTGTTTGTTGCTATCTTCCCAATCTCTCAAAACTTCGGCGGTCACGGTCGGCAGCAGCACCGGCAACCCCATCTCTTTGGCTTTCGCGTTCCACGCCTCGTCCGTTGCCTCCGCGATGAACCCCTGCGCCGCGAACCATGCGAGCGCAACATCCCTGGCGCCTCGGCACGCCAGATTCTTCCGCGTGATTTTCTTACTCATCGGAACAACGCCACTGATCCCGGTCGAATGACAAATGGGAGTCGCTTCCGTTACGGCTCGGATCGCCAACAGGTCTGCGACTTCGGTGTAGCCGCCCGTCCTGAATGGGCAACTGCCGCACTTGATCGCCATTATGCCGCTCAACTTTTCCGCCGCCTTCCCTCTGCGTTTGTGTTTGCTCATGTTCTAGTTCCTCGATCCGATCCAGGGCCCAAAGCAGGGCCCGAACCGTATCGCATGTGTGGTACTTTGACCGATCCCCGATACAGTAGGAGACCGCGATCAGCCTCAGTAAGGGTCATAGGCTCTTCTTCGCCACGTAGTACGAAATGAAGCCGATTACGCTGACCACCCAAAGGACCGTGCTGTGAGTAGCGACACCAGCGACGTTAATCGCTAGGGACACCAGCAATATGGGAATAAGAATTCTAGCTTTCATAAACTGGGAACAACTGAGTAGAGAGAGGGAGCCGGGATAAGACAAGGGCAGAAAACGTCCCTGGGTAGTATGCGGCATCATGGCTTACGCGACCGACGCTCGCCGCTGTTAAGCTAAAGGGGAAGATCGTTCCCCATCGCAGCAACCGGGGAACACCCGAACTGCCGCAGCAGTTGAGGCTTTGGTCCGGCAACTTGGGTAGTTCGCCATTTTTTTGCGTCCCGACGTGGCTTCTCTGCAGGACGGCAGCGGGCTTCCCCGCTGACTTTGGCCCACGGCATATCCCTTTGTGACCAGCGCCCGTCGTGCGTATGGGGATAACGACCATCCTTGGCGGGACGAGACTGGAGGTGCCAGCACAGGCCGAAAAAAAGAGTCCACCCCTATTGCGAGTAGAGGTGGGGTTGAGCACGGAGTGCGACTCGATGCTCGTTTGTTTTCGACACGGATGGTCGAAAGGGATTTCAACGCTATCCGTGTCACGCTCTCGCAAAGCATGGGCACACGTTAAAGCGTTGGGCTTGTTCATGTCAAGGGCTAATAGTATTGGGGCGTCAATTCCCAGTTGCCGGTGGACCAGTTGTAGCGCCAGATATAGCGGACGGGCTGCCGGGGTTGGTTGATTTGCCGTTGGGTTTCCTCTAATCGGCGGCGGCTTTCGGCTGCTTGGGCATCCCAGTATTGTTGACGGGCTTCCTGTTGCCGGTGGCTCTCGGCAAGCCAAGCGTCCGTTTGCTTGTTCAGTTCGGCCAAATGGCGTTGGAAGCCTTCCTGTGTCCGTTGGAATTCAGCATCTTCGGCGATTTTGGCCATCCTATCGGCTTCGTCCTGCCGGTGCTGCTCTATTGTGTCTCGGTCGAGCTGCGCCTGTGCCTCTGCGTCAATCCTGGCCAGTTCCGCCCGCTGCCGTGCGTCTGCCTCGGCTTCCTGGCGTTGCTCTTCCAGTTGGCGGATCTGCTCATCGCGCTGGCGTTGACTGCTTCGCTCGTCCAGATAGATAAACAATGCCGTTCCGCTCACGACTAGCGCGGCGGCGAGAATAACCCAGGTTCGTTTCATGGTGTGTGTGCCTCCTGCGGTTGCGTTGCCAGCTCGACGGCGCGTTTCTTGGCGTCCCTGATTCTTTGGAATCCACCAAAGCAAGCAGCGCATCCCTGCGGGTGCATGCCAGCGCCGTATAGTCCCACTGGCAAGCCGTAGGTGAAATGCGCTCGGTAATGCGCCTTATCGACAAAGTACGGCGTTTCCTTTCCGTCGATGTACAGACGTTGACGGTCAATAGCCGACACCTGTAAGAATTTGAACCACCGAATTTTCATAGGATGCCGTTCTCTTTGAATTCAGCCTCTAAGCCGAATTTATCCGCCAGCTTTTGCAAAATTTCCTGCCACTCCATCACTTCACCGTAAGACATTGCTCGCTCGCTCTGCCATTGCTGCCAGTCAACGGCGTATTGTCGGGCAGCTTCAGCGGTTGTGATACCTTCGGTAGTTGCAAAGGGGACGCCACAACAGGCGCGTGCCTGCTTGTCGCTGCCGCATGGGCAGGCGTGGTATCCCTTCCGTTGTGCGTCTAGCTGCCGGTTTACTTCGTCCTGCGCGATTGCCTTGGTTTTGCACCACGACACATATTTACCGCTTCGCCTGCCTTCGCCCGTGATCGGCGGGTGAATGCGGACAACGTAGCCGTAATCTCGGGAACATTGGCAACCTTCGATATTTGCACGGCGAGCGGTTTGCACCCAGAAGCGTGCGTTATAGTAGTTATACATGGTTTCGATCTTTCTTTGGTTTGTGTGTGTGTTAACCTCTGTTGACTCACGCCCCATACGTGCGCAAGTAATCTTGGATTGCCGGGCGGAATAAATCCGCCCACCATTGGCGGGATTGGGCACTGTACGGAAGGGGGAATTCAGCCACTAGCACGTTCCGGCAATCGCTTATTCGGTGGCGGACTTGGACTGTGCTCGTAAAACGCTCGCAATAAAACGTGGTCCCGCGCGGGCCGGGCGGCAAAATATCCGTGTTGCCGGGTGGTATGTCGTTCATGCGTCCCCCTTCAAAAGCGTTTCCAGATCTTTGATCACGCTTCGCAGCTCGTAACAGATCCCGGCTGCCTTGGCCTTGCCGTGGCATCGTTCCAAAGCTGCCTTTGCCTTTATGCGCAGCTCGTAAAGCTTAATCAGCCCTCTAACCTTGTCGGTGTTCATGGTGCTTCCTCGTAATCGGTCGTTGTAAGTCTCGGGTTGGGTTCTTCGTGAGTGTCCAGCGTGTAGGCTATTGCCGCCTCAATTTCCTGTAGCGTGACGCCAGCGCGATCGGCAAGCTCGTACTTGTCGTCGAGGCTGATCCCCCCGTTGCGCTCGTCCCAATCATGAACAAGTGCGATCAGGCGGGTTGGAAAGTAGTGGATCATGTGTGTGTCTCCTAGATTTTGCTCACTCGTGTAAATGGCATTTCAAAGTCGGTATCAAGGTCGATGTCGTTATGCTCACACCATTCAACCTTGGCTTGGCGCTCATGTTGTTTTGCCTCTCGCAACGAAGAGCATTCGACGATCTTAGTTGTGTCTTCGTACCCAAGCGCGTGCACTTCAATTTTGTATTGCATACGCGTGTCTCCTAGTTTGGGGGGCTGTCGATCGGCTGCTCGTAATTGTACTCGGTCCCCGGTGCGGCGTTATTGTAAGCTGCCATGATTGACGCCAGCACCTGTGCGGCTTTCGCGGTGTAAAACTTTTCGGGAAACATCACGATCACAAAGCCTTGATCGTCCGGTACTCGCGAATTTAGAGCGTAAATGTGTGCGTGTGTGTTTGCTGAGTACCAAAAGGCCGAACACGTATTGTAGGGCGGCGTCGGGACAAGGCCGGAAAACGCATTCTCGGCAAGTAGGAAAGCCCGGGCTTCGGCGTCGTCGCGGATGATCTGCGCGTGGCATAGCGCGCTCTGCATGTTGATTGCTTGCATGGGTAGGATCTTTTTAGTGGTTAAAGTTGCCCGGGGAAGCGGCTACTGCTCGCACCCCGGGCGGATCGGATTAGTTCAGGCAGTAGCAAGGTCCGGTTGCGGAGTGGGTTCGGCCGCGGCCGCGGGTCTCGGCTCTTGCCCGGCGCCAAAGTCGAACCGTCTCCCTTTGGTGGTAGTGATCAGCGTGTCAACTGCCGCGTGCAACTGCGCAAAGCGCGCGGCCGCTTCCTCTCGCACGCTTTCAAACTTCCGGCATTTATCCGGGTCAAAACCCGTCAAGGTCTCCCGGCATTGCGTTACTATCCGGGCTAGTTCCTCGTCGCCCTGGGTGTTGCGCATACTGAACACCTCGCAGAACTGCAGAACATTCCCGATCAAGCTTTCCTTGATCTGCTTTGGCTTCTCCCCGGGTTTCAGGGTCAATACATCCCGGCCGTGTTGTAAAAGCTCCAGCAAACCACTTCGCAGCGTTTCTTTGATGGTCTCCCCAGCTTGGCGCAAGTCGGCGCGCAATTCGTTCAGCGCCTGCTCACGCAATTCCTGGGGTAAACCTTCAGGCACCCCAAATGCCAGCCATCGGCGGTCTATGTCGAAAGCTGCCCCGACTTCGTTTTCGCTGGGGTAGTCGGACAAGTCGAAAAGCGGACCTAAACCACCCTCAAGGATCGGGGCTATGCGCGCGCGTTCTATTGCGGCCGGATAATCAGCAAGGAAAGCGGTTAAATGCCCGGGATGTTCCATGCCTTCAGCGTCGACCCAAGGTTCCAGCAAGCGGCGTTTGGCTTCGGCGATCGCAGCGTTCACCCGGGGGACTAGGCTTTTATGCAATTCAAAGAGTCCATCCATGATCCCGCTTGGGTTGGCCAATCCCCCATATTGCGGCGGCGCAACAATAGCGTATTTAGCGTCTGTTAAGTGTTTCCTCAGTGCGTCAAACTGGGGGGAATAGAGTAGTCGCTTGGTCATTCGCAGAGCGGTTTTCCCGGCGCCAGTACTGGCACCGCTAGGGCTTTCCAGGGCAATGCGCGATCGATCGATCGTCTCCCCACCGGCTTTTTTCGCTTCGATTTCCGCGGCCTGTAAGGCGTGATATTCTTGTACCTTTTCGGCGTTGGTCACCTTAGCGGTCCAGGGGGTTGCACCCTTGACCGATACGTGCAGGAATACAGAGTCTTTAAAAGCCTCTGCGTCTAATGTTGTAATACTGTCCATGTTTCCGATCCTTTCATTGTGTTGTTTTGGTGTTAGCTGGCATTGCTTACATGCAATGATCCAGACTTCACCCCGGGCGGGTTGGTCCCGGGGTGGTAGTCTAGATCCTGCCCTCGGTTAGCGCGCGGTTAAGCTCGTCATGTTCGAAGTCAATGCAGGCTTGTCTGCTGGCATGGCCGAAAAGCTCTTGCTCGTCGACAGTCACAATCCAGCGGCGGCGCGCGTTATCATATTCGATTGTCGACGCGCGGAATACCTGCAGGCGGCCGATTGCGTTCAGGTCGATCGCTTCGGTCCACAAGCATTTAGCGGATCCGTTGGTCTCAAACCTTATGATTACGTCTTTCACTGGGTTACCCTCTGCGTTGCGGCGTTGCCCTGATAGTATTCCGGCTTTTTGTTCCGGTTACCCGAGGGCACCCCTAAAGCCTTTTCGATCGCTTCGGTTGCCTTTTCGCAGGCGGATCCGGTGAAGCCTGCAGCTTCGATCCTTACCTGTCCGTCTTCCTTAATCTCTACGGTGATCGTTTTCATGGTACGCTCATTACGAGGTTGATTGATCCGTTTGCACCCTGCATGCGTCGAACCTGATAACCCTTAGCCCGGGCGGCCGCGGTCGCTACGTGCACCCCATAGAGTTGCGTGAATTTCTGGCAATTCTTCCCCAGGGATCTTTCAACGTGTCCGTTCCAGAAGTCGCAAGCGAGCGAATAGCTTCCGTTAGCTTCCCGCGTCAATGCTACGTCATAGGGTCCAGGGAGCCTAATAACAGCGTCTGCTTTACGGGTTAATCCGTTGTAACCTCGCGCGTCAAGCTTTTGCCCGATCGGCGCGCGTTCGAATTTAAATCCAAGTTCCCGGCAAGCGGCTTCTGCCGCGGCCAACGTCTGGATCTTTACGTCTATATTTGTCCAATGACTCACGTTAAACCTCGATCTTTCTACCCGTGCTTTGGGCTATTTCAATGTTGAATAATCCCGGGTGCGATGCACTCAGGAATCGGCCGGAAACCGATCGGCGTAATGCATCCATTTTGCCAGCGTTGGCCGTGCAAACTGGAACAACCGACTTTGCAGCCTCGGCCAAACTGCAATCAAATAGCCAAGCCCGCTCACAGCATGAGGCAATCTCCCGGCCTACCCAATTCTGCGATGGCGGGATCTTGTCGTCTTTGATTTCGTACTTCCTGAGGTAGTACTGCCAAATCGATTTAGATTCGGCCGATTGCGGGTAATCGTAAAAGAGCACCCCGATCCGGTGTCTGGCGATAACTTCCGGGGGTAAACTCTCGAATGAATTCGAAGTCGACAGCAGTAGCACCCGGCCTTGACCTACTGCATCCACTGCCGCTAATAAAGCCTTCATTTGGCCTTCAGATTGCCCAACTAAAGAGCCTTTCACCGTCGACATTGACGCGCGCAACAAGGGTACGTTGGCTTCGCCTGCTGTGCATTTGCAGGTCAAACTTTTCCCGGCTCCAGGGATACCCGTCAAAAGAATTCCCTGCACGTTGCGCTCTTCGGTCCACGTCAAAAACTGCTCCAGTAAACCCTGAGTTGTTCCTGACAAGTCTCCAGCGGATCCGGCAATCATCTTTTCGATTTCGTCAAGCTGTAGGACAGCGCGCGGCGGCCGTTTCCCGTGCAGCAACTTGTTTAGCAAGTCAATGGATCCGGCTGATCCCTTGAGATCCGCGAATGTAAGCTTCGGCCGGGTTATCTCCAGCCCTGCAGTTGCCTTTAAAGCTGCAACCTTGAGATCCCAAAGTTGGTCAAGGTCTACCCCATCCGGCTCCAGACTCAGCGCCAGCGATTGTTCAACGCTAAACCGGGACAAGTAACCTAGTAACCCGTCCGTCACCTTGGCTTTGTCGACTTTGCCCGCGTCGATTTCAGCATCCCCCAAGATCGAATCGATTACGTCACTGATCATCGGCTCGTCTGGTATCGGCTCGGCGAATGTCGGAACATCGTTCTTTAATTCGGGCGGGAGTTTGGCACTACAGCCAATCAAGACAAGCGTGCAACCGTTAGCCTTGAACGCGTCGCGTATGTTCCAGATTGCTTGTATGGTTCCAGGGTCCGATCGGTTCGGGTCCCCGATAAACTGATGCATGTTCAAAGCGAACACTGCCCCGGGTACGTCGTTAAATATCGGCGGATGCTGCAGCAAGGTCTGAGGGAACATTGGCGACGCGCAAGCGGCCTTAACCTCGTCTGGCAACATCGCAAGCCAAGCCTTCCCGGCCGGGTTGCCTTGCATTCGTCCGTCAACTGCGCTCGTCACCTCGCGCAGTGCGGATGCACAATCCCAAATTAACAGCGGGGTCTCGTCTTGGGATCCGTTCAGCGACGCTACACAATCGGCGATCGTTGCGGCCGGGTCGTAACTCTCAATAATCAGTATTGGCACCGCTGCCCGGCGCGCGCGGATGAATGGATGCAAGGGCTTTGTCTGCTTTTTCATAGACTGCCTTTCCCGTGCTTGGGCGGGTTGCCCTGTGGAATGCGCATGAACGATCCGGCTGTCTCCAGCATCCGGATCAACTGCCCGGCGATCGGCGGTTTCCTGCTGGGTCCGATCGGTGTCCCCAGGATCATGCACCGATCAACGTGCAAAGCGTCGTTGTCCGCTTTCATCGCCTCGGCCTGTCGCGTTACCTCTGCGATGTCGGCGCCACTCACAAGCCGTACTCCTTTGTAAACTGCCGTATAGATCGTCCGCTTCCCTGCACGGTGCGTCTCTACGTACCTAATCTTTGCTTTTGTCTTCATGGTTTGATCCGATCTTTTTGGTTTTTGGTTTTGAATTTATACAATCTGCGTCCCGAATTTAAGCCATGCTGCCCTATGCCGCAAGCTTTATTTGACACATTGCGTCCGATTTGTTGGACACTAGCCCGGCCTGCCCTGCCTTGCCCCATTACCTCGCGCTCCAGTCCCTGCCTTGCTCACCCTCTCACCCCAGGATTGCCCCAGGACCATTTACCCCATCTCAACATGCGTCCAAGGGCTTCAAAACCTCTCCTACCCGGCTCCAGCGTCCAAGACGGGCGGTTTAAAAGCCCGCGGCCTTGTTTATTCTTCCCTCGTCAGCATCCGGCCGGGTACCGTCTCCCAATGCGCGAAAAGTTCACGTGGCGGCCGGAATTGAACTTGCGGCCGACAGATCGTGAGGTCTACGCAATGCTTGCTGAGTTGGAACGTGCTTTCCCGCGGCGGGTTCCGGCCGTGTTGGGTGTGAGCAAGCGGACTGTAGACAACTGGCGCGCGCGTCGCGTTCCTGTAGGTCCGGCCGCGCGGTGTGTCTGGTTTGCTTGGGCTTTCCTGCTACACCCCAGTAAGGCAGCAACCTTTACGGATGTGCTGACTTGGGGTCGATTTGCCCAGGATGGTACACCACCGGTTGTGTCTGAGTGATTTCTGGCGGGGGATCCGGCCGGGCGATGGGGTAACCTCGGTTGCGGGTCAAGGGGTTGCGCTCCTACTTCGCACAATATACGAAAGCTTTAATTGCCGAAGCATGCTTTTACCCGGCCGAAGCCCCCCAGCCTGGAAAACCCCCGGGGAGGTTTGGGGGCGGCCCCCTGTGCGCCCAGCGACCCAATACGTTCGTTTTCTCAATCCTTGGGTCGGTTTGTGGGATTCGAGTAGCCCTGGAGCTGGGTAAGGCTGAGCGAGATGGTGGCGTTGGTAAAGTTTCACGTGGAACAGTGGACATGCGTGGAAAGGGGTTTGGGGATCTGGATCTGGATCTGGATCTGTCGACAGCATCCACGAGTGTCCACTTGTGGACGTGGACAAAGTTGTTGACATCTGTGGACAGTGTTAAGGAGGATGGAGGGTAACCCGGCATGAAAGGTGAGAGGAGTATGGCAGGATATACGAAGCTATTTACGACGTTGTTGGACTCTACGGTGTGGGTGTTAGAGAGCAAGGAGACGCGGTTGGTGTGGATAACAATGTTGTTGAAGAAGAACCAGCAACAGGTAGTGGAGTGCAGTGTGCCTGGGTTAGCGCAGGCTGCAGGGGTGGAGTTAGCGGAGTGTGAGGCGGCGTTGAAGCGGTTGATGGAGCCGGACCCGTATTCGAAGACGCGGGAGCATGAGGGGAGGCGGATAAAGGAGGTAGAGGGAGGGTGGTTGGTGTTGAACGGGGCGGCGTATAGGGACAGGATGACGGCGGACGACAGGCGGGAATATAAGCGGATGAAACAGAGGGAGTATCGGTCAAAGAACACTGGACTTCCGCTGCCTGGGGAAACTGCTGCGGTGAGGGCGATGGATAGGGGGGATGAGGCTGGGGCGCAGCGAATACAGCATGAGGCTTTACCGAAGGGTGCGCAGTAAGATGCCGCGTGAGTTTAACCGTGAGCAGCAGCGAGCTGAGCATTTCCGGATACTGCATTTGGATGGCCCTGTGAAGAAGGGTGCGCGTGAGATAATCGATCGGGCCCTGGTACTGGAAGGGTTTGAGCCACGTCGAAAAAAGCGGACCGGGGTGGGAAAGGCAAAGAAAGAATGTCAGGGGGAAGAGCTTCCGCAGCAACAGCATGGCGGATGAGTTGGATGGGGCAATGGGCGTCGAGTTTCTGGTTGAGAGCTTGGTGATGTTTCTCGACGGTCTTGGTGGAGCCGCCGAGGAAAGAGGCGATTTCTTTGGAGGATAAGCCATGAGCGATCAGGGTGAGAACGTGAGCTTGGGTTTGGGTGATGTGGACTTTCATTTGTGGTCTGAGATGCAGTGTCGACCGCTTTTGCAACCGATGTAGCCCTGGGCGCAGATGTTTTCGGATAGCCTCTCAAGCCACTTGGCGGCTTTCTTGAGGCGATCGTCGCCGGTGCCTTGGGCAAAGCCCTCGACGTAGAGGGCGAGCATGGCGATTTCGTCAGGCGGAGCCAACGGTTTGAGCGCATTCATTTTGTGGTGAGGATGTCGATAGCCGCGTCTGCTTCGGCCATCGCGATTATGATTTGTTCGCCGGTAGGTTCTTGGTCTTCTGCCATGATGCCGAGCCGCTCGGTAAAGCGGTAATCCCACTCGGTTTGAAGTTCAGCGGGTGTCATCGGTGGGCTCGCTCATTTTCGCGGGAATCCAGACGCAAGCAGCTTCGAGAAGTCCCGGGCCATTTCCGCGGCCTTTGGAGCATCGTAATTGCGCAGCGCGGCGATCAGCAGAACCAAGTCATCCTCATTCAATAGGATAGCCACGGTGTTGCCGTCCTGCAGCCGGGCCAGTAGCACGTTTTCGATCACCTGCCTCGACGTCTGCTCGACTGAGCATTCCTTTGGTGGCTTGTTCATTGCAGGTCGCAGACAACACAGCCTTCTGGAAACGGGCAGTCTTCGCAGTGATGGTGCGGCTGGCCGTCAAACTCGCGTTCGGGATTGAGGCGGGTCGGCCGGTCGATTTCCTCAATCTGAAAGGCGCGCTTCAGGGCCCACGATTCGCCGCGGGCGATCGCTTTGTCGAAATCGGGGTTCATTCGCCGCAGTTGGCTTAACCTGCTCATATCTGCACGCAGGGCACCTCGTACCAGCCGAAGCCGCAACAGCCGAGGCGGCCGTATTGTTCGAGGGAGAAATAGCCCTCTGGATGCTTGCGCCAGCGCAGCGCGCCGGGCATCACCTGGGGTCTCGTTAAGTCGCCGACTGGCGCGGAGATGGGCAGGCCGCAGCGTTCGCCCTCGCCGATGATCACGCGGTAGGGTAGACCTGGGATGATTCGCTCTTTCATAAATTCCTTTCCTGCTCGCGCGCCACCTCGGCGCGTTTGGGCTCTTCAAGTGTTAGGATTTTCACGTTCCTCCTTCCGGATGGGTTCGATGTACGATTCGAATGCAACGAGCTTCACGTCTTCCAGCGCACCCAATAGCAGCGGCCGGGCTAAGCGTTGATCGAGGTACTTTCGCATGACGGCGGCCAGTTCACCGTGAAATTTCTTGTGCAATTCGTACTGACGATGTTCTTCAGTCATAGGCTACATTCAATCTTGGTGGTTGTTGTGCGGGGTTTGGGGGTTGATTGCTGCCCCATTCGATAGGTACGGATTGAACAAACGCCAGCGAACGACGTTGCTCAGAGCGAGGTTGAATGCCGCGTCCCCGTGCACTTCGTTCGTTAATGCGTATCTGGCAACAAACATTATCGCGTGCTCGCCTGCGTCAAAACCCTGGTTCCATGCGGCCGAAAGCGCGTTGGTAGGCTGTCTGGTAAGCGCGTTGTTGGGTCGTGGCGGTCGCGTCATCAGGATTGCTATGAGCGTGAGGGCTATGGCCGTGGGCGCCAGCCAGTAGACGTTACGCTCGATGGACTGGGGCATCTGATCTGCCTGCATGTCGTTTGGGGTCTGCCAGTCGGTAACAATCTGCGTTTTAACGCCGCTGAGCGTGAAGTCTTTGACCGCCTGCTTGAATTCCATGCCAACAGCTTGCTCCTTTAGTGTGGCCCGGGATCCTGGGGTGTCGCAACGCAATCGAATCCGATCGCCTTGATCTTCCTCGATAGTGACGACGAACTGGATCATCGGCCGGTCCTCGCGAAATAGCGCAGACGCGCAATGGCCACGTCAGCCCGTTGCACGCGGGTGTCCGCTGACTTGAGCTGCTCGCGGGATGCCCTGTTATATGCCTCAAGGAAACGCCGCGGCCAGGAGCCCGCAAAGAACAGGAGCTGAGCTGCTTTCCTACTGATGCCAAGAGCCTTTTGGCCTTCGGCAATAAAACCGCTTTTCTCGTCGCGTACCGCCTGCGTCGATTTAATAACGCGATCCCGCCAGCTTTCCTTTGGTGGCGTGCTGGTAAGCACTACAGCGTAGCCCGCGATGCACGCAGTTGTTTGGCACGGCGCTAAGCGATCGTTGGCATATGTCCAACTGGCCATGTCGAAACGCAACCGTTCCTTCTGGATTTCTGCGATGATCCGATCAATCAGCGCGACGGTCTTTGGGCCCGGCTTCCTGGGCATTCTGCGCTTGGGCTTGGTCTTGTTCATAACTTCTGATAAGCCTGCAGCACGTGCGCCGGGCAGCCGCGCCGACCCAGCTCGACGTCGGACACAAACGGGGCCGACACCTTGAGCCGCTTGGCCATTGCCCGCACAGACAGACCTTTTGACTTGCGCAATCTGCGCATCGCGATCCGGTCCGGCAGCATGAACTTGCCGGTCCCTTTGCACCTCGCGCACACCGATGAGATCAGCAGGTTGCTGCTGGGCTTGTGGTTGCTCGCTTTGACTTTGGCTTTCGCCTTCGATTTAGATTTAGATTTTGGCATGTGACGGACGCTAGCGGATGTAAGCCTGGAGAGTCAACGGAAATTTTACAAGTACGAGTTATTCACAGGAGTTATTCACAGCGGTGAATAAGTTGTGAATAAGTCCCTGGAAAAAGTTCTTGCCTGGACCCGGTTTACGGCTCAAAGTCGGCGCGTGCTGAAGCGAAAACTGAGATTCCAACGCTGCCGCTTGTTCGTGACAGAACTCACCTCTGTGTTTTCGGTCAGCACAAGCGGACAGGCGGCGGTGTTGGTGTCTCCCGGCAGAACCCCCTTCTTTCTGTATGGCAGGCTACGTAAAACTTTTCAGCGACATCGTGGATAGCTCGATTTGGGATGAAGATCCCTACACATGCAAGGTATGGGTGACACTGCTCGCGCTGGCGGATCCCGACGGGTTTGTTCGGGGCTCGGCTGGGTGGCTGGCAGGGAAGTCTCGCGTGTCTACCGAGCAGTGCGAGCGCGCGTTACAGAAGCTTCGCATGCCCGACCCAAGATCTAGAACGCCTGAATATGAAGGTCGACGTGTCGAGTTTTTGGACGACGGGTGGCTCATTCTCAATTATCACTTGTTCCGCGACCGTTTAAGTAACGATCCACAAACAACATCTACCAGAGAACGGGTTCGAAAACACCGTGAGCGTTACAGGGCGTTACGTAACGTTACAAGCGTTACACCCGAGATCTCTGCTTCTGCTTCTGCTTCTGTACCTGTTTCTGTACCTGAGGGGGGTCAAGGGGGGATTCAGATGAAAGCAACTGACAACCGTAACGCCAGTATTACAGATGGGGTATCTGCGTTTGAGAGGTTCTGGCAAGCCTACCCTAAGAAAGTCAAAAGGGGGGATGCTGAGCACGCGTTTGTAGAAGTCAGAGGGCTACCGCTCCTGCAGCAGATGCTCGACGCTATATCCGCCCAACGGCATTCCGAGCAATGGCTGGGTGGCTACATCCCCGATCCCGGAAACTGGCTCAGGGACAAACGGTGGCTCGACCAACCTACCGAGCAAGTTCCGGAAAAGGAACAGTTCGGCGTGCCGGGCTCGAAACGGTTCAGGGTTCAGTACGTCGGCGGAAAGGAACGCTACTACACTCGAACGGACGGGGGCCCAAAGCGCGAACACTTCGCACGGGGCGCCGCGATGGACGATACTTTTGACGGTTACCGGGTGGCTTACCTGGGTTGGTTGAAAGACTGCGAAGAATATGAAGCCCAACACGCGAAACAATCCAGACCAATTACCGGATAAGCTTCCACCGCACGCGATGGACGCAGAGGCGGGTATTTTGGGTTGCATCCTCACCGAGCCGGAACGCTGCTTGGCTGACACTATCGTCGCTTTGAAGCCGGGCCCGATGGCGTTCTACCATCTTCCACACCGGCAGATTTTCGAAACCATGCTGGAATTATTTGACGACGGCAGCGCGATCGACACCGTGACACTTTGCGAACGCCTCAAGTTATGGGAAAAACTGGATGAGTGTGGCGGCATGTCCTATATCGTGCAGCTTGCTAACAATGTACCCTCAACTCAGAACCTTTCGGATTACATCAATCTGGTGTTGAATAAGTTTTTGTTGCGTCGCGTGATTGTGCTCTGCATAGAGACCACAACCGGGGCTTACAAAGTTAACGGTCAAGCCGAGGATTTTCTCTCGAAATTCGAACAGGACGTCATGGGCGTCCGCGCCTCAACGGAATCAGCGTCTGCGTTTGTCGACGTCAAAGACACAATCCAGCAACTGCAGGCCGATTACGAAGAGGCGATCCAGCGCAACACGCCAAGCGGAATTCAAACCGGATACCCCGACATTGACCGGCTCAATGGCGGGCTTATGGCTCAGGAGCTGATAATTGTTGCTGGCCTGCGCAGCACCGGCAAGACGAGCCTCGCGCTCAACATCGCGCTCAACGTGGCTAAGAGCGGGATCTGCGTCGGCATTATTTCGCTGGAAACATCCGGCAAAAAACTCATGCACCGCATTTCCTGTTTTTCGGCCGAAGTATCAGGAGGTGCCTTGATGCGTGGGCATGCCACTCGCGAAGAGATCCAGAAAGTCACGACCGCGTTCAGCCGGATCAATGCGTTGTCAGACAAATTGCTGGTGAGTGAGCGCGGCGACATCACACTCGCGGAGTTGGGTGCCATTGTCCGAAGGATGCACCAACGCGGCGCGCGACTGTTCATCATCGATTATCTTCAGCTCATGCAATGCCCCGGAAGGTCTGAGTACGAAAAGATCACCGCTGGCAGCCGGTTCGCGAAAAACCTTTGCAAATCGATTGACGCGCCTTTGATTTTGATTTCCTCGCTCAACAGGGAGTCAGAGCGCGGACAGAAACAGCCGCGCGCTCCACGTCTATCTGATCTTCGAGCCTCGGGACAAATCGAGTATGACGCGGACAAAGCATGGCTGCTTTACGATCCGCAGTTTCGTGACGACTTCAGCAATGAGAGGCAGCGCACAGTCCGATTGAATTTTGCCAAGAACAAAGACGGCCCAACCGGCGAGCTTGATCTCGTGTTTTTCCCGCAACAATTCCGATTCGGATCAGCTTCAAGGTCGGATGATGAACCAGAGTTTCCCGACGTCGCGCGAACGCCCTATGTCGGCTAAAGGTTTTATCGACCATAGGCAAGAGCAGATGGAAGCTGCGCGGAAAGAGTGGAAAGAAGTCTGGAAGCTGATCGCGGACACACTGGCTCGCAACGGTGTTCCACTAGAGAGGATTGTAATGGAAGAAACACGAGCTTGGCAAAAGTGGCTGAAAGAAAAGAAACTCATAGCAAGCTAACATGCCATACAGAGACACATGAAAGATCCGATCAACTCTTATTTTGCTGGAAAGATTACAGCCAACTGCTGGCGGCATACACTGGTTGACGGCTTTAAGTGCTATGACAACGAGAGCCTTTGTCAGGGGTTTATCAAGAGTGCGATCAACGGCGTCCACAACTACGTCGGGCCGTTCTTTATCCGTTGCGATCATTCCTGTTCTCATGTGTCCGGGCATCACGGGATGCACGAGGGGTGTAGTGGTGGCGAAATACCCTCGGGCCGAGCTGTAGCTTTCCACAACTGCATTAGCAATATCCATCACGCCGATGTTGTGTTCGCCTGGATCGACTCTTGCGATTGCTACGGCACGATTGCAGAGGTTGGGATGGCGTTTGGATTGGGGAAACTTATTTCGATCGGTGTAAGCCATTCTCTCGGTGCTCAAAAGGACTTCGATCGCGACCTGTGGTTTCTGCTGAAAATGTCGACACTCGGAATCGTGTATGCCAAAGACGCAAAGGCAGCGTTCAATCAAGTCCTGCCAAAAATCGAGACGTTCGGATGTCGAGAGGCAGTGAGAAATTGACCCGCACAACAACTCCTGTTGTGTTGTCTTGCGACACGTGCGGCGATCGCTGGACGCTAAACGTGCCCAAAAAATTTAGAACCGATGCATTTGTTCAGTTCGCCTTAATCCACTGGAAGAAAAAGCATCAGAAACACCGCTGGGCGGCGAGCCCGTCGCATTATCAACCATCCCTGCCATTGGGCGAAGTCGGCAAGGGCTAAAAATTAAACCTTGCGCGCCCTGTGTTGTAGGTTTAGAACCTGCACATAAGGCATCTTCCCGGCTGCCTTCTCTAAACACGTGGCATCGCCTGAAGACAAGAACCGATTCGCTCGACTGCAGGAAGGATCCGCGCAGCCTCAAGTGATCCAGAAATTCCCGCCTTACCCTGAAGACGTAAAACGTCGGTTCCCATCGATGGTGAAGCACGAGGAAGAAGTCGAGCAGTGGAGAGTGAAGACAAATATCGCCTTGCGCGGCGGCCAAACCTGATCCCATGCCCGTTTACGATCCAAATCTCAATTTTGTGGGCAGCTCAGGCTATGATGTTAACGGCAATCCGTTGACGACCGGTCCGCGTTACCCCTCTCCAAGCACGCGCGCCGACTACGGCGTGCAGATGCCAGACGGCACAGTGGTCTCCGTCTTGACCGGCAAACCCTGGAGTGGAAAAGAGCCCCGCACCGGCCAGATGTATCAGGGCGGAAAGTTGATGACTGGCGCACCCGGCACCGTGCAAGTTCCCGGCACGCAGACGTTCATTAACCCGAACGATCCGACACAGCGTTACAAGCCCGTCTCAGTCACGAAGCAGCCCGATGTTGCGCAGGGTCAACAGGACCTGATGAAGTCTTTTACCGATTCCGCTTCGAGCGCATTGAAAGATTTCAGTTCGTACCTGAGCACGTTCAAAGATGCGAGCAAAACAGCCTTTGGCAAAACGGCCGCAGCGACCGACGTTGCCCCGACGATCAACAACCTCCGAACCTTGCAGTCCAGCTACGCCGGTTCACTCGGGCGCAACGCTGCAGACTACGCAACGCTCAACGCCCAAAATGCTGATGCGGAGCGTGGAATTGTATCGCAAGCACAAGCAACTCTGCCGCAGTACGACTTGGCCGCTCAAGCAATCGGAGATCGACAGTTGGCCGCGCTTATGGCCCAAAATGCTCGTTATAAAATGGGGTCTGGAACCCCAACGAGCCTCGGTGGTGCTGATTCGGCGATCCTCGCTCGGGCGGTTGCGGATGTGAACCTGCCGTTGCAGGAACAGAAGATCGCGCGGCAGTACGATTTGTTGCAGAACCTCTCGCTTCCAGTGCAGCGCGACATCGCCAATCGCGAGACTGTTCGGATCGGACAATTCAATCCGGCGCAAGTTGCGGCGATTTTCCAATCCGGCCAGGGAACAGAGCAGCTCGTGCAGCAGCTCAAGAATGCGGCAGCCGGAATGAGCTGGCAAAACGCTACGCAATGGATGACGTCGCTCGGCGTGCCTGCCGCTGTGCAGCAACAGATTTTGTCCGGACAGATTGGGCAGTTGGGCCAGCTCTCGAATATCGAATCGCTGGCGCACTATCAAGGTCTGCAGGACGTGCTCGGTGTTTATCCGAGTCAACCGACGGGCTTTTCCTATGGCGGGCCGGAATATCCGGGCGTACCAAACCGTTACCCACGCTTCCCGGCCACGGGCGGAACAGGCACATTGCCCACTGGCGGCGGTGGCGCCGCTCCGATCCAAGTGCAGCCGGTCACGGCTGCCGGTACGCCTGTTTACCCTTCGATTGGGACTGGGACGCAAGGGCCGCCACCCCCTGGAGCTTACGGGCTTAACGCGTATGGCGTGCCGCAGTATCCCGGTTATCAACCTGCCAGTTACTCGGGTTACGCGGCTGGAGCTTCCGGCGCTGGCGGCGTTCCGCTGGACTACGCCGACTGGATCAACAGCCGTCCCGCTCCATACCAGGGCACGAGCTACACGCCGGGCGGCTACATTGGGGACGCGAACGTGCCGCAAGAAACGCTTGGCTGATTATGGCTGTCGCTGACTTCGTACCACTAATCGGATCCGGTTTTGATTCGTTAGCGAACCAACGCTTACAGTGGGAGACGTTCAATCGCGGTGTCGAGGAAGCCAACCTAGCGCGCGCCTCACAAGCTGAAGACCGTCAAAACAACTGGCTCGCGCAGGTCGCGCAGATGAACCAGCAACGGGAAGATCAGAACATCGCGCGGCAGTTAAGTGCGGATCAAACCGCAAGAGCTATGGCTGCGAGCGAGGCCGATCGGCGTGAGAGGGCCGACCAATTCCAGCAGCAGTTTAAGGAATCTCAAAAGGAATTTGCCGATACCCAAAAGCAGAAGGAAACTCAGTTCGCAAAGTCACTGGAGTATGGACGCGAGCAAATCGCGCAAGCTAAGAAGATCAAGGAATTCAGCGTCGATCAGCGCGGCGCGGCCTTGGCGCAGCATTATGCGATTGCTCACAACGATTCGGAAAAAGCGCAGTTTGATTTGCAGGAGGCTCAGAGCAAAATCGAGGGACTGCGAGCAAAGGTCGACGCGGATCTTAACCTGCCCGCTAAAAAGCAAAACATAACACAGCGTCTCTTGTGGCAAAACCAGATCAAGGAATTGGAGAGGAACATCCCCGGCTTACAGAAGCTGGCGAGGATAGCCGAAAACACTCTCTTGACGTTGCCGATGAAGCGCGATTATCAGGACTTCGACATTGGCGAAGACGGCCAGATCACTCATCCCGACACGAGCAGCACTTGGAGCTGGAAAAAGGCTTTGAAGCAGGCGCAGCAGCAACAGCAACAAACGCAAGGGACCGGCACGACGATGCAGCCTGTCAATCTGAACCCGGTCCCGCTCAGCGGTCCGCCCGCAGAGACTCCGGACGCAACTCCGGACACAGGCACTGGAGCGCCGCCTTGGGCCGGGTTTGCGCCGCGCGTTTGGGATGCTCAATCGCAACCGATGATCGAGCCGCAGATGTCGGCGGTCCCGCGCAATCCATTCAGTGAGGGTCAGGTGATTCGCAACAAGCGCACAGGTCAACTTGCACGGGTGGTCAACGGTGTCCCCGTGAGCCTTGGAGGTTCCAATGATGGATTGGGGTCAGAGTAACGCTCCGACAGATTGGAACGAGTGGGAAGCAGTGCCTGCACCTGCACCTGCAGCTCCAGCTCCAGCGCCAGCGGCCGCTCCTGGGGCTTCTTGGTTCAGCGGATTGCGCAACACAAACTCGCCTGCGTCCCAGTTGGGTTTTGGAGGCCAGATCGCTTTGAATGACGCGCCTGCTGTCGATACCGGATTTGTTCCGAGACTCGGACGGGCGCTCAGTTATCTGCCGCCTGTAGCGGCTGCCATGCGTGGAGCCGGTAACATGATTCGCCCGGCAATGCGCGCGGCGCCGGTCGCGGCGCAATGGTTTCGTGACGTGGCAGCGCCAGAAGCTGCAAGCGATCTGGCAATGGTCGCTGCACCGATCGATGCAATGCGAAATCAGGCGATCGATTACTACCGCAATGTTGTTGCTCCTGAGGCGTTACGCGAAGGCGCTACCATCGCTCGTGTTGCAGGCGTTGGCGCACGCAACATCGTCCGGCCATTCATGCCCAACGTGGATCCAACTGCGTTAATCGGTGGGCCTGAAGGCGCCAAAGCTTGGGGGCAGGTGTTTAATCCGCCCGTGCCGGTGCCCCAGGACAATCCGCCTGCGGCGCCCATCCAGTTTCCCGCGCCGCCAGCAGACCCAAGGCAACGTGAGGTTGGAAAAATCTATCAAACGCCTGCCGGACCTAAACGGTGGCGGGGAAGCTACTGGATAGATGTCTAATGCCGATCAAAACTTACACGGACGAAGAAGTCGGGTTAGCCCCAGCCGCGGCCGGTCCGCCAGCGATCGTTGCGCGGCCGCCTGAAGAGACTCCACAAACCGACACAGACGTCGGCATTCCAGACTTTCAAGTCACACCCCAGCCGGAAGAATCTCCTGCCGAACAGTTCATGCGCGCGCCGGGCCGGATTCTCGGCGTTGTCAGCAAAGGTGCGGAATCTTTAGCCGGTGGGCTGGCTGGGTTTGCTCCGAGCGGCGAAGAGGCGGTTGAATCCGTTATGGAAGGCAAACCGTTGCCGGTCGAGCAGGCCGCAGAACGGCTGCCCTGGTATGGACGGATCCCGGCAAAGATCGGGCTCGGCTTTGCTGAGAACACTCCGCGTATTGCAGCATTGGCGGCCGTTCCGGGCGGGTTTCTCGCGCACTCCGCTGCCGCTGGCGGTTTGTTTGGTGTCGACGATCAAGGCCGGTTCAACGTGAAGTCGGCTGTCATCGGGGCTTTGATGCCAAGCGTTGGGTTGCTCGCGCGCCGCGCGGTTTCATCTGCATTGGCCAAGAGCATCGAGTCAGGATCAACCACGTTTGAAAATCCGCTGGCGCAAAAGACGATCGACGTGCTCGGTCAACAGGCCGCACTGAACGCTTACATGGCGGCCGCGGACAGTCCTGAGTTGCTGAAGGAGTATCAAGAGAGTCCCAAGAAAGCCGCAGCGTCGATCGCAACGCTCGTTGGTCAAAATCTCGCCTGGGGTTTGCTCGGTGTTCCTGAGTTTTCCAACAAGGTTCCGAGTGCGGCCCAGCGGTTCATAATCGACAATGCGGAGAAGTACGCCAATGCGGCCGAAAAACTGTTTGGCAACAAACTCTGGATCCCAAACTTGGAAGGGCGCAAGGCCGCGATGCAGCAAGCGTATGAGGAAGCGTTGCAGCCGACGCGCCGGATAACTTTGACCGTCGGTGAACAACCCACAGAAGAAAGGACAACAGATGCCACTGGAATCGGGCAGCAGCGAAGCAGTGAAGAAACGCAACTTCCGAGAGTTCGGGAAGGGCAAAACGTACCGCCATACCCTGCGGAAGTTCGGCAAGAAGAAAGCGGACAAGCAGCGAGTAGCGGTGGTCCTGAGCCAAGCGCGCAAGGGCAAGCGGCGAATCCACCGGATGAGTTATTAGATCCGGTCCAACGGAAATATCCGCCAGGATCGCCAATCCGATTTTACTGGCCTGAAGGCGGAAGTTCTCACGGCGTAGTGATGCAGCACATGCCCTCTGGTCGGATCAAGATCAGGGTCGAGGGCGAAGAATTCCCGGTGTTCATTTCCGATCGACAGATCAGGGAAGACGCTCCACCGCCAGCGCCAGCTCCAGCGCCGCCAGCTCCAGAACCCGCACCGGCCGCACAGGCTCCAGCTCCAGCCGCGCCGCCAGCGCCGCCAATCCCGCCCGTAACGCTGGAAGCTGTCGAACGCGGCAAAGCATTGATCGATCAGGCAATGACTCTCGTTCGGACGCGCAACCTGAGCGCCGAAGACAGGTCCGCCTTAGGTGGCGAGATCGAAAACATCCGCAAGGGCGATTTGACCGGCATGCAGGCGCAGCTCGAACGACTCAAGGATGCGCCACTCAAACCGGTCAAGGTGGCACGCGCATTCAGTGGCATCGAGCAGTTCGATCGCGAATCCGAACAGTTACGAGGTCAAATCGGTGAAGAAGACATTCTCGATTGGATCCGCAACAATAACCGAATGCTCTCTCGCAGCGCCGCTCTGAAGCGGTGGGGCAAACAGAGGTTCAATCAGAATAAATCGCTTTGGGATGATGCGCCTACCGATCTGCCGATGCACCATCAGATGGCGATTTACAGCCCCACGGGTGATACACCGGATAATGTCGCCAAAGCTGCTGCGCGTGCTGGGATCCTAAGAGTCGACCCGAACACAGCCACTGAGCGGGATCTTTGGGCTGCGATCGATCACGCCAGCAAAACCCGGCGCGGGGCCACCCCTGAAGCCGAACGCGAGGCGCGTGTTCAATCAGAAGACGAGCGGCAGTTTCGCGAGTGGCAGGACCGAACCAGACAGGCTGAGCCCGGCAAGGAAGTGCCGGTAACCGCCGAAAGGCTCGGCGTTGGTGACAAGCTCGAAGTCGACGGCCAGCAAATCGAGGTGACAGAGGTGGATCCCGACACGGGCGACGTTACGCTCGATGACGGACAGAAGTTCGGCGTCCAAAAGGTGCGCGAAGGCGAAGCGGTGTTCTACGTGCAACGGCTTGAAAAGGCCGCTGAAGCCGACTTCACTCCTGAAGAGCCCGCGGCCGAGCCTGCCAAGCTGGAATTGCCAAAAGTCCCCGGGCCATTGCCGAAGGGCATTCCGAAAGCAGATCGCGAAGAAGCGTTTCGCCAGCAGCGTGAACGCTGGGACAAGTACAACGCCGATGTTGCCGCATGGGAAGCAGCGCAACCGCAGAACAAACCGATCATTTTCCGCAGAGCTAACGGGAGCCATTCCGCGATCACGCCGGATCCTCAAGGCGGATGGCGGGTAACAACCTTCACGAAGCTCTACAGCGATTTGGATAAGCTCGCGCCGTGGGGACACGAGAGGTACAACACCCGGCTCGAAGCCGTTCAAGGCATGCTCCACGGTGGGCGCGATGGCGAGATTGTCGACTCGATTCCTGAGGTGATGACGGAGGAAGATATCCGACAGGAGAACGAAAGGCGAAATGCTCCAGCGCCTGCAGCGCGAGAAATTGAGCCGATGCGTTTAAGCGGAGAGACTAAAAAGTTCAAGAAAACGGATTGGGGCGCTCTTCGCGTCGTTTCTGAGCCAACGGGAAAGCAACCGCAAATAAGGGTCGATGAAGACGGTACTCGTTGGGCGTGGAAACGCTCCAACCCTTCGAACGTATGGGCGGACCGAGTTCTTCCGGAGCGTGAGATAATAACTCCAGCCAACGATCGCCAGATTGGTGTCAATGCGGCCGGGGAGCAATTGTACGAGCGCGCTGATGGCTCAGTTTACCGCATGAGGTTTGATCGGGGCGATCGCCCAAACGGCTATCCTGATTTTGGAGGTGATTTGGCTCCTTTCCCACACGAGCCGCCGCCAGCGACGCCCACACTGCGCCCCGGCGAAACTGCAGGCGAACTGTTCCAGGGAGCCGATCAGCCGTTCAATCTTGCAGGACAGACCGGTGTTGACGCGGACAGAATTGCCGCGGAACGCGCCGCAGCCGAAGCGCGGGCTAAAGAGGCCGCGGACTTAGCCGCGAGACAGCAACCAGAATTGCCTACCGCTCAGCCCATGTGGCACGAGCTGACCGAAGAGCAGAAAGCCGAGCAGAAAGCTAGAGCGCGATCTTTGACTGTCCAGCAAGCGGTCGACGCCGTTAATCGCAAAGAGCTAGACGTCAATGCGCTGACAGTCCAGCAATGGAATGCGGTCCAGCGGCAGGCTACGGAGACAATCATGGGCGCTGGTGCTGGCGAACCCGAAGAATCGCCTGAGCCGCCGAAGCCTGCAGGCGCCGCTGCCGGTACCCGTGTTGGCAAGTACGTCAAAGGTGAGGACGGTTGGTATCTGGTCGATGAACAAGGCAACCGGAGAAACCTGCCGCGAGCGAACAAGAAAATTTCCGCGAGACTTGAAGGGCAGGCAGCAGCGCCGCCCGCACCGGCTGAGACACGCTCACCGGTTGAGATTCTTAACCAAGCCACCCGCATCCGAGTGCGCGTGCCGGACGGCGCGACTATGATCCGTGTCACGGACGCGGAAGGTCGCACGTCAATCGTGTCGGTCGAGGACGCAAACCGCGGCGAGAATGTTTTTCGTGGCGCAGATCCGGCCAAAATCGAGGCGGGGTTTATCAACAGCAAACGGCAGTTCCAAAAGGTCAAGGGCGAGGTAACCGTGGAAGACACCGGACGCAAAACGCAGAGCCTTGAGGCTGCGTTCCCACCGGGTCGACCGGCTAAGCCCGTAATGACTCCTGAGCAGGTTACGGCGCATATCCAGCAGATGTTTCCCGGCTCGCAGATGATCCGTGTGGTGAATGACCCCGCTGCCAGGATGAGCGGTCAGGCGCATTTCGATGAGAATTTCACGAAGCTGTTAGGCATCGACGTTAACGCGGCCGCAATGCGCGATGCCGCTCATATCAAGTGGGTTGTTGAGCACGAGATAGCTCACGCTGCAGATAAACTCGGTGACGTCCGGCCGTTGTTGGACGGGATCACCGATGGCGAGTTCATGGCGATCCTGAACGACGTGAAGAAGCGCGATTACAAATTGGACGCTTATGGTGATGAGATTGCTGCGCGTTCTCTGCAGATGCTGGCGGCGGATTGGAAAGGCCGATCGTGGTTTGAAAAGCTGCTCGGCGCCATCCTTAAACTTGCCAATGACGTCGGTTACAAGATGACTCGGCTTGCGGCCGAAAAGCTGGCTGCAAAGGCAATGGCCGATGCAACGAAGCTCATTAGCGATCGGTCCGAAGTCAACAGCTATTCGGTAACCCGCACGTTCCAGTCTCTGCCGCTTAATGCCGAAGAGTGGAGCATGAAACGGTTCTTCGACACGCTCGGCCTGCAGGCTGCGACCATTGGCGGCTATCTGCACCGTTACACGCGGCAGGTTGAAAAAGCGGAAGAGCTGGCGGTAACGGATCGCGCTCGCGCTTTGGACGGCATGAACCAAGCCCGAGAACTTACCGAGCTGGCGCAAGGTATGGGCGGCCGGGCGAACTACTATGACGCGATCGCTAACGCCACCTCTGAGGGTGAACGCAGTGAAGTGCTAGGCAGCGCGTTTGATTCGATTTCGCATTATCAATGGCGCGGGATCGACTTGCGCCAAAAGCTGGATGCGCGGCGCGAGGAATTGAACAGCGAAAGTTTTCGAAACAAGTTGGAGCGGGCATCGCGGCGACGTGAACGCGCGGAGTTGGCAGCGGAAGCTAGGCAGACGTTCACTCAGCAAATGGGTGCGTCGGCCGGTGTGATTGCGCAGACCCTCAACAACCTTCGAACGATCGGCGCGGCAAGTGAACAGATGCAGGCCGACTTGGCCAGGGTTCAACAGTTGCCCGGGTTCGATGCCGGTGTGGCTCAGCGATTCGACACGATCGTAAATGCTTTGGCTCAAAGCGACCGAGGCATATCGCTGCTGATTGCTGGCGGTTCACGTGACGGGGCTGACATCTGGAATGAGTACCTCGCGACGCGATTTGCGGCCGGGCAGGGAATTCCCCAGGGAGACGATTTCGTTTTAGGCCAACTCGCCAGCGCCGTCTTGTCCGTTAATCGGGATCTTCGCAATCAGGCTGCGAGCCTGTCGCTCTTGGCCCGTGACATCATCACAGCCCAGGAATGGAACAGGGCGGCATCGAAGATCGCGCAGGCGCTTCAGAACGATCCAGTCAAAGCCATACCGCGAATTCTGGAACGAGCCGGTAACTTGGGCGAGCGCGAAGCAAGAGCCGAGGCTGCATATCTTGCACTTAACAGAGGCATCGAGCACACGCTCCGCGACTTCAACGATTACGATCAAGCTGTCCGACTTCACGATGCAGTCGAGGCCGACACGGAGTACAAACGCTGGGTCAATGCCGTGATGAACAATCCGGCTATTGACGGTCTGCTCTTGCCAGCGGACGCGCGTGCGAGAATGGCGGAAGCGGGCGCGCCGGATCCGTTTTTCAAATACTCAGGGCATCAGGTTTATTTCTCGCCGCAAGGCACCCCGTACCGCATCGACATGCAATGGTCTCCGGAACAGTTACAGGGTGTCATGCGCGACTTCGGCAGCTTGCGTGACGAGATCGATACGTGGTTGCGTGCAGACGAAAATCAACATGATCCAACGCGCAAGTACTGGACTGAGCGCCGCGATTTGCTTGAGAACGTGATGATGTCGAGTTCAGTCTGGAACCCGGGCGCGATTCATTCGTTGTTTTGGAAAGGATCGTTTGGGATCCCTGAAAATTTCTTTCAGCAGTTGGCTTTGCCGAGCGCGAACCTTGCTTTTGTCGCAACTAAAAGTTTCGACAGATATTTTACGCAGGGCACAGGCTGGTACGGCAGCAACCGGGACGTTTCCGAGAGCACATTGCGCCGGGCATTCAAGGGGCACGGTTACAACGAGCTTCAGCGCAAGGATTATCAGCAGTCCTACCTTAACCCCATTGCGTGGGCTTTTCGTAACGGTAGAGAGGTTCATGCCGGTGACGTGATTAATGGCCACACGGTAACAGAGACAGATTTAAGCCTGTTACGCGCTCAAGGCCGGATGACCAACGACGTTTACGAGCGAATGTGGAACACGGCCAAGGTGACAGGCGCTCAAGGCGTGATGGAGTTGCCGCGGTTGATGGACACGTTCACGGGTGATGCCTGGGGCATCCGTAGGCCGATGGAGATCGGTGTTCAGAAAAACACAACTCTCCCGCATTCATTCAGTGAGCACGGTAAGGCGCTGGCCTACCTGATTCACATGGAGATGGAGCGCAGGAACCGTGAACAGGCGGATCTGGCAAAGCGCGTCGTTGCGGAGGCGATGACGCCTGAACAGCGCAATGCCGCTGCCGCTGACATCACCAATCGCTATTACGAGTCTCTTGAGAAAATCCTTGATGATCCGGATAGGTTTGCCAATGCCGTGCTTGGCTTCATGTCTGAGCGTAGTGAGAACTGGGTTAAGCTCGACGGCTTGTCCCCGTTTGAACAGCATTACCGTGACATAACTCAGCTCGTGTCGAGTTCAGATCCTACTGCGCCGAAAACCGTTCAGCAGGTGCTGGACTACATCACTCAGCGTGTTCCTGCCGAAATGACGCCAGAGGAAGTGCGCGCGAAATTCTTTGGTGAGTGGGAAAAATTAGTCGGACGATTTGAGAAAATGAACGCTGAAGCCGAGACCGGCGTTCGTGTGACGAGCGATAAACGGCCAACGGCTTTTACCCAGGGTTGGACGCAAGACTTGGGCCCGGCTTACTTTTACGATTATGGCTGGGTCAACGACGGTGAAATGCGCAGGCTCTCGACCGATCTGGCAGAGTTCGGTTACGAGCGCATGATGGAATCGTTGCGGGCGCTCAAAACGGACATCGCCAAAGCGACATCCGAATTGACTGGGGCATCTCCTGAAGTGCGACCGGAGATTGTTAAACGGACAGACGCGCAGTACCGCGAGGGGAAAGATTTCCGCAACCTGCAACTGCTCCAGCAAAAAGCAATCGAGTTGGATCGGATCATCGCTGGGATGCCGAAGTACGTCGGGCAAGCATCAGTTCAGGCTGAAGGCATAAGCTTGAAGTCGTGGAGCAGGCCAATCTCCCTCTCGGTCGGCGGCGCCGTGAGCGGTCCGCGAACGTCCGTGAGGGTTGCAGGGCTCACCGGGGGCGGCTCGGCCTGGAAGATGGGGCTCGTAATGATGCAGTTAGGTTATGGCCGAATTCGCAGTTGGCCTAGCGCAGCGGTGTCCGCGATTCAATCCACTTTCCGTCTCGGCGCGTCGACGATGTTGGGTTGGTACTTTCCAGAGAAAGGCTTTGTGCCGGGCATCCCGCTTCGGCTTCTGCTCAACATTCCAAAAGCTGGCAAGGCCGCGCTGGCAAACCAGGGAACGGAGCGAATCTATCGAGCGATCGAAGAAGCCTTGAACGGGACAACTGATGAACAGTTCGCCGCGTTGAGCTTTGTCGAGGATCAGAGAAAACTCGGGATGATCCCCAACGTGTTTCTCGGTTCCAGGGTCGCCAACATCCTTTCGTCATCCCGCACCAAGGGCGGCGTGATGGCCGGTCCGACGCGCACGCCAACGACAACCGCAGGTAATGTGTGGGCTGCGACAAAGCTGGCTGTAAGCAAACCGTGGGCAATGATGGAAGCGTTCATTGCGGGCACCAACGTCTATCTGCCTGGGGCTTTCGGCTACAACGTGACGTACGATGCTGTGGCGCGGAAGGCGGGATCCTACATCGACATGCTCGGCATGGCGGGCCGAAAAACATTCGAGAATTACGAGCGGCTCGGCCAGCTTGACCGGTTCAACTTTGATAATCTCACGGATCCGAAAAACAAGCTGCAGCCGTGGGAAGTGCTGCCGACCTTTTCGCTGTTCCGTTTTGTTGATCCGTCGAACCTGCCAGCGTGGGCGCGGCCAAACTCGACCAATCTGCAGGCGGCTCGTGAGCTATTCCGAACCAGCACCGACACAGATTTGCAGGATTTGCTGATTCGTTATTTCAAGAGGCTCTCGCAAACCCCGCCTGAAGAGCGCGGCGCAGTTGAGTTTCTCGCGCCTGAAGAGACCGATCCGCAACGCGCAACAGAGCGTGCTGAAGCCAGGGCTCGCGGGATTATTTCTCGGTTCGTTGAACAGACTCACCATTCCGCGCCGTCCAACCGGCCGCACTATTTGCGCAAGGCAACACAGTTTCAGGCGATCATGCCTTTTGCGGGCTGGACAACGCAGACGATCAAGCTGATCGACACGGCGTTAGGCAAGGCGGCCTTTTCAGCAGAGCGCGACGGTGTTAGCGCCGACACGCTTGCAGGTTTGATCATGGCCGGGGGATTAACCGGTCTGTTCGTCTTGGCTACCGGCTTTTTGGGTGGCGAATCGGAGACGCACGCTGTGCGTGAGTTAGACCGGCTCTTGCACCACAAGGAAGGCACGGTAAAGACGATCGAGGAAACCAGCAGCGTGCAGGAAGCCGCAGAGGTGACCTTGCACGATGTGACTGCTGGAGTGCCCGTCATCAACGGATTGCTCAACTCGATTCTTGGGCTGACTGGGTATCGCGGTGGCAGCGCAGGTTTTCAAGGGTTCGTCTTTGACAAAATTAACAGCTTCACCACATACGCCCGGGACGTGTACCGGACGCGGGACATAACGCACGGGCTTGATCGGCTCATCGAAGCAAACTTTCCAATCACCGAAACCCTGATCGAGAATATGTCCTATCGGCAGGGGCTCCAGAACAACCGGAATGCCGTTCGCGTGTTGCAGAAGCTTGGCCCGCAGGATCTGGTTGAGCGCCGGGCGTCATTGTCGATCGCGTTGCCAACGGAGATGACTCCCTTTCGCGAGGCGCTCTTAGAAGCAATCGGCAGCGGAGACCAAAAGCAGGTGGCTGACGCGTATCAAGCGTTCATTCAAAAAGCCACCGAGCTAGGTCGGACCGAGCCTGACAAGTTGGCCCGGCAGATGTTCTCGACCTTAAACCCGTACCGGCAAGCCTTTGGCGGCGTGCTCACTGACCAACAGCGGGCCGATACCCTGGGTAAAGCCAGCGCCACACAGCGGGAGATGGTCGAAACGATGGAAAAGAACTATGCTTTGGCAGCCGCAACGCTTGGGTTAACGGCCGACTTCGAAAAGCAAGAAAAGGCACCTCCGCTGCAGAGGTCGGCCGGGGCTGCCAGCGGCGTGGGCGCCCTCAGTCTTGGATCCAGCCGGGCGGCCGGTGGCGGATCCGCGGGTATCGGCCGGATTGGCACCGGCCTGCGCCGGGTATCGCTATCCGGGCCGAAACCGCCTCGAATTCGCCTTCCGGGCGGTTTAGGCGTGTCCAGAGCCCAATCAGGTAGTCAAAGTGCCAGGGCGACCCCACTGCGTAACGTCAGAGGGCGTTTACGAGCACGGTCAACAAAAGCCCGGCGTTTGTCCGTCCGTGCTCCCAGGGCTCGCTCCAGACGCAGAATCAGCCTATCCTCGTGATTATGCATCTAAAACATCAACGAAGGGCTCATATCAGTCTGCAGACGGTCCGCAAAGTGCAGGAAGAGCAACGGCGTAATGAGCCGCGAGACATTAAAACGCGGTGCCAGACCGCCTATCGCAGCCTCTGTGAACGTCTTAGGGAGCAGCCTTGACACCCTACCCGCTTATCGGAGTAGTCTTTCGAGTGTGAGTAAACATGAACATCAGGAAGGGGGGCACAATTTCGATCGGCTCTCCCACTTGATCAACGAAAGGTTCGACAAAGTTATGAGCGCAATAGCAGACTTCGGTGTAAAACTTACCGCCTTCTTCGACCGCCAGGATACGGCAATCACTGACCTGCAGGGTGACGTGAAAAACCTGCAGGATCAGATAGCCGCGTTACAAAACTCAACGGGCACGATCACTCCGGAAGATCAAGCCGTTCTCGACGGTATTCAGGCGCGCGCCTCGACCATTTCGGACAAGCTCGATGCGCTGGATGCCCTGACGCCGCCTAAGGCTCCGACCGGGCCTTGAAAGATCACTGTTTAGGGATCCTGTCCGGCATTGGCGCCGCGGCCGGGCTGCACATGGCGCAACGGCTTGTGCAGCTCGCGCAGGAAAACGGAGCAAAGGCTGACAGCGATTTTCCGGATTTCGTCCTCCACAACCTTCCCAGCGAAGCTACAGACGAAAAAGGAGTCAAAGACTCTGAGCTTGTTCTGGTCGAGCTGGGGAGAGCCCTGCACAAGTTGGATGTGTGGGGCTGCGATCATCTGTTGATCGCTTGCAACACGCTTCACTACTACCTTTACCTTCCACAGCTTCAGTCTCTCTTTCGCGGCACGATCATCAACATGGTCGATTTAGCCTGCAGCGCCGCTGCGTCGGCAAGAAGGGTTTCAGTCATCTGCAGCGTCAGCACCCGTGAGTGCGCTTTGTACCGGCGCACCATGCACCAAATCAATCCCGTCGTCGAGGTGAGTTACCCCAACGAAGGCGAGCAGATGTTCATTAACGCCGCAATCGAGGATGCGATTTGCGGTAAGAAGCCCGAAAAATACTGGAAAGGCTTTCACGATCTTTGTGGCACGCTCAGACGGCGCGGCGCGGACATGGTGATCCTGGGCTGCACAGAGCTGCCTTTGTGCTTGCGCGGGCATCCGTTGCCGACAAACGTGATCGATGCAGGAGATATAGCCGTGCGCGAGGCGTTGCGTTTACTGGAACAAAAAGGGCCCCCACGCACGGCTTAACGCGTGAGGGCCCAACGTCGAACAAACGATGTAAGCTTGCATTGGTACAGAGTCCTATTAAACTGTCAAGAGAATCAGCATGCAGAATTACGCTTTCATCACTCGCGATTTTCACATTCTGCCGGTAGCCGACAGGCTGCGGGATGATGGCAAGAATGTCATTCTCGGCATGATTCAGGAGGAAGAGAACCCCAAAACTCCGAAAGGCAAAAGTGACGCCCGGCTTTCGCTCTATGAGGGCATCATCGAACGGTACGACGCGGAAGATGTGATCGATTGGCTTGAAAAAAAGGTGCCTGAGTCGGAGCGGGATCAATGGTTCGTCATGTTCGATTACGGCGACCTTTGGGAATACTCCGAGCGCGCTCTCAAAGCGGGTTATACCCGAGGCTTATTTCCAACCGAGGAAGGCTATGAGCTAGAAAAAGACCGGCAGAAGGGCAAAGAGTTCGCCAAAAAACATTACCCGGGTTTGAAAGTTGCCGAGGTGCACGAGTTCAAAAAGGTTGAGGACGCGATCAAGTTTCTGGAAGAGGACAAGGAAAACATCTATGTGCTCAAGTCCGAAGGCTCCAACGCCGAGACCGTGGTGCCGCAGACTGAAGACGTCGACCTGGGGCGTCGTCAGGTGATCGGCGCGCTTAGGACCGAAGCCAAAGATTACGAAAAAGGTGGATTCACCCTGGAGCCGCGGATCCTGAAGCCGATCGAGCTATCGCCCGTCATGCTCTTTTGGAACGGCAAACCGCTGTTCTCATTGGTCGAGCTGGAGAACAAACCGCTTGGTGCCGGGAACATCGGCCGTCTGACTGGGGGTTGCCAAAACCTGAGCATCCGGACTCCGCTCAACTGTGAGCTGAACCGGCTTGCTTTCCCGCCGATCGTTTACGAGATGGCGAAAAAGGTGCCAGGGATCGGTCTGTTTGATGCCGGGCTTTTGTATGACGGCAAAGACTTTCTGTTCACCGAGTTCTGCGCTCAACGCTGGGGCTTTGACGGGATATTCTCCGAGATCGCCATGTGTGGTGATGAGCATGGGCACGGCAACTGCGCTCGGCACTTCGACATGATCGCGAAGGGTGAGAGCCCGCTACTGCATCAATACGGCGCTTCGGTCCGCCTGTTCCAGACTGAGCCAAATGGGAAACACCCGGACATGTACGAAGGAGGTTACTTTTGTGACTGGTTAACCGAGGTGAGCGACCAACTTTTCTTGTACTGTATTGAAGGGAAGGAAATGCCAGACGGTAAACGCGGGTTCATTGCGAATGGGTACGAAAAGGATGTTGGAGTCTGCACTGGCACTGGTGACACCGCTATGGAAGCAGTTAATAATGCTTATCGTTGTGCTGAAGGATTCGCTTTGAACGGTCTTTACTACAGACCAAAATTTGATTTTACTTCGAAGGATTACTTCACGTCCATTTTCAACCGACTTGACTGGCTTATGGAGTCAGGGTTGCTGTGAGAACCAAAATTTACGCGCTCTGCGACGAAAACGAATCCATTCGTTACATCGGCAGGACGTATCGCGGGCTTCAAGGCAGACTCTGTGAGCATTTACTAGAGGCCAGAAAAGGGAAAAGGAGTCATAGGCATCACTGGATTAGGTCTGTGCTCGCCCGTGGGTTTGTTCCTGCCATTCGACAGATTGGCGAAGTCGAAGGCGACGGTTACTCAGAAGAACAGAGCTGGATCGAATACCTAAGGGGTCTTGGAGTCCATCTCGTAAATGCAACAGATGGTGGAGCTGGACCGAGAGGTTATCGGGCTTCGACTGAGAGCCTGAAGAAATTGAGCGAGCGGATGATCGGAAGGAAACATGCGCTTGGCCATACAGTGTCAGTTGAGGTCCGAGAAATTTTGCGACAAAAATCCACCGGGCGTATAAAGACGCCGGAAGAATTGTCCAAAATCAGTTTAGCGTTGAAGGGACGCATCAGGTCAGTCGAACACTGCGAGAAGATCAGATTATCTAAAATTGGGCACGTTCTCGGTCCTGAAGGGAGAGCCAAAGTCAGCAGAGCGAACACCGGTAGGAAACACACACCTGAAGCGAGAGCGAAAATATCAGCGGCGCTCAGAAGGCGACACCATGAAAATTATTCGGGTTAACGGCACTCCACACGGCTGGCTAACGGTGGGCTGGTGGGGCTTCAGCAAACAATTACGATGGAACTGGCGAGCTAACCGAAGTAAGCCTACAATCGCCGCCGACTAAAAGTTACTAAGGTTGCGTGCGGCGCACTTATGAAAGTCAAATTCGAGACAGTCGACCATTACCCGTCCGGGTTCACAACTGTTGGTTACTGGTATTGGACCGAAAAAGGCAATCGCGGAACGCTCATCATTCACCTCGATCTGGAACAGGCTCGACTTCTTGGGCACTTCCGGATTGCTATTGCCCTCGTGATCTGTGCAGCATCCGACCATGAAAAAATCACTCAGTTTAATTATCGGGCTGGCATTGTTAGCCGTGCCAGCTTTCGGACAGAGCATCAACGCCAATGCCAAGGCGACATTTCAGACGTCATACACGGCGTTACTTGGTCCGTTTAAGGCGTCAACCGGGGGTAGTGGGCCCGTTACCAGTCCCTGGTCTACGGTATTGGAGCAGTCCCTGAAAACCGCTTCCCAATGGGATCTTGTCGTAACTCCAAGTTTTGAGGTGGGGTTGCTCACCAGTACGACCGTGCAGAGCAAGAACATGGTGCAGGACACATCAACGGCGACCGCCTGCGTGAATGTGCGCGTTTTGATCGACGGTGTTCTTGCAGCGCCAGGGGAAGTGACGTACGGCAAGCGCACGCAGACGCTGAGCGCGACCCTCGAAGGCGCGATCGCGGGTTGCTTGTCGATTGCCACCAATGCGTCCGGCGCCCTGACTGTCATGCTCAATACCAACTGTGTAACACCTGAGGTTATCGGTCTGACCGATGATTCAACGAGCGCCAACAGCTTCACGTTTGCCTCTCCAAACCAGAGCACAGGGATCCACGTGATCCAAGTGCAAGCCAGAATATCCGCAATGGGCGACGCCCAACAGGGACAATTCACAGCCATTGGGTTGCTGGGCAAGGGGATGATGACCGTGGAAAGTTCGCGCTTGGTCAAAAGCCCGCCGTCTCCTTACGTCTTGGGGAATTAAATCTTGAGCAAGGTCAAATTCCAAACCGTCGGCACGTTTCCATCTGGATTTACGACCGTGGGTTATTGGTACTGGACGCGGCCCGGAAACCGCGGCCAGCTTGTTATTCAGGTGATGCGGATGAAAGACTGGCGGCACGCTGCAGCCGTTTGGGGGCATGAGTGCATCGAGGCGTTTTACTGTTGGTTCTTCCATATCACGACCGAGGCGGCCGACAAGTTCGATTTGATGTACGAGGATGGTTACCGCACGGGAAAGTACAAGCTCAGCCAGGAGCCGGGGCACGACCCAGCTTGCCCCTATCATTGGGGTCACATGCTCGGCGTGTGCTGGGAGCATGTTTGCATACGATTGCTTTTTGCGTCTTGGTCGGCTTACAATGCCGAGTGCGATTTTTTGATGGGCATACCACATGAGTAGCGACAATCCAAATACCGGCCCTTCAGACGAGACCCTCAAACACCTGCACGGCATGCTGCCGTCCTACGCGAAGGCTGTAGCCGAGAAAAGGATTGGAGGCAAAGGCCGCAAGGAAGCGCCGCTAGTTCCGCGCAAGGTGTGCCCGATTTGCGGTACCGGAATGGATCACGGTCCGATGACCAAGGCGTTACCTGAGGCGGTTAACTGTCCGACCTGTCAAAACCATCTGAATGCCGGTTACACGGCTTTTATCTGCGGTGACCGTTACATCATCGCGAAGTCAGCTCGGCTGGCGGACATGGCCGGGAAGATGATAACACTCGGTCTGCCGGTGTTCGAACGATTGGCCAAGGAGTATGAAGCCGAATGGCGCGTAAAGGACGCGAAGGATGAAATTGCTGGACCTGCTTGAAGCTAGTCCGCCGTTCTTTTGCTACTACTTCGCTCGGGAGAACGGCAGGCACCCCGGCCTGGAAGCCCTCTCTGAAAGATCCGGGCTTTCCCAAACGACAATCATCCGGCTCTCTCAGGCAACCTCGTGGAAAGACATCACGCTTGGTACTCTCGACCGGTTTTGTAAAGCGTTGCGTATCGATTTTGTTGAGATCAAACCGAGCAGCGGCGCCATGCTTGGCCCGCGCCCGTACTTTAATAAGCCGTTCAAGAAGATTTTGCGGCGAATGGTGGAGCGTAACCCCAAGAATCCAATGCCGCACCTTGATGCGAACCAAAAGCGGCGGTTCGCGGCGCTCTGTGTGAAGTGGAAGAAGGAACGAGAGCTTCCCTTTTAAGGCTTCGGCAGCGCGAGCAGGTCAAAATCAATTCTCTGCAGGCAAGCGTCTGTGCCGATTCGCGGCGCTCCGTTTTTCTCCATGATCGTCAACTCGAACCAGAGAAATCGGTTTTGTTCGTAACATGGAAACTCTCGCCCGTTCGCCGGTTTCAACCCCCGCGCCGTCATGCTGCCGATAGTTCCGGGATCCAGACAGGCGATCTCGCCTTTGTAGCCCGATTCAGGTACTTGATCGAGTGTCTTCCACTGGATAGCGCAGCGGATGTTAACATTGTTGACTGGCAGATTTGCGGCCGCGCTCGATTCGTTCGTATCGGCAATGTTATAGGAGTTCCCGATCCTGATCTGGTACTTGCCGGGGGCTGCTTCCTCTGAAATGTCGTCATCGACCAACACTTTGCGCACTATTTTGTCACGATCAAACAACCCGGTAGGGATCTGCGCTCGTAGGATGCTGTAGTAACCGACCTGCTGATAAATCGGGTCTAGCAGATCGATGTCATCGATCAACTGTGAGGCGATCAGGACCATTTCTCGAAAGAAAACGCCGCCCAACGATTTGATCGTCCAGTCTTCACCGCTGGCAACCAAGAAATCCTGCCGTTCGTTGCAGAGAATCCCCTGAGGCGTTCGTCGAAAATTACAAAACGCGGTGTAACCGTGGTCGACAACATCGGATGTCTTGTAATCGATTTGGTTTACCAACGACCAATTATTGACCGAGTGCGTTCCGGACGGCCAGGAGATCCACAACTCTCGCTTGGAGGGGATCCAACCGGCGCAAGGCGCTCCGCAATCGAGTCCCGACAGAGCGGTATCCGCTTTTCGAAAGATCACACCGGACGCTCTCAGCAGCCAGTCTTCGCGTTCCGGTGCGGCAATGTAGGGGTCAAATCGATAGATACTGTCCCGGCTCATGTACCGCACCTCGGTCCCCATGCTGACGAGAGTGCGAGGAAAAGTGAGGCAGCCGGTTTGGTTCAGGGGCTCGACGTAAACCCGGGTGAAGGCAAACGACGCGTTGGACGCTGCCGCGCTGACGCTTACTTTCCAAATTGCGCGTCGGGTGAACACGTAAACACTGCCCTGCATTACAACCGCGTTGAGGATTTCGTCCCCGTAATCGAGATCCTGATAATCGGCGATCGAAGCCCCGTTATTGGCTCCAGGGATCCAGCTCGCCGGGTTGTTTATATCGCACCACATGATCCGCACCGGATGCGTCCCGTCTTTATCTGTGAAATTCATCAGCATCAGCACACCGGCATACTGAATGATGACGTGCCCGCCTTTTATGTTTTGGGGAACACTTTGGTTTGGCCAGACGGCGTAGAAGTCCGATACCGGCGCCGTCGTGTTGGTTCCAAGTGTGCTTTGCAGGATCTGGTCACCGGGATTGCCGTTGGTGAACAGGATCACGTCTTGCAGAACGTCCGCGCGCCAGTAGGAGCCCGGCGCCCCGAACCCGCTGGCGATGGTGTCATACAAGCCGGTTGCCTCATCGAGCAGGTAGATGCGGCTTTGCGTCCCGGCGTAAAATCTTCTGGTGCCGTCGCTCTTGGTGGTCTCCATTTCGAACGTGATCGGCTGGCGCGTAGCACCCTGGTGATGCAGATCCTGATTTTGGTAACGGCCGTCGATTACAACGTCATCGAACGCGCGCAAGTGCCCGTCTCGGCGGCAGCGTTTGCCTTCCGATGTGGTCTGAAAATTGAGCGCCCAACGCCAAGCACCTGCGGGGATGTCGGCCGGGCGCGATCGCGTGTCGAGCAAACCGATCAGCGGGGTGAGCGATACGGTTGTCCAGGGATTTCTCTGTGCAGCTCTTGGCATAGCTGTCAGCTTGGAGCAACTCCGATATTTTGCCAACCGGTCTCACCGGTTCCCGCCATTTTCAGCCAGAGATCGTGCGTGTTGTTGTCTTTGTAAAGTTGGCCCGGCATCCCGGGAACCAACCCTTCCGGCGAGCCTACTCCGGTGTATGCTTCTCCTGAAGTCCGAACCTGAGACGGCAGTGCGGCCGGGAATGGCCCTCTGCGTTCTCCCATTGGTGAATAGTTTCCAGACATAGGAAGAGTCTAATGGCGGGCAACCCCAAACGGAGACAGAAAATCTCAGGCGGATTATCCAGCACCCATCTTTACCTGCTTACCTTCAACTCTGGCTGTAGGCAAAGGGTGCGTGGCTTTGGTTTGCTCGCTAGTATTGCCGACATTCACCTGTACGAGTGTTGCGTTCGGGGGCAGATTTCGTTTCTTTGCGTCTACTGTTTTCCTGCCCGCCTTTTCGCCCAGCTCGATGAGCTGCTTGGCCTTTTTAGTGGCAATGTCCGCGAGGTACCCGAGCATCTCGGCCGCGTCCAGCCGGTCCTGTGCGCTCAACGCGTCGTTCTCGGCCATTTGCACGCATTGCCGCTGAGCCCGATCCAGAAAGTCGTACGAGAAAATCTCGTGGGTAACCAACACGCGCGGGATCTTCAGATCCATTGCCATTAACTCGCCGTATTGCTCGCAGAGCAGGCGCTTGGTCTCGTCCCACCACTTGTCACTGAGCCCCAGTTTATCGCGCACGATCAGCTCTTCGGGTTTTCGCCTGGGCACCTCGCTCACCGGGAATTCGTCCGGGCGCGGTGGTCGCTCGGCAACGTCCTTGATCCGTTCCGGATCATCCGGCAGGAGTGTCGAGGGGCAGGAAGTAGTCACAGATGGCCCGGGGGGCATTAGCTTATTGTTCTTGTTCTGGTATTCCTGCGGCCGCCCATCCGTAGGTGTTTCCGGGGAGTTCATCGTCGATCCAGCAGGTTGCATCTTTTAATCGCGCCTTCGCCTCCATATTGCAGTAACAGCCTAACCCTCTCAAGCCTTTCTTTAACGGCGAGCCGCAGGTCCGAAGGGGTCGGTAAAACAACGGGCATTTGAGGCAAGCGCCAAGGCGCTCTTCGTATAAGGAGCTGAATCCTTTCCCATCGGGTTTTAGGCCGCCCGCCCACAACGACAGGGCCCGCCATATCCGGAGGTAGGCGCTTGGGTCGAAAATATCCGTCCAGAGGGCTGCGACAAGCAGGGCAATGCATAATCGGAGTTTAGAGATCAATGGTCACCAACCTTGATTCCGTGGCACGTCTGCTTTTTGCCATGTTCATTATGCATGCACGCGTCAGGTCTTCACTGAATTCGCCACTGGCAAGGTAGCTTGCGGCGTCGAACACGTGTTTCCACCGGCTGCCTTTGGCAATCACCTGTATTGCGGCTGTGCCGCGCTTGATCGATTTGTTCATCTGGATCAGGCGCGGGCAACGGTCGGCAGAAAAGTACACGCGCTCATCGAACAGGAACTTTTTCCAAAGGTCAACTCGCTGTGCAACTGACCCGGGCCCTTTCGGCGCCGCTTCAAGCACGATCGGTGAAGCCACCTTCACCTCACCGCGCTGCATCGCAAGGTATGACTCGTCGAAAATGATCTGGTGATAGTATCGCGAGCTTTCCGGGGAATGCTGCTCGAACACGTTCCGGTCCGACCAATGCCGCCAAGCGATTCGTTGCGGCCGTCCGCAGACCTTTTCCCAAAACTCCATCTTGCGCATTACCTCGACTACCAGCTCTTCGAGCATGTGCGGTTCGCCGGTTACAACCACTTCATCGAGGAACTTCAGGATACCGACGATCCGGCCGTCCTGTTCAGCGAACGCCTTTTCGGCAAACACAACCGCCGAGTTTGACGAGCCCGGATCCCAGCCGGTGTAGAGTTGATGGCAGTTTTCCTCAGGCACGAGAATCTCCGGGTCGGTGTTAGCCGACGAACCGATTTCGCCGATAACATGGAAGCTCGGCCGGAACAGTTTATGGAAGAGAGCTTCTTCACTGGCGGTTACCCACTCGCCTTTGATGTAGCGAGCGTACAGGTCTTCGTCCAGGGAGTACTTTGATACCAGCTCGGCGATGCGTTCGGGCGTGTCGAAAATGTTGTCAGCAATTTCGAAGTCGAGCCTGCCAAGGTTGTGCTTAATGGCCGACAGCTCGATCGGTACTTTGTCATCGTCCATTTCCATCAGCTCGAACCAAAGCTTGTATATCCAGCTCTCAACGCCTTCATCGGACGGGTTGGTATCCGCAAGGAACAGGTGTTTGTCGGATGGCAAGCCGATGATGCGTAGGGTCTCAGACCAAGTGAGGAAAGTTTTGAGATGGCGAAAGGTCGATAACTCAGGAACGTAAATGGTCGAGTAGCGTCTCGGCTTGAACCTGTCTTCAACTTCAGTTTCCACCTTCAGCGATTCGAGCTGCAGGACGGTGGTGCCCCCGTTGGCTTTACGCTCTTTAGGTTCCATGTCCACGCCGGTCTGGTTCACGATTTCGCATGTGGGCTTCTTGGACACACCCATCAAATAAGGCTCGCGGACGTAATCCATTCCGAAGTTACCGGCGATCCACTGCGGTATGACGATTTCAACTAAATCCTTCCACACACCTGAATCGTACCCGACCGTTTGGGAGATGGTAACGATGCAACAGTTGCCGCGCGGCGTATTCCAAGCGTGTTCGAGGAAGGCATGCAGGCAACCGATCGTCTTGGTGCTGAACCGCGGGCCCGATGCTAAAACAAACTTCTTCTGTCTGCACAGGTCACGTAGCTCGTCCTGACGGGGGCTTGTTCCTGGGTGCCAAGGCTTGTCGTTGACTTCGGTTTCTGCTTGCAATGATGCTGGCACCGGTTTTAGGGTGCCGAGAGATTATAGCGGCTTTCCCGACAGCCGTTCAACAAGAACCGAAAAGGCGATAAAGTTATGAACGGTAATCCGATGTCCGATGAAGCCGGTGCTTCCGATAATAGGCTAAGTCTCAACCCCAGCCAGTTTCCCATCACGGAAGACTGGCAAGATGGCCAGACCTACACGGTGACGCTCAAGGTCGAGCAGGTTTCCCCTGGTGAATTCGAGGTGCTGTCCGCTGACAGTCCCGGCGCTGAAAAGCCTGCCGAGCCCGGCATGACGGAACAGCCCGAGGGCGAGCCGGTCGAGGAAGAAAAGGAAGCTGCAGGTCCGCCAAACCCGGCCGTCCGAAGAATGATGCAGGGCATTGGACGGCGAAACGCTGGCAGTCGCGGGAGTTACTGAGGGCGTCGGCCCTCGGTAGATTATGGTCGACATCTCTTACCTCAAGAGCCGCAAGGTCTCGGCTGGCGACTACAAAAAAATATGGTCAAAACCGCCCGCCGAGTACACCAACCGGCAAAAGCGGCTTGTCGATCTGATTTCCGGCCGGATTCGTGATGGCTACACAAACTGCCTGAGGGATCACCGCGCGTATCACGCGATCGATCTGTCTTTCGAGACTCCGTTTGCGCAAACCACTCCGACACTCGTTCATAGTATTCTCAGCAAAAATCTGGATGCGGTGCAGACGGCAGAAGCACTGAAAGCTTACGGGTTGAGCGAGTCCGAACTGTTCTTAGAGATCCCGGCCGCAGACGGTCAGCTTTGTCGCGTCCCTAACCCGCCCGTCTTTTTCCAGATTTATATTCCGATCGTCAAAGCCTATGTCACGGCGATCCTCGCCGACATTTTCAACGAGCGGAACACGGTCCCTTTGCTGGCCTACAAGCCGTTAAAGAACACGGACAAGGACCGGCTGCGGTGCGAGATAATTACTGGGTTAGGCCAGCAGCTCTCGACGTGGTACGGTTACCCGGCCGTTTACCGTCAGGCGATCCAGCAGATGCTCAAATACGGCATTATGCTGGCATTCCCTCGTGAAGAGTGGGATCACGAGAAACAGGTTGCACTCGATGAAAATGGCAAGCCCGAGGTGATCACGGTCAAGGAAGGGATCCGTTATACGCACCCGCACCCGAGCCGAACCTATTACGATCTTGAATATCCTCTTACCTCTTTCAACACCAACACCGGCTGCAAGTTCGCCGGGCATTGGCATATCCTGAGTTACGGCACCATCCTCGACAATCGGATGTACTGGAACAGGAAAAATATCTTTGCCGGTACCAACTGGTTTCAGTCGCCGCTGGCTGGCAATTACTTCGCTGAAGTGTTCCCGTGTAATATGAAATGGCCGCCGCGCTGGGGCGGTCCGCTCAATCGCGAAGATAAAATGTCGTGGTACAATTCCTCGGAAGATCGTGACAAAGCAGTTTTCGTAACGGAACATTTCCAAGAGCTGGTACCGAAGGATTGGGATCTTGGCGATTACTCTTATCCGGTCTGGCATCGGTTCACCGTTGCTGGTGACGACACGATCATTTGGAGCGAGCCCTGCGGTTACAACCCGGTTTGGTTCATGGGCTATGATTACGATGAGCAGGCCGCGCGCACTTCCAGTCTCGCCCTGGAGATCATTCCCTGGCAGGACCAACTCGGAAACATCCTGTCGCAGATGCTGCTCACCATGCGGCAGAATTGCACCAATGTAGTGTTTTACGACACTAACCTCGTGGATGCCGAAGAGATCAAACGGATGCAGAACGCTGGCGAGCGCCGGTACAAGAGCACGATGTACATTCCGTTCGATTCTTTCAAGAACGCGGCCGCGCGCCTGCAGCAGAATCAGGCGTTTTACCCGGTCAAACTCGAAAAGGTCCCGATCACTGAACAGCTACAGTGCCTGAGCACAACGCTCAACATCATGGAGCGCGTCCTTCAGGTTTCACCGCAACAGTTGGGTAGCGCCGCCAGTCATCAGCAATCCAAAGCCGAGGTGCTACAGACGGCTGGCAGTGGCAATAACCGAATATCGTTTATATCCACTAGCATCGACGAAGGCACGGACGCCTGGATGCGGCAGCTATACGATGCGGAGCAGAATTACCTCGACGACTTTTTCACGTCCGAAGTGTCAGCTAACATACCGGATCTGGATAAGCACATTGAAGATTTGGGCTTTGAAGTGAAGCATCGCGGTGACGAAAAGGTTTTGGTCCGCGGACATAAAAAGAAGCTGCGCCTCGAAGGCTTTGCCTCTGTCAACATCGGGCCGAACCGGTCGAAGGATAAAGAGATCGCGCAAGTCATTTTCCAAGTGGTCGGCACTGTGGCCGGACAGGAAGACCTGCACAAGAAGATCGGCGCCAAGAACCTGTTGAGCCTAATCGAGCAGGCGGCGATCATGGCTGGCGCCCCGGCTGACTTCAAACTGACGATCGATACCGAAGAGGATAAAGGCGATCAGGTCGAGCCAAACGTCATTCAAGCGATCCAGCAGGCGCAACAGGCGACGATGCAGGTAGTCGAGCAAAAGATCGTGCAGCCTATTGCCCAGGAGATGGCTCAGGACAAGCAGAAGATCGAGCAAATCGAAGGAGTCATTGCCAAACTGCAAAAGATTTACGAAGTGGCGGCTGCGACGCAGGACAAGAACGCGATTAAGGCAAAGGAGAGCCAGACGAAGCTGCAGCTCAAAGCGCAGGAACAAGCCGCTTCCGAGCAGCGCAAGCAGCAGGCTTTCCAGATGGAAGAGCAGCGCAAGACGGCCGCGCTACTGCATCGACTTGCAGCCGCTAACGCCGAGCTGACGGCCAAACTCGACGCTTTGAAGCTGGAAACGCACGGCAAGATTTCTTCCGACAGACTCAAAGCCGAAGCGGCCGCTAAAGCCAAAGCCGAAGCGCCGAAGTCGGACAAGTAGGCAAAATTGGCTTGCCAACCGTTCTCGCCTCAGGCTTACCCTATCGTCGATGATTACCCGGCGATCATTCTTCTCGACAGTTTTGGCGGCTTGTGGGTTTTCCGCGGTCGCGCCATTCCTGCCCAAACCTGAACGCCTGGACTTGGATGAAATGATTCGGTCCTGTTACGAGATTAAGCGGCTGCGGCTGAGAGAACAGGATAGCACGCTTGATGGGGTGCAGTGGACGGCTTGGCTTGAATTGCCTCAAAATGTGTTGGTGATAGAGAATTATTCTGGCCATGATCGTCTGTAAGCTAGAATTGTTACCCAAAGAAGCCGATCGTGCCCTGCGCGCGTGGCTCTCTCACGAGTCTTACCACGTTCTTGTGCGGGTGGTTGAAGCCAAGGTTAAACAGCACGAGTGCGAAGCGTTAGCAGCCGCGATCGCCAGCACGGCGCACAACCTGAAAGCCGAAGCGTCCGAGGCCAGCATGCTCAAGGCGCGCCGGTATCAGGCGTGCCTCGATGTTCTGAACGAAATCAGAGACGTCCCAGTAAACCACACGTTCGAAACTGCAAAACTCACATGAGCACACAAGTAACAAAACTGCCGGACGGCTCAGCGTTTTGGACTGCAGACGTCATGTCAAAAGAGGAAGCGATGGCACTCCCCGTGGAGAAGCGGCCGCTCTGCTACCGCATTTCTTCAGAGATGTATCACGCCGTGTTTGAGGCAGTCGGTGAAGCATCAATGTGCTGGAACCCAAGGCCAAGTAGCGAGGTATTCGATAGTGAGCACGCTTCAAGAGTTGCTACCGATCTGTGTTTCAAAATTGCCAACGAACTTGAAAAGAGACCATGTTAAAACGATTCCTTCCATTACTCGCCCCTGACGGCCCAGCGGCCGCCACACCTCCAACAACTCCACCGGCCGCACCTGAGGGCGGGGCACCTGCTGCAGCGCCTGCGGCACCGCCAAAGCCGACGGTCGACGCGAAACAGATGGCCAGTTTCGCCCGTGATTTTCTCGGTAAACAGATGGACTCGGAACCGCCCAAGCCGGAAACCCCACCCAAGCCCGGCGAGCCCGGCGCCCCGGCAGCGCCAGCCGCACCCGCTGCTCCTGGCGCACCCTCTCCGAAGCCGAAACGAAAGCCAACGGCTCCGAAGATCGAGCCGAAGACTGAACCGCCCGTACCGGCACTGACTCCCGAGCAAATTGCCGAAGCGGCCGCAAAGGGTGTTGCCCAGGTAATGCGGCCGACTATTGCTACCCCACCGAAGTCAGAGCTGACCGAGACCGAAGAGCGCCGATTCGCCACGCTCACGCACATGGAGAAGATGTATCCCGAGAAATATAACGGGATCGCTGACCGGTTCAAAACCTCGATGTTGCAGCTCCAGAAGTACGCCGAGGATTGGGAAACGGCGCACCCGGGCCAGCCATTCGACGAGACGTCCGAAGAGCACACGGAGTTTTTCAAAAAGCATGACGTCGATTGGGAAGATGACGATTACACCGAAGCGGTGGCGGACATTCGCGCTACGGCCAAGCTCGAAGAAGAGCGCAAAAAATCTGACGCGCGTATGTCCCGGCTGGAACGGACTGAACGGCTTCGCGAAAAAGCCCCTGAGATTGGAGCGCATCAAACGGCTGGCGGCTCTGTCTTCTGGCAGAACACAACGAAGGAGTTGGCTGGCGTGATCAAAGAGGACGGTAAGGTCGACACGGACTTGCTCGAAGCCGAGAAGAAGAAAGATCCGATCGGTTACACGATCCGGGTTAACGCCGCCAACGCGCTCAACGTCGAAATTGCCGAGCTGTACAAGGTGATGAACAACCTCGCTGATTTTGACGAAACCAATCCGGCTCATTTGGCGATGGGCGAGTTTGCCGCCCGCATGGAGCGTGACTTTATGCGTCGCCCGGATGAAGAGCAGCGCGATGATGAGGGCCGGAAATTCCTACCTGCAGCGCAGTACTGGAAGGTGCCCAAGGGTAACCGCGAAAGCTACTACTGGACTTTAACGGCCGCGGATTTGGCTGCGTTGCGAGCCACTTCGCTCGCTCGATCGGCTGAAAAAGCGGTCGCAGAAGAGCATAAAAAACAAAGAGAGTACGCTTTAGCGATGGGTTGGACGCCTCCCGCTGGGTCTGAAACCGTCCCACCCGCAGGTGCCGAGCCGGAAGCCGAATCGCCTGCAACTGGTGGTGTGAAACCGGTGTCGCCCGGTGGCGCTGCAGATTCAAGATTGCATGCGTCCGCAACCGCTGGGGGGCGGGGTGAGCCAGATTTCCTTTCCTCTTTCCACAAAAAGCAGATGGGCCAATCGTAATTAGGACGGGGCCAGTAAGGCTCTGAACTAATTACGATATGTCGACGCCCAATAGCACAATCAACCCGAACGCGTTCGCGAAATGCGCTCCTGCGATCAACTCAAACATCAAGCAGTGTGGCAGCGTTACCGCTTGTAACGCGATTCCCGCTACTGCAGCCGACCTAGCCACGATTTACCAGACGTCGAATGATTTTCGCGTGCTGGAAGCTCTGTTTCATCACGACTTCGAGATCAAGATGTGCGAAGCCGTGCAGAACGGGCTGTACGATTTTCTGATGTCGAACAAGGTCTCGGTCCGACGCCAGATGCAAACTCGCCGGATGCAGGGAGGTTTGATCGAGATCGCCCCCTTTGTTCTCGGCCGTCAATATAGCCCGATCAATAATGCCTACTGGGAGGTGGGTAGCGGTCAAGCTAGTGGACAGAATTGGCAGGTGCACGTTTTCAGTACCACCAACATTCCGGCCGATGTCCGCTCTTTCCCTGTTGGCCTGCGCGTCTTTATCGACGGCGTGAGCAACGGTGGATCCGCAACGCGCACTCAGTGGGTGGTTGTCAGCGCCACACTGAGCGGTGGTGCCAACTACATCGTTTTGGTCCTATCTCCGCAAAACGCCGGTTCGTTCTTGTCTGCGGATAAGCTCGGCAGCCCGGTTAAGGGTTTGCTCCGACGCGGCACTCCGAACGTGAACGATTACGAGAAGTTCTGCGCGGAAATGCCCGCTTACCTCAACTGGCGCAATGTGCCGTTTTGGGTGGAAACCACTCGGACTAGCCTTTGCAAATCGAGCCAGTATGACAAGTGGCGCACCCTGGTCCTGCAGGACAACGCGCTCTACCGCGAGTTCTTCGATCTGGATGACATCGAGAAAAACAAGCAGCTCGCCAACGACTGGCAGCGCCGCTTGGTCGATCAGATGTTTTGGGGCAAAGGTCTCGCCGGTCAGGATGCGACTAATTACGACAGCTTGCCGCTGATCGAGACTTTCGACATCACTACCGACTGGACTGGCGCTCAGCTCGGCGTCGATGGCAATACCTGCGTCGGCCGACGTGCCAATGCCGTCGGGATTTACGAGCAACTGGCAGAGTGCAACCGGGTAACGGATCTGCAGGACGCTCAGCTCAACCTTCCGGCTCTGTTCCGCGAGATCTACAACATGATGCGCGTGCGTGAGGGCCAGAATCATCCGAACCCGAAATCGTTCGACATCTTCACCGATTCTGTTGAAGCCGATTTGATCAACACCGCAATGATCAAGTACTACAACAGCAAATCGGACGGCACGCTTCGCCTGAACATGCCGGTCGAGGGCTACTCGATTGCCAAGAAAGCCAACTTCGGGTTTTCGTATCGAAGCTTTCCGCTGTTCTGGCCTGCCGGTGTTACGATCAACATCATTACCCACAACTTTTTCGACGACTACCTCACGGCCGCCAACTCGGTCGGCATTGAGGATTCGGCTCGGGTTCTGTGGCTGCTGGACTTCACCGGGATTCGCCCGGGGATCCTTGCTTCTAATCGCGTGGTTCACAAGACAGGCGACCTGAAGACACTAGCGTCGATCAACACCGACTTTGCTTGCGTGATGCGCGTCCCTACGCAGGAACAAACCTTAATGAGTTTGATGTGGACGATGATTGTGGATTGCCCGGCTGCCAACCTGATCATTGAAAACTTCAACGGCAACCTGCCTGAAGGCGTCGTTGATAACGGCGCGAATTACGGTGGCGGCACTGGCGGAACAACGAGTACCACCACGACTCCGCACTAAATCTTGATTTGGGAAAGGCGTGATTGCCGGGAACAAGCGCCTTTTTCCACTCGACGAAGGCCGATGCTGCAGCTTACAACTGGCATCGGCCTTTTAACTAAACACAAGCTATGTCCGCCTTCTTCTATAAAGAAATCGTCTCGAACAAATTTTTGGTGAAGGGCAAACCGGTTCCCTTTGAGGTGTTGGATGGCAACAGGGGAGTAATCGCGCTCGAAGAAAACGAGCAAAACGCTGAAACGATCAAGACCCTGAACGAGTCCGCTGGTCGGTTTGGCATCGTCAAAATCAGCGAGGCGGAATACACGGAAAAAAAAACAGCCCACCCGTTCAATCCATCAGGGAGGCAGTCGCCGCTAAGCGAGAGGCTGCGCGTCGTATCAACGCGGCCGCCAACAAACCCCTTCGGAAGACAGGTCGGTGCTGCGGCGGCTGAAGCCCAGCCGGTACCGCAATCAACGCTTCCAACTGTCCCGATAGTGCCACTTGAACCGAGCCCGTTCGTAAAGGAACTGGCCAAACCCGCACCGCCAATCGTCGAGCCCGGCGCTGCACAGCCACCGGCACAGGCTCCAGCGGCCGAAACAACCCCTGCAGCCGAGCCCGCACCGAAGTTCACTCCCGCAACGAGGCGCATTTCCCGGCGCGCTGATGCACCAGCGACCGGATAATGACTTTTGCCGAACTAAAGGCAGCCGTTTTCGCCGACGTCTTCCCGACCGGACAGGCCAGCAACCTCGTTGCTGCTCATAACAAGATGGTGGTCGACGCGTTGATTGATCTTCAATCTGTGGTCGACTGTCTGCAACAGGACAACACCGACATCGTTGCGCAATGCGCGACCTTTTACGATTGCGGGTTAACGGTTTTACAAGCGCCAAGGGGGAACATCAAAAAGGTGTCCGTCATCGATAAGACGGATCCAGTCACGCACTTAGAGAATCCGGATTTGCCGAACAACTATTGCTCGGAGATCCCGTACAACCAAGTCGACTCGTGCCACGTCCGGCGTTACCTCGATGCCCGAGGCCGGACCTGTTGCGGCATGGGTTGGTTCTTTGGGCTTGACCCGTTCTTTTGTGGGAACGCATTCCCAATTCCTACCGATGAAGGGTTGGCGCCTGGGCTCAAGCCGCTGCCGTTCGGATTCCATTATGCGCAGACGTCGACCGATCGGAAGACAACCAACGGTCAAGGGTTCAGAGCGCGCATGGGCATTTGGGCGATCGAACGGGGCAAGATTTACATTGCTCCCTGGATCCAATCAACCGAGAGCGTGATCATCACGTGGGACGGGATCAAGCGGCGTTGGGCGGACGGGGATGGCGTGGATGACGATCCGTTGCTGCAATCCGCGGTCGAGGAATATGTGCGCTGGGGTCACGCCGATCGCTATGACAAAGACGAGGGCGAGGCGGCTCGCGCAGCCGGTGCGTTTGAGCGTGCCCGGATCGCCCTGATCCATCAGTGCCGGGAAGAGACCCGCGTGCGCGAATGCGAAGCGTCTCACGCTCGCTCTTCGGTGCCCAGCCTGACAACACTCTATTACAACACAACCCAGCAGGCAACGGCCAAGTGTCCCGATGGCAGTAACCCGGTAACCGTCACGGTACCGGCCGGATCAGTTTCCAGTTCGATTTCAGTTGCGGACGCCAATGCCAGAGCCGTCACCGCGGCGCAGCAACAGGCTACGGCGCAGCTTAACTGCACCCCAGGACAACAGACGTGGACAAACGCGCCTCAGACCTTTGTGGCGCAATGCGCCACTACTGAAGTAGGCGCCCCGCAACCAGACGGCACGCCGGTCTCCGTCACGATCGATGCTGGCACTATTTCGTCGAACATTTCTCAGGCGGACGCAGACTCTCAGGCGCTGACCCTGGCGCAACAACGAGCCGAGTCGCAGCTCGTGTGCACGTTCTGGAACAAGGAACAGAGTTTTACGGCCGTTTGCCCGGCTGCCCCTGGCACCACGGTCACCAAGACTGTCGCAGCTCATACGTTCAGCAGTTCTACGCAAGAACAAGCCGATCAACTGGCGTTAACTGAAGCTACCAATCAGGCGAATACAGAGCTGGCCATGACGTGTCCAAGCCTTGCACTATTCTGGAACACGCCTCAATTCGGGCATGCGACCGCTACCGGATGTCCGGGCCCATTTGGCCAGACGACGGTGTTTGTGAACGTGGCCATCTGCGCTCACATTGTTTCGGCAGCAACGCAGAGTCTCGCAAATCAGAAAGCGATTGACGCAGCGACTTCTTACGCTCAAGGGGTTGCCGCTCAGCTTTGCAGGCAGGGTCAGGTAGGCGTGCACGATCTTAATTATCCCGGCTGCGTATGAAAAGGAGGGCAACATGGATTTCGGCCTGATCTCCACGCGACCGTGCGAGAATACGGTTCCGCCACCTGATCCCCGCTGCAGTGATCCAGCGTTTGCTCAGCAGAATCCGGACATCTGCCCATTGGCACCGATCCTGATCATTAAACCGGGGATAGCTCTTTGCTGCACGCTCGGCTCCATTCAATTCAGGGCGTTTACCGTGATTGGCGACGTCGAAACGGATGTGACGGATCAGGCGATCTTTTCCAGTTCTGACATGAGCATCGCAGTTGTTGGCGCTGGCACGGGCAATGCCAGCGCAACGGGCCTGTCCCCGGGCGAGGCGACAATCTCAGCGACGTATCAGGGCATGATGGCGCACACGAGCCTGACCGTTCTTGCTGGTGATAATTGCTGCAACAATACCCACGTTGCGCTTACGGTGCTGGTCGATACGTCCCTGTCGATGTCGCAAAACTTCAGCGTCGATTACCCTACAAAGCTCGCTTACGCAAAAGCAGCCGCGCTCCGATTCATCGGAGAGATCAACACGCAAAAAGATTTGGTTGGGCTCGATTCGTTTAATTCCGACACGGTACTGACTCTCGCCACACCGACAAGCGCCGCGGGCACGGTCGCTAGTCTGGTCTCAACGATCGTTCAGACACAGAGCGACACTGCATTTTTCAACGCGCTGCAGCAGGCGATCGGTGAGCTGAATGATACCACTGCGAATCTCAGAGTTTTGTTCCTGATCACCGATGGCTTGGCGACGGCAAGTGAGCCGAATAGTCCGTACGCATTGCTCTCGGATTTCAAGGCGCAGGGCGGCGTAGTCATGTGTCTCGGTGTTCGGGCCGGTGAAGCCGGGTTCTCGGTGTTGGAGAATTTCGCAACACCGGGTTTCTTCATCAACGCTTATGGCGCAACAGCACAAGCGGCTCTCGATTTCATGTCCGGCCTGAAAGGCTATGTCTGCGCCGGTAACTGCACGCCAGCAGGAGATGTTATCGCCCATAAAGGCGCTCTGAATTATAGCGGTTTCATTAACTGGACTGTCACTGACGGGTCTGTCGACCTGCAGGGCAACGGCTTCTTCGATTATCTCCCTGGCAACGGTCTCTACGTCGACTTGATTTCGGGCTTGAACGATACCCCGCCGTTTAACGGCAGGTTGGTTAGCACAAATCCTTTCCCGCTGTCTTCCGGACACCGCTATCAGCTAACGGTGTCATTGGCTGGCAATCAGGTTGTCGCTCGTCCGGCCGACACGGTGGCTATTCAGATCTATTGGCTCAATGGCACGAGCAAAGTTTATCTGTTGAACCAGCAGGTGAACGTCTCCGACTTCAAACAGGGCTTTACAGATTACTCGTTCGCGTTTGTTTCCAATGACTCCCCTGACGTTTATATCGCGATTCAGCAATTAGACGTTCCTGTTGAAGCGCCGATCTCGGGCGTGCTACTCGGGCGCGTGACGTTCGAAGATTTGACACCGACGGTGTTAACCGTCGAGCTGAAGAACACGCATCCGCCACCGTTGGCGCAATTCGCTTCGGTGGCGGTCCGCACGGTCCCAAACAAAATAGCGACTGGTCTGAGCGTGGGTAGTAGCTTCGAGATAAGCGGCGCAAGCAGTTCCTTCCTGAACGGGACATTTACAGTTGGCACGGTGAGCCAACCATCCGCTTTCACCTATCTCGTTCCAAATTATGCGCCAGCAACTTTCACCGAGATCGCCACGCTGATTATCGCAGGCGCCCCGGTAACCTTGCTGGATGACAATTTCGACGATGAAAACCCGGTTTATGTACCGCCCAGGTGCGGCATGGGCACGTACTATCAGCCTCTTTACGGCTATTCGTATGGCTACAACTGTTATGGGGAAGGCTGTCTCGATAGCCCACCGCCCGCGCAACTGGTGGATCCAAATCCGCAAACGGACATCGAATCTGGAGACGCGCCGGGCCCTGTAACATACGAGAGCACCCAAACGCAGTCGGCGACGTGCGGAGGCGCTTCTGCGGCATTGGTCGGGTGCACGGATTACGGACCGCCAACCACGTGCACATCGGTTGAGAGCACAACGACCAACTTCGGTTCGGGCATATTTCTCTTTCAATACAAGCTTTTCGCCGCGCAGGTGGCATTGACTTACCGGCTAACCCGGCAACCAAGTTCCGGTACCGGACCGCCTGCAGCGTGGGACTTCCAGGGATCAAACGACGGGACAACTTGGACTACGATCGACAGTCAATCAGCACAGACGTTTGCCTCTGGCGAGACCAAGATCTTCAACGTCTCGACCACAATTTCCTATTTGTATTACAGGATAACATCAACGACCGGCGCTCCATCTGAGACCCTGTTCCAGATTTACCTTTCGGGCACAGCTCCCCAGCAAGCATTCGGCACCGCGAGTGCCACGAGTTCGATTAGCCAGACGGACGCAGACAATAAAGCCAAAGCTGCGGCCCTGGCGATCGCGCAGTCGAAGTTGAATTGCACCCCCGTCTTTACCTCAACAAAAAGTTTCACAGCCAAGTGTCCTGAGGGCGTAACCGGGTCACCAAATGAGTTTACGGCATCCGCAACGGCTACCAGTATCGTGTCTCAGGCGGATGCGGACGATCGAGCTAGGCGAGCGGCGCAGGACATCGCCGAGGGTCAGATCGTTTGCGGCGGAAGCATCAATGAAGATCCAATTTTCATTCACGATTATTCGGGCAGCGGTCCGCCTGAGCCAGCCAGTCCTTATCCGTCGTACAAACAGGTGAGCGGTCTAACTGGAGTGGTCGCGAGCATCACTGTTGATTTGAACGATTTCAGCCATAGCTGGCCCTCGGACGTGTGTATCGTTCTCAAGAGCCCGGCAGGAACAACCTGCGTGCTTATGGCTAACTGCGGCAATGGCGGGTTCGCCGTTAGCGACATTGACATTACCTTTCAGGATGGCCAACCGGCTTTGCCAGCGTCTGGATTGATTACGACGGGAAGCTACTCGCCGACAACGCACGGGATATTCGCCGACGTGCCAGCGCCGGGCCCGGTCTCGCCCTACGGCGCGGCCTTGTCTGTGTTCGCGGGCGAAAATCCAAACGGCTATTGGAGCTTGTGGGTCTGTGACGAGGAAACGCCCAACGACGGGTTGATCAATCTCGGTTGGGACATCAATATCGTAACCGCGTGAAAGAGTGCATTGCATGCGATTTTGACAAGACCTTGAGCTTCTACGTCGACGGGATGAAGGAGCTTGGCAAACCACTCACCCCGATGTTGCGCAGGATCAAGGCGCACCTCGCGAAAGGGGATGACGTCGAAATCTTCACAGCTCGCGCCAGTAGCGCCGCGGAGATTGGCCGGATACAGGACTGGACAGAGAAGCATCTCGGGGTTCGGTTACCCGTAACTAACGTAAAAAAGTCCCACTTCACTCGTTACTATGATGACCGTGCGGAGGGTGTGGTGCCGAACACCGGCAGGCTGCACCGAGAAAGTCCGCCTGCCCGGCGTCGGCTTCGGCTGTCACGCTAGGCGTGCCTTTGGCCAGCCGTAATATCTGTATGTGCGATAACGGATCTTTGCCTTCCTCAGACACTTCAACGCAGCCGCGAACGCTTCCTCGGCCAGCGGCATAGCGCGCTCGCGCCATTCCTTTCGGGCCGCCTGATGCGCCTCTTTGGTTGGGAAGTCGGCTCGAACCGGTTCCTTTCCCGCTAGAACGACCGGTTTGGTTCCCAACTCAACCATCTCGGGGCTGATACTGATGGTGGGCTCGAAGTAGATGTAACTGTGGATGTACACCTCTACACCCGTAATGTGTTTGACGGCTTCGGCCGCTTTGTCTTTGAGTGCTTCTTTTTCTTTGCTAGTCATTCGTTTGTTGTGGGATCGAACCATTCGATCACCGCTATGATTTTACCAAAGCGGTTTTAACCGATCTGCGTAAACAGTGGTGGTGAGCGTACAAACGCCTACACAGGTTAACGTCGAAGATTTTTGTAGACAGGTTATGCCCTGAACAGGTCGGCTGCCGTCGGCAGGTTGTGTGCAACTGTATAGGCCGGGATCGATTACAAACAAGGTGTTGACAAGTGTAAACCGATCTGTCACAGTTCGCGCGGATGAAGACCGGAGCAGAATTGAAAAGCTTGCGCGTGAAAAAGGGGATTAAAGCTACCTACGTTGCTGCAAAACTCAACCTGAGCAGGCAGTACCTTTCCATGCTCGAAGCGGATAAACGTGGGTGGTGCGTTAGCCTTACAGCGCGTTACCTCAAGGCGATCGGAGAATGAACCTGCCGTTTCTCTCAGGGGTGTGCGTCACATACGGCCGAGTGGCGTGGCTGCAGGAGGCGATCCAGCTCTTTCTCAATCAAGATTATCGCGGGCCCAAAGAGTTGATCGTGCTCAACACCTTTCCGGAACAGAGGCTTCGTTGTGAGGCGGAAGGGGTCAAGGTGTTCAATTTAGAACAACGGCCGCCGTCCCTGGGTGAAGCTCGAAACAGAGCTATTGAGCTGGCGCAGGGGACGCACATGATAACCGTCGACGACGACGACGTTATGCTGTGCCACCATTTCTCGACCTACGCAGAGCATTTCGGCGAGCATGATTGGCTTTGGCTCGACAAAGAGTTTTACGCAGAAGGCGAAGAGATCCGGGGCATCGTTCAGGGCTCATGTCCGTTGTTCGCGTTCAAAAAAGCCGCCTGGAGAGCGATCGGCGGGTACGCTGCGATGGGAGTTGGAGAAGACAGGAACTTTATTTCGCGCATGACGGTTAGCCGCACCGGCCGCAAGGTCGAGATCAGCGGGTTGCCCACGTTCATTTATCGATGGGGACAAGGCACGTGGCATTTCTCGGGGAAAGGTGAGCATCCTGGCGCTCACAAAGACATCGAGGATGAGCTGAGCGAACGCATCAAAAAAGGTCGCGAGCCGGTCGGTGAAATTCGCCTCGCGCCTCAGGTCAAGCTGGATTGGCGCGCTAAAGCCGAGGCGTTTGTAAACACTGGACCGAACCGGTCAAAAAAAAACCTCGCTGACGACGTAGCGATCGTTTTGCTGGGGCGCTACGGGGACATCATCAACGCCTTACCGATCGCCCGGCACATTGCCGAAAATTATCGGCGGCCGCACTGGATCGTTTCCAAAGAATTCGCTGGCGTGTTCGATGGGATTAGCTATGTCGAACCCCGGTTGGTGGACTTGAAAAATCACCAACTCCGCGACGCGATCGCCTTTGCCGAACGCCATTACCGGCACATCATCTGTGCGCAGATTTGGGGACAAAACTGGGAACAGACGCGCGTATGCGAATCCTACAATCGCGAGTCGTGGCGCATGTGCGGGTTTGCGCACAAGTTCGATGATAAGACGTGGCGCCCGGTATTCGACCGGCGCGATTACGTCGCCGAAGCGGCTTTCTATCGCAAAATCAGTCCTGAAGGGAAGAACCTGATTTTGGCCAACGTGAGTCGGTCGGTCTCCAGCCCGTTCCGGCACGGCGTTTGGGTGCTGGCTGCGCTGCGTAAGGCATGGCCGCAACTCAACATCGTTGATGTGTCGGATTGGCAGTTACCCCGGATATACGATCTGCTCGGGCTCATGGAACGCGCGGTTGCCGTCGTCAGCATCGACACTGCCCTGTTGCATCTGGCAGCCGCGTGCAACGTGCCCATCGTGGCGATCGTTAACCCGTCTCCGTGGGCCGGGTCAGAGTTGCGCGGCAATCAATTTGTCAGGATGTCCTACAACGCCTTTGGGGGCGCTGCTGAAGGCATTGCGCAGATCAACACGGCAATCGAGTCGGCTCTGACTGATATGTCGTCAAGAGCACTGCCTGCTCCGAGTATCGTTCGCGAAGCGCCGCACCGGCAGATATTTCATGTGGTTGAGCGGCACAACGAGTCTAACCCGGTCGAAAAGCGGCGCAAATCGGTCGCGTGGCGGTCCTGGGACGATCTTTATGCCTCAGGTGAGCTGGTACCGGCGCACTTGTGGGATTACCCGCGTAATGCCCTTTCCATTGGCGATCCGCGCAACCTGCCTTACGTCAAAGACGTGATTTCGGCCGGGCTGAATCAGGCGGCAGAGGATGACATTGTGATGTTCACCAACGATGATAATGTTCTGCACCCTTTGCTACCCGACTTGGTTCGTGTTCGCGCCTCGATTTACGGTTGTTGCTCTTCTGCTCGGTGCGAATTCGTTGAATCGGAGGTGCCGCCTCTGAACAACAAACCGGAGATGTTTGCGATCAATAGCCGGATCCACATGGGGCGAGACCTGTTTGCTGCGACCGTCCGCTGGTGGCGTGAGCATTGGGAACAGATCCCGGATCACATCATCGGCGCCTCAGATTGGGATCTGAATCTGGCAGCTATCATGCGGAGCGATTTCGGGGATCTGACAACGCACGCCAACTTGCATGACGTGATGTTTCCGGCCGACCTGCCTCGCGGTTACATCATGCACAAGTATCACGCGGCCAAGTGGGCGGAACCAACCTCAGTTAACACTATGCCGTCGAACTTGCACAACCGCGCGCTGTTCAGGCAGTGGGCAGCCAAGTATCAACCGCAAATGTCATTTCACGCGAACGGAACACTATGAGTGATCGTCAAAAATTCTCAGCGTCCGAAGCTTGGGAGGTTGCCCGGCCGTTAGCGTTTGCTCTTGAGCAGGTCTGCGAGCGAGTGGAGATCGCCGGTAGTTTGCGGCGCAAAAAGCCGCAGGTGTCCGACATCGAATTGCTCTTCATCCCGAAAATGGGGGACTCCGGTGCCGATTTCTTCGAGAAAACGGAGATTAGCCTCGCCGACAGATTGATCGATGGCTGGCTGCAAGACGGGCTCCTGGCAAAGCGACCGAGCAAGACCGGTGTGTTTACTTGGGGAAATTCCAATAAACTCGCGATTCACGTTCCGAGCGGCATACCTGTGGACCTATTTGCAACCACGGCTGAAAAATGGTGGAACGCACTCGTTTGCAGGACGGGCGGCAAAGAGAACAATCTGTTGCTGACCAAGGCGGCGCTCGCCAAGGGGTTCAGCTTCGAAGCGTATGGCAAAGGCTTTCGCAATCTGCGCGGCTGTGAGGATCACCAATGCACCTCAGAGCGCGACGTGTTCGATTTCATCGGGCTCCCTTACAAAGAACCTCAGGACAGATTATGAATGACGCAGACGCATGGAAGGAATATCGGCAATCACTGTGGAACCACATGGCCGGGGAACACTCTTTGGACCTGTTGGAGTCCGAGCTGAACGACATTGAGCAGATCGTGTTTCAGCATCCGGATCATGTAAAAGCGGTCGAGAGGATCAAAGAGCTAGAGGCTGAGCGCGACCGATTAAAGGCTGAGCTGGACGGCGAGGGCACACGGCTGGTGCAGTGTCGCGCAGAGGTGGATTCACTCACCGCATCACAGCAAATGTGCGTTGGTGCGGCTGGCATCGGAGATTTCTCTGAGTTGTGCGGGTGGATTGACGATAAAAAGTCACAAGTGGAGTCGCTGGAGAAGCAGTGTGGCTTGCTCCGTTCAAAGCTCGGTGAAATTAAGACCCTGCCTTGGTCCCACATCGTGACTCAAGAGGTTCGTGCTGAAATTGGAGAAGTTCTATCGTCCACCACCGCAGGCCGCGACTACTTCAAGGTGTGTCCGAAGTGTCATTATGAAGCGTCGAGTTCTTAAAGCTTTTCCAGATGCCTTTTGCGTCAGGCTGAATGACGGCACCGGCTATATCGTTTGGCCGGGAAAGATTAAGCCGCGTGGCTTTGAGGAATGCGCAATAGGACTCGGACCAACGGCGAGGAAGGCATGGGAATCGGTTCACATCGGAAAGCCTTACATCTACGCCGGAGGGAAAGGACGCTTGTGATCGGTGGAACCGTAATCAAAGTTAAAGAGTTGCCCGATAAAATCTGGGTCAACTGCGAAGAGGATTGTAGCACATCACAGTGCGCGATCTACGTCGAAAAGAACGCCAAGTCAAAACTCATAGAACCCGGAGACAGCGTTTGGTGGCAAGGAATCTACGCAATGTGGACGCCATACTGTAATTGCGGTAACGACCCGGCAAAACCGGGATTCGTGGAGGGTCGAAAAGCGGGGAAAGACTACGACATCAAGATTCCACGAATTGGATTCAGCGGTGTTTCCGAACCACCCTGCGGCCACACGGAGGAAAAGTCACAATGAACACGCCAACCGATAAGCCCACCCCGGCACAACTGTGCGAGTTGGCCGATAGTTTAGTGATCCGTTGGATAGATAACGAGGACCGTCTGGACAAGTTAGAAGCCGCCCGCCAACTCCGCAAAATGGCACAACTACAATCCGCGCTCTCGCAGCGCGAGGAAGAGTTGCGGCGTGTCACGGTGGAAATGGAGGATTGGAAGAAACTGGCGACGTTCCGGCTCGACAAAATTCAACAGGCCGAGGCCGAGCGTGACAGGCTTGCGGCACAACTCCAAGGCGAAGGCACACGGCTGGTGCAGTGTCGCGCACAGGTGGAGTCGCTGGAGAAGCAGTGTCAGGCCATGCGTGAGTGCTCAAACTTCCTTTGGACGATAATATGTAGTGCTGGCGGCGGCGATTGGAGTAAGGAGTCTGACGACTGGCAAAAGGCTGCTTGTCTTGGACGAGAACAATATCATGCAATTCTATCCACCACCGCAAGCCGCGACTACAAGTCGCCTGAAGAGGTGAAGCAAATGATTGAAGTGTGCCGAAAGGCCATAAACGCACTTAGAGATTGTGATTACTGGCGCTCACAACTGAATATGCCTGAAGCCTTCTACCAGTCATTAGGAGTCACCGCTATGTGCGGCCACACGGAGGAAAAGAATGAGTCCTGAAGAAACAGACCTTAAGCGCGTCATGGAATGGATGCTCGGTGACGTAGAATCCAAGTGCGAGATACGTCCCGGCATCGGGCTTTGCGACCAGTGCGGACTTCCCAAGTGGCCACAACGCTACATGGGCTATGGCGATATGATTTGTCTTGATTGCATAGAGACCAATGAACACACCAAACGATAAGCCCACCCAAGCCCAGGGCACCACTCTTGAGACAATCCAAGCCTGGAGCCGCCAACAACTGGAGAGCGCCTTTTCTCAGCGCGAGTACCAACTTGGCCAAGCCCTCGACCAAATCGTAGAACTCACCCGGCAGCGCGACGTCTTTTTTGCACGAGTCAAAGCCCTAGAATCGGCTGCAGCCGTGCCCAAACCGGAGGAAGCGAAATGACAGAAAACAGGATCCGCGTGCCCGGCCTGATTGTGTGGGGTGCCTGTATTACCGGGGATGAGCGGATGCTGCAGCGGACGATCCGCGTGCTGCGCTACTGTAAGCAAGTATTCGATACTGATCATAAACCCGTGTTGTTTGCTCCGCTTTGCACTGTCGATTCTTCAGGCATCGATCGGTTCTGGATTCCGAAGATGGACATGAGCCAGTTGAGCATTTTTTGCAACCTGGGTGCGCCTCGTGGTTTGCTTGAAACGGGTGCCGAGTATGCGCTTGCCGTCCACGAAGACGGCTTTCCGATCAATCCCTCGATGTGGTCCGATGAATTTCTCAAGTACGATTATATTGGTGCCCCGTGGGATCCGCAGCAATGCGGCGGCTGGCCGCTTGGGTCCGGTTGGGGCAAAGAGCTTCTTGTCGGCAATGGTGGGTTTTGCCTGCAATCAGCGCGGATGCTGGTTCTGTGCCTGGGCATGCCGATAACTCCAGAAATCCACAACACCGCCTCGGACGTTTACGTGTGTCGTTTACAACGAAAATGGTTCGAAGAGCATGGCGCTACGTTTGCGCCGCCTGAGGTTGCTCTTCGCTTTTCAACCGAGCAAACGAATCAGGATTCGAATAGCTTCGGGTTTCACGGCCGCTCCGTAGCTACACAGAAGTATCAACGCGGCTGGGACATCATTGCCTTCTCTGAAAAACCATGATCCATCTAACTCTACCGATACCCAACGAAACGCCCGAGGTGTGGGGCACGTTCAAAGCATTTGTTGATCGCTTCCTCTTCACCCTGATGCGGATTGATCCCGGGATGGATTATCTGCTGCACCCCGTTTACACCGGGGAATGGACTGAAGAGTTGAAGGCGTTGTTCCAGGGCATCAAGCATGAGCCGATGCATTATCCCGAGCAAGGCTGGGACATCGGCGCAGCTCAATGGATGGCTCACCGACTACCACTCTTGGATCAGGTGGTCAGCTTTTCAACCCGCTCTTACTTCCACCGCGCGGGCTGGCTTCGCGAGCTGGCGAATGCACGTGAAAAGTTCGGGCCCGGTCTTTACGGCACAAGCGCGTCGAACCAGTACAAGCCGCACGTGTGCGTCCGTTCCTACATGCTCGATGTCGAAAGCTTCATGCTTTATCCCTGGTCGATAAATTCCCGGGCGCTCGGACCATGCTTTGAGACCGGTGTGCCCTACACACATCCGCACGTTGGTAAAGGTGTGAAGTCGATTTCTGAATTCATTGCCGGGATCGGTTACCCGGTCAAGGTGGTCCGATTCGACGGTGTTTTCGATCCGAAACAATCGATGCTGATCCCTGGCGGGTTCAGGAACGGCGATCAAAGACAGATGCTCGTATGGGACAAACACAGCCAAATATATGCGGATGCGGATCCGCGGTACCAGCGCAATCTTGAAGAGTGCACTCGCGGTCCTAGCCGGATGAACTACCCAAACGTATGAGCGATCCGCGATTCATGGCGCAACACGGCGAAGATCGTTGGATTCTGGAGAACCTCAAACCGCCAACCGGCTTCTTTATCGAAGTGGGCGCTTACAACGGTTACAACTGCTCGAATACCCTGGCGTTCGAGGATCTTGGCTGGCACGGGATTTGTGTTGAGCCTGATCCGATCATGGCGGCGCAGTGCACCCGCGCGCGTGAGGCGAAAACCCTTTGCGCAGCGGTCGGCGATCGAAGCCACTGCATAAGTACTTTCATGGTAAACAAAGAGGATCGCGGGCTGTCCGGCTTCTTTCAGAAATGGCCAGACGAAATACTCGTTCCGGTGGTGACCCTGGAAGACCTGTTTATGTGCTGCCCCGATTTTCACTGCGACTTGCTCTCCATCGACACCGAAGGCACCGAGCTGGAGGTGTGGGGCACTGGCGGTTTGTTTCGGCCGAACATCGTGATCATGGAGTACCAGACCCGGGATTTGCCGTCCCAAGAATACGTGGTGATTAAGCGGATGAATAGCGACGGTTATCAGCAGGTTCACCGCACCGAGCACAACCTGATATTTACGCGCGCATGAAAAGGGCGGATCGAAAAACCAAAGTCGAAGCTGTGCTTCGGAACGCGCAGCACATTGCGGGCTATGAGAAAGAGGCTCAAGCAGCGTGGTGCAGGCTCTGTAGAGAGTTGCAGGCGATGATTGAGCCCGAGGCGCGCATGCCAAGGTTCAAGGGTCTGCTTCGCGCAATCTGGACGGCCGCAACCAACGAACAAAGCTAATGAAGCTAGTTATTTTTTCTCTGGTCCTCGACGGCATGCCCTGGCTGCCGATGCAGCTCGTCACGTTCAATCGACTGGGGATCGATTGGGAATGGTTGATTATCGAGGGGCAGGCAGCTAACACTGGCTCGACCCGATGGTGTAGGCCGATGGATCCGAGGTTGAGCCGTGACGGCAGCACCGAGGTGATAAACTCTCTCAGGAAGCATCCGCGCGTGAAGATTTGGCAAAGTCAGATGTGGCGCGGAGGCAAAGATGAGATGGTGCAGACTGCTGTTAATTCCATAAAAGAACCGTGTGTGCTGATGCAGATCGACATTGACGAGTTCTATGAGCCCGGCGATTTGGAAGAGATCGTTTACGATTTTGTGGAGTTCAGGCACTTCGACCACATGCGATTTCCCGCGCGATACTTTCTCGGCTGGAACATTGTTGCGACCGGCGAGAACTGTTACGGAAACAATCCGGGCGAGTGGGTCAGGGCATGGCGATTCGCGCCGGGCATGAGGGTCTTGTCTCACGAACCGCCTGTTTTTGAGGGCGCGACAAAACCCCAGTATAAGCCGACTGTAGTTATGAATCACTACTCCTGGGTTCTGCCCCAGCAGGTAGCTGCCAAAGAAGCCTTCTACGGTTACGATCACGCACTGGAACACTGGATTCGGCTGCAAAATAACAAATCCTGGCCGGTGAAGCGCCTGAAAGCTTTTCTTCCGTGGGTGGATGAGCGAGCTGGAGCTGACTTGCTGCACAAGTGAATCACACGTGTCATCTCTGCGGGCGATCGACGCGCAATTTTCCAAAGTGGGATACGCACTTTTGGGCATGCCGACCATGCTGGAACGATTACGTGCGTTTTCGTCGTTATTTCAAGGCTGAGCATGGACGCTTCCCGTCAATCAGGGAATTCTTAGCAGATGACTAAACCCGCAATCACCGTCGTGATCGCCACCTTGAACGAGTGGCACGGGGTTCTCAATCGGACGATCAAGAGCATCCGAGATGGTTGCGGGGATCATGCCGAGATTATCGTTGTCGACGATGCCAGCAGCACGCGTGTCCGGGTTGACGATCCTGACGTTAAGGTGTTTCACAACCGAATACGGCTCGGCGTGGGCCCGGCCCGGCACATTGGCGTCGAGCTGGCTTCTTCAGATCTGATCCTGATAACGGACGCGCACATGATCTTTCCTGGCGGCTGGCTCCAGACGGTCATGGATACCGTACTTGCTTTGCCTGACACCCAGGTCCTGTGCGGCCGGTGCCTGTCGTTGAACGAAAACACGCTCCAATGCGACGGCGAGTATAACGGCGCGCGCATGCTGATTTCGGATGATACCGCGGAATTGCGCTGGCGGATCCTTACGGCAAAATGGGCGATCGACCGGGCGGGGCAAGACTTTTACCGCATGAGCGCGGTTATGGGTGCCTGTTACGTGATGAGGAAGAGCTGGTTCTTTCACATCGGCGGTTTGAAGATCCTGCGCAAGTTTGGCTGTGACGAAGAGCTGTTGAGCATCCGGACGATTCGAGCCGGGGGCTCAATCCGGTTGTGCAAACAGCTCAAGGTCGGACACATCTTCCGGGCTCGGATCAACCGGCCGCCCTACCGAATAACGGTCGAGGAATGCCTGCGCAACACGATCGCCGTGGCGCTGACGAGTTGTCCTGCAGTCGAGGCACAGGAGCTGATTGCGAAGCTTGGCCGATCGAAAGAAGTGGTTCGGGCGGTGAGCTTGATAAGCGAGGATCTTTTGGACATTCAACAGGAGCAGGATCGAATGGCCAGCGTGCTCACCATGCCGTGGCCGAAGTACCTTGAGACGATTCAGGCGATTGACACCGGACTCTCTTGACTGGTACCGTCGCGGCGCCATTGTCTGTCTATACACAAACATCTGACTTTGTTTACATCGGCAGGAGCGGGGAACTCACGCCGATGGCGCCGGGCACACCGGTCTGTTACGATGCTAACGGGGATTTCATCCGTGCTTCAGCCGCCCAAACCGATCGTTGGCCTTCTGTTGGGTTGGTTTTAGAGCTGCGCCAGCCACATTACGAACCCAATGTAATCCATTTGGGTTTCATCGATCTTCTCTCTTGGCAGGCAATCATCGGCACATCACTGTTAACCGTTGGCGCTCCGTATTACCTCTCGAACACGCCCGGCATGCTCAGTCCAAACTCTCAAGAGTCAGGAGCGTTAATCTCGCAGTTGATTGGCGTGGCGGTGACTCCCAACCGAATGCAGATCGAACTTCGCGATGCGATAGTTCTTTCGAACATTGCCGTGCAGGGGACTCAGAGGAAGGCACTTGTCCTGAACAATCTTGGTCAGGTCGGAGAATTGCCCGCTGGCAGCACACTGGCTGGCAGCTCTGCGCCGCTGTTCACGGGACAGAACAAAGGAAGCAATTTCTGGATTGGAGCTGCCGTTGCTCGCCATTCGAGCGGAACGGGCTTGATATTGGCGGACGCGACCGCTATGGTCCGGCGCAGCATCGGGCTGGCCACCGTCGGGGCGTTGACTAACTTTGCGGAAGATGTCCAGCTTGAAGGCCCATTTGTGTTGAATGATTGGACAGCCGTGATTGGCGCTGTGAGTCTGCAACCAGAGACTGACTACTTCCTTTCAGCTACCCCTGGAATGCTCACGCCGATCAGTCCTTCGATTTCCGGCCAGATCTCTCAGCCTGTCGGCTTTTCGGTTACACCAACAACTTTGATCATCAACATAGAGCAGGCAATTCTCCTTTAACAATATGGCAACAAGAATCCCCCTCGTACTCGTCGCTGGCCAGATCCAGCAACTTCAATCGGCTGATACGATTTCAGTCCCATCAGTCACGGCCGGTGTGGTCCTCCAACAAACCAATGACGAAGCAGGTCCGATCGTGATTGGCACCCCGGTTTATAACGACGCCAATGACGGTGTTAAAAAGGCTAAGGCGGATGCGGCTGGCACAAAAGACGTCATCGGTCTCGTAAAGGATGCGAGCATTGCCAACGGCGTTGCTGGAGCCATTCAATGCGATGGCGTTCTGGCAGCCAGCACGGCGCAATGGGACGCGGTGTTTGGAACTACTGGCGGCCTCTCCAAGGGTCAGCGTTATTACCTGTCCGCGGCTACGGCAGGACAGGGCACGGCCACAGCGCCATCGAGCGTCGGTAACTACGTTATGGAGCTTGGCATTGCAATATCTACAACGGAACTCCGGATTGGGATGGGCGATCCGATCCTGCTTTAATGGCTGACAGAAAACCATTGGTCCTCGACAGTGCGGCTGCGATTCAACAGCTACAGGCCAAGGACGATCTGGATATTCCCCTGAATGATCGCGTCCAAGCCCTGGAAGTGAAGTTTCAGAAACTGGTCGATTGGCTGCGCCTGGAAGAGATCGATATCCCTTTTGATATATGAGAGCTGACATCAGGGGCAGGGTCGGCCCGCAATTTCTCAGCGACGGCGTACAGCAGCGCATTCGGACTGGGAAAGGCGGTGAACTTGTCGTCGGCAGGCTGCACGGGAATTACACTGAGCAAGCTTACAGGGGTAATGTTTTTGTCGGCACCACTTCCAACAGTGTCACCTTGCAACAGCTAAATAATAGCGGTCCCGCAATGTGCCTGCTCAACCCGCAACGCTCCGACAAGTACCTTGCGTTGATTCGATTTGAGATGTGTATAGCGGCAATTCCGGTAACTCCGGTGGCGGGTCTGTATGCTTTGCAGTTGTATCAGCACTATGCGACTGACCCGACGACGACCTTGGACACGAATGTTTACCCGGCGATTACGGCTGCAAATGCTATCCCCAACGGAAAAATTTTTAGGGGACCGGCTTTCACCGGGGCGACTGGGACGCTGTATCGGATGCTGGCGAGCCATTACACCGGTGCCGCAACCGTAATTCCAAACATCGCGGCTTTCTTTATCGATTTCGATGGCACCTGTTTGCTTAGCCCGGGAAATTCAATCGCACCTTGTCAGACAAACAACGATTCCACCAATGCGTCGGTGCACGTGTCTTTTGTGTGGGAAGAGATACCAATATAAAATATGAACATAGTAATCGAAGGTCAGGTTGGTCAGGCGGCACTCTCAGACGGAGCAGGGCAGGCTTTTAGGCAAGGTCGGCAGGGTGATCTCATCATCTCCGAACTACACGGTCGGTTTGCCGAACAAGCCCTGCGCGGAAACTTATTCTGCGGGGGCATGACCGGCACAACTATCAGTAACGCCACGTTCACAACTGCCGATGCGCTCAGCGCAACGCTGGCAACGGCTGCGACGTCGACGCCGATTGTTGGTCTCTGGAATCCGCTCAGCTCGACAATCAACGCGATCATTTTGCAGGCGCATCTCACCTTGACGCTTACAGCGTTGACGGCTACGGGTCCGGGTAATCTTGTGTGGGTTGTTTACACAGGGCAGAACGCCATCACTACCGGCGCTCAACCGTTTAATCGGAAGTCGTTGTTGGCGACCGGATCATTATGCAAGAATTTGGCTGGGGTGGCACTCACGGGGCTGTCTTCTGTCCAGTCTGCGATCTTCGCTGCTTCATCATTGGGCGCCGGGCAGGCTTACGGGATCACTGAGACTGCCACTGCCGTGGGCTTTATGACTCAGCAGATCGGGCAGGTTGAAAACATCGACGGGAGTATAATTCTCCCGCCCGGTGGTATTCTCGGCCTGTTCGCGACGGTGACGCCGGTTGCGCACACAGCGGCTGGAAGTCTGCTTTGGGAAGAAGTCCCGGTTTAATGGCTGCAATCGCGGATTGACAAGAGCGGTGGCTTTGGCAGAGGCTTGCTGCACCCGGCAGGAAGCGAGATTAACTTTGAGCGACGTTTTTGGCAATTACCAGTGCATCCTGACTCCAGCGCCGCCTGACAATTCTTCCGGGCTGCCGATCAGCTCGATTCAGATGTCTATAACTTACGCCGGTCCCCCGACACTGTTGCCGCCAGCAATTTCTGATTTCGTTGTGGATGTGAACGGCCGCACGTGGGTGTACTGGGGTGGACAGTGGAATTAAAGCCTATGAAACTATCACCGCTGAAAGCTCTTTGCCTCGGGGCATTACTCGGGATCGGCTGCGTTATGCTTATGGCTGCCGGACTCACGACCTGGGTTGGCAAATTTGTCGGGGACGGCTTTGGTCTTACGAACGTCGCGCAGGTTCTTCCGTTACTGCCCACTATACCGACGCCTGCCAGCGTCGTTTTGCATGTGGACGGGCTTGGCGACATTCTTGAAAGCACGCATTTAACCGTTAGCGATAACGGCGTGACTTCCGATGTGAATTACTATCACACCACAAACAGTTTTCCGTTAGTGCCGGGCACAGTTTGGAATTGGAGAAAGCGCCAACAGTTCTTTTCGACCAATGCGGATTTTAACGTGTCAGGGGTGGTACTCTCCAATAGCGTCCAGAACGAAGCCGAGCTTGAGATCAGCAACGCGAGCGCGAGTCAGATCATCGGGCATCTCACGTTTGCAATGACGAAGTACGGCCCACTGACGACCAACGATCTGTATATCCCGGCTCACCAGCAGGTATTAATCAGCGGCAGCGCCCGGGGGATAGGCACAACGACCAACATAGTCACTCTGCCGCAGCAGCCATGAGGTATCTATTTGCGCTTCTCTTTCTCGTGGCTGAGTGCCTCGGGGCAGGGTTCACCGAGTCGCTCGCGTTTCGTGGGCAGGGGAGCACGGAGTCATTGCTTGGTGGACTCGTTGGCGCCTGGAGCTTCGACGAAGGCATAGCCAGCGGTGACAGGACCAACTCGCTCAACAGCACGCTCACGCTGAAAGACGTGAACAGCAACGTGCCAGCAGTCGCGGGGCAGTTTCAAGGTGCGGCAGATTTCAGTGCTGACTCGGGACTTCGCGGACCTTTGACCAACAACCTTGCTGCTACGCTCGGGACGGGATCGTTCAGCTTTGCCTTGTGGTATATCGCTCAAAACTCAGTCACGATGCTCGGGCAGGCATCACCCTCCGATCAATTCGCAGGAGACTATCGGTGGGGACAGGCCAATAATTGGCAAGTGTGGAAACCGGACAGGTCGAGCGCGACACTCGCCCCCGCTTTGCCGCCTGACGTATCCGGCCATTGGCAATTTGTCGTTTTCGGATATGACCAAGCCAACGCGCAGATCTTCATTTACACGAACAATGGGCCGAAGCTGACAGCTTCACTTGTTGGAACGCGGGCCAATGCCACTAATTTCAATATCTTTTGGCAGTCAGGATTTGTTGACGAGCTTTACTGCTGGAACAGGCCATTGACGACCGCCGAAGTCGGTCGGCTCTGGAACAATGGGCTTGGGCTGAAGTATCCGTTCACTACGGCGCTAAATTCTGCAAGCGGCGCAAACGTGGCCAGCAATTTCCAATGGAATGTTCTGTATAACGGTGGCGCGTTACCGTCCGACAGTACAAGCAACGCTATTAGCATTCTGGCCGACAGCCTTCAATCACATGGATTGTGGACAAACATTTATTTCGCCCTGCCATTCGCGCCTGACAGCCTGATTGCCTCCAAGACCCCGATCAAGTGGTGGAGTCTCGCTGATGGAAACGGAGGAACAATAGCTGGCGGTATGCCTCAAAGAAAATCTACCGCTGGCAATCAAACAGATTTTGTGTCCAGTGACTTGAGCGTTAACGGACTTGCCGGTAGCGGGAATCTCGGCAATGACACCAAGTTTCTCATTTCAACCGCTCCTGGCAATGATGCCGGTGCTCTAAATGCCGTAACCCATGCTCAGGCGGTTTACGTCTCTAGCACGAATGGCGGTGGTTACGATTTAGGAGTGTTCGGGTTCGGAAACCCGAATGGAAGGGGTTTCTGGATAGCCGCACGAAACGGAGCTAATTCCGAAGGATTGGACGGCAATTTCTCAGGTAACGTAATCTCTGTTGCGTCATCCGGAGCGGGCTTCTACGTCAACTCGCGAACCTCTTCAACCGATCATAGGCTGTATTTTGCAAACACTCTCACTCCCTTTGCGCAAATCGGAAGCACAGACTCAACGGCATACAGCACCGCCTTCGGAATCGCGGTCACATGGTTTACTGAGAACGACGCCAATGCAGGTCCGTTTGCCCATGCGACTGCGGACACGTTGTCTTGGGGCAGCTTGCACACCGCCGGATTGTCGAGCGGTGATGCTCAAACGCTCTTCAACGATGTTCAAACTTTCCGGATCAACGCGGGCGGAGGTTTTGCGCCGTCCCTGGCATTCGTGACAAACACGCCCGCGATCATCGGCAACAGCGCGACGATCACAGTCACCACGTCTCTGTCCAGTCCAACCTACCAATGGAAAAAGAATGGGACAGCAATCGGCGGGGCAACTCAATCGTCTTACACGATTGGCACGGTAGCTCTTTCTGATTTTGCAAATTACGTCTGTGCGGTGACTTCTGGCGGACTTACCTATCCGTCCACACCCGGACAGCTTGCGACGGTCACAACAACGGTGGTGAGCAACTGGGTTCTGTGCGCGGAGAACGTCAACAACAATGGCGCGACACTTTCCTCAAATACTATTTGGGCTGTGGATCAGTTTTGGAACGGGATGGTCACAGACGGCAGCAGCGCCAAATATCAATCGATCAACTGCTACGTCCCTGACAGCCTTACGGCAGCATTGACTCCGTTAATCACTGTCTCAGGAGCACCCTATCTCTGGATCAATCACGGCTTTGCTAGCGGGCAATTGACCGTCAACGGTTTGATCAACAGCGGAAGCGAGTATCTGGATACCGGAGTAACGGACAGCGCGGCTTTCAGTTCGGTCAACGATATTGGTTTCACCATCTATTTTTTCGCAGCACCAAGCGACGGTGGATTGATCGGAATACTCGCACCCGACCTTGCAACTGGCTACATGCTTAATGCCAATCGCAACGGAAACGCAGAGTGGTTTGATTACGGTCCCGGCACTGGCGGGGCTGGTAATCTGCACGCTGCCTCTCCGGGCGCTGGCTACTACTGCGGGACGCGCACAGGGTCGACCGTCGAAGCATTATACTTTGCCAGCAGCGGTAGCCCACATGCATCACTGGCGACTGGTTCTGTTGCCTCAACCGGGGTGTTAACCGGGCAGAACATCTACATTTTCAACACGAGCGGCTTCAACGTCATCGTCAGCGCAAAGCGGATTTCCTACACGTCAATCTCGAAAGGTGTGACGAGTACCGACAGCAGCAACCAATACAACCGGGTCAGGACTCTTAGGCTGGCGCTCGGCGGCGGTTCCCTGTAATTGATCATCATGTACGCCAAAGACAAATGCCCTTGTGGAAGACGGAAACAGTGGGTGTTCCCACAATGCAGGCAATGCTATGTTAAGCGTGTGAGGGTCATAATGCACAACTGTCAGAAGGCTGTGTTAATGTTTTACGCGGCGGGTCTCTCGACAAAAGAGATTGCTAAACGCTTTAAAATAGGCCGCGAAGCCACAGAACGCTACTTAACCGAAGGCCAGAACGCTGTGCGAGTTTTTGGACGGGCAAATCTTACCAGATGGGCAATCAGGAAGGGACTCCTGCCGTTGGAGCTGTGTTTGCTTACGTCTTTGCTCGCTGCTGGCTGCAAAACGCCGCCCGCTCCGATAGTGCCGACTGAGCCGGGCCCGACTACGCCTGCGATTACGACGGCGGTTGTGTCTGCTGCTGGCGGGACGTATAGCGTACCGGTCAAATGGTCTCCTTACCAACCCCAGGACGCCACGATCAGGATATGGCTCGGGACTTCTCCCAGCACGTTTTTTATCGTCGCAATCAGACCGGCGTGGTCGACCAATGCCGTCGTTGGCGGCTTGAAAAAGAATCAAGTTTACTATTTCAAACTCACCGCAGTCTCGACCAACTCGCTTGAAAGTCAGCCGTCGAGCATCGTTCTCTACTCACTTAAAGGCGGGGCAGTCCCTGTCGCGTCAGCACCGTCAACCGCTCAATAGAAATGAAAACACTACTATCCATCATCGCACTGATCGCTTTTACGCTCACGGTTAACGCCGTTACTGCCACCCTCGCCTGGGATAAGAGTCCGGATCCTACCGTGGTCGGTTACCACTTGTACGAGGGCGTTGCCACTCGCACGTACACGAACATGCTGACCGTGACGCCAGCAGCAACGACAAACGTAACCGTGGCAAATCTGACGGTAGGGCAAACCTATTTTTTTGCGGTGACTGCTTACACTGCTACGGGCCTTGAAAGTAAGTATTCCAATGAAGTCATTTACAATGCACCCGCGCCGGTTCCCGTTATCACGACGCAGCCGGTCGGCGGCACGAACCAAACCGGATCCAGCTTCACCTTTAGCGTCGGGGCGACTGGCTTGAACCTGACGTATCAGTGGCACGTTAACGGCAGCTCCATCATCGGAGCGACCAACAGCACGCTGACTCTCAATTCCGTCACATACATTAACAACGGGTCCTACAACGTCACTGTGAGCAATTCAAGCGGCTCAGTTACGAGCACCTCGGCTGTTTTTGCTGTGATCCCACTCGCACCTACAGGGTTAACGGTTGGGCCTTGAAGGCAGAGCAAAATGAACAGTCTGAACACGGGCAGAGAAAGAATCGATGAGACCGAGCGATACAGCGCACTGGACAATAGAGACGTACGCAGCTCACAACGAAGCGTTGCGTGCGGCCGAAGAAAAATTTCAAAACGAGCGGGATCGGCGTCTGGCTGAAGTAAAACAGGCGGAAGAGAAAGCGGCGCAAATCAAAGATCGGTCGGACAGGGATGCTCTCGGATTGGCTCGCGAAATTCAGACTTACAAGGACGAGAAAGCAAACGAACTGCGCGAGCAGATTAACAGCGAACGCGGGAGCTATGCTACCAAGGACGATTTGTCGGCTCTGTCAAAAGAGCTGATCGCCATGATCAAACCGCTCGCCGAATACGCCGCGTCAGGCTCAGGTAAAAGCGAAGGAATACACACAAGCTGGATCGTCCTCTTGGGAGCCATAACACTCATTTCAACGGTCTTGGCGATCGGCACGCTCATATATTCTTGGACAAGACCCCCGAACACACCGCAGGTCATCTACACAACACCGGCGCCGAGGTGATCTGTAGGCTTGCTATCGTTGACCGACGGGCGCAAGGTGGCGGGTGTGATGGCTAAAGCCTGGAACTGGCTCAGCGGTAAGAAAACGTATATCCTGGCGGTCTTGGGATTCGTTTACGCTGGAGGCATACAACAAGGTTGGTGGACGGATCAGCCGATCATTGACGGGTTTCTACTCAGCGGCACCGCTGCCAGCATTCGGCACAGCATCAGCACCACAGCACAACAACAAGAGGCGGTTACAATCGAAGAAAGCTCCAAAACTCCATGAAACACCACATAAAAGAAGAAGTCGTTTTACTGTTCGGCATTGCGGTCTGCGCATTTGCGATCAGTTGCAGCACCACGTCGGCGTTTCAAACCATTTCGGCAACTGAGACGTCTGTTCTCGCCGCGAACCGAATCTTTCTCGATCAAGTCGTGACGGGGCAAGTGCCGACAAACAACGTGCCGATCGTGGAAGCTGCATTCAACGATACGCAACTCGCTTTACACGCTGCCGCGGTCGCCGCTTCCGGTGGCGGTTCAGCGCCAGTCCCGGCCGCCGTGCTTACTAAGGCCACATCGTTCACAAACATCGTAACATCCGCAGGAGTGAAACTGTAATTATGTCATCCGCTCTGGTCACTCTCATTCCTATAATTTTGCAGTATGGCGCGCCAGCAATTCAACAACTGATCGCCATGTTCACAAAGTCTGCGCCGCCAACAGATGCCGATTGGCAAGCCTTGGCGTTACTGACTACCAAGACCGCTCGGCAGCAGATGCTGGAGGTTCTGGCAGCGCACGCGATTGACCCCAATTCGCCTCAGGGAAAGGCTTTACTTGCTTTGACGCCGTAAACTGACGAGGTTTGGCCTATGACAGCTCTAATACTCGCGGACAGTATCAGCATTCACGGGGACGGTCACGGTGAAGGGTTAGTACAAAACGCCCTGGTGTTCTTCGTGATAATTCTGTGTTTGCTGATCGTTTGGGCATTGGGACACTTCGGGTTTCCAAAGGTCAAAGCGCCACCATTCGTCGTCATGGTATGGGACGGGATTTGGTGTCTCCTGGCAGCAATCATAGTCATAAATTTCCTCATGTCGTTGGTGGGTCACGGCTTTATCAAGTGGTGAGGCGTGGGGTGAGCCCTCGGCGCGTCGCCTCGTTGACAGTCCCGATACGCGTGGTACCAGAGCCACACCACACATAGGAAATAGAGCCAGCAAGGCAGGAAGCCGATCCACAGCGGCAGCAGGAACATCCCTACACGGTAGTAGGTTTTAATTGTGTTCACTTCTCTGCGCGTTTGAGGATGTTGTAGAGGGTCTGACGCCGGATACCGAGCGCGTCTGCGGCCGCCTGCTTGTTACCCCCAAACCGTTCGATCGCCCAACGGATGTAGCGCGCCTGCATCTGCTTCAATGGGATGATCGGCGTGATCCGAAATTCTGACCCGTCGACGGGAGGCTTGTTGAGCAGTTGCCCGACCGGGTAACGGCTGATCCATGCGGCTTCGCACTGTTCAGCGCCGGTCTCGTCTTCCTTGGTTTCGAGGATCTTCGCCGAGATACCGCTGCCTGCGGTGCATGCCTCTTTTGCCCAAGCTGCCGTTGCTTCGAATTTCCCTTTGGCGTGAGACGCTACAGCTTCGCCAAGGTCTTCGGTCCGGCCAACGTAGCGAACGGTTTCCGGGTCGAGCGGATTGATTAAGCCGTAAATATAGATTTTCATAAGTCAGTCGTTTCCCATCCCCCAGTAGTCGCCAACAATGAACTGGTATGCACCCATCCGCCTTGCTTCGAGGTTTAACGCGCTTTCCGTTTCTTTGCTCGAATCGCCGTGAGCGTGCTTGATCAGAACGGTCTTTTCCTCGTAACCGGATGCTTTCGCTCGCGATTTGGTTTCTTCGTTGAACGTGAAAATGATGGAGACCATAAGCCTAGAACGGTAACGGATCTTTTACGATATTCGCTCGACTACTATTTTTGCGCCTTCTTCGCCCGGCGCTACCTTTTCCACTGTCCAACGGCCGTCCACTAATTCGCGCACTGAGTCGTCTGGCGGCATGCACAAGAGTATCTGTGATAGTTTCCATTGCCCCGGTTGGGTCTCGCCTGATGTTGTCTGACACATACAGAGTAACTGTGATTCTAAACTGGCGACGGCTTTCTCCATCCACTGCTGGAATTCCGGGCTCGTAATCAGGAACGGCCGTTTCAGCGGGTTGCCCCTCGGGTCTTTGGTGATCCACCGTTTGCTGTTCTTGAAGCTCGGTATGTGGAAGTTCTGTTTTGGCGGGGCTGCACCCTCTCTGCCCTGTACCCTCGGGGCTTGGAGCCGCTTTAGGTATAAGGTTAGCTTTGTGGGTGAAGGTTCTGTTACCGGTGGGAACAAAGCCTTTTGCGCGGGCAAGTTGTTTGAATTCATCCTCGGTCATTTTGTGAGTTTTGTTCGGTCCATGATCGCAAAGTCCCCAATTCTAAAGGTGCCCGGCGCGAAGCGTTGTCCGTGATCGGCTCGAAGCCGATCGGACTCTACCAACTCGATCGCCAGTTCAGTGTGACGCTTCAGGCGCTTCAGCGTCTCCAGCCATTCAGTTTTTTCTTCTGTGCTCATGCAATCTTAAAACGGAACGTCGTCTTCCTCTTGCGCGGCTGCAGCGTTAGCTTCCGCTTCCGCCTGGGCTGCGGCCGCTGGCGCGTCGGCCGGTTGCGAATCTGCGCTTCCTTTGCCGCGCGGGACAATGGAACAGATCCAGATGAGCCTGCCGGTTCTTCGGTCCTCGCCTTTGAACACAAGCTCATTGACAGTCTCGGTCCGCTTTTTGTTGTCCTTGGTGGTCACGGTCACAGAATCTCCCGGCTTAACGGCTGATACGCAGCGCACACCCCAACTGCCGTCGCGCAGTTTCGTGTAGGTATTTTTGTCGTTGGTCGTGCCGTCGAATGTTCGCTGTGTCGGTGGCGTTGCTGCCGGGCGGGCTTTGAGCAGGTCTCGAATCTCGCTCAGCAGGTTTATGATTTGTTGGGTCTCGGGGCTCATGGGATCCTTTTTTGTGGACGCTTCGACGTCGCTTTCGTAATGCAGACTGTCACTTTGGCGTTATCTGGAACTTCAGGACACTCTTCGTGGTATCTTTTAAGCAACGGAATCCACTCGGACTTTGGAGGGTATCCCGGTGCGTATGCAAAATCGCACATCGCGGCAGCATCCATGCGCTTCAGATTCTCGGTCCACTCGTACATAACCTTTACGCGGACTTTCACGCGATCCTTTTCAGTGGTGCCTCGGCCGTGCTTGCGGTGATGAATTCCGCCAGAGCAACTCGCACCCATTTGCTGGCCGCGTCTTTGCTCAGGTCTTTGTCTTTCATCGCGAGTTCCGCCAATGCAGTGTTGCTAAATTCCAGTGCGGCCCACAAGTCTTCCTCTTTCCACATCTGAACGCCTTTCAGGAAGTCGAAGCACTCTTTGGTTTTGGTGATCGGGTTCATGGCCCGGCCTTTGCCGAGTTCCAGTCCCAGCTCTTTGAGTTGTTCGGTCGGCATGCCTTTAAGTCGACTGACAACTTCCTTCAGGATCTTTTCAATAACGGATTTGGTTTCCCACAGCTTCACCAAGTCAACCGGTTTGAGCGCGCCAACCATCGCGGCTATATCGGTCGAGGAAGCAAGCGCGCGTGCGGCTACCACGCTAGGGAGCATCGCGTAGGATCCCGCCTCAACGCAGAATCCTTTTACTGGACAATGGGTGCAATGTTGTCCCGGGAAACGTGGTGCTTCAGGTTGCCGTGTCCACCCCAACCAATAAAGTATCCAGTCGTGAGAGAACTGGAGATCCGTCCCTGTGTAATCGCACCAATCCGCATTCTTTGGGCTGAATCGGCTTTTGTCGAACGCAACGCGGATGGTTTCAAGATTGTCGTATTCGCGCCATAGGAGGACGGCCTGCACGCGCAGTTGTGTGTTGCGCGCAGACGGCACGAGGTTCGAGCAAAAGCCTGTCTTTCGGTCGACAATCAGCGCGTAAGGCGGCGCAAGATAGAAGCTGTCCAACTGGCCTGAAGCTATTGGCTGCATTGTGGCGGGATCGTGCAGAAAAAATCGTTCCTCGCGCTCGACTTGATTGCAGTCTTTGATGTCATAGGCTGCCATCCAGTCCTGCACAAGGCGGTCCTCGTACGCGATGGACTTATTGAAAATATCAAGCTCGTCATCACTGAGATCCATCGGCACTCCGAGGTGGCGGGCTTTATGAATTCGAATACCAGACTCTGTTAACTCATCTGGCACGTAACGGCTGATCTTCGGGCCGCATTCCCGCATAAGGTTCCATTTGCCGGGGCAGTTCCACGCAGCGGTATCGGAAGCTGACGGCAATCCAAGCCGTTCACCCGATAAATCTGCCGTCTGCTCCCCTGACGCGTCTTCGGTTATGAGCTGTTTGTCGTCTTGCATATTCAGGATCACTCCATCGCTGCCTCATGTGATAGCTCATGTGAGCCGAGGCGCTCATTGGTTCTAAGTTGTTCGGTCGGTCATCCGCTGGGTTTTGGTTCTCGTGGTGGGCAACCTCTTTGGGTCCTAACTTTCGCCCGATTCTCTCTTCGAGGCGTTTGCGATAGCGCAAATCGTACACCGTTCGCCCCATTTCTCGCGATGCCTCCGGGTTGTAGATTTGCACTCTTCGATCAGCCCGGGTGTCGATCTCGCCGCCTTTCCAGTTCGGATTGTTGGCTCCCCACTTGTCGCCGATCGGTCTGGAAGCATCAACGCCGTTTCTGCCGCGCCGCACTCTCTGGTAATGGGCAGTGCACAACCCACGTGCAATCGCCTTTCGGTTACACTGTTCGACGGTGCACTTCATGCAACTACCGGGGTTACTCGATCGAGCTTGTAACAACCGCTGCGTCCCTTGAGCCAGATGACGGCTGTGTGCCCGCTCAACACGGTCGCTTTGGACGCGGTGAATTCGATCGTCATTTCACCGGAATCGGTCCGCAGGTGCACGGCGGTACCAACAGGGTTAAAACTATTGAACGCGTCACACGCCGCTTGCTCTTTGGTGGGGTTCGGTCTCTTCATAATTGTGCTCTCACGGTGACGCCTCGGTAAACGATTTCGTAATTGCATCTGCCCCGGTCGGCTAACAGGCAAAAGATTTTCTCTCCGGGTTTGAGTTGTCTCGCTGGCGGCATGGGATCCTTTCGTGATGTTGAATTTGGGATGCCGCGAGTTGCCATGAATGACCTTTTCTCAAACGAGATGAGGAAGGAAACAACCCGGGCACCCCAAAAGTTTTAGCTTGCCGGTTGCTGGGACATTTGAGTCGCGAGTGTGGCGCGGGCTTTATACACGTTATCGAGCTTCGACTCGGACATTTCCGATAGCTTTTGCCCGGGCTTCGCAGCCTTGTTTGATACGAGCACCTTCATCAGCTCGGGCTCGGTTCTCCCTTCGCCGTGCAGCCAACGCCGGACGGCCGTTAGGGCCATAGTTTCCCCGTCCCGGGGTTTGAACGTCGCCGGGTCCACTTTCGGACCGGCCGGGGCAGGCGCCGCTACCGTCGTTGTGGTCGCCGGTTTATCCGCTGGCGCTGCTGTCTCGTTTTGAGACGGTGCAAGCCCTAAAGCGGCTTCCGCCTTCTCGTCAGAAGGAGGGGTAGGCTCTCCAGACGGGGTGTTCTCGTTCGCTGCCGGGCTTTGGGCAGCGTTTTGGGCATCGGGCGGGGTGCTGACAGCCGGTTTGGGCTCCTGGGGCGCCTGCTGCGTCCCGGCACGCGTATTCGCAACCTTGCGAACCGGATTGGTTGCCGGGGTCGGGTTCAGGTCTGGCGCCGGTAGTCCCTGGGTGAATTCCGGCCGTTTGATTTCCCTGCTCCCTACAACCTCGGACGGGATCTCGACTGTTTCCTCGCGCAGCATCATCCCCCCGAGCATGGTCGGAAACGCGTCTCTGAGCGCGTGCACCTCTGCGACCTTGCAAATCATTCCGGCCGGGTCAGTGAGCCAAACACCAAACGCCTTGTGGTAGGTCTTCAGTTGAACCTTTTTGCGCATGGGGAATTTGCGGGTCTTGAAGTAGACGACTGCCCATCCGCCGAGCAACGTATCGCCTTCAAACAGAAAATCGCCTTCCCTTTCCACGATCTGATCGTCGGGGCTTTTGACAATGACTCCGGACTGCAGCCCGTCAAACTCCGGATGGATTTCCGCCCGCTTCATAAAAGCGGACTGCGAGGTGATTAGCGACCACTCGGCTTTGTCGGTGCCGTGCTTTTTGAATCCGATCAGGTAAGCGTCTCCGGTGAACGGGTCGAGCCTGCGCGAACGGCACAGCATGAGGAATCGCATGCAGTCACGATCGTCTGGCAGCTCCTTCTCCTTTGTGGGCGTTGCGATGTAATTTCGGATCACCGCCAGGGACAGTTTGATCCGGTCTTCAGACCCAAACGGGATGTACTCGACTTCCTGCTTTGCCTGGATTGTTACCGCCTGATTGGGCGGGGTTGTTGTGACTCCGTTACTCATTCGTGTTTACTTTCTCTGTTAACAAGGCTGCCGCCTCGCGTTGTTGTTGGTGTAGGTTTAGAACTTTGGCAATGACGTCTGCATCCCGGCTATCGCTGCACGTGCAGACCTTTACGTTTCTTTGCGTGTCGATCACGCCGTAGTCGGTCCAGATTCTTCCTGGGTCGAGTATTACGCTTATGAACATGCTTTCTTTCCTTTCGGGCTTTGGCTTTGGTTGTTTTGGTGCTGGGCGGAATTATTGGGTGTGGCACTGCGGGTTGAGCAGTAGCGCCCACAACGGATGCCGGTGGGGGCAGCGGATTGCACGGACACGCGCCAAACGGGTCCACCGGGCCGGACGAGTTCGAGTCGCCCATGTGACAGCCGCATTTGCATGAGCCGATGCCGGGCTCGTAATCGTGCGCTCCGAATTTGCTCGGGTCTACGGTCGGCGCTTCGTACCACCTGCCCCACTCGATCCAGTACGAGAAGCCCTCTTTTTTCAGGAAACTGGATCCAATGCCTTCAGGTGGCGCGGCCGAGGTCCCAATAAAAATTTTCCCGTATTTTCCTTTGGTGCCCGGTTGCAAAACACGGGTCGGTGGCACTGGTTCCGGCTGCGGCGCTGGAGCTGGCGGATCATCTTGCAACCAATCCGGCATTTGGATCGGGTCTGTCCGCACCGGCATGATCACCCCGTAAAATTCCCTCTCTCTTAACTCGCCCAAGAACACGGAGTATGGCGCAAGCGGTGATACTCCTTCGCACTTGCCGAGCTTGTGTCCCATCAGGCTTACCAGTGGCACGTCGCTGTCTAACATCTTAGCCACCTTCTCGAATGTGCTTACGTAGGTCGAGTTGACGTGCACCTCGAACGGAGCAAAGCCACTGGTTGGTATCACTTGCCGCCACTTCGGAAATACCCCTAAAACCTCTTCGCACGTCACGCATTCGCCTTCGCTGATGAAATGCACCTTTTGGTTTGGTCCGTCGTACCACATTAGGATCCTTTCGAAGTCGGTGGCGCCTTTTGGCTTTGGTAGATACTTCACCAGTGGATAATCCACTGTAAACTCGATCCGGCTTTCAACTGGGTCTTCAAGGATCACGCTGGGTTTAAGGATCCCAAGGTAACGGCCGTTGGTGGCGATCAGGAGCACCTTGCCATTCGGGTGAATCTCGAAATGCACTCCGTTCAGTACAAATCGGGTTTCATCCTTAGACTGTAATAGGCGCATGGCTAACAGGTCTCTCGGGTAGATCCTGAATTTGATGT